>RCUJ01000248.1_pt1 | contig 30995 bp, 26 predicted proteins | sample 2166321 | NCBI WGS metagenome assembly RCUJ01 (sample SAMN09932808, study PRJNA488358) | compost metagenome | feature: garden; material: soil; isolation source: compost soil in an enriched community after 118 h of incubation | place: Germany: Experimental Botanical Garden Goettingen | collected... | reverse complement strand
GCCCGAGTCAGCCGTCTCCACCCAGCCGCCGCCCACCGGGGTCAAGCCCTCGGGGTTGCGGAAGTTGGCCATTGCGATGGTGCCCAGCACCTGGGTGCGCTCATTGGAATAGTTGCCGATGATCTGGCCCTTCTTGTCCACTGAGATGCCGACCAGGCTGCCGGAAGTGAAGCCGTCCTGATTGAGGCTGCCGAGCTCGAACTCGTTGGCGAACTGGGTGCTGCCGGTGACGTTAAGCTTGAAGTTCAGGTCGTTGGCGCCGGTGGTCAGTGCAAAGCTGATCGGGGTCGGGAAGTAGGGAGTCTCGACCGGCCCGGCGGTCACGGTGCCATCCGCGGCGGTCGTGATCGCCGTGCTGCTGGCCAGTAGGCCGTTGCTGTCGAAAGTCAGCCGGGTGCTATCCACGGAGAACTCCTGGCCCGCGGGCGTGGCGCGCGCGGTCTTGACCTCCCAGGCGTTGACCCCGGTCTTGATGAAGTACAGGGTCAGCGTCTGCGGTGCGCCCTGGGAGTCGAACACGGTGGCGCCGTTGGCATAGGAGTATGTGCTGGACTTGACCGGATCGAAAGCGGCCGGATCCAGGCTCGGCAGGGTGGCGTCCAGGTTCAGGGTGGCCTTGATCTCGGTGGTCGCCTTGGCCGGCAAGCCGGCCGCCGAGACGTTCAGCTGCTGCAGCTGACCACCGTTGCCGGCTGCGCCCGGGTAGCCGGTCAGGCGACCGCCTTGGGCGTTCTCAAGGTACCCGTCCGGGGTCATGGTCAGCTGGCCGTTGCGCGCATAGACGATCTGCTCAGCCTGATCAAAACGCAGGAACCCTCCTCCGCTGATGGCCAGGTCCAGATTGCGCCCGGTGGCCTCCAGGTTGCCATCCTTGAAGTTCTGCTGAACCGCAGCCACGCTGACACCCAGGCCAACCTTGGCGCCGGCATACACGTCGGCGAATTGCATACTCGCGCTCTTGTAGCCCACGGTCTGCGAGTTGGCGATGTTGTTGCCCATCACATCGAGGTTCTTGGAGGCCGCGTTGAGACCGCTGAGTGCCTGCGAAAAGCCCATATTGACTTCACTCCCCTGGCGCAGCGGCCTTCAGCCTGCCACGCGTATCCGTATGAAAAAGGCGGTTAAAGGATCTGACGAACGTCCTGCAGGCCGACCCGGCCAAGGGTGGCGCCCAGATCCAGTAGCGGACCGTTGTTGCCGGTGCTGATGCCGCCCACTTGGGCATAGGTGAGAACGGTCGCCTGCTGGGCCTGCCCATCCGCACTGGCCTCGATGGCGACCCGGTAGGCACCATCCGGTGCCGTGCTGCCGTCATTGAGGGTGCCGTCCCAGACGAACGACTCCACCCCCTTCTGCAGCGCACCGAGGTCGAACTGACGCACCAACTGGCCGCCGCCATCGTAGATGCTGACCTTGACCTGATCGGCCGGCGCCGCCAGTTCGATACCGAACGGGGTGGTCTCGCCACTGCCGACCAGTACCCGCTCGCCGGGCACCAGCACACCGCGACCAATCAATGCCGAGGCCTGCAGGGTCTGCCCGGCATCGATCTGCCCGGTGATGCCCTGCAGCGTCTCGTTCAACTCCTCGATGCCACTCAGCGTGTTGACCTGCGCCAGCTGCGAGGTCATCTCCGCGTTTTCCATCGGTTTGAGCGGATCCTGGTTCTGCAACTGGGTGACCAGCAGGGTCATGAAGTTGGAACGCAGGTCTTCGGCCTTCTGCTTCTCGCTGGCGGTCGCCGAGGCGCCCCCGTTGATCGAACTGATGATCGAGCTGTCGATAGTGGTACTCATGGCAGCGTTCCTCAGCCGTCGCCCAGGGTCAGGGTCTTGAGCATCAGTTGCTTGCTGGTGCTCATCACCTCGACGTTGGCCTGGTAGGAGCGCGAGGCGGAGATCATGTTGACCATCTCGTTGACCGGCTCGACGTTGGGCATGCTCACGTAACCGCGCTCGTCGGCCAGCGGATGACCAGGGCGATACTCCTGACGCATCGGCGCCGGGTCATCAATCACCCGCGCCACGCGCACACCGCCAACACCTTGGCTGTCACCGCCCTGGGCCTCGAAAATGACCTGCTTGGCGCGGTAGGCCTGACCATCAGGGCCGGTCACGCTGTCGGCGTTGGCCAGGTTGCTGGCGGTGACGTTCATGCGCTGCGACTGCGCGCTGAGCGCAGAGCTGGAAATATTGAAGATATTGAACATCGACATGACGGATTACTCGGGCTGCAGGGCCGACTTGAGCCCCTGGATACGACTGTTCATCAGCGTCAGACTGGTCTGGTAGCGCACTGCGTTGTCTGCGAATTGGCCGCGCTCGAAATCCATATCCACCGTATTGCCATCCATGCTGGGCTGCGCCGGCATGCGGTAAAGCAACTCGCGCTCACTGGCCAGCCCCTCGAGGCGTGCACTCAGATGGCGGGCATCGGTAGTGCGCAGCCCTTGTCCACCCACAAGGCCCTGCCCGCCTTGCGCGGCCTTGCTCAGTTCTGCGGCAAAGTCGAAGTCACGCGCCTTGAAACTGGGCGTATCGGCGTTGGCAATGTTGTTGGCCAGCACCTGCTGGCGCTCGGCACGCAGCCCCAGCGCCAGCTGATGCATGCGCAATGCACCGTCGAGCTTGTCGATCATGCGGGCGACCTCCGCGCACAAGTAAAAGTGATTCAGTGCACAGAATAGGCGGCGCCCCGCCAACGCAAAGGCCTGAACAGGCCGGTATTTAACGGCCAATTTCAGCCTTGCCAACAGACCTGCAGCTCTAGAATTGCGGCTCCTCCCCCTCCCGGGCCATCGCAATGCCGTCTCACCGCCGCGCCCTGCCCCACCTGTTCTGCGCCCGGCCTCGTGGATTGCTGGCGCTCCTGATCGCCCTGCTGGGGCACCACCCCGTCTCCCAGGCGGCCGAGCAGGAGCTTATGGAAGTCCGGGTGCGCGAACTGCTTGCCCGTGAAGCCGCCGGCCCCGGCCGACAGGTCAGCGTGGTGGTGCACCCCATTGCGGCCCAACTGCCGCCCTGCGCGGATCCACAACCTTTCCTGCCACATCCCGAGTCGCGTCTGACCGGGCGCGTGACAGTCGGCGTGCGTTGCACCGGGACGGGAACCCGTCACCTGCAGGCCACGGTTGCGATCAGTGCCGAATACCCGGTGACGCGCCGCGCCCTGGTCGCCGGCGAGGTGCTGAACGCCAATATGATCGAACTGCGTCACGGCGACCTCGGGCGCCTGCCGCGCCATGCCGTACTCGACGTCGAACAGGCTCTTGGCCGCGAACTCACCCGAGCCCTGCCGATGGGCAGCCCGCTGCCGGGCAATGCCTTGCGCAGCGTGCCACTGGTGATGCGCGGCGCACGGGTCAAGGTTGAGGCGCGCGCCGGCAGCTTCGTCGTCAGTCGCGACGGTACTGCCCTGGACAAAGGCGGAATGGGCGAGGAGGTCCGCATCCGCAGCGAAGGGGGCGAGGTCGTCCGCGCCCGAGTCAGCGGCCGGAATCTGTTGAGCGTCGATTTCTAGAACCCGACCATGGAGTGCATAATCTGCGAACAAATGCGCACTTCTGCCCACCCAGCCGACTCAAGTCCGCCCGCCTACGGCCGATAGTGCAGACAGACCCCATGCAAGGGAGATATCCCGTGAAAATCGACAGCTCTCACCCGCCGGCCCGTCCGGCAGCGGCGGAAGGCAAAGAAGCCAGCGCCAAAACCCAGCGCAGCCAGGCCAAACCCCAGGCCGAATCGTCATCGACGGTCAGCCACCTGAGCGACGCCGGCAGCAAAAATGCGGCCCAGGATGTGGACCCAGCACGCGTCGCCGAAATTCGCCGGGCAATTCTCGAGGGCCGCCTGCAGATCAGCGCCGAGCGTATTGCCGACGGCCTGATCGCCAGCGTGCGTGAACAACTCGATCAAGACTGACCCATCCGCTGCGGAGCCCGCATGAGCCTGGACAAACATCTCGCCCGCCAATCCGCCACCGTGGCGCAGTTCATCGAGCTGCTCGAAGGCGAAGCCCTGCTGCTGGCCGCAGGCAAGGTCGACGGCCCGCGCCTGAGCGAACTGGCCGCACGCAAACAGGCCGTGCTGGACGAGATCGAGCGGATGGAATCCCAGCGTCAGTACGCGCAAAGCCGGCTCGGCTATGGCGATGACCACCAGGGGGCCGAACGCGCTGCCACAGATGCAGGCTGCCTGGCGACCTGGCAGCAACTGCTCGAACAGGCCAGTCGCGCCCAACAGCTCAACCGGCTGAACGGCGAGAGCATCCGCAACCGACTGGAATACAACCAGCGCATGCTGAACTTCCTCCACGAAGCCGCCGGCCAAGGGCTCTACGGTAGCGACGGCCAGGCCCGGCGCGGCAGCCTCGGCAGCATCGCCTCTCGCGCCTGACCCCCCCACCGAAATCCGCTAGCAGCTGATTGCAGAGCCTCGCAGGCCTGCCACCGTCACCAAACTGCAACGACAGAGTGATATCAATTCGACATCATTTGGTCGATTGTGGAATTCTGGATGCTATCCCGCCTGAAAATTGGTGCCCGCCTGGGCGTTGCCTTTGGCTCCATCGCGCTGCTGCTCGCCGCGGCCACGGCCGTCGGCCTGTATGGCCTCGAGGCGCAGAGACGCACCGCCAACCAGATGCTCCAGGTTGACGTCGCCCTGTCGCACAATGCGGCCGAAGTTCGTCGTCTGAGCCTCGAGGGCCGACGCGCCGAAAAGGACATCTTCCTCAACGTCAACAATCCGCAGGCCGTGCGGACCTACAAACAACGCTGGGACGACAGCCAGCAGGCTCTGGCCGACACTCTCAAGGAAGGGGCTGCACTGGCCCCTGATGAGGAACTGCGCGAGTTGTACCTGAAGTCTGGCTCCCTGCTGGATGCCTACAACAGTGGCTTCACCGGCGTTTTCGTCCGGATCGATGCTGGTGAAATAACCGACCCATCGATTGCCGATATGGTCTTCGGCCAGTTCAACGACGAGATCCAGCAACTGGATGAACTGGCGGCCGCCATCGACCAGGCAGCAATCACGCGGGTGGGTGGCGCGAGCGATCAGATCGCCCAGCAGCATCGCAACGCCCTGGTCGGCCTGCTGTCCTTCGCGGCGCTGGCCTTGCTGATCGCCGTGATCATGGCCGTGCGCATCACTCGCAGTATTGCCGTCCCCCTGCACCACGCCCTGGAGGCGACCCGCCGCGTTGCCGAAGGTGACCTGACTCAGACCATCTTCGGCAATCCCAACGACGAAACCGGCCTGCTGCTCGAGGCCATGAGCGAAACCAACCAGAAACTGTCGGCACTGGTGAGCTCGCTGCACGACAGCAGCGAGCAGGTGTTCACTGGTGCCCATGAGGTGTTCCTCGGCAGCCAGGAGCTGTCCGCCCGCACCGACGAGCAGGTTGCCGCCCTGCAGCAGACGGCTTCAAGCATGGAGCAGATTACCGCGCTGGTTCAGCAGAACAGCGAGTCCACCGAGCAGGCCAACCGCCTGGCTGCCTCCGCGGCGCGCACCGCGGAGAGCGGCGGCAGGGACGTCGAGCAGAGCATCCAGCTGATGCAGGAGCTCGCCACCAGCTCGCAGAAGATCAATGACATCATCACCGTCATCGACACCATCGCCTTCCAGACCAATATCCTGGCCCTAAACGCCTCGGTCGAGGCAGCTCGCGCCGGCGAACAGGGCCGCGGCTTCGCCGTGGTCGCCGCGGAAGTGCGCATGCTGGCCAGCCGCAGCGCGGCCTCAGCCAACGAAATACGCACCCTCATCGAGGAAACCGGCAGCAAGATCACCCACGGCGTGCGCCAGGCCGAGCACAGCGGCCAGACCATCCGCGAAACCGTGATTTCGATCCGCCAGCTCTCCAGCCTGATGCAGGAAATCGCCAGCGCCACTCGCGAACAAAGCGCCGGTATCGGCCAGATCAATACCGCGATCAACCAGTTGGACAGCACAACCCAGCAGAACGCCACCCTGGTCGAACAGTCCCGCGCCGCCGTCGCGGCTCTGGAAAACCAGGCTGGCCGGATGAAAGAGCTGGTAGCCACCTTCAAGACCGATGCCACCGCCAGCCGTGCAGAGCTGCAGGCCACCGAACCAGCGCGACGCTCCCAGCCACGCACGCTCCCCGCGGAAGCCGTACCCCGGGAAGCCATGTGGGCCACGCTCTGATTGGTACGCTCGGGAAAACCGGCAGCCTCTCCCAACCTCGCGCCAAGACTGGGATCTCTTGGCGGCGGCTACCTATTTCACCTTATCTACTAGAGGAGATCACCGCATCTTGTAGTGGTCTGGAGCCGCCCCGCTTCTCGCGCCCACTGGTGCTTGCCGACCGCCATGGTCTCACCCGCTGCTCATTCGTCGGCTGTGGCATGACGAAGGACGCTCTCGCCAGCAATGCATGCAGCCGATTGCCGACAAAAACCGTGTAGGCAATTTGACAGCATTACTTCCGGTGCAACACTGCAGATATTGATCCGCCTATACGGCCGTCAAAGCGAGTAGTACTCCAGATCAATCCAGGAGCACCAGATATGCGAATAGTAAGAACAGCTGTCCCCCTGGTTCTGGCTAGCGGCCTGTTGTCGGGTTGTGCTGGCCTGGTGCAGAGCGACTGGCCGCCCTGCGCGGCAGTCGGCGGTGTGGTGGGCGCGGGACTGGGCGCCATCGAAAGCGCGAGTTGGGCCGCCGGTGGCTTGGGTATCGGCGCCCTCACCGGCGCGGCCTACTGCTGGGTGCATGGCGATGCCGACGGCGATGGCGTGGTGAACAAGGAGGACAAGTGCCCCGACACACCGAGGGGCACCCAGGTGGATGAGCGTGGCTGTCCGCTTCCGGTAGCCGCTGCCCCAGCGCCGGAGCCGGAGCCGATGCCCGAAGCCGCCGCGCCGGTACGCGTGGAGCTGGACGTCAAGTTCGACTTCGACAAGGCCGTGGTCAAGGAGGAAAGCAAGGCCGACATCAAGGCCGTAGCCGACTTCATGAGTGAATACCCGCAGACCACCACTACCGTCGAAGGCCACACCGACTCGGTCGGCCCGGACGCCTACAACCAACGGCTGTCCGAGCGGCGTGCCAACGCCGTGCGTGACGTGATGGTCAACGAGTATGGCGTGAGCGCCGATCGCGTGGACGCGGTTGGCTATGGCGAAAGCCGTCCGGTGGCTGACAACGCCAACGCGGAAGGTCGCGCGATCAACCGCCGCGTCGAGGCGGAAGTCGAAGCCAAGCAATAAGCGCTGGCTGCTCCCCCGACGGTGGCGCCAAGGGCGCTGCCGTCGGGGACTTCCTGATGACCTGCACCGGCCATACAGCCCGGTGTTTGCCCGACTGCTTTGCTCTCGACCGTGGTGGCCAAGACTGACCCACTGTGGGTCCCTTATCCGCCCAACGGCTCTGCTGCTTCCTCTTTGTACCACCTAAACTCAATGAACCGTGGTCGGACGTACTGGACGTTCCGCTCTTGAGGCTGGCAAAACTGCGCAGGCTCCGCATGCAGTTTGTTGAGAGGGAGAGAGCAGCCCTTTGAGGTCTGCGGAGCAGTCGAACCCCTTATGAACCGCGTGAAGGGCCCACTGGCAACCTGTTCGCTGGTGGATTGGATGCCGCTGTCGAAGCTGCCTAACGAGCCCGCGATGTTGAACCTGCGTGCCCTGATCATCGCCTTGCTGGTGGCAGTGGCAGGGTGCGCCAGTAAGGAACGCCCCCCTGAGCCGCCTCCTACGCCGGTGGTCATCTCGCAAAGTACCTGGCGGCAGATCGACAGCGACATAGTCGCTGCGTCGAAGGACGCCACAGGGGAGGCCAAGGACTATTCCCGCGAACTCATGCAGCGCTGGAGGACCCTCGTCTACCAGCGCACCGAGGCGGAGTTCATTCCGTGGTTTTCCAGCTACTGGACCCGGCAATGGCTGACCATGAAGGTGACCTGGTACCAGCTGAACGCAGAGGGCGCGAAATATCCGGCCGTGGATCGCCTGGCGCTCTATCTGCAGGAGCAATACCAGGATCGCGTGCTGGAACCCGTCGCCAAGGAGATCCGTCCCGACTGGATCATGGCGCAGACGACACAACTGTACGTCCGCCTCCTGCGCGAGCAACTCCAGGGCATCCCGCCGCGCTACGGTGTGCCTCTGGATCAGTTCGACAACCGGCTCCAGGACATTCCCGCGATCGAACTGGAGCCTGGCGCTTCGCTCTACCAGCTTGTCACCGCCGAGCCAATCGACAGTCAGCCGGCCTATGCGGCCTTGGTCACGCGACTCCACAATATTCCTGGTGCCGCGGGAACCTGGTCGGCGCAAGCCGGCATAACGCCAGTCGCGAGAATGACCAGCGAGAGCCTGGTGACCGAGCGCACCACCCGCGGTGTCGCCGGCGCAGTCTCGGCGATGGTCGGCCGGGCGGCAGGCCTGGTGATATCCCTGGGAACCGCGGCCTTCACCGCCATGCTGCGCGAAAACGAACGGCCGAAAATGGAGGCGCAGCTGCGCAACAATCTGCACGCCGCCTTTGACGAGGAGTGGCTCGACCTGGTGCACAACCCCAAGACTGGAGTGATGGCCGGGGTCTACGCCCTATCGGAACAAATCGAGGGCAGCCTCGCCAGCACCGTCATGCAGCCGGCCCGCTACGAACCGCCAGCGCAAGAACAACCACTGCAAGAACCACCACCGCAAGTTGTGCCTCCGCCGGACGGGCAGCCTATGCAACGGCAACAGGGGAATAGTGACGACGAAGACTCCTATCAATTGTGGTAGCAGTAATCATCTAGCCTACACGGCCGCCTCACCTCACAACGGCAGACTCACCTCGTCCTTCACCTCCCTGAGCACCACGCTGGTGTGCACGCTGGCCACCCCGGGCAGGCGGAAGATGCGCTGCTGCAGCACCTCGTCGTAGGCCTTGATGTCGCTGGTGACCACCTTGATCAGGTAGTCGGCCTTGCCGGTGGTGGCGTAGCAGGCGACGATCTCCGGGGTGGCGGCCACCGCCGCCTCGAACTCGGCGGTCACGTCGCCGGCGTGGCGGCTCAGCGCCACCTCGGCGAACACGCAGTTCTGCAGGCCGACCTTCTCGCGATCCACCAGCACCGTGTAGCGGCGGATCACCCCCTCCTCCTCCAGCTCCTTGATGCGCCGCCAGCAGGGCGTGGTCGACAGGCCGACCCGCTCGGCGAGCTGCTGCATGGTCTGCCGGGCATCGCGCTGCAACTCGCGGAGCAGCTGGCGGGCGAATTTGTCGAGCATTTCATTCTCCGATAAGGCTTTTGAAGAGTAATTCCTCCTCAAATTTACCGCCTGACCAGGAAAAAGAGAAACAAAAAACTGCGCCCGCTGGGGAACACTATTCCCCACAGAACAACACCGCGCAGGACAACAACAATGACCCATGCGACCGATCGCGCCAGCACCGTGCAGCTGCGCAGCGACTACCAGCTGAGCGACAACCTCAAGGCCACCCGCGGCCAGATTTTCCTCACTGGCACCCAGGCGCTGGTGCGCCTGCCGCTGATGCAGCGCGCCATCGACCGCGAGCGTGGCCTGAACACCGCCGGCTTCATCAGCGGCTACCGCGGCTCGCCGCTGGGCATGGTCGACCAGGCGCTGTGGAAGGCCAAGCGCATGCTGGCCGACAACCAGATCGAATTCCTCCCCGCGATCAACGAAGAACTGGGCGGCACCGCGGTGCTCGGCACCCAGCAGGTCGAGTCCGACCCCGAGCGCACCGTCGAGGGCGTGTTCGCCTACTGGTACGGCAAGGGTCCGGGCGTCGACCGCGCCGGCGATGCCTTGAAGCACGGCCATGCCTACGGCTCCTCGCCCAACGGCGGCGTGCTGATCGTCGCTGGCGACGACCACGGCTGCGTGTCCTCGTCCATGCCGCACCAGAGCGACCTGGCCTTCCAGGCCTGGAGCGTGCCGACCGTTTCCCCGGCGACCATTGCCGAATACCTCGAGTTCGGCCTGTACGGGTGGGCGCTGTCGCGCTTCTCCGGCGCCTGGGTCGGCTTCACCGCCCTCTCCGAGGTGGTGGAAAGCGGCTCGACCGTCGACCTCGACCGCATCCAGACCCGCTTCGAGGCCCCGGTGGACTACACCGCGCCGGCCGGCGGCCTGCACTACCGCTGGCCGGACCTGCCGTCCCTGCAGCTCGAAGCCCGCCAGGCCGACAAGCTCGACGCGGTGCGCGCCTTCGCCAAGACCAACAGCATCGACAAGACCATCGTCGCCTGCGAGCAGGCGCGTTTCGGCATCGTCACCTGCGGCAAGGCCCACCTCGACTTCCTCGAGTGCCTGCGCCGCCTCGACATCGGCCTCGACGACCTGGCCCGCGCCGGCATTCGCGTCTACAAGGTCGGCCTGTCCTTCCCCATCGAGCCGACCCGCGCTCTGGAGTTCGCCCTCGGCCTCGAAGAGCTGCTGGTGATCGAGGAAAAGGCGCCAGTGATCGAGCGCCAGCTGCGCGAGATGCTCTACAACCAGCCGACCGAGCTGCGCCCGCGTCTGCTCGGCAAGCAGGACGTCGACGGCAAGCCGCTGCTCTCCTCGCTCGGCGAGCTACGCCCGTCACGCATCATGCCGGTGCTGGCCGACTGGCTGGCGCGCCTGACCGGCGATCTGGATCGTCGCCAACTGGTCTGCGACTTCACCGCGCCGCCGCAACTGAGCAACCTGGCCGACGCCGTGCGCCGCTCGCCCTACTTCTGCTCCGGCTGCCCGCACAACAGCTCGACCAAGGTGCCGGAAGGCTCGCGCGCCCTGGCCGGCATCGGCTGCCACTTCATGGCCAACTGGATGGACCGCGAGACCACCGGCCTGATCCAGATGGGCGGCGAAGGCGTCGACTGGGCTGCCCACTCGCGCTTCACCCGGGTGCCGCACGTGTTCCAGAACCTCGGCGACGGCACCTACTACCACTCCGGCTACCTGGCGATCCGCCAGTCGATCGCCGCCAAGGCCAACATCACCTACAAGATCCTGTTCAACGACGCGGTGGCCATGACCGGCGGCCAGCCGGTGGACGGCACCATCACCGTCGACGCCATCGCCCAGCAGGTGACCGCCGAGGGCGCACGCAAGGTGGTGGTGCTCAGCGACGACATCGCCAAGTACGACAGCCAGCGCAGCCGCTTCCCGGCCAGCACCGCCTTCCACCCGCGCGAGGATCTGGACAAGGTGCAGCGCGAACTGCGCGAAACCTCAGGCGTCACCGTACTGATCTACGAACAGACCTGCGCCGCCGAGAAGCGCCGCCGCCGCAAGAAGGGCGAATTCCCCGACCCGGATCGCCGCCTGTTCATCAACCAGGCCGTATGCGAAGGCTGCGGCGACTGCGGCGTGGCCTCCAACTGCCTGTCGCTGGTGCCGCTGGAGACCGAACTGGGCCGCAAGCGCCAGCTCGACCAGTCGTCGTGCAACAAGGACTACTCCTGCGTCAACGGCTTCTGCCCGAGCTTCGTCTCGGTCAAGGGCGGCCGCGTACGCAAGGGCGTCGGCGCCCTGCAGGCCGAGGCTGGCCAGCGCGCCCTGGCCGAACTGCTGAACAACCTGCCGCGTCCGGCGGCCCACGTGTGGAACGCGCCCTATGACCTGCTGGTCACCGGCGTCGGCGGCACCGGCGTGGTCACCGTCGGCGCGCTGATCAGCATGGCCGCCCACCTGGAATTCAAGTCGGCCAGCGTGCTCGACTTCATGGGCTTCGCCCAGAAAGGCGGCGCGGTGCTGTCCTTCGTGCGCCTGGCCGACGTGCCGGAGCGCCTCAACCAGGTACGCATCGACACCCAGCAGGCCGACGCCCTGCTCGCCTGCGACCTGGTGGTGGCCGCCTCCGCCGACGCCCTGCAGAGCGTCAAGCACGGCCGCACCAAGGTGGTCGCCAACCGCCATGTGCTGCCGACCGCCGAGTTCGTGCGCAACCCGGACGCCAACCTGCAGACCGAAGGGCTGCTGGAGAAGATCCGCCACGCTGTCGGCGAAGCCGGCCTCGACCTGTGCGACGCGCAGAGCCTGGCCCAGCGTGCCCTCGGCGACAGCATCGGCGCCAACATCCTGCTGATGGGCTACGCCTGGCAGGCCGGGCTGATCCCGCTGAGCCTGGAATCGCTGCAACGCGCCATCGAACTGAACGGCGTCGCCGTACCGATGAACCTGGCCGCCTTCGGCCTCGGTCGCCTGGCCTGCGCCAATCCGCAGGGCCTGCGCCAGCTGCTCAGCCGTAGCGCCGAGGTGGAGGAATTCCGCGCCATCGAGGACTTCGACGAGCTGGTCGCCCACCGCGAGCTGCTGCTCACCGACTACCAGAACGCCGCCTACGCCCGCCGCTTCCGCGCGCTGGTGGACGAAGTCGCCGCTGCCGAACGCGCCCTGCTCGGCGCGGACGCCAAGCTGCGCCTGAGCCCGGTGGTGGCGCGCGGCTACGCCAAGCTGATGGCCTACAAGGACGAGTACGAGGTGGCGCGCCTGTACAGCGACCCAACCTTCCGCGCCCAGCTGGAAGCGCAGTTCGAGGGCGACTTCAGCCTGGAATTCCACATGGCCCCGCCGCTGCTGTCGCGTCCGGGCCAGGACGGCAGCGCCCCGCGCAAGATCACCATCGGCCCGTGGCTGCAGAAGGTCTTCCCGCTGATGGCCAAGGCCAAGGCCCTGCGCGGCACTGCGCTGGACCTGTTCGGCATGAGCGAGGAGCGCCGCATGGAGCGCCGGCTGATCGAGGAATACGCCGCGCGCATCCGCGAACTGCTGCCGCAGCTGACCCAGGGCAACCTGGAAGGCGCCGTGCGCATCGCCGCGCTGGCCGACGAGATCCGCGGCTACGGCCACGTCAAGCTGGCCAACGTCGAGCGCGTGAAGGCCCGCGAGGCGCGCCTGCTGCACGACTTCGCCCCGCAGCGCTATGCCAAGCCGCAGAGCCACGTGGAGGCGGTGCCGGTGCAGGTGGTGCACATCCAGCCGGCCAAGACTGAACAGAAGGCCGAACAGAACGTCGCCTGATGCAATGAGCATGTGGACCGGGTGCTAAATGGCGGTACCCGTTTGCCGCCCGCGCCGTATGGCGCGGGCGGTTTTTTTATTTCTGGGCCGCGCAAGACCCTGCAGAAGGTGGCTGGACAATGACCGACCGCCCATGTGCCCCCACCGGGCACCGGGGCGGGTTCAGATCTACACTCATGAGCGATTCGTCCGCAGCCCGTCGGTCGTGGCGATCCTGGATCGAGCCTTTCCAGGTAGCAGCTCGCCACGCGAGCAACCCATGGTGCGCCGGATGATTTCCCGCAGGCGGCGGAACCCGTCTGTTGCATGTGCGGGCTGCGGCTCAGTGACTCGTCACATGCTGCCCATCGCCAGCATCGGAGCACGACAATGACCCAATCTCTGCGGTTCTTTCTCTCGATCGTCTTCACGACCCTGTCACTGATATCCGTGGGCCTTATGAATAGCGCGACTGCCGCTACCGCAGAGGACCTGGACCAGGACTGCCGGCAGGCGTTGCAGACCCTCTACAAGTCCAATCCCTTTGCCGAAACCATCGCGCGCAATGCCAAGGCGGTACTCGTCTTTCCGAAGATAGTGAAGGCGGGGCTGGTGTTTGGCGGCAGCTATGGCGAGGGCGCGCTGATGCGCGGCTCGAAGGTGACCGGCTACTACAACTCCGTCAGCGGTTCCTGGGGGCTGCAGGCCGGCGCGCAGTCGTACGGCTATGTGGTGTTCCTGATGAACGAAGAGATGGTGAAATATATCGGCGAGACCAAGGGCTGGGAAATCGGTGTCGGGCCGACCGTGGTCGTGGTGGACTCCGGGGTAGCGAAGAAGCTGTCCAGCACCACGCTGAAGGACGATGCCTACGCGTTCATCTTCGATCAGCAAGGCTTGATGGCAGGCATCGGCATCGAGGGGTCGAAGATTTCCCCGATCAAGCGCTGAAGACGCCAGGAGCGGGTGCGACCTGGCTCGTACCCGCTTCGCCAGGCCGCCCTGGATCGTCTCGAATCGGCCGGTGCGCTGAGGGGATCTGGCCATCGGCTCACGGCCGGGAAAAGCGCCGGCTACCTGGGCAACGAACGCGGGCCGCAGCGGTCCAATCCCGTGATTCGACAACGGGCGCGGCGATGCTCAAAGTAGCGCCTGCCGATCGCCAATGCCTCGCGGAGCCCCCCTTGCCTGCTGTTTTCCTGCGCCAATCACTCCTCTGCGCCCTGCTGCTTGCCACCGGCAGCGCGTCCGCCGGGCTCGCCTGTCCGGCCGGCCAGCACGAGGTCTGCATGCTCACCTGCTTCTGCGCCCCCGGCACCCGGGAGGAGATGGGCGAGATCTACGACAGTGTTGGCAAGATGGCTGCGTCCGGACTGGAGACGTGGCTGGTGCAGTCGCGCAACACTGCTGCGGCCGGCGATGTGCGACCAATCCCGCTGAACATCCGCGTCCAGCTCGAAGACTACTTCGACCTGCAGGTGCTGGAGACCGCCCGCTACAAGATCGGCGACGAGACGGAGTTCAACGCCGCCAACACCATGCTGCAGAACCCCGACGTGCAAGCCGTCACGCTGGTGGACATCATCGTCTTTCGCAGCGAGGAGGCCGCCCTCAACGACGTCGCGCTCTGGGCCCATGAACTCGTACATGTGCAGCAGTACCAGCAATGGGGCGTGGCCGAGTTTGCCCGGCGCTATACCCGCGACTACGACAGCGTCGAGGCGCCGGGCTACGAGATGCAGACACGGGTGGCTAAAGCACTGAAAGCCGCTGCGGCACCAACCACGCCTGTCGGCAAGCCTTGAGATTCGCGGGGCCAGCCGAAACGGCAAAGTTTCACCGGCCCGGTCGATCCACTAAACCAGCACCTGGCGGGTGGTCGCAATCAGCTCATGCACCTGCTGCTCGACATGCGCCTCCGTTGGCGCTTCGGGTCCGCGTCCGCGGGGGCATGGCAGACTCGCCGTGGTGCCGAACAGGCGACAGATCAGCGGGCGCTGCTCGTACACCTCGCAGCCCTGCGCACCGAGATGCACGCAGTTCCATTCGGCCAGCGCGGCGTCATGTTCGGCGTCGCTTTTCACCGGCAGTCGCGACATCTCCTCGGACGACGCCGTGACCGGCCCGCAGCAGTCGTGGCATCCGGGCTCGCAGGCGAACCCGGGGATCTGCCGGCGCAGTTGGTCGATCTTTCGGCTGGTACAACTCATCGGGCGGGTCTCTGCTGAAGTCGCGGGTAGTTTACCTGCCCGGCGAGTCTTGCTCGGTGCTGAATCGTGGAGGGCACATCAACCAGCGCTGCCGTAGGGCCGGGTGATGACCTCGAGGAAATGGCCGTCGGGGTCCTCGAAATACACCCCGCGCCCCCCATCGTTGTGGTTGATCTCGCCAGGGCGGTGCCTGCCGGGGTCGGCCCAGTACTGCAGCCTCAGACCCCGGATGCGGGCGAGGACCTGGTCGAAGTCATCCTCGTCGATCAGGAAGGCATAGTGCTGGGAGGAAATCTCGCCGGCGTGTTCGTGGAAATCGAGCGAGACACCGTTGGCGAGCTGGACGACGAGCATCGGCCCGAAGCGGCTGGCGCTGGGCAGGCCGAGGAGCTCCGTGAGGAAGGTCGCCGACTTCTCCTTGTCGCGGCACCAGACGATAGTGTGGTTCAGCTGCGCGCTCATGTTGGGAACCTCGCCTGCGCATCATCGACGCCTTCGATCTTCGGGCAGTCCAGCGCGACTGTGAAGGGAAAGCTGCCCAACGGCCTCCGGCAGGGATATTCCTGGGCCGTCATCACCGGGAGCCTGGCGCGCAAGCGGCCTCGGCATGCCAAGGCGCACAGCCGTGAAGCCCGGGATGCCGACGTGAGCGACGAGCTGGCCAGCTATCCTTCTCACTCCAGCATGCAGGAGTCCCGCACATGCTGATCGTCGAGAATGTGTACAAGTCGTTCGTCACCGCCCAAGGCAGCCTGCCGGTGCTGCGCGGGGTCGATCTGCAGTTGCCGACCGGCAGCAGCCTGGCGCTGATGGGCGAATCCGGCAGCGGCAAGAGCACCCTGCTGCACCTGATCGCCGGGCTGGAGCGCGTCGACAGCGGACGCATCCTGGTCGACGGCCAGCCCCTGCAGGGGCGCCGCGAGGCGGAGCTGGCGCGCTGGCGGCGCGAAGGCATCGGCCTGGTGTTCCAGCAGTACAACCTGATCGGCAGCCTCGACGTGGCGGCCAACCTGTCCTTCCAGGCGCGCCTGGCCGGACGCCACGATCAGGCCTGGATCGGCCATCTGGCCGAGCGCCTGGGGCTGGCGTCCCTGCTGGCGCGCTATCCCGAACAGCTCTCCGGCGGCCAGCAGCAGCGCGTGGCCATCGGCCGGGCGCTGGCGGCACGGCCGGCGTTGCTGCTGGCCGACGAGCCGACCGGCAACCTGGATGAAGCCAGCAGCGCAGTGGTGCTCGACCTGCTGCTGGAGCTGGTCGGCGAGGCAGGCAGCAGTCTGCTGATGGTCACCCACAGCGCGCGGCTGGCGGCGCGTCTGGGTCGCACCCTGTACCTGCGCCTGGGCCGCATACAGCCAGGGGAGGCCTGATGGCCATGCTGCGGATCAGCCTGCTGGCACTGCTCAGCCACTGGCGGCGTCATCCGTTGCAGCTGCTCAGCATCCTCACCGGCCTGTGGCTGGCCACCGCCTTGTGGACCGGCGTGCAGGCGCTCAACAGCCAGGCCCGCGCCGACTATGCGCGCGCCAGCGCGCTGCTCGCCGGGCCGGCGCAGGCCCAGTTGGTGGCGCGCCGGGGCGAGCGCTTCGACCAGGCCGCCTATGTGCAGCTGCGTCGCAGCGGCTGGCCGGTTTCGCCGGTGCTGGAAGGACGCCTGCGCTTTGCCGGCGCGGAGCCGCTCAGCGTGAGACTGCTCGGCATCGAGCCGCTGACCCTGCCGCCGGGCACCGTGGTGGCCGGGCAGCCCGGCGGCGCGTCGGATCTGCGCGCCTTCATCGGCCCCCCGGGACAGGCCTGGATCGCCGCGGACACCCTGCAGCGTCTCGGCCTGCAGCCCGGCGAGCGGGCACTGACCAGCGATGGCCAGCGCCTGCCGCCCCTGCAGGTGCACACGCAACTGGCGCCCGGGGTGATCGTCGTCGACATCGGCCATGCCCAGGCGCTGCTGCAGGCGCCGGGGCAGCTCTCGCGCCTGCTGCTGCCGGCGGATTTCGCGGCCCGGCCGCCGGATCTGCCGGCCGAGCTGGCCGCGCTGCTGCAGCTGCAGCCGTCGAGCACCGGCGACGACCTGCAGCGCCTGACCGACAGCTTCCACCTCAACCTCAGCGCCCTCGGTCTGCTGGCCTTCCTCGTCGGCCTGTTCATCGTGCATGCCGCCATCGGCCTGGCCCTGGAGCAACGCCGCGGCCTGCTGCGCACCCTGCGCGCCTGCGGCGTGAGCCTGCGCGGGTTGATCGGCGCGCTGGCGGTGGAGCTGGGTCTGTTGGCCCTGCTCGGCGGCCTGGCCGGGGTGGCCTGCGGCTACCTGCTGGCCAGCCTGCTGCTCGACGATGTCGCAGCCAGCCTGCGCGGCCTGTATGGCGCGGAAGTGGCCGGGCAATTGAGCCTGTCGCCGCAGTGGTGGCTGTCCGGCATCGCCATGAGCCTGTTCGGCGCGCTGCTGGCTGGGGGCAACAGCCTGTGGCGCGCCGCGCAGCTGCCGCTCCTGGCGCTGGCGCTACCGCAGGCCTGGCGTGCCGCGCAGAGCCGCTGGTTGCGCCGCCAGGCGTTGCTGGCCGGCGTGCTTCTGCTGCTGGCCGCCGGCTGCTGGCGGTTCGGCGACAGTCTGCTCGCCGCCTTTGCGATGCTCGCCGCACTGTTGCTGGCGGCAGCCTTGCTGCTACCGGCACTGCTCGACGCCACGCTGGCCGTGCTGGCGCGGCATTGCCGCGGACCGCTGGCCGAATGGTTCGTGGCCGACAGCCGCCAGCAACTGCCGGCCCTGGCGCTGGCGTTGATGGCCCTGCTGCTGGCACTGGCCGCCAGCGTAGGGGTCGGAAGCATGACCGAGGGCTTTCGCCAGACCTTCGTCGGCTGGCTCGACCAGCGCCTGTCCGCCGACCTCTACCTGACACCCCGCGACACTGCGCAGGCGCTGGAAATCAGCGCCTGGCTCGCCGGCCGGCCGGGCGTCGAGGCGGTCCTGCCGAACTGGCGGGTCGACATGCGCCTGCAGGGCTGGCCGGTGCAGCTGCAGGGCATCGTCGACCACCCCAGCTACCGCCGACACTGGCCGCTGCTGGAACAACGGGCCGATGCCTGGACACAACTGGCCGCCGGGCAAGGCGCGATGCTCAGCGAGCAACTGGCGCGGCGTCTCAAGCTGGGGCTGGGCGACCGCCTGCCGCTGCCGGGCGCCGAGGGCGAGCAGCACCTGAACGTGGTGGGCATTTACGCCGACTACGGCAATCCCCGCGGGCACCTGCTGGTCAGCGCCGACTGGCTGCGCCGCCACTGGAGCGAGGCGCGGCTGAGCAATCTCAGCCTGCGCCTGCAGCCGGCGCAGATCTCCGCGCTGAAGGAACAGCTCGAGCAACGCTATGGCCTGGACGCCACCCGGCTGATCGACCAGGCCACGCTGAAACGCTGGTCGACCGCCGTGTTCCAGCGCACCTTCGCCGCCACCGCCGCGCTCAACAGCCTGACCCTGTTGGTCGCCGGCGTAGCCCTGTTCATCAGCCTGCTGACCCTCGGCCACAGCCGCCTGGGCCAGCTGGCGCCGCTCTGGGCGCTGGGCGTCGGCCGCACGCGGCTGGCCTGGCTGAGCCTGGGGCAGACGCTGCTGCTGGCCAGTCTGACCGTGCTACTGGCGATGCCGCTGGGCGTGCTGCTGGCCTGGTGCCTGGTGGCGGTGGTCAACGTGCAGGCCTTCGGCTGGCGCCTGCCGCTGCATGTGTTTCCCGGGCAACTGCTGCAGCTGGGCCTGCTCGGCCTGCTCACCAGCCTGCTCGCCGCCGCCGGGCCGCTCTGGCAACTGGCGCGGCGCCAGCCCGCCGAGCTGTTGAGGCAATTCGCCGATGAACGCTAGGCATGCGCTGCTCCTCGGTGCGCTCTTGCTGGGGGCCTGCGACGGGGCACCGGAGTCGCCCGGCGGTTTCGCCGGCCTCGGCGCGGACGCCGCCGCCTTCGCCCAGGTCGAGCGGGGCCGGCCCCTGCAGTTCCCGGCCGACCACGGCGCCCATCACGGCTACCGCATCGAGTGGTGGTACGTCACCGCCAACCTCACCGACGAGCAGGGCCGCGACTGGGGCGTGCAATGGACGCTGTTCCGCTCGGCGCTGCGCCCGGGCCCCGACGAGCCCGGCTGGAACAGCCCCAACCTGTGGATGGGCCATGCCGCCCTCACCGGCCCTTACGGCCATCAGTCCGGCGAAACCCTGGCCCGCGGCGGCATCGGCCAGGCCGGTGTCGAGGCGCAGCCGTTCCGCGCCTGGATCGACGACTGGTCGCTGCACAGCACGGCCGGCGAAGGGCTGCAGCAGTTGCAGATGCAGGCCTCCGGTCCCGGCTTCCGCTATCGCCTGCAGCTGGGCAGCGACGGCCCACTGGTGCTGCACGGCGAGCAGGGCTACAGCGAGAAATCCGGCCAGGGGCAGGCGTCCTGGTACTACAGCCAGCCGTTCTACCGGGTCAGCGGCGAGATCGAGCGCGCGGGCCAGCGCTATGCGGTCAGCGGGCTGGCCTGGCTGGACCGGGAGTGGAGCAGCCAGCCGCTGGCCGCCGAGCAGCAAGGCTGGGACTGGTTTTCCCTGCACCTGGACGGAGGCGCCAAGCTGATGCTGTTTCGCGTGCGCCAGGCCGACGGCCAGCACTACCGCGCCGGCACCTGGATCGCCGCCGACGGCCGCAGCGAGGCGCTGCGCGGCGAACAGATCCAGCTCGTCGAGCAGGCCTGGACGCGTCAGGCCAACGGCCGCAAGGTGCCGACACGCTGGCAGGTGCGGGTTGCCGATCACGGCGTGGACGTGCAGGCCGAGGCCATCCAGCCGCGCGCCTGGATGGGCACCTCGTTTCCCTACTGGGAAGGACCGGTCCGCCTGCAGGGCAGCCCCGGCGGGCGGGGGTATCTGGAAATGACCGGCTACTGAACAAGGCCGCGGCTGCGTGGAGGCGACGCCACTCGCCCATGACGGGCGACAGGCGTCATCCCCAAGCGCTGACACGATCGCTCAGCGACGCACCTCGTACTTGTAGAAACTGTCCTCGATCGTCAGCCGCCGCCGGTCGGACTGCACGGCATCGGCAATCGTGCTCTCGAGCCTGACGTAGTAACGGCAGTTCAGGGTGCGGCTCAGATCGGCGATGGCCTGGGTATCGCGGATGAACTCGGCGTAGGTCGTCACCGGCTTGGCCAGAACGGTCTGAATGCCCGGCAACGCCATGGCATCCTGCTCGCGGGAAGCCGGCCATGCCTTCGCCACCGAGAGGTCGTTCTCGCGCAGCACGACAGAAAACAGCATCTGGATCTTGCCCGTCTGCTCGACGGCCCAGCAGGGCGGATAGTCAATACCGCCTCTGGCATTGAGCTTGTTGTGCAAGAAAGCGATCTGACCGCGCAGATCCGCGTTCTCCTTCTTCACTGCCTGCGGACTCTTGCCATCGCCCAGCGGGGCGGCATGCTCCTGGGCTCGCTTGATGAGTTCGGCCACTTTCTCGGAGGGCTTTTCTCCATGCTCGCCGGGCGACTCCGCACTCCCCTCCTTGGCGGCGAGCAGCTCCTCGATTTTCGCCAACTCGCGAATCGACTCGGCGGCCTTCTCCGCGGCGGATGACGCATCGCTCTGCTCCTCTGCCTGACCTGCAGCCTGCGTCTCCTCCTCCAGGTGTTTCCTCACCTCTGCCGCCAGCAGCAAGGACGCCTGCACTTCCTCCCTGATCTTCGCCTCCTTCCGCTCGGCAGGGACTCGATCCACCGCTTGCTGAATTTCGGCCAGTGCCGTGATCTGCCTGTCCTGTTCTTGCAGAAGACGCTCGAGCCTCGCCACTTCGGTTTTGGCCGCGCTTTGCGCGATCAGGTTGCTGATGACTTCATCGGGGTTGAGGGCAGTGTTGGCCGCAATCGCCTGCGCCAATACCTGGGCCGCGTTGTTCAAGTCGGCCGTTTTTTGCTCAGCCCCCTCCACGGCGGCAAGTCTCTCGCTGACGCTCTTGCTCTCCTGGGTCGACTTGTAGAGGTGAAATCCCAGCAGGAACATGAGGATGAAAGCGATCATGAACGCGATTTCGGTCAAGGAGAGCTGGAAAACCTGATCACTCTTTGCCGACATGGCTGGCTCGCTCAGTCAGGTTTGTGAACGGAAATGGGCGCACTCGCCTGCAGAGCGTCGAAGGGGGATCGCGCGCCGGGCGTCTCCAGGCGCGCCTCCGTTGCAGGGCTGGTCTGCCGCGATGGGTGCATGCCATCTGTCACCTGCTCGTCGCGATGGCTGGCCGAGGCGAACGCATGGGTCAGCGACGCGACCGACTCGCGCAGCGCCTCCAGCAGAGCGGCGTTATTGCTGTTCACCCCATCGACCTTGCCCGCCAGCCGTGCGGTCGATTCATGGCTGACGGACAGGTTGTCGATCAGCCTCTCGAGCGATGCATCGAACTTTCCGAAAGCCTGGGCGATCGCCGAAAGCTCCTGGGTTTGCCGCTGGAAGCCTTGCGAGATGAGCTCCTGCTGAGCGCGGACCTGGGCGGCAAGGCTTTCCTGCTGCGCCTGCAGCTTGGCCGCCAAGCCTTCCTGCTGGGCACTCATCAGTTGGGCCAACTGCTCTTGCTGCGCAGCGATTTGCCGAACCACGTCCAGGGTCTGCGCCATGCTCTCGGCCTTGAGATTGATCTCGCCGACCGACTTATCGACTGCCCTGGCGGCCTTGACCACGTCGTCGGAAAGCTTCCCTATGCCTGCGCCGAGCGTCCCTGCCCGCTCACTGAGACTGGCGATGGGCGCATCCAGCTTGCGGGAGAAGATATCGTCGGGAAACTCGACGGCATTGAGCCGGCGGATCAAATGATGGGAAAAGCCGGCAACGGAGGTATCGATCTTACTGACCGTCGCCTTGATCGACCCCTCGTACTCGTTGACGACCCGGGTCAGGCCCAGGGATGCATTCCGGATGTCCTGAGCGACGCAAAGGAGCATTTCCTTGTTGAGCCGCGACATTTGCGCAAAAAACTCGCTCATCTGCGCGGCATTCTGCTCGGCCAAGGCTACGAACTGGGTGTTGACCAGCGCGACCGAGTCCTTCGCGGCGCTACTTACATTGCCGCGAAAGTCCTGCAGATCGTCGAATGCATTGTTGAATTCTTCGGTGAGCCTTCTGGATGATGCCAGAACCTCATCCTCGACATTGGTCAGGGCATCCTCGGCGTTGGGCCTGAAGCTGACCAAAGCCACACGGACAAACAAGCCCAGCACGGTACTCACCATGGCCGCACCGAAGCGTACCGCAATGCTGGTCATGTCGTTGCCAATATTGGGAATGTCGACCAGGCTGAAAACGATGGAGACAATGGTGAAAATAAAGCCCAGATAGTAACAGGAGTCCGCAAACTTCTCGGCCGACAGCTCGCGGTCGCGAAAATTGTAGCCAACGACTATATAGGCAACCATGAACAGCAAGGGCAAAGCCAGCCCGAACAACCAGGGCTGATCGAAATACCAGCCAACGGCCGAACTCGCGATCTTTAGCGAGCAGACCACGATGAAAAGCCTCTTCAACGAAACTTTGGCGGTCTTGTCCATGATCAACCTTCCAAGGTTTTTACTGAGACGAGTCTGGCACCGGCCTTTTTAAAGTACTCTTCCCAGAAGCTCAGCTGGCTTCTGGTCTGCAGCTTGGGATAATTCAGCAGATAGTTGACTTCCACCTTGATCCCGCCGAGGTCGGTTTGCGACTTCCTGCCGTAATGAGAGTCGAGAAAACTACTGAATGAACCGTATCCCTTGAACATGCTGAATTCCTGCGTGTTCGGCAGCATGTCGGAAAAGATGACCAGCACGCGGTCGCCGTGGACGTCCTTGGCACGAAACCCGTTGATGGAGGCTATCTGCAGCATTTCGAAAATGGGTGAGCGGTCGGAGGGCTTGTCCACCAACACGCTCTCCGACAGCTTGAGGATTGGCTTCTTGAATTCGTCCTCATAGCGCGTCTTGATCCTTGCCAGATTGGCGGTCATTTCCGACTTGCCCGCCCCGACACCCGGATTGCACTTTTCGAACACCGGCGTGGCGTGCTCGGAGACCTCGGCACCCAGGACATAGATAGACAGCAGATGCCCTTCCTCGACCTTTTCCTCGGCCAGCGCGGTCAGGCTCTGCAAAAACGCCTGGCGCTGCATGAAGTTGTAGGGGTCGGTGTTGTCGACCAGCACGACGTAATGTCCGAGCGGTCCGCTGGCCGGGCATAGCGTCGCCCGGTCGGGAGCGATGTCTCGGTGCACGAAGAAATACCCGCCCATCGAAAGCACCGCCAGCAGGAGCAGACCCAGACCGGTTGCCCTGATCAGCTCCCTGTTTCTCTTCCTGCGCGCTACCCTGCCCACTTTCGCCATGGGATCGACCCTCACCGGATCTGCTCACGGATCGACTTGAGCTGATCGAACCGAGAATCGAATGACGACTGTATTTGCGCGCGGATAGGCTCCACCTTGTCCATCAGCCTGGACAGCAACTCCTCCTGGAGCGCCAGGGATTGCTCGTCCTGCGCCGTCTCGAAGCTGGGCCACTCGATTTCCTGAAGGGCGACCTTCGACGAAAAATAGGCGGGTATTGGCACGCCCTTTCGTTTGCGGTGGAGTTCATTGTCGGTCCTGAAAATCGCAATCAAGGCTTCCAGCACGTTCTCTGCCTTATGTAGCGCTCGCTGCAAGCGGTGTCGCGAGGACGTCTTTTCATGGATCTGCTCCTTGTACTCGAGCACCGCGGCCCTGGCCGTATCCATGCTGCTTTCCAGCACGTCAAGATGCTCATCCTTGAGTTTCTCGAGTAGCTCGCGCATTTCCGCGAGGCCTTCCTCGTACTCCTGGACTGCGTTGTCGGCGTTCTTTTGCACACGGCTGAAGCCGGGATAGGGGACTTCCCAGTAGTAGCCCTCGGCAAGACTGGCCAGCGCGAAAAATATGCTCAGGCCAAACAGCAGCCACGAATAAATATCGTGCAACTGAAAAGGGTTGTTCATCAGGGTCTGCAAAGCGACGACCCCCGGATTGCTTGCCGGATCGTCCAGGCCTTGCGCGAGACTGTCGCGAAAATGGGCGATGACCAGGCCCATGACCACCATGATGACAGGCGCCACGATCAGCGCCGAATAACCGATCATCCGGTTGAGCGGCCTGATATGGTTCACGTGCGGAACTCCGAAGCGACCCAGCGCCATGGCCACCGCCACGTTGCAGAACGCCAATAGAAACGCATAGGTAAATCCCTGGATCAGCCCGCCATCCAGACTCTGCGCAAAGAAATTCGCATTCAGTGCGCCTTCCAGAACCACGATGAATATTGCAAGGAAAACGAACGTCAGCTTCTGGGTTGGCGAAGCCACCTTTGCCGTTCGCACAAGGCGGTTATCCAGCTTGAAAAGTCGCAGATCCTCCTCCATCTGCAATGCGGCGGCCTGCAGGCGACGAATTTCAGACTCATAATCTGACAAGTGCCCATTCGCCGTCCGTTCGAACTCCTCGGCAGCCTGCAACGCACGATTCACCGTTTTGGTGATGTCACAGGCATGCATTTTTATCTGGATATTCTTCAACCTGATCGTGGCCCAGTTCATGTAGTCGCGTCGCGCCGCCTCCAGGCGCTGGACAATTTTATTTTCAGGTCCGGAAAGACGCGTCTCCTCGGGGCGGGGCAATCCGACTTCGCCTAGCCGGCGGGCCTCGAACTCGACATTGAGCTCCTGTTTGAGTTCATCGAGGTCGAGAGGATGTAAATCCGGATGATTTCCAGACGGTTCTGTCTTTCCAGAAATCAATAACCAGCTAAACATTTTCTTCAGGAACTCCATGAGTCATGACCCTTCAGATAAAATCGCAACTCAATAAACGGTAACCCTGAACCTCTCAGCCCGACCCTCTCCAGGCCGCCACCCAACGTTGCACATCGTCAGTGCCGATCTGCCCTAGTAGCCAAACGCTATATGTGAGGCTAGTCGTTGAAAACAGGGCTCGCGAGCGAGTCTCGGGTAAAATTTTGCGAACAGCAGCGGACTCGCGCCCCCCTGAATGGTGGGGCTGCGTGAACGGGCATCGGCACTCGCACCGGCTCCAGGACCGACTGATCGACTTGAGCGCGGGATGGCGCAGGCGAAGCGCAAGGCACTGGCCGAGCCAGCTCGGGCATGTCGCCGAGGGCTGGGTATGGCGACCTGCGCTCAGTCGTACTCGGCCTCCTGATGCTCGCCCAGCAGGCGTCGTTGCCGTGGAGTGGCGGCAGCCAGCACCTCGGGGTTGAAGCGCCAGTGCAGGTAGGGCGAGAACTTCTGCGCCACCATGCGCCGCCCGTAGTGCACCTGCAGCAGGTAGCGCGTGCGGTCGCGGGTGCGGTTGTCGCTGCCGGCGTGCCACAGCTCGCTGCGAAACATCAGCACGTCCCCGGCCCGACACAGCACCGGCTGCAGGGTGCGGCCCTGCCACTGGCTTTCGCCGGCTGCGGGCGGCCGCCCGGCGCGGTGGCTACCCGGGATCACCCGGGTGGGGCTGAGGTCGGCGTCGATGTCGTCGAGGTAGAGGTGCGCAGTGCAGATCTGCATCGGCAACTCGAAGGCGGGATCGGCCAGCAGGCTTGGCGGCAGCTCCATCACCAGGTAGTCCAGATGCAGTGCGGCGCCGACGAAGCCGGGATGGCTGCGCCAGGCGGTCTGGCCGATGATGTGGCAATCGGCGCCGAGGGCGGCCTCGGCCAGCTCGATGACCCCGTCCAGATCGAGAAACGGCAGCCACAGCGGATCGCGGTTGAACACGCACTTGTAATGGTCGCACAGGCCGCTGTAGTCCCAGTGCTGGGGCTCGAGGCGGTCGATCGCCGTGCGCAGGGTGGCGACCCGGGCAGCATCCAGCACTCCCGGCAGCAGGACGAAACCGTCGCGGTGCAGTGCCTGCAGACGGCTGGCGGTCAGGGGTGCCAAGAGTTCGCTGGTGGCCATGTCGTGCCCCCGAGTAATGCGAATACCTGCAGGTCATGCTGGCACTGCATCGGGGGTTTGGCCAGAGCCATTGGCCAGCCTGCAGGAGCGCGGATCAAGCCCATGATCGAGCCACCGGGGCTTGAGCAAGGCGCCAGTTCAACCACCGCCGGCACACAAGCCCGAAAATTCCGTCTCGCCGGCGCAATTGCGACATATTGTCGGCCAAGCTCGTCAGATTGACTTGTCGCGTCATCGAATTGCGGCACTTTACGTCTTATCGACGAACAGACACCCCACCTAGACTGGCTCCGTATTCAACCGAACCCGGAGATAACAACAATGAACGTACTCCTGCTTGGCGCTGGTCACATCGGCTACACCATCGCTCAACTGCTGAACAACACCGGCGACTACAAAGTGGTCGTCGCCGACCGCGACAGCAGTTCGCTGAGCGCCATTGCCGAACTGGGTATCGCCACCCTGGAGCTGGATTCGGCTGACGGCGCCGCCCTGGAAAAGGCCATGGCCGACCAGGACGCCGTGCTCAACGCCCTGCCGTACCACATGGCCATCGGCGTGGCCAAGGCGGCCAAGAACACCGGTACCCACTACTTCGACCTGACCGAAGACGTGCACGCCACCAAGACCATCATGGAGCTGGCCAAGGACGCCAAGACCGCGTTCATGCCGCAGTGCGGCCTGGCCCCGGGCTTCATCGGCATCGCCGCCCACTCGCTGGCCGCCCGCTTCGACAGCGTGCGTGAAGTGAAGATGCGCGTCGGCGCCCTGCCCGAGTTCCCGACCAACTCGCTGAAGTACAACCTGACCTGGAGCGTCGACGGCCTGGTCAACGAGTACTGCCACCCGTGCGAGGCGATCCGCAACGGTCGCCTGCAACTGGTGCAGCCGATGGAAGGCCTGGAGCACTTCTCCCTCGACGGCGTCGAGTACGAAGCCTTCAACACCTCCGGCGGCCTGGGCACCCTGTGCGAGACCCTGAGCGGCAAGGTCGAAACCCTGGACTACAAGACCGTGCGCTACCCGGGCCACCGCGACCTGATGAAGTTCCTCCTCGAGGATCTGCGTCTGGCCGGCAACCAGGAAAAGCTCAAGGACATCCTGCGCGGCGCCGTACCGACCACCATGCAGGACGTGGTGCTGGTGTTCGTCACCGTCAACGGCCTGAAGGACGGCAAGCTGGTGCAGGAAGTGTTCAGCCGCAAGATCTTCGCCAACGTGCAGGGCGGCCGCCTGACCAGCGCCATCCAGATCACCACCGCGGCCGGCATCTGCGCCGCCCTGGACCTGTTCCGCGCCAAGCGCCTGCCGCAGTCCGGCTTCATCAGCCAGGAGCAGGTAGCCCTGAACGACTTCCTGGCCAACCGCTTCGGCAAGGCCTACGAAGAGCACGCCGACGAAGCCCGCGAAGCGGCCTGAGTCTGAACACCTGCCCGCAATCGCGGGCAGGTTTCGTTTGATCCCTTTGCTTTACCCGCAGGGGGCGCAACGGCGCCCCGGGGATGGGCTGCGCCCTGCGCACCCTGCGGGCCTACTGCCCTGGCCATTTCCGGCCGGGGCAGCTCCATACCAGCATGTGCCGCTCCGAGAATAAAAACGCCAAGGAGATTCAAGGATGTTCAAGCGCAACAGCCTCGCCATCGCGATTTCCCTCACCCTGCTCGCCGGCCATGCACTGGCCGCACCCACCCTGATCAACGCCACTGGCGCCGCCGATGCCGCCAGCCGCGAGGCCCAGGGCGCCAACGCCTGGATCGAGATCGACAAGGTCGCTTTCGAGCACAACATCGCCGCGCTGCAGAAGCATGTCGGCGCCAAGACGCAGATCTGCGCGGTGATGAAGGCCGACGCTTACGGCCACGGCATCGACCTGCTGATGCCCTCGGTGATCGCCACCGGCATCCCCTGCATCGGCGTGGCCAGCAACGAAGAAGCGCGCATCGTCCGCGAAAACGGCTTCACCGGACGCCTGATGCGCGTGCGCACCGCCACCCTCGGCGAAGTGCAGCACGCCCTGCAGTACGACATGGAAGAACTGGTCGGCGACCTCGAATTCGCCGAGAAGGTCGCCCAGCTGGCGCAGGCCGAGCACAAGACCGTGCGCATCCACCTCGGCCTGAATTCCGCCGGCATCAGCCGCAACGGCCTGGAAATGGGCACCACCGAAGGCAAGCTGGCCGCCGTGGACATCGTCAACATGCCGGGCCTGCAGGTCGCCGGGATCATGACCCACTTCCCCTTCGAGGACCGCGCCGAGGTGCTCAAGGGCCTCGACAAGTTCAAGGAAGAGTCCGCCTGGGTCATCGAGCACGGCAAGCTCGACCGCAGCAAGCTGCTGCTGCACTGCGCCAACTCCTTCGCCACCCTGGAGGTGCCGGAAGCGCACCTGGACATGGTCCGACCGGGTGGTGCCCTGTACGGCGACACCGTGCCCAGCCACACCGAGTACCGCCGGGTGATGAACTTCAAGTCGCGCGTCGCCTCGGTCAACGAGTACCCGGCCGGCAACAAGGTCGGCTACGACAGCACCTTCACCCTGCCCCGCGACTCGCGTCTGGCCAACATCTCGGTCGGCTACTCCGATGGCTACCGCCGGGTGTTCACCAACAAGGCAGCGGTGCTGATCAACGGCTACCGCGCTCCGGTGGTCGGCAAGGTGTCGATGAACACCCTGATGGTCGACGTCACCGACATTCCCGACGTACACCCCGGTGCCGAGGTGGTGCTGTTCGGCAAGCAGGGCGACGCTGAAATCGCCCAGAGCGAGCTGGAGGACTTCAACGGCGCCCTGTTGGCCGACCTCTACACGGTCTGGGGCAACTCCAACCCGAAATTCCTCAAGCCGGAACAGGCGGCGCAGTAACGCGGCCGACCTCAGCCATCTACGGGCGCCTCACGGGCGCCCGTTTTGCATGTGAAGGAGTGACCTGTGAATTCCGTTATCAAACCCCGCACCGGTGGCCAGATTCTGGTCGATGCCCTTCTGCTCAATGGCGTGCAGCGCGCCTTCTGCGTGCCCGGCGAGAGCTACCTGGCGGTGCTCGACGCCCTGCACGATGTCCGCGAGCAGATCGACCTGGTGGTGTGCCGCCAGGAAGGCGGCGCCGCCTACATGGCCGAGGCGCACGGCAAGCTGACCGGCCAGCCGGGCATCTGCTTCGTCACCCGCGGCCCCGGCGCCACCAACGCCTCGGTCGGCGTGCACACCGCCTTCCAGGACTCAACGCCAATGCTGCTGTTCATCGGCCAGGTGGCCCGCGACCAGCTCGGCCGCGAAGCCTTCCAGGAAGTCGACTACAAGCAGATGTATGCCCCGCTGGCCAAGTGGGTGGTGCAGATCGAAGACGCCCGGCGCCTGCCGGAGCAACTGGCCCAGGCCTTCCAGCGCGCCATCAGCGGCCGCCCCGGTCCGGTGGTGGTGGTGCTGCCCGAGGACATGCTGACCGACGTGGTCGAGGTGGCCGACGCCCTGCCCAGCCGGCGCATCGACAGCCATCCGGCGCCGGCGCAACTGCAGGAGATGCAGGCGCTGCTGGAAAAGGCGCAGCGCCCGCTGCTGGTCCTCGGTGGCGGCGGCTGGACCGCCCAGGCGGTGGCCGACATGCGCATCTTTGCCGAGCAGCAGCGCCTGCCGGTGGCCCTGTCGTTCCGTCGCCAGGACCTGTTCGACAACCGCCACCCGCAGTACGCCGGCGACCTGGGCCTGGCCGCCAGCGCCGAGCTGCGCGAAGCGGTGCAGCAGGCCGACCTGCTGCTGGTAGTCGGCAGCCGACTCGGCGAGATCAGCAGCAGCGGCTACAGCCTGCTGGACATCCCCACCCCGCGGCAGACGCTGATCCACGTGCACGCCGGCCTCGAAGAACTGGGCCGCGTCTACCAGCCGGCGCTGGCCATCGCCAGCAGCCCGGCCGTCTTCGCCGCCCAGGTCGCCGAACTGCCCGCCGTGGACGCCCGCCGCCACGCGGCCTGGATCGAGCAACTCAACCAGGACTACCGCAGCAACCTCGACTGCCCGCCCTCGCCCGGCCCGGTGCAGATGGGCGAGATCATGGCCTGGCTGCGCGAGCATCTGCCGGAGGACAGCATCCTCTGCAACGGCGCCGGCAACTACGCGGTATGGCTGCACCGCTTCTACCAGTACCCGGGCTTCCGCACCCAGCTCGCCCCCACCAACGGCTCCATGGGCTACGGCGTGCCGGCGGCCATCGCCGCCGCACTGGCCGCGCCGGGGCGCACGGTGCTGAGCTTCGCCGGCGACGGCTGCTTCCTGATGAACGGCCAGGAACTGGCCACCGCCATCCAGCATGACGCGCGGGTGATCTTCATCGTGGTCAACAACGGCATGTACGGCACCATCCGCATGCACCAGGAGCGCCACTACCCCGGCCGGGTCTGCGGCACCGAACTGCACAACCCGGACTTCGCCGCCCTGGCCCAGGCCTATGGCCTGTACGCCGAGGTCGTGGAGCACACCGCCGACTTCCCCGGCGCCTTCACCCGCGCCCGCAGGGCGGGCAAGGCGGCGTTGCTGGAGATCCGTGTCGATCCGCAGGCGCTGACCCCGCGGCAGAGCCTCGCGCAGATCCGCGAGCAGGCGTTGCGGGGGCGATGAAAGAGAACGGGCGGCCCTTGGGCCGCCCGTTTTTTTGCAATGTGAAATCAACTTCTACGCATCGCGATACTGTGGAACAGGCGCGTCCTGCAGCGGAACAAAGCCGATGACAATCCTGATCCCCGTGATCGATTTAACGCCTGGCTCCCGCTGCGCGAACTACAGAGTGGCCCGGGCGGCAACGCCCAGCGAAGGCGGATATACGAATGCAACCGCACTGACGACAGGGTTGGCACAGTTTTACTCACTACTCT
>RCUJ01000246.1_pt1 | contig 31142 bp, 30 predicted proteins | sample 2166321 | NCBI WGS metagenome assembly RCUJ01 (sample SAMN09932808, study PRJNA488358) | compost metagenome | feature: garden; material: soil; isolation source: compost soil in an enriched community after 118 h of incubation | place: Germany: Experimental Botanical Garden Goettingen | collected... | reverse complement strand
GTTTTAAACTTTGACAAAGATTTTTTTATGTCATCAATATTTAAGATATAAAATTGATGATAACATGGAATCTTTTATATCATTGTTTTATTAAAATAGTTAGACTTTTCAAATTCCTGAATATTGATAGAAATCACTGAAACCTCGGGAAGTATAGCATTCAATTTTGTGACAATAATTTTTGACAGATTGCCTTTTTGCTCATCATTTCTTCCTTCCATAATGTAGCCGAAAACATGAATAAAATCATCTAAGGTATTTCCGTTGTTATAATACGTAAAAGGATTAATGCGTACTTTGATTTCAGAACCAGTAAAAAGATTCGTAGATAAAGCAGCATCAAAAACTTCCTGCATTATTTTTTCTGCAGCTAGTCGGCGCAGCACATTTTCTGAACAGTCAATTATAAAGTGTGGCATAATTTAAGTTTTAGGTTAGTTTTTGTTGTAACAAAATTATAAAAAAGGTTACTTGTATATTTTAGAATACGCTTTATTATATTTGTAAATCTTATTTTATTTTTTTGTCAGTTTGAAAAATCTATTTCTTTCCCTTTTTACAGTTCTTATCAGCTTTCCTCTTTTTGCATCAGAGGGTACAGATGTTATTTTAAAAGAACTAAATGAAGCAATAAAAAATAAACAGCATTATGTAAAGATTAAAGAAGAACGAATTGCGAACTTCAAGAAAATAAAATCTGATAATCTTACGAAAGAACAGGAATATAATTACAACAAAACACTTTATTTAGAATATCAGAAATTAAACTCTGATTCGGCTATTCAATACGTAAAAAAGAACCTCAAACTGGCAGAAGAACTTCAGAATAAAGAACTTTTTAATTTAGCCCAACTGCAACTCGTAACGCTTTATTCCTCTTCTGGAAAATACCGTGAATCGGAAGCAATTTTAAAGAGTATTAATAAAAAAAGCCTTTCTGCTGCCTTACTTCCAAATTATTATATTTCGTATCGTGAGTTTTTCGAGCACTATGCAGCTAATAGTTATAGTCCAGAATATAGAAAACAGATTGGAAAATATAGAGATTCATTATTAAGTATTCTAAATCCGAATACATTGGATTTTCAAATTAATAGAATTCAGCAGGATATTTTTAATAAAAAGTTTGATAATCCAAAAAAGAAATTGCTGAGTTTATTAGGGAAGACAAGAGAGGATAATCCGCAATATGCAATGATTACTTATCTGTTGGGGAAAATTGCAGAAGCAACGCACGATTTAGAATCAAGAAAGAAATACTATGCGCTTTCTGCGACTTCAGATATTAAGAACGCTAATAAAGACAATGCTTCATTACAAGAACTGGCCTTGGTTTTTTACGAAATTGGCGATGTTGATATGGCATACAAACTCACGCAATCTGCCATTGAAGACGCACTTTATTGCAATGTTCAGTTCAGGACTTTGCTCATGTCTGAAGTATATTCGATTATCAATACCGTATATTTAGAACGTGAAGCGCAGAGAAAAAGCGAATTGCAGATTTACTTGCTTTGCATTAGTCTGCTTTCTTTGTTTTTGATTGTCGCGGTTATTTATGTGTATATACAGATGAAAAGGGTTTCGAGAATTCGATCAGAGCTGTATGAAACCAGTCAGAAATTGGCCGAATTAAATAAAGATATTACCGAAACAAACAGTCAGCTGCAGGAAAGTAACCTGCAATTGTCTGAAGCTAATTTGGTAAAAGAAGAATATATTGCACATTTCTTCAATCTTTGTTCGACTTATATCAATAAGCTGGAGAATTACCGTATTATTTTAAACAAAAAAGCCACGGCAAAACAATTTGATGAGATTTATAAAATATTAAAATCAACTACTTTGGTTGATAATGAATTAGAAGAATTGTACAAGAACTTTGATATTATCTTTTTAAACCTATATCCAACATTTGTCAAAGATTTTAATGCTTTATTAATACCAGAAGAGCAGATTGTTTTAAAGCAAAATGAATTGTTGAATACTGAGCTTCGAATTTTTGCACTAATCAGACTGGGAATTACAGATAGTGTTAAAATAGCGGCATTTTTACGTTATTCTTTGAGCACAATTTACAACTATCGCACAAGAGCTCGAAATAAGGCTGCAGTTTCGCGAAATGATTTCGAAGAAATGGTCATGAAAATCGGCTCAAAGGCTTTGAAAGTATAAATATTCGTTTTAAATCTACTACTTTTTTTACTGTTTTTTAAAATTTAAAAATCTGTAAATCAACATTTTAAATTTTTAATCCACTACTTTTTTCTATCTAAAAATGTAACATGTACGATAACGTTTTAGTTTTACAATATGATAAAAAAGTTTTTTCTCAAGAAGACTTTCTCTATTATAAACTAATGCTTTAATAATTACTGTTATGTTAAAAAACGTTAAAACAATTGTTGTTTTACTTTTGCTAAGTTCTGTTGGAATGAATGCCCAGAACAAAGTTCCAGTTTATCTAGACGATAAAAAACCGATTGAAGAGCGTGTAGAAGATGCGCTTAAACGAATGACTACCGATGAGAAAATTGCCATGATTCATGCGCAGTCTAAATTTAGTTCTCCAGGTGTAAAACGTCTTGGAATTCCAGAAAACTGGATGACCGATGGGCCACACGGAATTCGTACTGAGGTAAAATGGGACGAATGGGATCAGGCAGGATGGACAAACGATTCTTGTATTGCTTTCCCTGCACTTACTGCACTTTCATCAACTTGGAACAAAGAATTAGCTTCTTTATATGGAAAATCTATTGGAGAAGAAGCACGTTACCGTAACAAAAATGTATTATTAGGGCCTGGTGTAAACATTTACAGAAGCCCATTAAACGGGCGTAACTTCGAATATATGGGAGAAGATCCGTTTTTAGCCTCAAAAATGGTTGTTCCTTATATTAAAGGAGTTCAGTCAAATGGAGTTGCGGCTTGCGTAAAACACTTCGCATTAAACAATCAAGAAACCAATCGTAACTCAGTTGACGTGATTGTTGACGACCGTGCATTGTACGAAATTTATCTTCCTGCTTTTAAAGCCGCAGTTCAAGAAGGTGATGTTTGGTCGATTATGGGAGCTTACAACAAATACAAAGGGCAACAATGCTGTCACAATGAATATCTGTTAAACGATATTCTTCGAGGAGAATGGGGCTTTAAAGGAGTTGTAGTTTCTGACTGGGGAGGTGTTAACGATACTAAACAAGCTATTCACAATGGTTTGGATATGGAATTTGGTTCTTGGACAAATGGTTTGTCTTGGGGAACAAGCAATGCTTATGACAACTATTATTTAGCAAAACCATATTCTGAAATGATCAGAAAAGGTGAAATTGGAACAAAAGAACTAGACGAAAAAGTGCGTCGTGTTTTACGTTTATCTTTCTTGACAACAATGGATAGAAATCGTCCTTTTGGCTCTTTCGGAACAGAAGAACATGCTATTGCTGGACGCAAAATAGCCGAAGAAGGAATTATTTTATTGCAAAACAACAACAGCATTCTGCCAATTAATCTTTCTAAAACTAAAAAGATTGCTGTAATTGGAGAAAATGCGATCAAAATGATGACTGTTGGTGGAGGGAGTTCTTCGCTTAAAGCAAGATATGAAATTACACCATTAGAAGGTTTAAAGAAAAGAATCGGAAATCAAGCTGAAATTGTATACGCAAGAGGTTATGTTGGAGATCCTACAAGCAACTACAATGGCGTTGTGGCTAAAGTAAGTTTAGAAGAAAAACGTCCGCAGGCCGAATTGACTGCAGAAGCTTTAAAAGTGGCTAAAGATGCAGATATTGTTCTTTTTATTGGAGGTTTGAATAAAAGCCCAAATCAAGATGACGAAGGACATGACCGTAAAGGATTAGAACTTTCTTATGGTCAGGATAAATTAATCAGCGAATTGGCGAAAGTAAATAAAAACATTGTTTTTGTAAATATTTCTGGAAATGCAATTGCAATGCCTTGGATTAAAGAAGTTCCAGGAATTGTTCAAGGATGGTTTTTAGGAACTGAGGCAGGAAATGCTTTAGCCAATGTTTTGGTTGGAGATGTGAATCCGTCAGGAAAATTATCTTTCACTTTTCCAGTAAAATTATCTGATAATGGAGCTCACGCTTTAGGCGAATTCCCAGGAGGAGATTCAGTAAAATACAATGAAGGAATTTTTGTAGGGTACCGTTGGGCAGATAAAAACAAAATCAAACCTTTGTTCTCTTTCGGACACGGTTTAAGCTACACGACTTTTGCTTACGGAAAAGTAACAGCTGACAAAAAACAAATGAACGCTGGAGATAAAATCACATTCTCTGTTAATGTAAAAAACACAGGAAGCAGAGAAGGATCTGAAGTAGTGCAATTATATATCACAGATGTGAAATCTTCATTGCCTCGTCCGGTAAAAGAATTGAAAGGCTTTGAAAAAGTGGCTCTTAAAGCTGGAGAAGAAAAAACAGTTACGTTTACTATTGACAAAACAGCTTTAAGTTTCTTCGACGATAAAAAACATGACTGGGTTGCTGAACCTGGTGATTTTGAAGCAATAATTGGAGCTTCTTCAACAGATATAAAATCTAAAGTGAATTTTTCACTTAAATAAGTTTTTTATTTCTAAAAATTGGTTGGTTTGTAAAGCTGCAAGTGTCAAAATTTGCAGCTTTACTTTTGTCTTAAAAAAGCTAAAAGTTAAATGTAAAACGTTAGAAGTTTTGCTTTTTATTAATAAAGAATCAAATTATAATGAAACGAATACTACTATTTACGATTGGATTTGTTCTATTTCAAAACCTTTCGGCTCAAAGTCTGAATAAAATGCAATGGTTTAATGAACCTGAAAAATGGGAAATTAAAAACAATGCTTTAATTATGAATGTGACCGCAAACAGCGATTATTGGAGAATTTCGCATTATGGTTTTACAGTCGATGACGCGCCTTTTTACTACACAACTTATGGTGGCGAATTTGAAGCAAAAGTAAAACTGACAGGAAACTACATCGCCCGTTTTGACCAAATGGGATTAATGATTCGCATAGATGAAAAGAATTATATCAAAACAGGAGTAGAGTTTGTTGACGGAAAATTTAATGTGAGTACGGTTGTAACACACGATAAAAGTGATTGGAGTGTAACAACTTTAGACAAAGTTCCTCCTTTTATCTGGATAAAAGCCGTGCGACGATTAGATGCTGTAGAGATATTTTATTCTTTTGATGATAAAAATTATATCATGACCAGAAACGCACCTTTGCAAGATAATACGCCAGTAATGGTTGGTTTAATGGCTGCTTCTCCAGACGGAAAAGGCTTTGAAGCTAAATTCGAAAACTTCACGGTAAAACACTTGCCAGATCAAAGAAGGTTAGAATGGCTTAAAAATCACCAATAGATTAAATTACAATTTGAAAATTTCAAATTCCAAACTTAATTTTCGAATTTTAAGAGTGCAGAAAATCTAAAATCTGCAATCTTCAATTAAAACCTAACCTAACTTAACTTAAACCAAACACAAATGAGTTCAATTTCATCTGATATTAAACCAAAAAAACATTACGAAATTCTTGATGGACTGCGTGGAGTTGCAGCTATTTTAGTAGTTGCTTTTCATATTTTTGAAGCTTTTGCTGGCGGAAACCGTTTTGTACAAATTATAAATCATGGATATCTTGCCGTTGATTTCTTTTTCCTTTTATCAGGATTTGTTGTCGCTTACGCATACGACGACCGCTGGGGGAAAATGGGGCAATGGGAGTTTTACAAACGCCGATTAATCCGTTTACAGCCTATGGTAATTCTAGGGATGATTATTGGCGCTATCTTTTATTACTTTCAAGCCTCAGATATATTGTTTCCAATGATTGGAGGTATGGAAATCTGGAAAGTTATTTTGACGATGGTAATAGGGTTTACATTACTGCCAATTCCGCCTTCATTAGAAATTAGAGGTTGGGGAGAAATGCATCCTTTAAACGGTCCGGCATGGTCGCTTTTTTTCGAATATATTGCAAACATCTTGTACGCCGTAATCTTTCGTAAATTTTCGAATAGGGTAATGTCAGTTTTTGTACTGTTATTTGCCGGACTATTAATTCATTATACTGTTTTTGGACCAAAGGGAGATGTAATCGGCGGTTGGTCATTGAATTGGGAACAAATGAATGTTGGTTTCACTCGTTTGTTATATCCGTTTTTTGCTGGAGTTTTATTATGTCGTTTAGGAAAATTAATTCATATAAAAAATGCCTTTTGGGTATGCAGCATTTTAATCACTATTGTTTTAGCATTGCCAAGATTTGGAGACGAAAACAGTCTTTGGATCAATGGATTATACGAATCAATCTGTATTATTTTTATTTTTCCGATAATTGTAGCAATTGGAGCAGGAGGGGAAATTAAAAATGAGTTTTCTCTTAAGATTTGTAAACTTCTTGGAGATATTTCGTACCCAATTTATATTACACATTATCCATTAATTTATTGGTTTACAGCATGGGTTGTAGACAATAAAGTTTCGATGGAAAATGGCTATTTGGAAGGAATCGGCGTATTAATCGTAAGTATCATTCTAGCTTTTGTATGTTTAAAATTGTACGACGAACCAGTTAGAAATTGGCTTGTAAATAAGTTTCAAAAGAAAAAGCCATTAGAGGCATAATGAGTTTTTTAGAGTTTGTAATTTTTGTTAGTTACAAATGCAGAAAGGGATCAACTTTAATGGTTTGTCCCTTTCTTTTTTAGATTATAAAAGAAAATTTATTAAGTTTAAAATAAAGAATAGCCACAGATTAAATAATTAAAATGATTTTGGTTTTGTTCTGTAGAGACACACAGCAGTGCGTCTAACATTTAGATAACAAAAACTAATGTAGAAATGTCAAGATTAGATGAAACGCACAAAATGCCAATTTTTCAAAAGGCAGAACAGATTTTGAAGTTAACGGAAGGTTTAGTTCATATTATCCCAGCTGAGAATGAATTCCTGCAAGAAACAACCGTTCGATTTATGTTGGAGAACGCTATGATTATTCCCGCTAAAATCGCTGGAGCAGAAGCTGGTGATTTGTATGATCTAAGAATGGAAAATGCTGCAATTATTAGAAAAGCGGCAAGAGAATTATATGTGCAGGCAGGAAGTCTTCGTTACGAGGATGGAATTACAGATACTGATTATATTTATCTGTTACGAAATACAATTGAAGAATTTCGCTTTTTATTTATTGATTGGGTGGCGAGTTTTGATGTTTGGAATTATATAAGAGATAGTTGGGGATTATTTAATCCGCCGGGTGTAAATGCACATGATAAAGATCCAGATGAAGATATTCCATTTAATCCAAATGATTTTTTTAATTCGGATGGTGATGACGATGATTTACAATAAAAGAAAAGGGATAAACATTATTGTTTATCCCTTTTTATCTAATAAAAGATGAAAAACTTAGTCTCTTAGAAACTTAGTATCTTAGCACCTTTAAAAAAAATTATTCTAACACCAATTGTCCTAAAGCTTCTTTGCTAAAACCTTTTAACTCATCTGTTTTTCCTGCTTTGATTTTAGCTACCCAGTTTGGATCAGATAAAAGAGGTCTTCCAACGGCAACCAAATCAAAATCGCCTCTGTCGAAACGTCTGTTTAATTCTTCTAAAGAAGTTGGCTCTGAACTTTCTCCTGCAAACGCTCCAAAGAAATCTCCAGAAAGTCCCACAGAACCTACTGTAATAGTTGGTGCTCCGGTTACTTTTTTAGCCCATCCAGCAAAGTTTAAATCAGAACCTTCAAATTCAGGTTCCCAGAAACGACGTTGCGAAGCGTGAATAATATCAACACCAGCATCAACAAGAGGAGTAAGCCAAGCTTCTAATTCCTGCGGATTTTTAGCCAATTTATAATTGTAATCAGAAGGTTTAAATTGTGAAAAACGCATAATTACAGCGAAGTCATTTCCAACTTGTTTTCTAACTTCTTTCACCACTTCAATAGCAAAACGATTACGTTCTGGCAATGTTTTTCCACCGTAAATATCTTCACGTAAATTGGTTTCAGCTCTAAAGAACTGATCGATTAAATAACCGTGCGCACCGTGAATTTCTACAGTGTCAAAACCTAATCTTTTAGCATCAGCAGCAGCTTTACCAAAAGCAAGAATGGTATCTTCAATATCTTTTTCCGTCATGGCAACACCATTTCTAAAATCAGGTCGGTTTAACCCAGACGGACCTTCAAACGGAACAGGAGGAACCCACCCAGAATGGTGATTATCCATAATTCCCATATGCCAAATCTGCGGTGCCATTTTTCCACCCGCAGCATGAACTTCATCAATCACTTTTTTCCATCCGTTTAAGGCTAAATCGCCATAAAAATGAGGAACATTAGCATCATTAGAAGATGATTTTCTATCAATAACAGTTCCTTCGGATAAAATTAATCCAACTTCACCTTCAGCTCTTTTTTGGTAATAAGCTGCGACTTCATCAGTTGGAACTCCGTTAGGAGAAAAAGAGCGCGTCATTGGCGCCATTACGATTCGGTTTTTCAGATTTAACGACTTTAAGTTAAATTCAGAAAAGAGGTTGTTTGTACTCATAGTAATTTTACAAATTAGATTGAATTAATTTACTAAGTGCTTCAAAGGCACCTTCGTTACGTTTATAATAAGTCCATTGTCCAACACGTTTGGCTTCAATAAAACCAGCGCGTTGTAAAATAGACAGGTATTCTGATACGGTTGATTGTGTTAAACCAGCCTTGGCTTGAATCTGCCCAACGCAGACACCATGCTCAAATCCGGCATGTTCGAGCTGTCCCGGAAAGTTAATTTCTGGTTCTTTTAGCCATTCCAGCATTTGCAATCTGGATTTGTTAGATAATGCTTTAAAAATTTCTATCGTTTCCATGATGCAAATATATCGACTTTTCCCGATATATGGATTTAAAGAAAAATTTTTAGGATAATTTTATGATTGGAGAGGACAAATGAAGAAGATTTTAATAAAGAAAATTTATATTTGCTAATGTATTAATCTCGCAAAGTCGCAGAGTCGCAAAGGTATTTTTTGAATTGCCTCCAGCTTTAGCTGGAGGTAATAAGGAGGTTATAAAAAAGGCTTTAGCCAAAAATATAGATTTGGCTAAAGCCTTGTGAGTTTGTATTTATGAACCTCCAACTAAAGCTGGAGGCAATTCAATTTCTATAACTAAAAACTTTGCGACTCTGCGACTTTGCGAGATTAAAACGATCCCCGAATAAACAAAACTTAATCTATTATGAAAAAAACTTTACTTATCGTAGCATTTTTATGTTGTGTAATTACCAGTTCTAAAGCTCAAGTTGTAGGTGTAGATGTTGGAGATATTGCTCCAGAAATAGATCTTCCAGATACAAAAGGAGAGAAGGTTGCACTTTCTTCTTTAAGAGGAACTTTAGTTTTAGTTGACTTTTGGGCTTCTTGGTGCGGCCCATGTATTAAAGAACAACCTTTATTAATAAAATTGTATAATGCATATCCAGACAAATTATCGATTTATGGAGTTTCTATGGATACGAAAAAGCCTTTGTGGACAGGAGCAATCGCAAAAGCAAAATTGCCTTGGACAAATGTAAGTGACTTAAAATACTGGCAGTCTCCAGTTATAGGAGATTACATGCTGCAATCTATTCCGTTAAATTTTTTGATTGATAAAAACGGAATCATTTTAGCAAAAAACATTCACGGACAGGCTTTAGAAGCTAAAATTATAGAGCTTTTAGAGATACAATAGTTTTCCTTAACCTCAAAGTATTTCATCTAAAAGATTTTCTCTCGCAGATTTGGCAGATTGAGCAGATTTAATTTTTTTAAGTAGCAGAAAAAATCTCCATAATCTGCCAAATCTGCGAGAGAAATAAAATTTAGCGTGTGTAGTTAAAAACATAAAAGCCCAATATCGATTGGGCTTTTAATTTTTAATTCCAGATTTTTAATTCTTTTTCTAAGACTCTTTAATCACTTTCTTTACACCTCCAAAACTTGTTTTCAGCATCTCTCTAATCTGAAATTGTGTTTTGTTCTGCGATGCGTTTTTCCAATCTTTTAGATCAAAAATATAAATTTGGTCTGCGTAAGGATTAGTTAAGAATGAGATTCGTGAAATGGCATATTTATAGTATTTCAGTTCATGAGAAACGTGTCGATTTGGAACTACAATTAGTATGTTTTCCCAATTCAAGAAGTCTTTCGGAACATCTTTTCTTTCTACTAACCCTAAAGATTCAAAAAAAGCCACAATCTTTTGATCATTAAGTTTGTTAATCTTATGATCTAGGTTTTTAAAAGTTGTGTGGAGTCTATTCTCGTTAATAATAGTACTCATATTGGTAATTGCTTTGATTTAAGTATAAAATTACATTAAAAGAAAATCATTTTTGAATCTGAAGCCATTAGATTCATTCTAAATTTTAAAAGTCCATTCTAGAAACATTTGTTATGAATGAGTTATCATATTTTGATAAAATACTATTAATGTTTCTTCTCTAAAAGTTTTATTTTTATCACTATTTGATTTACTAACAACCAACCTATGAAAACCACTTTTATCCAAAAATCGATTTTTTGCTTTTTTCTTCTATGTTCATTCCATTTATTAGCGCAAAACAAATCAGGGAGAGAACTTATTTTGATCGATAAAGATTGGAGGTTTTCATTTGGTCATCAATACGATACAAAAAAAGATTTTGGTCATGCCGAAGGCTATTTTTCGTATTTAACTAAAACTGGATTTGCTGATGGGCCTGCGGCTTCTGGATTTGATGATCGCGCTTGGAGAAAATTAGATCTTCCGCATGATTGGGCAGTAGAACAGCCTTTTAGCGAAACCGCAAGTTTTAGTCACGGATTTAAAGCAGCGGGGAAAAATTTCCCAGAGAAAAGTATTGGCTGGTATAGAAAAAAGATAAATATTCCGAATGAAGATTTAGGGAAAATTATTTCTCTAAAATTTGATGGCGTTTTTAGAAATTCAAAAGTCTTTTTCAACGGATTTTATTTAGGAACCGAAGAAAGCGGTTATAATGGTTTTGAATATGATGTGTCGGCTTACGTGAATTATGGAGGCGAAAACACAATTGTAGTCCGTGTAGATGCTTCGATGGAAGAAGGCTGGTTTTATGAAGGAGCTGGTATTTACAGACATGTTTATCTACAGAAAACTAATCAGCTTCATGTGAAGCAAAACGGAACTTATGTTACATCAGAAATTTCAAAGGATAATGCTTTAATTACTGCAGAAGTAAAATTGGAAAATAAAGGTCGTTTTAAAGGAAATGTCGAAATAAATCAAATTATTTTGGACGCCTCTGGAAAACAGGTTGCCACAAATTCTGAAAATGTTACAGCTCCAGAGTTTTATAAAACAAATGCTTATTCATCAAAATTGAATGTCAAAAATCCGCTTTTGTGGGATATTGAAAATCCTAATTTGTATCATTTAATTACAGAAATAAAAAGTGAAGGTAAAGTAATTGATCTGTATAAAATTTCATTTGGAATCAGAACTATAAAATTTGATCCAGAAAATGGTTTTTTCCTTAATGGAAAACATGTAAAACTGAAAGGAACGAATAATCATCAGGATCACGCAGGAATTGGAACAGCGCTTCCAGATGAGATTCAGTATTATAGAATCGCAAAACTGAAAGCAATGGGGTCAAATGCTTATCGCTGTTCGCATCACCCTCCAACGCCAGAATTATTAGATGCTTGCGATAAATTAGGAATGCTTGTGATTGATGAAACCCGCTTAATGGGAATCAACGATTATCATTTGAATGATTTACAGCGAATGATGGAGCGCGATCGAAATCATCCAAGTATTTTTTGCTGGTCAGTTGGAAATGAAGAATGGCAGATTGAAGGCGGAATTACTGGTGAAAGAATTACCAATACAATGCAGGATTTCAGCAAAAGTATCGACCCGACTAGACCTGTAACAGTAGGAATCAGCAGTGGATTTAAAAGTGGAATATCTAATGTGGTCGAAATTATGGGGTATAATTATCTCGGAAATGGAGATATTGACGCACACAGAAATCAGTTTAAACAACAGCCCGGAATGGGAACCGAAGAGGGTTCGACTTTTGCAACGCGAGGCATTTATTTTACAGATGATGCCAAACATTACCAAAGTGCTTATGATAAAAAGCCTCGACCAACTTTTTATAGTATAGAAGAAGGCTGGAAATTCTATGCAGAACGACCTTATCTGGCCGGAATGTTCATTTGGACAGGTTTTGATTATCGTGGCGAACCAACTCCTTATGGCTGGCCGTCTGTAACGTCTTATTTTGGAATGATGGATGTTTGCGGTTTCCCGAAAGACAATGTTTTCTATTTAAAATCTTGGTGGGGAAAAGAACCCGTTTTGCATGTATTGCCACATTGGAATTGGAGTGGGATGGAGGGCAAAGAAATCGATGTCTGGGCTTATTCGAATTGTGATGAGGTGGAACTTTTCCTGAATAAAAAGAGTTTAGGAAAAAAGAAAATGGAGAAAAACGGACATTTAGAATGGAAAGTAAATTATACGCCAGGGACTCTAGAAGCAGTTGGATATAAAAACGGCAAAAAGGTATTATCAGACGTTCAGAAAACTACTGGAAAAGCAGAAAACATCAAACTTTCTTTAGATAAAGAAAATGTATTGAAAGGAAATATTTCTGTTGTAACAGTTGAAACTACGGATAAAAATGGCTTACACGTTCCGACAGCAAATGATGAAATTATGTTTTCGATAAAAGGCGGTAAAATTTTGGGAATAGGAAACGGCGATCCGACTTCATTAGAGAGCGATCAGTTTATTGATGATGTTGCTTTGATTGCTATAAATAATTTTATGGAGCAAAAGGGAGTAACTGCATCTCTGCCTCAGGAATTGCCTAATTATACAGAAAATGAGTGGACAGAAGCATTTAAAGCTCGTGATTACAAAAAACAGGCGCCGTCATATATTTATAAAGGAGAATTTGATTTGAAGAAGAACTCAGCTTCGAATATAGTGAGTTTCTTTTATAAAAAAATAGGAGTTGAAACAGTAGTTTTTGTGAACGGAAATAAAGTAGAACCAAGCAAAGAAGATTCTCAAAAATATGTTTTGAATTCGGCTACTTTAAAAGAAGGAAAAAACACCATTCATATTGCAGCAACGCCCTTGCAAAAAGTAAAAGACTGGGATGTTATGAATACAGATCCAGGAATTATTCAAGTAATAACACCAGCAGAACCTTGGAAAAGAAAACTTTTTAATGGGTATGCGCAAATCATCGTTCAGAAAGATGAAAATGCGAAGGAAGTTGTTTTATCTGCTTCCGCGAAAGGATTACGAGCGGTAAGTTTAGTTGTTAAATAGTTTCAAGTTTCGTGATCCTAAAAGAAATTTGCTCGCAAAGTCGCAGAGCCTCAAAGTTTTTTTAAGATTTTGTTTTTAATACAAATAAATGAATTGCGTCCAGCTTTAGCTGGATGTGAAAATAATATGGTTCAAAAGGCTTTAGCCAAACTATTCGCAGTTTGGCTAAAGCCTTTTTCGACTTAACTCTTTAAACCTCCAGCTAAAGCTGGAGGCAATTCAAAAAGAACTCTGCGTCTCTGCGACTTTGCGAGATTATTTCTTTCCTAATAAAAAAAAACAAAAAACTTTGCTCCCGATTGCTATCGGGATTGCGTAATTCTTCGAGCTTTATGCGGTTAACCTAGCAAACCTGAAACTTTAAACCTGAAACAAAAAATTAACAAAAGAATAATGTTTGATTTTCATAACTTTGCAAAATGAATAATCAGACAGAAACTCAGAATTGCGATTTTACTTCAGATTTAAAAATGAAGGGATTTAAAGTGTATCCTATAAATGGAGATTTTAGTAAAGTTCCAGTTTATAGCCGAAGAGACTTTTATAAAATCTGTATCAATACCAGTAAAAGCATCATACAATACGCCGACCGCGGAATAGAAACTGACGGGACTATTCTGTTTTTCGGTAATCCGATTATTCCGTATTCTTGGGAAACTGTTTCTGAGAAATTTGAAGGTTATGCCTGCGTTTTTACCGAAGAGTTTTTTAAAACAAAAGACCGTTCAGAAACCCTTCAGGAATCGCCTTTATTCAAAATAGGAGGGACACCGATTTTTACTTTAACTCCTGAGCAAAAAGTATTTATCGATTCATTATTCCGAAAAATGATTGAAGAATACGAAACCGATTATGCATTCAAAGACGATTTAATGCGCAGTTACGTCAATTTGATCATTCATGAATCCATGAAAATGCAGCCTTCGGAGAACTTCTTTAAGCATAAAAATGCTTCTTCTAGAATTACTTCTTTGTTTTTAGAATTACTAGAAAGACAGTTTCCAATAGAAACCAAAGATCAGCCTCTAGCGCTAAAAACACCTCAGGATTATGCACAAAGCCTTTCTGTGCATGTAAATCACTTAAATCGTTCTGTAAAAGAAGTTACAGGAAAACCAACTACGGCACACATTACTGAAAGAGTGATTAACGAAGCAAAAGCTTTACTGCAGCACACAGACTGGAGTATTTCTGATATTGGCTACTCGCTTGGATTTGAATATCCGAGTTACTTCAATAATTATTTTAAAAGACTTACAGGAACGGTTCCGAAATCACTTCGAATGTAAATTGTTTCAATTTCTTAATTTTTTGTTTGAATATTGTTATTTCAGCATTATAGTATTGCACTACATTTGCCCTGAAATAAACAACGAATCTTTGTATCAGTTTTTTTAATGACTAAATAACACTTCACAAAAGCATGCTCCGCTTTGCATTTAGTTTTAAATTTTGATAGTAGAAAATTATAAAAAATTTTAAAGTATAAATTAAAATCTAAATCTCCTTCTAAAAAGAGATTCGATGTACTGATTATTTCATTCAAATAAGCTTATAAGATTTTTAAAATTAATTATTAACCTAAAAACAACGAAATTATGTCGACACATTTCACTGCCGTAACCGAAGAAGGTAAAATTCCAAATACTTATATGACAGGCGAAGTGTCATATAAAAAGCAGACAAGCGAAATTCATCCTGAAAACACTGTTATCAAAGATGTTTCTTTTGAAGCCGGAGCGAGAAGCAATTGGCACAGTAACGCTAGTTTGCAGTTGATCATTGTAACCGATGGAGTTGGCTATTACCAAGAAAGAGGCGGACAAATTAATCTTATTGAAAAAGGGAAAGTAATCACGGTTTTACCTGGAATTGAGCATTGGTACGGAGCAACACCAACGACAAAATATTCTCATATTACCATTGTTACAGAAATAGACAAAGGTCATGGAACTTGGCTGGATAGCGTTACTGATGAAGAATATTATTCTTTTGAAAGATGCTAAGTTGCTAAGGTTCTGAGATTCTAAGATTCTGAGATTCTAAGTTTTTACGCAGATTTTACTGATTTATAACAGATTATATTTTTTGATTAGCTAAAAATAATCGAAATTTATATAACTATTTGTAAATCAATATGATTTGGTAGACTCTCTATGCCTTTTTTCAACAGTTTTAAAACTTGAAACTTGAAACTTGAAACAAAAAACAACAAATAAATTATGGAAACAAAAAGTATTAAAGCCTTTGGTACCGAAGCTGCCGAAGCACCGTTAAAGACCCTAGATATTAAAAGAAGAGTAGTACAGGCACACGACGTAGAAATCGAAATTTTGTATTGCGGAATCTGCCACTCTGACCTACATTCGGCTAGAAATGAATGGCATGGAACTATTTACCCAATCGTTCCGGGACATGAGATTGTAGGTCGTGTTACTAAAGTTGGAGATCACGTAAAAGGTTTCAAAGTTGGCGATTTGGCAGGAGTGGGATGTTTGGTTGATTCTTGTAGAGAATGCGAACATTGTAAAAATGATTTGGAACAATTTTGTGATGAAGGAAGTATCCAGACCTTTAATTCGCCTGACAAACACTTAGGAGGACAAACTTTTGGAGGTTATTCTCAAAGCATTGTTGTCGATGAAGATTTCGTACTGCATATTTCAGATAAATTAGAACTTTCTGCTGTTGCACCATTATTGTGTGCAGGAATTACAACTTATTCACCATTAAAACATTGGAAAGTTGGTCCTGGTCAAAAAGTTGGAATTGTAGGTATTGGCGGTCTTGGTCACATGGGAATCAAAATTGCAAAAGCTATGGGAGCACACGTAGTTGTTTTTACCACTTCATTATCTAAAACTGAAGACGCAAAACGTCTTGGAGCAGATGAGGTTGTATTGTCTACAGATGAAGCGCAGATGGCAGCACACGCTAGAAGTTTAAATTTCATCTTAGACTGCGTTTCTGCTGAACACAGTATTGATGCTTACTTAAATTTGCTAAAAGTTGACGGAACTTTAACGCTTGTTGGCGCACCAATGGATCCGCTTCCTGTAACTTCTTTCAGTTTGATTTTAGGAAGAAGAAGCTTCTCAGGCTCTCTTATTGGTGGAATTGCTGAAACTCAAGAAATGCTTGATTTCTGCGCAGAACATAACATTACAGCAGACGTAGAAGTAATCGGCGTAAATGATGTAAACGATGCTTACGAAAGATTATTAAAAGGAGATATCAAATACCGTTTTGTAATTGATATGGAGTCGCTTAAATAAGAAGCTAAGTTGCTAAGATTCTGAGATACTAAGTTTTCTCTTTAATCCTTAGAATCTTGGCTAATTTAGAAATTATGTAAAAAAACAAGGAGCAGAGATTAAAAGGATTAAAGAGAAAAAACCTTAGAACCTTAGTGTCTCAGAACCTTAGAACCTAAAAAAAACATGCAAACAAGAAAACTAGGAAATAGCGGCCTTGAAGTCTCAGCGTTGGGGCTTGGCTGCATGGGAATGAGTTTTGGTTATGGACCGGCTCACGATAAAAACGAAATGATTAGTCTGCTTCGTTCGGCTTATGAAAAAGGAATTACTTTTTTTGATACGGCAGAATGTTACGGACCATTTTTGAACGAAGAGTTATTGGGTGAGGCATTATTGCCTTTTCGCGATAAAGTTGTCATTGCAACAAAATTCGGATTCTTGGAAGGTGATTCTAAAAAAGGATTAGACAGCCGTCCAGAATGGATTAGAAAAAGCATCGAAGGCTCATTAAAAAGATTAAATACCGATGTAATCGATTTGTATTATCAGCATCGTGTAGATCCAAATGTGCCGATGGAAGACGTTGCAGGAACTATAAAAGATTTAATACAAGAAGGAAAAGTTAAACATTTTGGACTTTCAGAAGCTGGAGTAGAAAGTATTCGCCGTGCGCACGCAGTTCAGCCTGTAACAGCACTGCAAAGTGAATATTCGCTTTGGTGGAGAACGCCAGAAGAAGAAATTTTTCCAGTCTTAGAAGAATTAGGAATTGGTTTCGTGCCTTTTAGTCCGTTAGGAAGAGGTTTTTTAACCGCTAAAATTGATGAAAATACACAGTTTGACAGCACCGATTTTAGAAATACACTTCCTCGCTTTACACCAGAAGCAAGAAAAGTAAATCAAGCTTTAGTTGAATTGCTTTCTAAAATTGCAACAGAAAAAGGAGCAACAAATGCACAAATTGCTCTAGCATGGATTTTAGCCCAAAAACCATGGATTGCACCGATTCCGGGAACAACAAAACTGCATCGTTTAGAAGAAAATTTAGGTGCAACAGATTTAGTGCTTTCTGCACAAGATCTCGCAGAAATCAATGACGCCACTTCAAAAATCACAATTGAAGGCTCAAGATATCCAGAGCATCTGCAGAAGATAGCTGGGAAGTAAGTTTCTGAGATTCTGAGCTACTAAGCAACTAAGAGAAAACTTAGAACCTTAGCAACTTAGCATCTAAAAAGAGCATCTAAAAAAAACAAACCCCTCAAGCAATTCAACTCTTGAGGGGTTTTTAGCAAAGATGTGAGGTTCTTAGATATTTAACTTAGAATCTCAGAACCTTAGAATCTTAGCGCCTTAATTCATTTTACTTCTTGTCTAGGTTTTGTTTCAGCAATTTAGCGTGTTCTAAATGCGCTGTTAAACCTGCAATATTGTTAGATGCCCACGTTTTTACATCTTCGTCAACAGCATCTTTGGTTGCATCTTGAAGTTTTTTGATCGCTTTTTCGTGACCGTCAATCATCATATCGGCGAATTTTTTATCAAAATCAACACCCGATTTTTCGTTTAATTTATTGTATTCCTCTTGACCTTCTTCAGTTAGAGAAGTTGGCAGAGTAAAGTTTTTCGCTTTTGCCAAAGCACTCACTTCAGAAGCCGATTTAGTGTGCTCATCAACGAGCATTTTACCAAATTTTTTCACTTCAGCGTTGGTACTTTTTGTTTGAGCCAGTTTACCGATTTCGATTTCAGCTAAATTAATTTCAGCTTGATCTACCAAAAATTCAGAATCATCTTCTTTGCTGTCAATAGAATCAAATTTTGCTTCATTTGCATCTTCTGCAACTTCTTTTGGATCTTCTTGTTTGGTTTCGTTTTTGCAAGATTGGAGAAATATAATGATAAGTCCTGCTCCTAAAATGGCTTTTCCGGCTAATAATAACTTTTTCATGATTTTAATAGTTTAAATGTTATAATGTAAAATTATGGAGTAGTTACAGGAATGTCTTACAGGATTTTGAGAGATTGTTATAGGATTTGGATGCTTTTTTATAATTAGAAATGTATGTTTGTATATTATTAGAGAGTAAATATTAGATTCATGAAACAAAAAATTACATTCCTATTTCTTTTAATAACAGCTTTTGTATCAGCTCAAATTAGTTATAAAGGTTTCATTGATAAATATCCTGTCGAGTTTGTAACCGATATTTATTCTGATGGGCAAGGATCGGCAATTTATGCTTATTCTAATTACGATACTCCGATTGTTTTAAATGCCAAGCTTTCGGACAAAACTTTGGTTTTTACTGAAAAAGATAAAACCGATAAAGAAACAGCAAAACTGACTTTCGAAAATTACAATGCAGAAAGCAATCAATTAAACGGAATTTGGAAAGATCTAAATTCAGGAAAGGAACTTAAAATTAGTTTGGTAAAAGAGTTTAACCTTAATTCTAATACTGGTGAAGAATGGAACGAAAGAGAAATTCTACAGTCTGTTTCTATGAAAGGAAAGTATATTAAATTGGTTATTTCGAAAGATAAAGACGGTTCTTTTGGAGTTTCGGGAATAAAGGTGATCGAAAAAAAGACCGATAAATTAATTCAGAAAATTGACGTAGGATCTCCGAATTTGGGATTGTTTAATGTGAGTGTTGGAGACTACAATTTTGATGGATTTGAGGAATTTTCTGTTTTCGAATCAAGTTATTCAGGACCAAATACTTCCAGAGTATATTTTCTGTACAATCCGCAAACCGGAAAATATTCTGAAAGCAGTTTTACAGGTACTTCGTTAGAATTTGACAGTAAAACCAAAAGAATTTACGAACACAATCAATGTTGCGCAGGTAGGAGTATTGAAAGAACCGAATATAAATTAGTCAATAATAAAATGGTCTTAGTAAAAAAGACATGCTTTGAATATGACCAAAAAACAAAGGATTATAAGAAGTTTAAATGTGATTAAGTAAAGTAAATAGCAAAAATTCCAATTCCAAAAAGAATTGGGATTTTTTTTTGACTACTAACATTTCGCAAATCTCATTTTACATTTCCCCTTACACAATTCCCATCCTACAAATTTGAAATATCCAGCCAAAATTCTATAACACATTCGCTTAACATTTTGAGGAACTTTGACTTATCAGATTTTTAGAAATTAATCCCTTAAAATTTAAAGTCATGCCAGATCCAAGAATTAAAAATGAAAAGCAGTATGAAGCGCTGGTAAAAAAAGGATACAGCAAAGAAAAATCGGCTCGAATTGCTAATACGCCTGACGCAGGCAAAAAAGGCGGAAAAGCAAAGCCTTATGAAGAATGGACAAAAGAAGAACTTTTAAAACAAGCTTCTAGAGTAGGGATTAAAGGAAGATCTTATATGAATAAAAAAGCCTTAATTGAATCTTTAAGGAATAACTAAAGTTTAATCAAATCTATTAATGTGATAAAATTATAAATACCATGAATGCCGCAGCAAGAAAAGAAATTTTAATGAATCAGCTGATTAAAGCTCCACATTTAGTAATTGAAAAACTGGATCTGGAATATATCAATGATCATCAATTGACAATTGTACGCTGCCGAGAAGGGGAGAATTTCGTTTATAAAAAGAACGGAAAGCATCTTAAAAATAAAAATGAAATTAAACGCATTAATAGCTTGGTTCTTCCGCCGGCTTGGGAGAATGTTCGAATTGCAGAAGTAACAAACGGACATTTACAGGCAGTAGGAACTGATCTTAAAAACAGAAAGCAATACCGTTATCATCCGCGATGGAATTTGATACGAAACCAAACCAAGTTTTATAAAATCGCTTCGTTTGGTGCCAAGCTTCCTTTAATAAGAAAGCAAGTTGATATGGATTTAGAAAAGAAAGAATGGTCAAAAGAAAAAGTAATCGCTTTGGTGATTCGGTTAATGGAAGAAACCCATATTCGAATTGGAAATGAGAAATATGCCAAAGACAATAAATCGTACGGACTTTCGACTTTAAGAAAAAGACATATCAACATCAATAGAAATTCGCTTCGATTTGAATTTGTCGGTAAAAAAGGAAAACAACATACCATTACAACCCGAAATAAACAGCTGATAAAATTGGTAAGCCGTTGCGAAGAAATTCCAGGCTGGGAAGTTTTTAAATATTACGATAAAAATGGCGAAAAGAAAGTGCTCGACAGCCATATGGTCAATGAGTATCTGCATACTATTTCGGGTGAAGATTTCAGTGCAAAAGATTTTAGAACCTGGGCCGCTTCCATTATTTTTTTCGAAAGTTTAATGGAACTCGGAATTACAGATGATGAAAAAGAAAGCAAACAGAACATTATAATTGCTTTTGATTTAACCGCCGAAGCACTTGGAAACACCAGAAAAGTATGCAAAGACTATTACGTTCATCCGCTTTTGATTTCGACTTATGAAGATGGTTCTATTCAGGAGTATTTTGATAGGGCAAAAAAAAGCCGAAGCACTAAAAAATATTTTACAAAATCGGAAATGGCATTTTCAGAATTGATTCAGAATTATGAGATCAATTTAGAAGCGCCTTGTCAATAAAAAGAGTTCGGGCATCTTTCTAAAAGCTCAAAAGTTTGAATTGCAAACAAAATCATTATTAACTAAAAAACTATTATTATGTTACGTTGGACAGTCACTTTTATTATTCTAGCCATAGTGGCGGGAATATTTGGTTTCGGTGGAATTGCTGCTGGAGCTGCTAGTATAGCTAAAATTTTATTCTTTATATTTTTAGTTCTTTTCGTTATTTCTTTAATAAGCGGAAGATCAACAAGAGTATAGAAGAGGTATAATTAAATACAAACAAATCAAACGGCACATTTCACTTAGAAGATGTGTCGTTTGTGGTTTAATTAAAAAAAGCAAGTCATGGGAACAAAAAGCGGTGCTTATCAGGACGTTTACATTAAAAGGGAAGACGAAATGGTAAGCCTTAAAAATGATGTCACAGATTTTTGTGAGAAATATATAAAGCCTGTTCATGCAAAAAATTGGGACTGGTCGGTGCGCGATTTTGAAGATCCTAAAAATGATCCGACAATTGCAGAGGCAAGAGCTATTGCAAATGTAGTTTTTAAGGATTTAAATGATACAAAGCACACCGATGTTGATCTTTCTACAATGAATAATGTTCATGCAATAAAAGCCTATTTGGATCCGAAAAGCAAACATGAAGCTTTTAATATGGAAGAGTTTGCTTTTGCATTAAAAGTAGAATTGGAGCACGGAAGAGTAAAAGATGTAAATGTGACCAATAATCATCCGTTTTTGACTGCTATGATTGCGCTTGCACACATGACCGAAAGTCTAACTTATTATAAGAGACTGAAAGTGATGGAAGCAGAGGGCGAGATTTACGAAATTCTCCGAAAACTAGAATCATCGCCAGTGGGTAAAGAAAATTGGTACAAAGAATTAGGCAAAGCAGAACAAGAGCTCAACGAAGCCAAAGCCGGATTGGCCGAGCGTTTGGCGCGTATGGACGATATTCCAGTATTGGAAATTATTGGAGATTAAGTGTTAAATTTTAAACTCAAAAAAACCGTCTCGTTGTTTAATGAGACGGTTTTTTATTTTTTGAAATAAGAAATTACAATCGGCGAGGATCATTTTCGGGATAGTCATCATCCTTATCTTCTTGAACATCATCTTCGATGTAATCACTGTCATCATCCTCGTCAATATCTTCTTCTATGTACTCGTCTTCATCGTCTTCATCGTCTTCGTCAAGATCTTCCAAAACGTCTTCTGTTTCGTTAAAATCGTATTCCTCTTCGGTTAAATCTGAAGGATTGTCAAATTCGTCGTTTTCTTCAAAATCATCTTCCAATTCGACTTCATAAATGGCATCATTATTATCTTCTAAATCTCTGTCTTTATGAAAATCATCGTTTAAATCGTCCAAATCATCATCAGCAAAATCTTCCTGATCAGGATTAGGTCGGTTTGGATTGTAGCCATTTCTTACTGTATATCCTCTTTCAGCAATTTCACGATTATCAGTGTCAGGTTTTCTAATATCATTTTTAAGATCTTCTGCCAGATTTCGATCATTGGAGAAATGCTCTCTAAAATCCTTATTCGTGCCGTTGTTTTTATCTATAGTACTCATGATAGCTGTTTTTTATGATTATATATACAAAGCTAGCATGTAACTGCCAGAATAAATTATAAGATTTTGAAGTGTAATTCTATAATTAACAGATGTTTAGAATAGAATTTTAAGTTGTAATCATATAACCAGTCTGATGATGTAGGCAGTAATTTTACCACCATATTAATCATAAAAACTATTACCATGAAAACTACAGATAGTAAAAATGCAGCTGCTGCAAAAGAAACTACGCCGAGAGGAGTTACGAAGCCAAAGTCTAACGCTGCTTCAGGATTAACCGAATTATTTGAAGACGGACTAAAAGACATTTATTGGGCAGAAAAAGCGCTGACAAAAGCTTTGCCTGTAATGGTTAAAAACGCTTCTTCTGTTGAATTGAAAGATGCAATTGATAATCATTTGACCGAAACAGAAGAACAAATTGTTCGTTTGGAAGAAGTATTTAAAATTATTGGTAAAAAAGCAACGGCAAAAAAATGCGATGCCATGGAAGGTTTAATTGAAGAAGCCAAAGGAATGCTTGAAGAAACGGAACTAGGAGTAGTGCGTGATGCAGGAATTATTGCGGCAAGTCAGAAAATTGAACATTACGAAATCGCGACTTACGGTACTTTGAGACAATTTGCAGAAACGCTTGGTCTGCCAGAAGCCGCAACTTTATTGGAACAAACACTCGATGAAGAAAAAGGAGCTGATAAAGTGCTTACAGAAGTTGCAGTAAATGCTGTAAATCTTGAAGCTGCCGAATTGGAATAAAACATTCAAAAAAGATATAAAGAGTGCAGTTTTTTTGGAACTGCACTTTTTTAATAAAGTTAAAATATATTTTATGCCCGAAGGTCCATCTATAGTCATTTTGCGAGAAGAAGTACAGCAATTTACTGGACAGAAAGTGATCTCTGTATCTGGAAATGCTCACATTGATATTTCTCGCTTGAAAGATAAAACCGTAATCGCCTTTAAAACCTGGGGAAAACATTTCTTGATTTGTTTTGATTCCTTTACAGTCAAAATTCACATGCTTATGTTTGGAACGTATCGAATTAATGAACGCAAAGTTTCAAAACCTAGACTGAGTTTGGTTTTTAAAAACGGAGAACTTAATTTCTATACCTGCTCCGTAAAAATATTAGAAGGAGACGTCAATTTGCATTACGATTGGAGCGTTGATGTAATGAATGAAAATTGGAATCCGAAGAAAGCGCAGCTTAGTATAGAAAGATTGCCTGAGAAAATGATTTGCGATGTGATTCTCGATCAAGAGATCTTTTCAGGAGTAGGTAATATTATAAAAAATGAAGTTTTGTACCGCTGTTATGTTCATCCCGAATCGATTGTAGAGAAAATCCCGCCACACATTATTAGCCAGTTAATTGCCGAATGCTCTATTTATAGCTTCGAATTTTTATACTGGAAAAAGAAATTTGAACTGAAACAACATTGGGAAGCTTATACCAAAAGTGTTTGCTTACGATGCAATCTGCCGTTTCAAAGAAAACAGACAGGAGAACGAAAACGCAGAAGCTTTTTCTGCACTAACTGCCAACAATTATATACATGAAAAATCAAGTAAAAATAGGCTGTTCGAGCTTTTATAACAGTTTCTGGAAGGGTATTTTTTATCCTCAAAATCTGCCTTCAAAGCAATGGTTTGAGTTTTATTGCCATCATTTTGACACCTATGAGTTTAATGGCAGTTTTTATAAATTTCCAACCGTTCGTATTTTTCAAAATTGGTACAATAAAACGCCTGAATCTTTCAAGTTTTCGGTTAAAGTACCAAAAGAAATTACGCATATTAAAAAATTGCAAGAATGCGAAACTCTGCTCAATGACTTTTATGAAGTTTGTAAAGAAGGAATGAAGGAAAAACTGGCAACAGTTTTATTTCAATTTCCGCCGAGTTACGTTTTTAGCCGAGAAAAATTAGAAACCATAATCAATAGTTTGGATTATAATTTTAAAAATGTAGTCGAATTTCGTCACGAAAGCTGGTGGAATGATGAGGTTTGGAATGTTTTCAAAGAAAATAATATTACCTTTTGCAGTGTAAGCCATCCTAATCTTCCTAAAACTATTTTTAAGGATTTTCCACTGCTTTACATTCGTTTTCATGGAATTCCAAGATTATTTCATTCCAGCTATTCTACAGAAGAATTACAGCAGGTAAACCGCCAGATTCATTCCAAAAAGGGATTTGTTTATTTTAATAACACAGCTAGCGAAGCAGGTATTCTGAATGCTTTGGAATTGAAGAGAATGAATGTATAACGTTTATCTCACCGCATTTTTTTTTTTAACGTAAAGTGCGCAAAGTTTTTTTTATTTTGGAGGCTTAATGCATGCAGGGAAAAGGTCGCAAAGCTTTGAGTTTAATTTGCTTTTTGAATAAGTTGTTTCACAAGCTTATGACTTTTTTACTTGTTATTTGTCTCTCGCAGATTTTGCAGATTAGGCTGATTCTATGTGCAAAATCTGCAAAATCTGCGGGAAAAATATTTATGACTCGAGGATAAAGGACGAACAAGCGAAGTAATTGCAGCTATTTTAATCTTTTTAATCCTCTTAATCTGTGGCTAAAAAAAAATAACTGCAAAGCGTAAAGGCTTACGCAAGGCAGGCACAAGAAAAATAATCTTAGCGAACTTAGCGTAAACCTTTGCGTTCTTTGCGGTTAAAATACAAACTACAATTTAAGACTTCCTTCAATTCCGTCATCCATTGTTTTTCCTGTAATCAAAGCAGCTGTCATCTTTGCTATGGCAACCATTTTTCCGTTTTTGTTGTTCCAATAGTAACCATCTTCAGGAACAAATTTTATAACACTCAAATTAGGATCATCTACACCGCCTGGCATCCATATTTTTACAGTAGGATTCCATAATTTTTCAATAGTTTCTCTGTCGTACAAAATACTGGCTGTGCCATGAAGGGTTAGAAACTTATCATGCGGTTCAGAAAAGAATATTTCGACCATTGGGTTTAATGTTATTTCTGCATTCTGACTGCTGTTTCGATCCGATAAAAACCAAAGATTTCCTAAATCATCAATTTTCTGAACAGACATTGGCCGAGATTGAATTCTGTATTCTTTATATGTACAAAACATACATGTTTTAATATGCGCAGCAAGATCTTTTATTTTGTCTACTGCAAAATCGTCTGTAAGGTCTTTATGATCGCCCATAACTTTATATTTTAAATTTATAATTATTTGACAAAAAGCATCTAATTTGCTTCAAATTAGATAAAAGTAAAGTTGGCGCTTTTTGTACTTTTGCGAATTATATAATTAAACTAATAAATTATGAGATTTCTATTTGTTTTGTAACAAACTCGGGCGTTCCTGCCTTTTGTTACATAAAATTGCATTATATTTGGAATATTAAAATTCTCAGCCGAAAAATACCATGACAGATTTTACTATATTCTATACCGATGATGATGAAGATGATTTATGTATTTTTGCTGATGCAGTAGAATCTTTACCTCACAATATCAATTTGCAAACCTATTCAGGAAGCCAAAATTTTTTGAATGCGCTTTCAGATTCACCTGTTATACCTTCTGTGATTTTCTTGGATCTAAATATGCCTGGAAAAAATGGCTTTGATGTTTTGCAAGAGCTCCGAAATTCTGAAGACAAAAAAGATATTCCTGTTGTGATTTATTCAACATCGAGTGAGCCAGGAAATATAGAGAGATGTCTTAGTCTTGGAGCCAATTGCTTTATTACCAAACCAGTTTTGATGAGTGATATAATAAAAGCAATAGAGCACGCTATGAAAATTGACTGGGATAAATTTATTCCGACGAGATCAAATTTTGTGTTTAAATATTGATTTTAAGATAAATCGGGAATGTAGATATTAAATATAGAGCCTTTTCCTTTTTCGCTTGAAACTGTTATAATTCCTTTGTGGTTTTCTACGATTTTTTTGACAATTGCAAGACCAATTCCTGTTCCTTTATATTCGGTTTCGGTATTTAGACGCTGAAAAACTTCAAAGATTTTTTCTTTGTAAATAAGTTCAAAACCAATTCCGTTATCTGAAACTTGAAGATGATGGTATATTTTGTCTTTAAATTCGGCATTTGGAATCGATTTTCCGTGAACCGCTGTAACTGTTATTTTTACTTTTGGAGGAACGCCAGGGCGCGAAAACTTTAAAGCATTTTCTACCAAATTATGAAGCAGCTGTCTAAACTGAAACTGTATAAGAGTAGCCTCTCCCAAATCCAGATATTCTACAATGGCATTTTTTTCTTCAATGCGATCAGAAAAATCACTTAAGACCTCTTCTGCAATATCATTTATATTAACCTTTGTAAAGACGCGTTCGGCAGAATTAGCACGCGAATAGGTGAGCAGATCCTGAATAAGATTTTGCATTTTTTTTGCCGAATGCTCAATTCGAGCCAAATAGGTTTTGGCATTTGCAGAAATATTTCCTTCGTCCAGCTCGGATAATCTGCTGGCAAATGTTTGAATTTTTCGAAGTGGTTCCTGAAGGTCGTGGCTAGAAATATAAGCAAACGACTGCAACTCAATGTTCATGTTGACCAAATCTCTATTTTTGAGTTCCAGTTGTGTGGTACGCTCAATAATTTGTTCTTCAAGCTGATTGGTAAAGTTCTTTTGCTCTTCTATATCTGTACTTGTTCCAACCCACATTTGCACCTTTCCAGATTCGTCCAATTGCGCAATGGCTCGGCTTAACTGCCATCTGTATTCACCATCATAACGTTTAAAACGGTGAATAAACAGAAAATCATGCCCCGTTTTTACAGCTTCCATCCAGAGTTTTACATTTTCTTCGCGATCATCGGGATGAACAATTTGCAACCATCCGTTTTTTTCAATTTCTGCTCTCGAAAAACCCGAATAATTATAGAAAGTTTCATTAAAGTAATTCAGATTTCCCAAAGTATCACTTGTCCAGATTAACTGCGGAATTGAGTCGGCAAGAATTCTAAATTTTCTTTCGCTTTTTTGCAGAACCTGCTGGCTTTCTTTTTCAGCCGTGATATCCATTACTGTACCGACCATTTTTGAAGGTTCTTTATTTTCATCAAAAAATATTTTGCCATGCACTTTGATCCAGCTTATAGTTTGACCCATTTTTTGAATGCGGGCTTCATATTTGTAAATACTAGTTTTTAATGCTTTTTTGAAAGCCTCGAGCACAATAGGCTCATCTTCTGGAAGAATCCTGCTTCGAATGTCCTGATGGACTATTTTGGTATCTTTTGCAAATCCGAAAATATCTAGAATGTTATCACTATAAATCAATTTTTTGGTTTGTAGATTTAAATCCCAAGTTGCAATCTCTCCAATTTCGGCTGCAAGACGAGCTCTTTCTTCGGCAGTTTCAACTTTTTTTCTGGCTTTGACTTTAGAAGTAACATCAAAAACTGAACACATTACACCAGATGCTTTTCCGTTTTTTTCATACAGCGTTGTATATTCGTAATCCAAATAGAATTTTTTCAGCTTTCCTTTTATATCAACATAAGCCACGCCTTCATTCTCACGGATGGTTTTTCCGTTGACAAGAACATCACGCAATAGTTCAGGATACTTTTGGTCTTTTAATTCAGGAAAAACTTCAAGCAGCGGTATGCCGATACAGTCTTTTTCTTCTTTTTGCCAGATGTTATGCATCATGGTTTTATTGGCCATTTCAATGATAAAATCGTGCCCTCTAAAGATTGCCATTGCAATAGGTGAATCCATTACAATGTCTCGAAATGCTTTTTCGCTTTCAGCCAGAAGATGTCTTGCTTTTACTTCTTCGGTTACTTCGTAAGACACAACTGTAACACCTTCTATAGTACCATTTTCATTTTTTAATGGATAAAAAACAAGATTAAAATAACCTAATTCTTCTTTTTTGTAGCGATTTAAAGTTACTGGAAGTTCATCGGTGAAATAAGCAATTCCAGTTTCAAAAACATTTTGCAATAGCGGGAACACTTTTTCCTTTGCTTCAGGAACCGAATCAAAAATAGGTTTGTGCAGAACATCTTTTTCTTCCTTATCAATAATATGAAGATAGGTTGAGTTGACCATTTCAGCAATCAGATCTGGACCTTTTAAAACACAGATTCCAAGCGGAAGCTGTTTTACTGTATTTCTAAAGCGTTTTTCGCTTTCTTCCAGTTTTTTTCTAGTTAGCACCTGCGCTGTTGTTTCATTGCAGATAACCAGAACGCCAGCAGTTTTTCCATTTTCGTCATTCACAGGACTATAGCTGAAAGTCCAGTAAACATCTTCCATTTTTCCATTTCTATAAATGGGCAGCAATTGGTCTTCATGCCAAGTGGCTTCTCCTTTGGTTAGTACTTGATCAATCAAAGGTTCAATAAAATTCCAGGTTTCAGGCCACGAGACAGCACCTTTTTCTCCTAGAATAGACGGGTGTTTGCCATTGTTTCCTAAACTAGGGCGATAAGCATCATTATAAAAGCAAATATGATCTGATCCCCAAAATAAAAACATGGGAAATTTAGAGTTCAATAGAATGCCTAAAGTCGTGCGGAGGCTTTGAGACCAAGATTCTACTGGTCCTACTGCCGTTTTGCTCCAATCTTTAATACGGGTAAGTTCTCCCATTTCGCCTCCATTGGCCAGAAAATCATAGTTTTTATTCATTAATTTTTTGCTTTTTATTTAATTTCTAACAGCCCTATCTTTAGGTTGTATCCAGTGTTTTTAATTAGCTTGAGTTAAAATTAATAAAAAATAAAATCTCTTTTAAAGTCGTTTTTTGAATGAGGCAAGATTAAAATCTATTGAGTTAATTTTATCTTGTTTCTATGCGGAAATTTGATAAACAGATAAACAGAAAAGATATGAAACGAGAAGATTCAAAACATGAAACCGACAACATAAAAAGATATCAAGAGGAAGGTTATACTGCTAATTACATATTCGAAAACGATCGTTTAGTAGATTCAGAAACTAAAGAGGCTTATAATCCTGAAGATGTATTTATTGTCGCGCATCATCGCTATGAAGGAATGAGCGATCCCGATGATATGTCGATTTTGTATGTCATTGAAACAAAAGATAAAAGAAAAGGAACCCATTTATTAGGATACGGCCCAACGGCAGATTTGGAAGAAGCAGAATTCTTTAAAGATATTCCGAAAACCAATTATGCTAAAAATGCTGACATAAACGAATTGACTTAAAAGAATAAAAATAGATTAGTATTTTTATTTTGCTGATGAGCAGTTGTTTCAAATTTATTTGAGGCAGCTGCTTTTTTTTATAGGGGCTAAGATGCTAAGGTTCTGAGATGCTAAAGTTTTTCTAACTGCTTTTTTTCAAGTATGAGAAACTCAGAACCTTAGCAGCTTAGCAACTTAGAACCTTAAAATAATAATTATGAAATATCTTCCAAAAATTGTATAAATAAGTGAAGGTTAATATAAACGAAATTTGAATTATAGAAATGAAATAAAAACCTCCGTGAGTTTTTGTTCGTAAATAAGTACTAACGACTTTATATTAAAACCAAACCCTATAATGAAAAAACTTTACATAAATACTGGAAGCTTTGACGCTGTTTTTAATAATCTTAAAGATAGTTTTGGTGGAGACTTAACAGTTGCCGCCAATGAATATAAATTGGCAATAAAATCAAAATGGGCAACAGGAAACATTACAGGAGTTCGTTTTGAAAAAGAAATGAGTTATCTCAATTTTAATCTGACTTTCAAGCAAGAGGTTAATTTGAGCATCGAATCTAATCCTTTTGCACCTGTGTTTTTTGCGTATTGCGAAAAAGGAAATGTATTGCACAGTTTCGGCGCCAATGGGGCTACTCATTGTCTTAAAAAACAACAATCAGGTATTATGAGCAATTCTTCTGCTATTAATAGTGTATTGTATTTTCAAAGCCACCAACATATTCAATTCTCTTTAATTGGAATGCCAACAACAATGGAGAATAAAGAAAGCGAGTTTGTTTCTCAAGTAAAAAAAATATTTACGAGCAATTCTGGAAATTACATTTATATAGGAGATGAAAACCACAAAATAGGAGAGAAATTTCAGGATCTTAAAAGAATTCCAACTCAAGGATTAGTTCGTTATTTAGTAATGAAAAGCATTCTTCGCGAAGTTTTAGAACTGGAGATAGCGCAGCATAGTTATAATTATTTTACTGTGTTTGAACCTATTTTGAATTTTGCAGTAAAACAATTAAGTGAGATCAAAAAAATATCTCATCTGAAATTAACCGCAATTACAGCGCCAGTGCAGTTTTTAAAGCGAAACTTGCAACCTCGAAAATATCAATTGGAATTAAAACCTTATAATCAAAAATTAGCTAGCTAGTAAGCATTATTATATTC
>RCUJ01000245.1_pt1 | contig 31154 bp, 26 predicted proteins | sample 2166321 | NCBI WGS metagenome assembly RCUJ01 (sample SAMN09932808, study PRJNA488358) | compost metagenome | feature: garden; material: soil; isolation source: compost soil in an enriched community after 118 h of incubation | place: Germany: Experimental Botanical Garden Goettingen | collected... | reverse complement strand
AGCAGAGGAAGGCGCCGGCGTTGCCGACTTCCTCGATGGTCACGTTGCGGCGCAGCGGGGTTTGCTTCTCGTTGGCGGCGAGCATCTTGCGGAAACTCTTGATCCCCGAGGCGGCGAGGGTGCGGATCGGGCCGGCGGAGATGGCGTTGACCCGGGTGCCTTCCGGGCCGAGGCTGCCTGCCAGGTAGCGTACGCCGGCTTCCAGGCTGGCCTTGGCCATGCCCATGACGTTGTAGTTGGGCATGGTGCGTTCGGCACCCAGGTAGGAGAGGGTCAGCAGGCTGCCGTTGCGGCCTTTCATCATCTCGCGGCCGGCCTTGGCCAGGGCGACGAAGCTGTAGGCGCTGATGTCGTGAGCGATGCGAAAGCCTTCGCGGGTGGTGACGTCGGTGAAGTCGCCATTGAGTTGGTCGCCGGGGGCGAAACCGACCGAGTGGACGATGCAGTCCAGGCCGTCCCATTGTTTGCCCAGGGCTTCGAATGCCGCGGCGATTTCTTCATCGCTGGCGACGTCGCAGGGAAAGCACAGCTCGGGACCGGAGCCCCAGCCGGCGGCAAACTCTTCGACGCGACCCTTGAGTTTTTCGTTCTGATAAGTGAAGGCCAGTTCGGCACCTTCGCGGTGCATGGCCGCGGCGATGCCCGAGGCGATGGACAGTTTGCTGGCAACGCCAACGATCAGTACGCGCTTACCGCTTAGAAAACCCATGTGTGCTCTTCCTCTTCCTGCTTTTAAGGATTTAGTCAGCAGTGCCGGGAGCCAATAAGGCGGCTTCGAGCAACTGCTGGGTATAAATATGCTGTGGCGCGGCAAAAATCGCCGCGGCCGGGCCTTGTTCGACTGCTTGACCCTCCTTGACCACTATCAGGTGGTGGCTGATCGCGCGGACCACCGCCAGATCGTGGCTGATGAACAGGTAAGTCAGGTTGTACTTGGCCTGCAACGAACGCAGCAACTCCACTACTTGACGCTGAACGGTACGGTCGAGTGCCGAAGTCGGCTCGTCCAACAGTATCAGCGCCGGTTTCAGCACCAATGCGCGGGCAATGGCAATCCGCTGCCGTTGCCCCCCGGAAAACTCGTGAGGGTAGCGGTGCCGGGTGTCCGGATCCAGGTCTACCTCCAAAAGTGCGTCGATGATCGCCTGTTCCTGTTCCGCCTCTGTGCCCATACGGTGAATGCGCAGGCCCTCGCCGACAATCATGCCCACCGTCATGCGCGGGCTCAGGCTGCCGAACGGGTCCTGAAAGACCACCTGCATCTGCCGCCGCAGCGGCCGGACCTGGTGCTGCGTCAACCCATTCAGTACCTGACCCTGAAAGCGAATGGCGCCCTGACTGCCGATCAGTCGCAGGATGGCCAGACCCAGAGTGGACTTGCCGGAACCGCTTTCGCCAACAATGCCCAGGGTCTGGCCCTGGGGCAGGCTGAAATTGATCCCGTCCACCGCTTTCACATAATCGACGGTGCGCCGCAGCAGTCCTTTCTTGATCGGGAACCACACGCGCAGATCGTCGACCTCCAGCAGCGGCTCGCCGGCAGGGTTGGCCACCGGCTCGCCGCTGGGCTCGGCACCGAGCAGTTCCTGGGTGTAGGGATGCTGCGGCGCATGGAACAGCTGTTCACACGACGCTTGTTCGACGATCTTTCCCTGCTGCATGACACATACGCGATGGGCAATTCGCCGAACCAGGTTGAGATCGTGGCTGATCAGCAGCAGCGCCATGCCCAGGCGCGCCTGCAGATCCTTGAGCAGTTCGAGGATTTTCAGCTGCACGGTGACGTCCAGCGCGGTGGTCGGCTCGTCGGCGATCAGCAACTCCGGCTCGTTGGCCAGGGCCATGGCGATCATCACCCGTTGCCGTTGGCCGCCGGAGAGTTCGTGGGGGTAGGCCTTGAGACGCTTGTGCGGCTCGGGGATGCCGACCAGCTCGAGCAGCTCCAGGGTTCGCGCGCTGGCCGCTTTGCCGGTCAAGCCCTTGTGCAGGGCCAGCACTTCATTGATCTGCTTTTCGATGCTGTGCAGCGGGTTCAGCGAGGTCATGGGCTCCTGAAAGACCATGGCGATGCGGTTGCCGCGGATGTTGCGCAGCTTGTTTTCGCCAAGCTTGAGCAGGTCCTGGCCGGCATAGTGGATGCTGCCGCTCGGATGCCGGGCCAGGGGGTAGGGCAGCAGGCGCAGGATCGAGTGGGCGGTGACCGATTTTCCTGAGCCGCTTTCGCCGACCAGGGCCAGGGTCTCGCCGCGATGGATGGTGAAGTTGACGCCTTCGACCACGCGCTGCCTGGAGTCGCCGTTGACGAACTCGACGGCCAGGTCGCGTACTTCGATAAGGGTATCGGAACGGGTCATCTTATTTCCTCGGATCGAAGGCATCGCGTGCCGCTTCGCCGATAAATACCAGCAGGCTGAGCATCAGCGCCAGCACGCTGAAGGCGCTGATACCGAGCCAGGGCGCCTGCAGGTTGGACTTGCCCTGGGCGACTAGTTCGCCCAGGGAAGGCGCGCCCGGCGGCAGGCCGAAGCCGAGGAAGTCCAGTGCGGTCAGGGTGCCGATGGCGCCGGTGAGAATGAAGGGCATGAAGGTCATGGTCGAGACCATGGCGTTGGGCAGGATGTGACGAAACATGATTGCGCCGTTCTCCATGCCCAGGGCGCGGGCGGCGCGTACGTACTCCAGGTTGCGCCCGCGGAGAAACTCGGCACGCACCACATCGACCAGGCTCATCCAGGAGAACAGCAGCATGATGCCCAGCAGCCACCAGAAATTCGGCTGCACGAAGCTGGCGAGAATGATCAGCAGGTAGAGCACCGGCAGGCCCGACCAGATCTCCAGGAAGCGTTGCCCGACCAGGTCGACCCAACCACCGTAGAAGCCCTGCAGGGCGCCGGCGAACACGCCGATGATCGAGCTGAGGATGGTCAGGATCAGGGCGAACAGCACCGAGATGCGGAAGCCGTAGATCACCCGGGCCATGACATCGCGGCCCTGGTCGTCGGTACCCAGCCAATTGTCGGCGGAAGGCGGTGCCGGGGCGGGTACCTGCAGGTCGTAATTGATGCTGGAGTAGCTGAAGGGGATCGGCGGCCAGAGCATCCAGCCGTCTTTCTGTTCGATCAGCTCCTGGATGTAGGGGCTCTTGTAGTTGGCTTGCAAGGGGAACTCGCCGCCGAATGTGGTTTCCGGGTAACGCTTGAGCACCGGGAAATACCACTCGCCGTCATAGCGCACGGCCAGCGGTTTGTCGTTGGCGATCAGTTCGGCGCCGAGACTCAGGCCGAACAGGGCGAGGAAGATCCATAGCGACCACCAGCCGCGCTTGTGCGCCTTGAAGCGTTGCAGGCGGCGCTGATTGAGTGGAGAGAGCGTCATCTCAACCCTCCCGGCTTTCGAAGTCGATGCGCGGATCGACCAGGGTATAGGTGATGTCACCGATCAGTTTCACGGCCAATCCCAACAAGGTGAAGACGAACAGGGTGCCGAACACCACCGGGTAGTCGCGGTTGATGGCCGCCTCGAAACTCATCAGGCCAAGGCCGTCGAGGGAGAAAATCACCTCGATCAGCAAGGAGCCGGTGAAGAAGATGCCGATGAAGGCCGAGGGGAAGCCGGCGATGATGATCAGCATGGCGTTGCGGAACACATGGCCATAGAGCACGCGATTGCTGCTCAGGCCCTTGGCCCTGGCGGTGGTCACATACTGCTTGTTGATCTCGTCGAGAAAGCTGTTCTTGGTCAGCAGGGTCAGGGTGGCGAAGTTGCCGATCACCAGCGCGGTCACGGGCAGCGCCAGGTGCCAGAAATAGTCGAGGATCTTGCCGCCGAGGCTGAGCTCGTCGAAGTTGTTCGAGGTCAGGCCGCGCAGCGGGAACCAGTCGAGGTAGCTGCCGCCGGCGAACACCACGATCAGCAGAATGGCGAAGAGGAAGGCCGGGATCGCGTAGCCGACGATGATCGCCGAGCTGGTCCAGACGTCGAAGGCGCTGCCGTGGCGGGTGGCCTTGGCAATGCCCAGGGGAATCGAGACCAGGTACATGATCAGGGTACTCCACAGGCCCAGGGAGATCGACACCGGCATCTTCTCGATGATCAGGTCGATCACCCTGGCATCGCGGAAAAAGCTCTCGCCAAAATCGAACTGGATATAGTTTTTCAGCATGATCCAGAAGCGTTCGGGCGCCGGCTTGTCGAAGCCGTACAGGCGCTCTATCTCGGCGATCAGTTCCGGGTCGAGGCCCTGGGCGCCGCGATAGTTGGAACCGGCCACGGCGACTTCGGCACCGCCGCCGGCGATGCGGCTGGTGGCGCCCTCGAAGCCTTCCAGCTTGGCGATCATCTGTTCCACCGGCCCGCCCGGGGCGGCCTGGATGATGATGAAGTTGATCAGCAGAATGCCGAACAACGTGGGAATGATCAGCAACAGGCGACGAATGATATACGCCAGCATCTTATCGCTCCGTGCTCGCCGCTGCGGCGTTGTCCGTGGCGGCGGGTTCCGGTTGCGGGCGCACCCACCAGGTGTTCAGGCCAATGTCGTATTTTGGGGTGACCTTCGGGTGCTCGAGGTGGTTCCAGTAGGCCACGCGCCAGGTCTTGATGTGCCAGTTGGGGATGACGTAATGGCCCCACAGCAACACGCGGTCGAGGGCCCGGGTGTGGGCGACCAGACTCTGCCGGGAGTCGGCATTGATCAGGCCGTCGACCAGTTGGTCGATGGCCGGGTCTTTCAGGCCGATGAAGTTGCGGCTGCCGGGGTTGTCGGCGCTGCTCGAATGCCAGTACTCGCGCTGCTCGTTACCCGGCGAATTGGACTGACCGAAGCCGCCTACGATCAGGTCGAAATCCCGCGAGCGCAGACGGTTGATGTACTGCGAGACATCGACCCGACGGATCACCAGTTCCATGCCGAGATCGGCCATGTTGCGCTTGAACGGCAGCAGTACGCGTTCGAATTCGGTTTGCGCGAGGAGGAACTCGAAGCTGACCGGCTTGCCTTCGGCGTCGAGCATCTGGTCGCCTTCGATGCGCCAGCCGGCTTCCTGCAACAATTGGTAGGCGCGCCGTTGCTGCTCGCGGATGATACCGCTGCCGTCGGTGACGGGAACGCGGAACTCCTCGTTGAACACCTGCGCCGGGATCTTGTCGCGCAACGGCTCGAGGAGCTTCAGTTCGTCGGCGCCGGGCAGGCCGCTGGAGGCCAGTTCGGAGTTGTCGAAATAGCTGCGGGTACGGGTATAGGCGCCATTGAACAACTGGCGGTTGGCCCATTCGAAATCGAACAGCAGGCCCAGTGCTTCGCGCACCCGTTTGTCCTGGAACAGGGGGCGGCGGGTGTTGAAGATGAAGCCCTGCATGCCGGTGGGGTTGTGGTTGTCGATCTCTTCCTTGATCAGTTGGCCACTGGCCACGGCGGGGCTGTCGTAGGCAGTGGCCCAGTTTTTCGCGCTGCTTTCCAGCCAGTAGTCGAATTGCCCGGCTTTCAGGGCTTCGAGGGCCACGGTGTTGTCGCGGTAGTAATCGATCCGCATGCTGTCGAAGTTGTAGAAGCCGCGGTTGACCGGCAGATCCTTGCCCCACCAGTCCTTGACCCGTTCATAGCGAATCGAGCGCCCGGCTTTGACTTCGGCAACCTTGTAGGGGCCGCTGCCGAGCGGAATCTCCAGATTGCCCTTGCTGAAGTCGCGTTCGGCCCACCAGTGCTTGGGCAGCACCGGCAGTTGCCCGAGAATCAGCGGCAGTTCGCGGTTGCCCGCATGCTTGAAGATAAAGCGCACCTGGCGCGGGCCTTCGACTTCGACCCGTTCGACATCGGCGTAATAGCCACGGTAGGTAGGCGCTCCGTGGGTCATCAGGGTTTCGAAGGTGAATTTGACATCTTCGGCGGTCACCGCCTGGCCGTCGTTGAAACGCGCCTCGGGGCGCAGGTAGAAACGCACCCAGGCGTTGTCCGGGGCTTTCTCGATTGTTTCCGCGAGCAGGCCGTATTCGCTGAAGGGTTCGTCCAGGCTATGGCGAGTCAGGGTGTCGTAGATCAGGCCGATGTCATCGGCCGCCACACCTTTGTTGATGAAGGGGTTGAGGCTGTCGAAACCACCAAAGCCGGCCTGACGCAAGGTGCCGCCCTTGGGGGCGTCGGGGTTCACATAGTCGAAATGTTGGTAACCGGCCGGGTATTTGGCGGGTTCGTCATACAGGGTCAGGGCGTGCTTGCCTGCGGCCTGGGCCAGGCTGGCCAGGGCGAGCAGGGCGATGCTGCTGCCGTGCAATAGAAATGAACGCAGGGACAGCGTCATCGGGCATTCTCCGTGGGTTTCAGCCACCAGGTGCGCAGGCCCAGGGTATAGGGCGGCGTGGTGACGAAGGCAAACCGGTTGCGGTAGGCCAGGCGGTGATAGTTGATATACCAATTGGGGATGCTGTAGTGCTGCCACAGCAGCACCCGGTCCAGTGCGCGAGTGGCGGCGATTTGTTCATCGCGGGTTTGCGCCGACAGCAGTTTGTCGAGCAGGGCGTCGACCACTGGATGGTTCACCCCCGCATAGTTCTTGCCGCCCTTGACCGTGGCCTGGCTGGAATGGAAGTACAGCCATTGTTCAAGGCCCGGGCTGAGGGTTTGTGGCAGGGTCAGCAGAATCATGTCGAAATCGAATTGATCCAGGCGCTGTTTGTATTGCGCGCGATCGACGGTGCGCAGGTTGGCCTGGATGCCGATGCTGGCGAGGTTCTCGGTGAACGGCTGGAGGATGCGTTCGAGATTGGGATTGACCAGCAAAATCTCGAACTGCAGCGGCTGGCCCTTGGCGTTCAGCAGATACTGGCCGGACGGTTTCCAGCCAGCCTCGGCCAATAGACCGAGGGCGCGGCGCAAGGTTTCCCGGGGGATGCCGCGGCCATCGGTTTGCGGTATGGCGAAGGGTTCGCTGAACAGGCGTTTCGGCAGTTGCTGGCGATAGGGCGACAGCAGCAGCCATTCGGCGCCTTCGGGCGTGCCGGTGGCGGAGAATTCGCTGTTTGGGTAATAGCTCTTGGCGCGCACATAGGAGCTGTTGAATAGCGCGCGGTTGGTCCACTCGAAGTCGAACATCAGCCCCAGCGCTTCGCGTACCTTGCGTTCGGCGAAAGCCGCGCGCCGGCTGTTCATGAACAGAGCCTGGGTCTGGGTGGGGATCTGGTGCGGGATCTCCGCACGGATCACCTCGCCGCGCGCAATCGCCGGAAAGCGGTAGCCGTTGGCCCAGTTCTTCGCCTGTTGCTCGATATAGAAGTCGAACTCACCGGCCTTGAAGGCTTCGAAGGCCACATGGCTGTCGCGGTAGAACTCCACCTCGACCCGATCGAAGTTGTACTTGCCGCGATTGACCGGCAGTTTCTCGCCCCACCAATCCTTCACCCGTTCGAAGGTCAGGCTGCGCCCCGGGTTGACCTGGGTGATGCGGTAAGGACCGCTGCCCAGCGGCGGCTCGAAGGTGGTGGCCTTGAAGTCGCGATCCTTCCAGTAGTGCTGCGGCAGTACCGGCAATTCGCCCAGGCGCAGAATCAGCAGCGGGTTGCCCGCACGCTTGAACACGAAGCGGATGCGGTGGCGATTGAGGATGTCGACCCGTTTGACTTCCTGCAGGCTGGTGCGGTACTGCGGGTGTCCCTCCTTGAGCAGCAGCCGATAGGAAAACGCCACGTCGAAGGCGGTGATCGGTTTGCCGTCATGGAAGTGCGCTTGCGGGCGCAGATTGAACACTACCCAGCTGCGGTCTTCGCTGTATTCGACCGACTTGGCGATGAGGCCGTAGCTGGAGGCCGGCTCATCGCCGGAGGGGTCGTATTGGCCGGTGCCGGCCATCAGCGGTTCGTTCAGCTCGGTGACGCCGTATTGCAGGAAGTTGGCGGTGGAAATCGGGCTGGTGCCCTTGAAGGTGTAGGCATTGAGGGTGTCGAAGGTGCCCATACCCATGAAACGCAGCGTGCCGCCTTTCGGCGCATCGGGATTGACCCAGTCGAAATGGCTGAAGCTGGCCGGGTATTTGAGCGCACCAAATTGCGCATAGCCGTGGCTTTCGCTGACGGTCGCCCACGCGGGAAAGCCGATGACCAAACTGAGGACTAGCGAGAGGAGGGGACGTATCAAGTGAAATATCCGATCCAGAGCGGCTTTTGGGCTTCTTGTCCAGTACAGTAACAGCTTGTATCCGCAGGAAAAAGGCCAAGTCTATTGGCAGGACATGCTGGCATTATTACTCTCTTCCGATTAATCACCACGAGGCCTTGAACTTGGATACACGTAGCCATGGTCTGCAGTCATGGATCGAGCGTCTGAATCAGGCCGAATTACCGGCCCTGGCTGCGGTGGTGCAGGATCTGCAGCGCCTGGCGCAACAAGAGCACGCGTCTGTCCAGCAACTGGCGGACGTCCTGCTGCGCGATGCCTCGTTGACGTCCAAGGTGCTGCGAGTCGGCAATAGCGCCTATTACAACCCTTCGCAAGAAACCATCAAGACCATCTCGCGGGCCATCGTCCTGATCGGCTTCGACAATGTACGCCTGATCAGTCTCTCGGTGAGCCTTATCGATGGCTTGCTCACCCGGGCTCCGCGTGAACAGCTGCAGGAACTGCTCGCGCGCTCGTTTCATGCGGCCGTACAGGCGCGCAATATTGCCGGCTATGTGCTGACAAGGCACGAGGAGGAGGTCTTCATCGCGGCCCTGCTCCATGACCTGGGCGAGCTGGCCTTCTGGGGCTGTGGCGGTGAACAGGCGGACGAACTGGCCAGCGCCTTGTCCCAGCCAGGCGTCGATGTCGAGGAGGCGGTGCGAACGGTGCTCGGCACCAGTTTCCGCCAGCTGACCCAGGGGTTGGTGAAAGGCTGGAATATCGGCGAGATCGCCAGCCTGGCGCATAACAGCGTCAACCATAACGACCCGGCGGTGCGCGCGGTCAGTCTGGGCGCCCGGATCAGTGAGGCAGCGCTCGGTGGTTGGGACTCGCCTGCGATGGAGGCCGTGGTCGGCGAGATGGCGACATTCATCGGGGTCAGCCCGCAGGAGGCCATGCAGCAGGTTCTTGCCAGTGCCGATGAAGCGGTCAAGGTGGCCGCGACCTTTGGCGCCAGTCAGCTCTGCCGTCTGATCCCCAATACCGATCCCGAGCAAATCCGTTTGCAGCAGGAGCAGCGCAAGGCGCGTCTGTTGCAACCCAATCTGCAGCTGCTGCAGCAGGCCCTGCAGGATCTGGGGTTGCTGGCGTCTCGCCGCGGCGATCTCGACTTGATTCTCGATACCCTGCTCAAGGGGCTGCATCAGGGCGCGGGGCTGGAACGGGTGATGTTGCTGGTGCTGGCCGGTGGACAAAGTTGTTTTCGGGCCAAACGGGTGGTGGGCGAAGAAACCGAAGGCTGGTTGCGCGATTTCCTGCTGCCGGTCGAGTCGCGCGAGCAACCGCACATCTTCAGCTACGTGTTGCGCAATAAGGAAGCCGTGTGGATGGGGGTGCCTGCCAGCTACAGCCTCAACGAACTGGTGACCCAGCCGATACGTCAGCGGCTCGGCCAGGGCATGTTCTTTATTGCCCCGCTATTGGCCGGCAACCGCGAGATCGGTGTGATCTATGCCGACAACCGGGTGTCCGGGCGCGCCTTGAAGCATGAGCAGTTCGTTGCCTTTCAGCGCTTTACCCAACTCACCCGACGTTGCCTGGAGGCGCTGAGTCAGCGCGCTTGAGTGCGGGTTAGCAGGCCGTTGAAAAACGTAGGCGAGGCAGGCAAGACAATAACTAGGCGTCCCCGCAAAAACAGGCGAGAAACGCAGCGCAGCGAAGTAACAGCCAACGGCTGGCCCGTAGGGTGAGCGTAGCGAATCAAGCGGACTGGGGTCGCATTCGACTTTACGAGCTGTAAATGAGCATTTTGTCGGGGACGCCTAGTCGGGGACGCCTAGCCTGGGCTCGCACCCGAGCCTGTTTTTAACGCCCCTCTCTTTTATCAAGAGGGCCAACGCAGGTAGTTTTTCAACGGCCTGTTAGGGTAGACGCAGGGTCAGGGTTTGCCCTGGCTTGATGACGTTGCCCGTGCGTGGATTCCAGCGTTGCAGGTGCTGCATCTCGACCTTGAAGCGTTTGGCGATGGCGTACAGCGAATCGCCTTTGCGCACCTTGTAATAGGTCGTAGCGCCACGTCCGCTAGCGCTGGATGTCGCCGGCATCTGGCCGCCGTGCAATGCCAGGGTCTGGCCGGCGCGCAGGTTGTGGCTTTTAAGGTTGTTCCAGCGCTGCAAGTCCTTGGTCGAGACCTGGTGGTTCTTGGCGATTTGCCAGAGGCTGTCGCCGTTTTTCACCCGATAACTGCGTGATTGCGCAACAGAACGGGCAGCAGGCTGGAACAGCGGCTCTTTCGGCGTGACGCCCGGTTGCGCGGGTATGCTGAGTACCTGGCCGATACGCAAATGGTTGCTGGACAGCTTGTTGATGTCTTTGAGGGTACTGACTGTCAGGTGATAGCGGTTGGCGATGCTGTTGAGGCTGTCGCCGGAACGAACGCTGTACTGCTGCCAGTCCACCAGATCCTGCGGTTTCATCAATGCCAGGTTGGCAGCCAGCAGTTCCGCGTTGGCGGTCGGCACCAGCAGATGTTGCGGGCCGTCCAGGGTGATACGTTGTTTAAAGGCCGGGTTGAGCTGGTACAGCTCGTCCTCGTCCAGGTCAGCCATGGCGGCGACCCTGGACAGGTCCATGCGCTGCTTGAGTGCGACTTTCTCGAAATAGGGTTCGTTGGCAATCGGTTCGAGGTCGACGCCGTAGGCCTGCGGGGACATCACCACCTGGGACAGGGCCAGCAGCTTGGGCACGTAATTCTGCGTCTCCTTGGGCAGCGTCAGGTTCCAGTAGTCGGTCGGCAGGCCGAGTTGCTGGTTGCGCTCGATGGCCCGGCTGACGCGTCCTTCACCCGCATTGTAGGCGGCCAGGGCGAGTAGCCAGTCGCCGTTGAACATCTCATGCAGGCGTGACAGGTAGTTCATCGCCGCATTGGTCGACGCCATGACATCGCGGCGCCCGTCGTACCAGCTGGTCTGGCGCAGGTTGAAATGACGACCGGTGGAGGGAATGAATTGCCACAGGCCGACCGCATTGGCGTGGGAATAGGCGAAGGGGTTGTAGGCGCTTTCGATCATCGGCAGCAACGCCAGCTCCATCGGCATATTGCGCTCTTCCAGGCGCTCGACGATGTAATGGATATAGGGGCCGCTGCGTTCGCCGGATTTTTCGATAAAAGCAGGGTTGCTGACGAACCACAGGCGCTGCTGCTCGATGCGCGGGTTGATGCCGATCTGATCCTGCATCTGGTAGCCATCACGGACACGCTGCCAGATATCCTCGGGTTCTGCCGTGGCGATGCTGTCGGTCAGCCAGACCGGTTCGCGCTCCAGGCCCACCGTCAGATCGGTGTCGTTACCGCTGTCCTCGGGGTTTTTGCCCGTGCTCTGGCAGCCGGCCAGGGTTACACAAAACACCACCACCAGCGCCTGTGCGCCTTGTGCCAATGCCTTTAAATTCAAGGTCTTGCGTGGTGATAGAGGCATTGGTTGGCTGGGGCTTCCCGGGGTAAAGGTCGGGCGATTCTAGGAATCGAAGGCGGAGTGGTCAAGTTTTAACCACCCTTTTGCAGGGTTGTCGACGTTTTTAGAAATTATCCTTCCATGCGCGCAGGCGCGCGAAGACTTCGCTGGGCGAGCGTTTTTGCGCGCCGTCATGCTCGTCAATCTTTGCTATGACCGCCTCTTCGCTACTGCGCAAGAAGGGGTTGGTCGCGCACTCCAGGGCCAGGCTGGACGGCAGGCTGATGCGGCCTTCGGCGCGCCAGGCGCTGACTTCCTGCAGGCGTTGGGCTATCTGCAGGTTGCCTGGCTCGACTGCCTGGGCGAAGCGCAGGTTGCTCAAGGTGTATTCATGGGTGCAGTACACCCGGGTTTGCCCGGGCAGGGCCGCCAGGCGGCTGAGCGAGTCGTGCATCTGCGCGGGGCTGCCTTCGAACAGACGCCCGCAACCGGCGGCGAACAGGGTGTCGCCACAAAATAGCCAGTGCTGCTCGGCCTGGTAATAGGCGATATGGCCCAGGGTATGACCCGGTACTTCGATCACCCGAAAGCGCTGGCCGAGCACCTCGACCTCGTCGCTTTCGCGCAAGGCCAGATCGCGCGCGGGGATCTTTTCCTGCGCCGGGCCGAGTACCCGTGCCCCGGTGGCCGCCTTCAACGGCTGGATGCCGCCCACATGGTCGGGGTGATGGTGGGTGATCAGAATATCGCTCAATCGCCAGTCCGGGTGGCTGTTCAGCCAGGCCAGCACCGGCGCCGCATCACCGGGGTCGACCACCGCGCAACGGCGCTGCGCGAGGTCTTGCAGCAACCAGATATAGTTGTCCGAGAAGGCGGGCAGGGCGTCGATCTTTATCATCATGCGGGTCGCTAAGCAGGCCATAAAGGTGCATCTTAGGACTCATTGGCGGTGCTGGCTACGCAGGTAATCCTTTATGTCCGATCATCCTTTCGCTCAGGCCGATGCCGATTGGCTCAAACTTATCGGCACGGCGCGCCACTGGTTCAACGGGCCCTACGGGCAGTTGCTGCTGGAGGACGAGCAGCGTTTGCTCGAGGAGGAACTGGCGCGCTTCTTTGGCGGTTACATGGTGCATTACGGCCCTTCCGCGCAAGCCTCGCCGAATGCCGCGCAGATCCAGCGCAGCGTGCGGGTCGGCGCGCCCTTCAGCGGGGTGGAGATCGTCTGCGAGGAGCAGGCCTGGCCGCTGACCGAATATGCCGCCGATGTCGTGTTGCTCCAGCATGGCCTGGACTTCAGTCTGTCGCCCCATGGTCTGTTGCGCGAAGCGGCCCACAGCGTGCGCCCGGGCGGCCATCTGCTGGTGGTCGGGATCAACCCGAGGAGCGCCTGGGGCGTGCGCCACCTGTTCGCCCGCGATGCCTTGCGTCAGGCCCGCTGCATTGCGCCCAACCGGGTCAGTGACTGGCTGCACCTGTTGGGCTTCGCGCTGGAGAAACGCCGCTTCGGGTGCTATCGTCCGCCGCTTGCTTCCACTGCCTGGCAGGCTCGCCTGGCTCCGCTGGAAACCTGGGGCGACGCCTGGCAATCGCCAGGCGGCGGCTTCTATCTATTGGTGGCGCGCAAGCTGGTGATCGGTTTGCGCCCGTCACGGCAGACGCAGCGAGCGCCCATGGGCAAGCTGGTGCCCATGCCGGTAGCCAAGGTCAGTCGCCGCGAGCCGAAGCCGTAACTAGCTAGAGCCTGCCGAGCGGACTTTATTGAGAGATTGGCTCTGCATGAATGAACAAGTCGAGATTTACACCGATGGTGCCTGCAAGGGCAATCCCGGCATCGGTGGCTGGGGCGCCTTGATGATTTTCAAGGGCGTGGAAAAGGAACTCTGGGGCGGCGAAGCCGAGACCACCAACAACCGCATGGAGCTGACCGCGGCGATTCGCGCCCTGGCCGAGCTGAAGCGTGCCTGCGACGTGCGTCTGGTGACCGACTCGCAATACGTCATGCAAGGTATCCAGGACTGGATGCCGAACTGGAAAAAACGCGGCTGGAAAACCGCCGCCAAGCAACCGGTGAAGAATGCCGATCTGTGGCGCGAGTTGGACGAGCAGGTCAATCGGCACAAGGTGACCTGGCAGTGGGTGCGCGGTCATACCGGCCACCCCGGTAACGAGCGTGCCGACCAATTGGCCAATCGTGGCGTCGAAGAAGTGAGAGGGCTGCAACGTGCGTAGCGTAGTGCTGGATACTGAAACCACCGGCATGCCGGTCACCGATGGTCACCGGATCATCGAGATCGGCTGTGTCGAACTGCTGGGCCGGCGCCTGACCGGGCGGCATTTCCATGTCTACCTGCAGCCGGATCGCGAGATCGACGAGGGCGCCATTGCGGTGCACGGCATCACCAACGATTTCGTCCAGGACAAGCCGCGCTTCAAGGAAGTGGCCGACGAGTTCTTCGAGTTCATCAAGGGCGCGCAGCTGATCATCCACAACGCGGCGTTCGACGTTGGCTTCATCAACAACGAATTCGCCCTGATCAAGCAGCAGGATCGCGCCGATATCAGCGAGCATTGCTCGATTCTCGATACCCTGCTGATGGCCCGCGAACGTCATCCGGGGCAGCGCAACAGCCTCGATGCCCTGTGCAAGCGCTATGGCGTCGACAACTCCGGCCGCGACCTGCACGGCGCCTTGCTCGACGCCGAGATCCTCGCCGACGTCTACCTGACCATGACCGGTGGGCAGACCAATCTGTCCCTGGCCGGCGACGGTTCGGAAGGCGACAGCAATGGCCGTCAGCAGCCCAGCGCGATTCGTCGTTTGTCCGCCGATCGCCAGCCCACCCTGGTGGTGCGCGCCACTCAGGCCGAACTGGAGGCGCATGCCGCGCGGCTGGCGGCGATCGAGAAAGCGGCCGGCGGCCCGGCGCTGTGGGCGACGCTGGAGCCCTAGCCGGCAGCCGACTCTGCAGCCCAGCCGATGCCCGGCGGCGCAGCGTGCGTCTGCAGGCGCCGCCGATCATCGAGCCGGAGCGTTGGCGATTGTCGAGCATTGTCTGGCCGCGTTGCCGGTCGTTCGTCGCTGGTGGCCACAGCTGTGCACGGGGCATGCGGATGTGTCCAGCGGCGTGCGGGGTGAGTCTAGAAAGTTCTAGGTCACCTTTTCCGAGCCGCAGAGAGTCGCCATGCACCCGCTACGAGAAAGCCTGCACGATGAGCTGCATGCCCGGCCGTCGATCTACTTCGACGGCCCGGCCCATGTCTACCATTTCGCCTTGCTGGGCGACGGTGTTTGCATCGATCCGATCATCGCCCAACTCGAAGGGCTGGCCGACCAGCACAGCCATGGCGCCTCGCGCCATGGCCTGCTGCGCATCGATGCTTGCCCATTCAAGTGGGAGCGCCACAGCGAATTCCTCTCCCTGACCTGGGTGGTGCCGCGCAGGCCCCAGACGCCGCTCTGGGCCGAACTGCCCGAGCCGCTGCGCGGCCTGTTGCAGACCCATCAGGCGTTGATCATCAATGCCCTGGTGGTACTGGTCGAAGACGCGCAGGCGGCGCTGGACGATCCCGCCGCCTACGGTTTCAAGGATCCTGCCGGCTCCCATGTGGGCGGTGGCGATGCCACGGTGTGGAGCGATTTTCGCCTGTCGGAGCAGGGCTTCAACCGCATCCTGCTGATCAACCGGGGCCTGAATGCCTACCGCCTCGGCCGCATGATCCGCCGCCTGCTGGAGATCGAAACCTACCGCATGCTCGCCTCCCTGGCCCTGCCCACCGCGCAGAACATCGGTGTCACCCTGCAGGAACTGGATCGCAGCCTGATCCGCCTGGCCGAGCGCAATGCCGGGGCGGGCAATAGCGAGGCCAAGGAGCTGCTCGACGCCCTCACCGAACTGTCCGCCCGCCTGATGCGCTGCGGCGCCACCTGCCGGCCGCGCTTCAGTGCCGCCGAGGCCTATGCGCAAATCGTCTTCGAGCGCATCGGCGAACTGCGCGAGAGCCATGTCGGCGGCAGCCAGCGACTCGGCGTGTTCATCGAGCGGCGCTTCAAGCCGACGGTGCGCTACTGCGCCGCCACCGAACGCCGCCTCGACCGCCTGGCCAGCGGCATCGCCAACCTCGGCGACCTGCTGCAGGCGCGGGCCCAGGTGGAGGTGGAAGAGCAGAACAGCGAGATCCTCGAGAGCCTCAACGCGCGCACCAGCACCCAGCTGAAAATCCAGAAGGCGGTCGAGGGCTTCTCCCTGATTGCCATCAGCTACTACCTGGTCGGCCTGCTCAAGCTCACCCTGGAAGGCCTGGCGGCGCTGGGCACACCGTTTTCCAGCAAGGTACTGTTCGCCGTGCTGGCGCCACTGTTTCTGCTGACCCTGTTGCTGCTGGCGCGGCGCCTGAAGATCGCGGCTCGGCATTAGGCAATACCGATCTGCCGGCTTCGCGTGCAGGGCGCTCCCTTGCAGCGCAACGGATCTGTGTCGCGCCGATGAACCATGCTGCGCTGCCTGCGGCGAGTGGCACCCCGCGGGCGGTTAGTCCTGCGCGCCAGCGGCGGCGCGCGCCTGCAACCAGGCGAACAGGCGTTCGGTATCGGCACGGCGGCACAGTTCGCTGCCGGCAGTCATGATCGCCGCGCTGCCGGCGGCGACGCCGTAACGTGCAGCCTCGCTCAGGCTCGCGCCCTGGGCCAGCTTGAGGGTGACGGCGCCGACCAGGCTGTCGCCGGCGCCCACGGTGCTGAGTTTCTTTACCGTCGGCGCGATGATCCGCTCGCTCAGCTCATGGCTCGCCAGCAGCGCGCCCTGGGGGCCTAGCGAGACCAGTACGGCTGCGCATTGGCCCGCATCGACCAGGCCGCGGGCTACCCTGAGCAACTGATCCGGCTCGCCAATGTCCTCCCCGGCCAGGGTGCGGAGTTCGTTGAGGTTGGGCTTGATCAGGAACAGTCCACCGATGTCCAGCGCCTGGCGCAATACCTCGCCCGAACTGTCGAGAATGCAGCGGGCGCCGCGGTGCGCGGCGGTCTGCAGCAGGCGCGGGATGAAGTCCGCGGCGAGCCCGGCAGGCAGGCTGCCGCTGATCACCAGGTAGTCCAGCTCGGGCAGACCTGCCAGCGCCGCCAGCAGCTGCGCCTGTTCGGTCTCGCTCAGGCGTGCACCGGGCAGCACGAAGCGGTACTGCTGGGCGCTGGCCTGTTCCACCACATTGAGGCATTCGCGGGTCCAGGCGTCGATTGACAGGGCCTGGCAGGGGACGCCTTCGGCGGCCAGCAGTTCGGCCAGGTGCAGGCCGGTGGGGCCGCCGGCCGGGAACAGCGCCAGCGCACTGCCGCCGAGTTGGTGAATCGCCCGGGCGACGTTGATGCCGCCGCCGCCGGGGGCATAGCGCGGCTCGCTGCAGCGCAGCTTGGCGTCCGGGCACAGGCGCGCAATGCTGGTGGCGCTGTCGAGCGCCGGGCTGAGGGTCAGGGTAACGATACTGGCCATGCACGACTCCCCGGGGCTGGATGCCCGCACTGGCCGCGCCCATTGGCTGGCCTCAAGGATAAAGATAGTGCCTGGGAGGAGGGGCGCGAAACCTGGCAATCGGCGACTCGACAAGACCCGGGATCCGGCATTGATTCAAAAATGCGACAAAGCATTATCGAGGTCGCCGGCCCGGTTTCCTAAAAGGTCATGGCATGGTGTTTACTGAGTGCCGTTGCCCAATCGCTAAGTGGATGCCGGATTGCCCCCATGTATAAAGACCTCAAGTTTCCCGTACTGATCGTGCACCGCGACATCAAGGCCGACACCGTGGCCGGCGATCGGGTGCGTGCCATCGCCGCCGAACTGGAGCAGGACGGTTTCAGCATCCTCTCCACCGCCACTTCCGCCGAGGGGCGCATTGTCGCCTCGACCCATCACGGCCTCGCCTGCATCCTGGTCACCGCCGAGGGCGCGGGGGAGAACAAGCACCTGCTGCAGGACATGGTCGAGCTGATCCGCATCGCCCGCCGGCGGGCGCCGCAGCTGCCGATCTTCGCCCTCGGCGAGCAGGTGACCATCGAAAACGCGCCGGCCGAAGCCATGGCCGACCTCAATCAGCTGCGCGGCATCCTCTACCTGTTCGAGGACACGGTGCCGTTCCTCGCCCGCCAGGTCGCCCGCGCCGCGCGCAACTACCTGGACTGCCTGCTGCCGCCGTTTTTCAAGGCGCTGGTGCAGCACACCGCACAATCCAACTACTCCTGGCACACCCCCGGCCATGGCGGCGGGGTGGCCTATCGCAAGAGCCCGGTCGGCCAGGCCTTCCACCAGTTCTTCGGCGAGAACACCCTGCGTTCCGATCTCTCGGTATCGGTGCCGGAACTGGGCTCGCTGCTCGATCACACCGGCCCCCTGGCCGAGGCCGAGGCCCGTGCCGCGCGCAACTTCGGCGCCGACCACACCTACTTCGTGATCAACGGCACCTCGACCGCCAACAAGATCGTCTGGCACGGCATGGTCGGCCGCGACGACCTGGTGCTGGTCGACCGCAACTGCCACAAGTCGATCCTCCACGCGATCATCATGACCGGCGCGATTCCGCTGTACCTGTGCCCGGAGCGTAACGAGCTGGGCATCATCGGGCCGATTCCGCTGTCCGAGTTCAGCCGCGAATCGATCCAGGCGAAGATCGACGCCAGCCCGCTGGCCAGGGGGCGCGTGCCCAGCAGCAGCGGGGCCATGGTCAAGCTGGTGGTGGTGACCAACTCGACCTACGACGGCCTGTGCTACAACGCCGAACTGATCAAGCAGACCCTGGGCGACAGCGTCGAGGTGCTGCATTTCGACGAGGCCTGGTATGCCTACGCGGCCTTCCACGAGTTCTATGCCGGGCGCTATGGCATGGGCACGACCCGCACGGCCAATGCGCCGCTGGTGTTCAGTACCCACTCCACGCACAAGCTGCTGGCGGCGTTCAGCCAGGCCTCGATGATCCATGTGCAGGATGGCGGTGCGCGCCAGCTGGACCGCGACCGTTTCAACGAAGCCTTCATGATGCATATCTCGACCTCGCCGCAGTACGGCATCATCGCCTCGCTGGATGTGGCCTCGGCGATGATGGAAGGCCCGGCCGGGCGCTCGCTGATCCAGGAAACCTTCGATGAGGCGCTGAGCTTTCGCCGCGCCCTGGCCAATCTGCGGCAGAACCTCAGCGTCGACGACTGGTGGTTCAGCATCTGGCAACCGCCCCAGGCCGAGGGCGTCGACGAGGTGGCGACCGAGAGCTGGTTGCTGCAGCCGCAAGCCGACTGGCACGGTTTCGGTGAGGTGGCCGAGGACTACGTGCTGCTCGACCCGATCAAGGTCACCCTGGTGACCCCCGGCCTGACTGCGGGCGGCAAGCTCGATCAGTGCGGGATTCCGGCGGCGGTGGTCAGCAAGTTTCTCTGGGAGCGCGGCCTGGTGGTCGAGAAGACCGGCCTGTATTCCTTCCTGGTGCTGTTCTCCATGGGCATCACCAAGGGCAAGTGGAGCACCCTGCTCACCGAGTTGCTGGAGTTCAAGCGCAGCTATGACGTCAATTTGCCGCTGACGCAAGCCTTGCCCTCGATCGCCCAGGCCGGCGGCGCGCACTACCAGGGCATGGGCCTGCGCGACCTGTGCGATGCGCTGCACCGCTGCTACGGCGAGAACGCCACGGCCAAGGCGATGAAACGCATGTACACGGTGTTGCCGGAAGTCGCCCTGAGGCCGGCCGATGCCTACAACCAGCTGGTGCGCGGCGAAGTCGAGGCGGTGCCCATCGACCGGCTCGACGGGCGCATCGCCGCGGTGATGCTGGTGCCCTATCCGCCGGGTATCCCGCTGATCATGCCGGGCGAGCGCTTTACCCCAGCGACCCGCTCGATCATCGATTACCTGGAGTTCGCCCGCACCTTCGACCGCAGCTTCCCCGGCTTCGACGCCGATGTGCACGGCCTGCAGCGCAACGAAGGGCCGGACGGCAGTGCCTACACGGTGGACTGCATCAAGCTGTAAGCCGCGACTGGCGCGCTCAGGCGCGCCAGTCTTCAGCTGGTAGTGGCGGACTATCTCCAGCAGATCAAGTGGTTAGCGCCCGCAGTCAAAACGCTGCTCAAGTCCAGTGACGTGTCCTGCGTCACAGAGGTCGGCATCGACATTTATACCGTGCTTGTTATAGTTGCCCGGCTGTAACCACAAGAATCTCTCTGCGCGCGTGCGCGCTGTTTGCTGCTGAGGATGACTGCCGTGTCCGACTACCAAGCCTTTAGTGTCGAGTTGGCAGACAAGGTCGCCCATGTGCTGATCGACCGCCCGGAAAAGATCAACGCGATGAACGCCGATTTCTGGACGGAGATCATCGAGATCTTCCGCTGGATCGACGCCACGGACGAAGTGCGGGTGGTGGTGCTGTCGGGCGCCGGCAAGCATTTTTCCTCCGGTATCGACCTGATGATGCTGGCCCAGCTGGGCAGCCAGATGGGCCCGGATGTCGGCCGCAATGCGGAAAAGCTGCGGCGCAAGATCCTCGAACTGCAAGCCTCGTTCAATGCCGTCGACCAGTGCCGCAAGCCGGTGCTGGCGGCGATCCAGGGCTACTGCCTGGGCGGCGCCATCGACCTGATCGCGGCCTGCGACATGCGCTATGCGACGCTCGACGCGCAATTCTCGATCAAAGAAATCGACATCGGCATGGCCGCCGACGTCGGCACCTTGCAGCGCCTGCCGCGGATCATCGGCGACGGCATGATGCGCGAGCTGGCCTTCACCGGGCGCACCATCGACGGTGAAGAAGCGCGCAGTATCGGTCTGGTCAATCGCACCTTCGCCGACGCCGGCGCGCTGCTCGACGGGGTGATGGGCATTGCCCGTGAGATCGCCGCCAAATCCCCGGTGGCGGTGCGTGGCACCAAGGAAATGATTCGCTACATGCGCGACCACCGGGTCGACGATGGCCTCGAGTACATCGCCACCTGGAACGCGGCGATGCTGCAATCGGTCGACTTGCGCGTGGCCATGGCCGCGCACATGAGCAAGCAAAAGCCGGAGTTCGCCGACTGATGGGGCCACTGTCTTCTCTACCGGCGCGGGAGGCGCACTAGCGCATGGTTTCTGGAGCCACGTCACTCAGTTTGGTGCGTAACGAACTGTTCGCCACCATGGCGGAGGCCGAATCGAGCCTCGAGCATTTCATTGCCGAGCGGCATAACGGCAGCCTGCTGCAACAGGCGGTGGAAAGTCTTCATCAAGTCCGCGGCACGCTCAATCTGGTCGAGTTGACCGGCGCCGAGTTGCTTGCTCAGGAAGTGCTCGATCAAGCCACCGATATTCCCGCCGGTGCCGGCGAGGAGCGCGATGTGCAGCTCTCGGCGCTGAGCAACGCGCTGCATGTACTGCGCCGCTACCTGGAAAACGTCGAGGCGCACCGCCAGGAAATGCCCGAGTTGCTGCTGCCGGCGATCAATGACCTGCGCCAGGCCGGCGGCCAGCCAGTACTACCGGAGAGTTTCTTCTTCAGCGTGCGCCTCGACCATGCGCGCCCGCGCAGCGCGTCGGCCGCCCTGGATGCGGCGGCCAAGGAAATCGAAGGCCGGCGCTTGCGCCAGATGTATCAGGTGGGCCTGCTCGGCTTCATCCGCGAACGGAATCCGCAGGCCAGCCTGAAACTGATGGGCCGAGCCATGAGTCGGCTGGACAGCCTGTACGCCAACGAACCGCGTGGCCGACTGTGCTGGATCGGCGCTGCGGCTGTGGAGGCGCAGCTCGATGGTCAGCTGTTGCCACGCAAGTCGCGCAAGCAGTTGTTCGCGCGGATCGATCGCGAACTCAAGCAGGCGCTCAGCAACAGCCTGTACGAGGCGCCGCGCAGCCTGCTCAAGGAACTGCTCTATCTGGTGGCCCTGGCCGGCAGTCGCGGGCCTGTGGCAATGCCGGTACGCGAACTGTTTGGCCTGACCTCACTGCCATTCACCGATCACCTGCTGGAAGAGCAATACCAGCGCCTGTCCGGGCCCGGGCAGGCGGTCATGCGTTCGCTGAGCTCGGCCATTCGCGAAGAGCTGGCCAGCGCCAAGGACATGCTCGACCTGATCGAGCGGGGCACCGTGCAGGCTGAAAGTCTCGGCAATCTGCATGCGCTACTCGGCAAGCTGAGCAAGACCCTGGACATGGTCGGCCTCAGTTCGGCGGGCAATATGCTCGGTGCGCAACTGCAGACGGTTGCCGGCTGGAGCGAGAAGCGCGCCCCGCAACAGCAGGAACTGCTGAAACTGGCCGATGCCGTGCTCTATGTCGAGGGCATGGTCGCCACTCTGGAGCACGGCGAGCGGCGTGACAACAGTGCAGGGCCGTTGGCGCCGGGCAAGGAAAGCGAATCCTTCGCCTACTACCAGCTCAACGAGGCGCGCATCGTCGTGATCGATGAGGCCCGCGGCGGCCTGGCGCTGGCCAAGCGCGCAATTACGGCCTACCTGGAGGCCGGTGGCGACCGCATGCATCTGTCCAATGTACCTTTCAGTTTGCAGGCGGTGCGCGGCGGGCTGTGGTTTCTTGGCCAGGAACGGGCGGCCGCGCTGGTTGGCGCCTGTGCCGAATACATCCAGACGCAGATGTTCGAAGCGCCACAGATGCCTTGCGAACAAATGCTGGAAACCCTGGCCGACGCGCTCAGCAGCCTCGAATACTATCTGGAAGCGGGCGCGGTACTGCGCCCGGAAACCCAACCCGGGGTGCTCGACCTGGCCGCAGACAGCGTGCGTGCCCTGGGCTTGCCGGTAGCCGCATAAATGACCCAGCGTTGGCAGCCCGCCTTACTCGACAGCCAGCAGCCCGGTGGCTGGGCCCTGGTGCATTGCCGCCAGCAATTTCTGGCGGACGGCAACGGCCTGTTGTTTCCGCGCGAATGGCTGAAAAAACAGGAGCTGCCGATTCTGGCCGAGCATGGCATCGGTCATTTCGACGGCGACGCCATCTACCTGCTGGAGGTGCAGCAACCGCTCGACATGCCCGGTTGCAGCTGGCAAAGCCTGCGTCAGTTCATGCTGCAAGGCGATGCCGATACCTTCAAGATGCTCGGCTACGCGACGCAGATCGGTACCTGGGCGCGCCACCACCGATTTTGCGGCAGTTGTGGTGAGCCCATGCGGCATGTCGCTGGCGAGCGTGCCATGCACTGTCCGCGTTGCGAGCTGCACCACTATCCGCGCCTGTCGCCGAGCATGATCGTGTTGGTTACCCGCGGCGATGAGATCCTTCTGGCCCGCTCGCCGCGTTTCGTCCCCGGGGTCTACAGCACTCTGGCCGGTTTCGTCGAGGCGGGCGAGTCGGTCGAGCAGTGCGTGGCGCGCGAGGTGCGCGAAGAGGTGGGGGTCGAGATCAAGAACCTGCAGTACCTGGGGAGCCAGGGCTGGCCGTTCCCGCATTCGCTGATGCTCGGCTTCCATGCCGAATATGCGGCCGGCGAGATCGTCATGCAGGTCGACGAGATCGAGGATGCGCAGTGGTTCAGTGTGCAGCAACTGCCGCCCTTGCCGGCGCCGCGCTCGATCGCCCGCTACCTGATCGACCTCTATGTGGCGCAGCGGCTGGGGCTGCCACCGCCGTCGCTGTCGGTCTAGCAGGCCGTTGAAAAACTACCTGCGTTGGCCCTCTTGATAAAAGAGAGGGGCGTTAAAAACAGGCTCGGGTGCGAACCCAGTCCCTTCCTCGCCTGTTTTTGCGGGGATGCCCAGTCCTTGTCTTGCCTGCCTCGCCTACGTTTTCAACGGCCTGCTAGTCGGATAAAACCTACGCCATCCCGAACCAGTGCTGCCAGGCCAGCCGTGCGGCGAGGGCCAGGACCATCAGGATGAACACCGGGCGGATGAACTTCGAGCCGCCGCGGATTGCCGAGCGCGCGCCGAGAAAAGCTCCGGCCATCAGGGCGATGCCCATGCTGATGCCGAGTACCCAGGCGACCTGGCCGGCGACGATGAATACCACCAGGGCGCAGGCGTTGCTGACGAAGTTCATGCTGCGTGCCACGCCGCTGGCACGCACCAGATCGAGGGGGTAGAGCAGCAGGCTGCTGACCGTCCAGAATGCCCCGGTACCGGGGCCGGCGACGCCGTCGTAGAAGCCCAGGCCGAGGCCTTGTGGCCACTGCCGGCCCTGGGCAATGGGCGCATCGGCGTTGAGCGGTGCCGCCGGGGTGCGGCCGAACAGCAGGTAGAGGCCGCAGGCGAATACCACCACCGGCAACAGTTGATTGAGCCAGGCCGCCGGCAGCCAGTGCACCAGCGTGGCGCCGAGCAGGGCGCCGATCGCGGTGCCGACCAGCGCATTGCGCCAGGGCAGGGGGGCGAACAGCTTGCGCCGGTAGAAGGTGTAGCTGGCGGTGGCCGAGCCAAAGGTGGCGCACAGCTTGTTGGTGCCCAGCACCAGGTGCGGCGGCAGGCCGGCCATCAGTAGGGCCGGAATGGTCAGCAGGCCGCCGCCGCCGGCAATGGCATCGATGAAGCCGGCGACAAAGGCCACCAGGGCGAGAATGGTCAGGGTTGCCGGGTCAACGGCAAGCTCGAAAGGCAAGGGCATGAAAATGACGACCTGTGTCCGATTGTGCAATGAACCTGCTGTGCGCAGGCGAAGTTGCTGCGCATAATGCCGGCATTTTCACGGGCAAGGAATCGACTCGATGCAATACGACGGCCTGGCATGGGCAACGGCGCTGCTGGCATTGCTGGCGGTGCTGGTCGCCGCGCGAATTCTGCTCGATCGCCACTGGTTTCTCGGTTGGTTGCGCGGTACCTGTGGCCTGGCCTTTGTCGTCCTGGGTGGTTTCATCGGCCTACTGGCCTACGACCTCTATAGCTATGCCCCGTTGCCGGAGGGCAAGCCGCTGGTGACCCTGAGCTTCGAGGCAGACGGCCCACGTTATCGGGTCAATCTGCTGGAGGGCGGCAGCGAGCGCAGCGTGCTGCTGGAGGGGGACTTGTGGCAGCTGGATGCGCGCTTTTTGCAATGGAAGGGGCTCGCGGCCCTGATCGGCCTGCAGCCTGGCTACCGCCTGGAAAAGCTCTCGGGGCGCTTCCTCGCCATCGAACAGCAGGAACAGGCTCAGCAGGCCCGGGTCGAGCTGGCCCGCAGCCCTTACGGCGTAGACCTGTGGCGCTGGTTGCGCCTGGGCCAGCACGACCTGTTCCTGTTCGATGCCCAGGCGCGTCGGGTCACCTACCTGCCGATTGCCGACCAGGCGGTCTACAGCGTCAGCCTGACGCCGACCGGACTGCTCGCGCAGCCGATGAACCAGGCGGCCAAGCAGGCACTGCAGGATTGGCAGTGAGTCGCATCAAGAGCGCAAAAAGGGACCGGCGGGTCCCTTTTTGCTAACGGCGCAATGATCAGGACAAGAAGCCGCCATCGACGTTCAGCGCCACCCCGGTGGTGTAGCTGGAGGCGTCGCTGGCCAGGTACAGCACCGCGCCGGCCATCTCGCCCGGGTCGGCCACGCGCTTGAGCGGGATGCGCTGCAGGGCCAGGTTGAGGATGGCGTCGTTCTTCACCAGGGCCGAGGCGAACTTGGTGTCGGTCAGGCCCGGCAGCAGGGCGTTGCAGCGGATGCCGAACTGCGCGCACTCCTTGGCGAAGACCTTGGTCATGCTGATCACCGCGGCCTTGGTCACCGAGTAGATGCCCTGCATCTCGCCGGGGCTGACGCCGTTGATCGAGGCGACGTTGACGATGCTGCCGCCGCCGTTCTCCTTCATCAGCTTGCCGCCTTCGATGGACATGAAGTAATAGCCGCGGATGTTGACGTCGACGGTCTTCTGGAAGGCCGACAGGTCGGTGTCCAGCACGTTGCAGAACTGCGGGTTGGTGGCGGCGTTGTTGACCAGGATGTCGAGGCGGCCGAACCGCTCGCGGATCTGCGCGAACACGTTGGCGATCTGCTCCATTTCGCCGATGTGGCAGGCGATCGCGGTGGCCTGGCCGCCGTCGGCGATGATCGCGTCGGCGACGGCCTGGCAGCCGTCGAGCTTGCGGCTGGAGACGATCACATGAGCGCCCTGCTGGGCCAGCAGCTTGGCGATGGCCTCGCCGATGCCGCGGCTGGCGCCGGAGACGAAGGCGATCTTGCCGTCGAGGTCGAACAGCTGGGTCTTGGACATGGGCTTTTCCTTTCTGGTTGAAGGCCTGTTCGGCCGTTTACAGCTGGGATTTGGCGATGACCTGCAGGCTCATCTGCTCCAGCAGCTTGTTCATCTGCACGAACTGGGCGAAGCGTTTGTCCCGGGTCTGACCGTGGTAGTAGCGGTAGTAGATCTGCTGGACGATGCCGGCCAGGCGGAACAGGCCGTAGCAGTAGTAGAAGTCGATGCTCTCGATCTGGATGCCGGCGCGTTCGGCGTAGTAGTCGGCGAACTCCTGGCGGGTCAGCATGCCCGGCAGGTGGCTCGGCTGGCGGCGCATCAGTTGCACGGGCGCCGGGTCCTTGGCCTCGATCCAGTAGGCGAGGGTGTTGCCCAGGTCCATCAGCGGGTCGCCGATGGTGGTCAGCTCCCAATCCAGCACGCCGATGATCCGCATCGGGTTGTGTGGGTCGAGGATCACGTTGTCGAAGCGGTAGTCGTTGTGCACGATCCCCGGCTTGGGGTGGTCGGCCGGCATCTTGTCTTTCAGCCAGGCCTTGACCGGCTCCCACAGCGGTGCGTCAGGGGTCAGGGCCTTCTCGTAGCGCGCGCTCCAGCCGCCGATCTGACGCTCCACATAGCCTTGCGGCTTGCCCAGGTCGCCGAGACCGCAGGCGGCGTAGTCGACGTTGTGCAACTCGACCAGCTTGTCGATGAAGCTCTTGCACAGCTGGCGGGTCTTGTCGGCATCGAGGTTCAGCTCGGCCGGCATGTCGGAGCGCAGGATGATGCCGTCGATCCGCTCCATCACATAGAACTCGGCGCCGATCAGCGCCTCGTCGGTGCAGTGCACATGGGCTTTCGGGCAGTAGGGGAAGGCCTCGTAGAGCTGGTTGAGGATGCGGAACTCGCGGCCCATGTCGTGAGCGGATTTGGCCTTCTGGCCAAATGGCGGGCGGCGCAGGACGAACTGCTGGTCCGGGTATTCGAGCAGGTAGGTGAGGTTCGATGCACCGCCGGGGAACTGGCTGATCCGTGGCTCGCCGGTCAGGCCGGGAATATGCGCCTTGAGGTACGGATCGATGATCGCGGCGTCGAGCTCTTCACCCTCGCGGATGCGAGTGGATTGGTCAGTAAGCGCCATGCTTATCCCTTCTACTTATAATTGGTGCCATAGATTATTGGCTAATCTAATGCTGCATCCTGGTCGCAACAAGCAATAGACGCCGTTATAGGTCGTCGTGTTGCCGCCCAATCAAGCAGCCTGATTGATCTGCCGGCATGCCTGCAGGCGAAAAAAAACCGGAGTACAAGACTCCGGTTTTTTCGCTCAGGCTGCAGCAGTCAAGCTTAGACCGGGAACAGTTCGCCCAGCTTCATGGCCAGCATCATGTCGCCTTCGGCGCGCAGTTTGCCGCCCATGAAGGCCTGCATGCCATCGGTCTCGCCGCTGGTGATGCCCTTGAGGGTTTCGCTGTCCATGATCAGGGTCACGTTGGCGTTGTCGGCATCGCCTTGCTGGACGTCGCAGGTACCGTCCTTGATGACCAGGTAGTGGTTCTCACCGTCTTCGATGTTGAACTGGAACACCAGGTCCAGGCCCGCAGCGGCAGAGGCGTTGAACTTGGACTGCATGGTATTGATGATGTCTGCAACGCTCATGATGTCTTCCTTTGTTTTCAGAGTTTTCTTGCGCCCTTGCGGGTGCAGTAGGCCGGAGCTCAGCGGTAGGTGATGAGCTCCGGCTCCTTCAGCAGCTGTAGATGCACATGGCTGTTGAAGGAAGCCAGGGTCACTTGGCTGCCGCGAAATTTCAGGCAACTCAGTGAGGTATTGACGATTTGCCAGTTCAGCTCGAAGGCCTTGGCGGCCGGCACGCCGGTAATCAACTGCAGTAATGCGGTGATAGTACCGCCGGAGGTGAAGAGCGCGATGTTCTGTTTGCTGTCGGCTTGTTGCAGCAGGCGGTTCAGGCCGTCCCCAACCTGTTCGACGAATGCTTGCCAGCTCTGCAGGCCAGGCTGGTCGTATTCAGCGGAAATCCAGCGGCCGATCAGCAAGGAGAACAGACGTTGGAACTCGGCGCGGTTCTGTGGTCCATTGCGCAACACATGCAGGGCTTCGGGTTCTTCATCGAGCAGGCCGGGGAGCAGGGTGCGGATCACTGCGTCGGCATCGAATTCGTTGAAGGCGGCATCCACTTGCAGATCCGCTACTGCTTGACCGCGGCTGCCCAGCTGGTGCATCGCGGCATTGGCGGTGTGCTGTTGACGGCGTAAGGCGCCACTCAGAGTGCGATCGATGCGAATGCCGAGATCAGCCAGGTGTGCGCCCAATACTTCGGCCTGGCGGATACCGATGGGCGAGAGCACATCGTAGTCATCGGCGCCGAATGAGGCTTGGCCATGTCTGATCAGGTAAATGCTGCCCACGTTCGCCACTGTCCCGGTTCGGTGAAAGTTTGGCGAGGGTATGAGGATCGCGCAGACCTGTCAACGAAAAAACATACGCTTGTTTGAATTGATGGGCTGCCATTCATGACGACGCGCCAGGCAACTGGTCGCCAGCCGATGGCGTCGGTATGCTGGTTGTAACGAGCGCTAAGCGACACTGGGCGCTGGAATGAATAATGAGGGGGAATACGTGGAGTTTTTCGCGGAATATGCGGCCTTTCTGGCTAAAACGGTAACGCTGGTTGTGGCTGCTCTGGTGATTCTGCTGGCAGCGGTCGTGGCCCGCAGCAAGGGCCGGCGCGTTGTCGGGCATTTGCAGGTGGACAAGCTCAACGATTTCTACAAGCAGTTGCGCCAACGTCTCGAGCATGCCGTGCTGGACAAGGACCAGCTCAAGGCGGCGCACAAGGAAGAGGCCAAGGCGAGCAAGCAGGCGAAGAAAGCCGGTGTACACAAACCCCGGGTATTCGTCCTGGACTTCGATGGCGATATCAAGGCATCGGCCACCGACAGCTTGCGCCATGAAATCACCGCCTTGCTGAGTCTGGCCACCCCTCAGGATGAAGTGGTGCTGCGCCTGGAAAGCGGCGGTGGCATGGTGCACAGCTATGGTCTGGCGTCCTCGCAGCTGGTGCGTATTCGCCAGGCGGGCATTCCGCTGACCATCTGCATCGATAAGGTCGCGGCCAGCGGCGGCTACATGATGGCCTGCATCGGCGAGAAGATCATTTCCGCTCCCTTTGCCATGCTCGGCTCCATCGGCGTGGTTGCCCAGTTGCCCAACGTGCACCGCCTGCTTAAAAAGCACGACATCGACTTCGAAGTGCTTACCGCCGGCGAGTACAAGCGCACCCTGACCGTCTTTGGCGAAAACACCGAGAAGGGCCGGGAGAAGTTCCAGGAAGATCTGGAAACCATCCACGAGCTGTTCAAGAACTTCGTCGCCCGCTATCGGCCGCAACTGGACATCGACGACATCGCCACCGGCGAGGTCTGGCTGGGCCTGGCCGCGCTGGAAAAACAACTGGTCGACGAACTCAAGACCAGCGACGAATACCTGGCCGAGCGGGCCAGGGAGGCCGAGCTGTTTCACCTGCACTACGCCGAGAAGAAGAGTTTGCAGGAGCGTGTCGGTTTGGCGGCCAGCGTCGCCTTGGACCGTTTCACCTTGAATTGGCTGAGCCGCCTCAACCAGCAGCGTTTCTGGTAATCGACTTTTACCCTGGGGGATGAAGATGACGACATTCACAGCACTACAGGTCCGCGAACATGCGGCGGGTGAGTTCGAGCAAACGATTGTTCAGCGCAGCATCAGCGAACTGCCGGCCGGCGAACTGTTGATCCGGGTTCGCTATTCGTCGTTGAACTACAAGGATGCCCTGTCCGCCAGTGGCAACCGTGGTGTGACCAGGCATTTTCCGCATACCCCGGGCATCGACGCGGCGGGTGTGGTCGAGCAGTCGAGCGTCGCCGAATTCACCGTGGGCGATGAGGTGATAGTGACCGGTTATGACCTGGGCATGAATACCGCGGGCGGCTTCGCCCAGTACATCCGGATTCCCGCGGCCTGGGCGCTGAAACGGCCGCAAGGCTTGTCCCTGCGTGAGGCCATGGTGCTGGGTACCGCGGGCCTGACCGCTGCGCTCTGCGTCGACAAGCTGGAGCAAGCCGGCGTGCTCCCGGATGCCGGGCCTGTGTTGGTGACGGGCGCAACCGGAGGCGTAGGCAGCGTTGCCGTGGCTTTGCTCAACAAGCTTGGCTACAGCGTGGCCGCGTCCACCGGCAAGGCCGAGCAGGGCGAGTTTCTCAAGGGTCTGGGCGCTCGGCAGATAGTCTCGCGCGCTGAACTGCAGGAAGGTGCGGAGCGTCCGTTGCTCAAGGAGCAGTGGGCGGGTGCGGTGGATACCGTCGGCGGCGATATCCTGTTCAACGTGGTCAAGGCGCTACGCTACGGTGGCAGCGCGGCGTGTTGCGGGCTGACGGCCGGGGTGGCGTTCAAGGGCAGCGTGCTGCCGTTCATCCTGCGCGGGGTCAACCTGCTGGGGGTCGATTCGGTCGAACTGCCGCTGGTGGTCAAGGCCTCCATGTGGGACAAGCTCTCCGTGCAATGGAAACTCGACGACCTCGAGCGCCTGGTGACTGAAGTCAGCCTGCAGCAGTTGCCCGCGGCCATCGCCCAGATACTCGCCGGCAAGCTTGTCGGTCGGGTACTGGTACGGGTGGACTGAGCCACTCCCACGAATAGCTTTTGCCCCATGAAAAAAACCCTGCAGTGCAGGGTTTTTTGTTCAAGGCATCGCTCAGGCGCGGCGGCGAAACAGCGGCTGCGGCTGGTCGCTGGAGGCCTGATAAACCTCCGAGAACTCCTCGAAGGCCTTCAGTGCGTCCAGCGGGTCCTTGTCTTCGCGCAGGGCGAAGGCATCGAAGCCGACGCGCTGGTAGGAGAACAGTTGATCACGCAGCACATCGCCGATGGCGCGCACTTCACCCTTGTAGCCATAGCGGGTGCGCAGCAGGTAGGCGGTGGAGCAGTGGCGGCCGTCGGTGAAGGAGGGGAAGTTCAGGGCGATCACCTGGAAGTTGTCCAGTTGATCGGCGATTTCCTCTATCTCTTCGCCGGCTTCCAGCCAGACGCCCAGGCCGCCGTCGCGGGCCTTGAGTGCGTGCGGATGTTCGATCCACAGCGCCAGGGGCACGATCAGGTCATCGCAGTTGCTCAGACCGTCGAGGGTGGTGTCCTTGGGCAGCAGATGCCAGGTTTCGTCGACCACCTGGCCATTCTTAATGATTCGCTGCATATACGCGCTCCTTGAACGGGGCGACACCGATACGGCGGAAGGTGTCGAGGAAACTTTCTTCATCGGTGCGCTGCTCGACGTAGACCTTGATGATCTTATCGATGACATCCGGCATGTCTTCCTGGGCAAAGGACGGACCGAGAATCTGCGCCAGGCTGGCCTCGCGACCGGAGTTGCCGCCGATCGACACCTGATAGAATTCCTGGCCCTTCTTGTCCACCCCGAGGATGCCGATGTGGCCGACGTGGTGGTGGCCACAGGCGT
>RCUJ01000244.1_pt1 | contig 31220 bp, 30 predicted proteins | sample 2166321 | NCBI WGS metagenome assembly RCUJ01 (sample SAMN09932808, study PRJNA488358) | compost metagenome | feature: garden; material: soil; isolation source: compost soil in an enriched community after 118 h of incubation | place: Germany: Experimental Botanical Garden Goettingen | collected... | reverse complement strand
CCGTCTGGCCGCCGGCACCACACCGCCGTTCGACATCCGCCCCGTGGAGCACGCGAATGAGTGATGCGGGCATGCCCTCCATCGCCGCGCTGCGCCGGTCGATTGCCACGGGTGCCAGCTCGGCCGATGAAGCGCTGGCCTTGCAGCGCGAGGCCTTCGAGCGCGGCGCTGCGGTCCATCGCTGCGTGGTCGAGCGCGCTACAGACAGCCGGCCGATCGCGGATGCCCCGCTCTCCGGCATCGCGATGGCGCACAAGGATGTGTTCGGCACAGGGCTGCGCGCCGCAGGGCAAGGACGACCGGAAGGCGCTGCGGCCGATGCGGTGACCAGCCCTCCTTCCGCCCCGTTGCGACGCCTTTCCGAGCGTGGCGCGACCTACCTCGGCGCCCTTGTGATGGCGGAGTACGCTTGTGGCGCGACCGCGGAGAACCCGCACTTTCCCGCACCACTGAATCCGCTGGACCCGGCGGCGGCGGTCGGCGGGTCATCCAGCGGCTCGGCGGTGGCGGTGGCTGCCGGCTTGTGCCGGGCCTCGCTGGGGACGGACACCGCGGGGTCGGTGCGCATTCCCGCATCCACCTGCGGCGTGGTCGGATTCAAGCCCGGCGCCGGCGTGATCGACGCAGGTGGCGTGTCGCAGCTGGCGCCATCGCTGGACACCGTCGGCGTGGTGGCGCGCTCGGTGTCGGATGCGGCCCATGTGTTCGCGGCGCTGCTGCCCGACGAAGCGCCGATGGCGCAGCGTCTGCTCAGCCTGGAAGGCATCGAGGAAGACCTGTCGCGCCACCGCCGCTGGCGCGTGGCGTCGGCACTGGACCAGCCCGACCTGCGCGACGACGTTGCAAGCCGGCTCGGGGCATTCGAATCTCGCGCCACCTCGCACGCGGTGGCATGGCACCGCGCGTCCTTGCACGGGCTCGACGAACTGTCGTGTCTTGCCCAGATCGTGCTCCACGTCGAGGCCGCGGCCACGCATGCGCACAGCGTGCGCCACGCACTCGGCTCGCTGGCGCCGATCACGCAGGCAATCCTCCTGCCGGGCTGGGCCGTCCCGGCCGCCTGGTACCGACACGCCTGCGAAGCCCGCGCGGGCTGGCGCGACGCCTTCATCGCCGGGCACTTCGCGCAAGCCGACGTGCTGTTGTTGCCTTCGCTGCCGCGTGGCGTGCCTGACGCGCAAGCGGTGACCACCACCTCCGACCGCTTCGACCCGCGCGAACTGGTCGCGCTTCACCACTACCACGCCTTCGTGAACTACCTCGGACTCCCTTCGTTGTCGTTCCCGATCGGCACCGACGCGCGCGGCCGACCCGTCTGCATCCAGGCCATCGCTGCGCCGGGCACCGAGGCCGAGCTGCTGGCCTTCGGACACCAGTTCGCCGCGCCGACGGGCGCTCCTTCCGTTCCCGCGGCGCGCACCGCCCATCGCGCCCGCACCCCGCTTCATTGACTTCCCACGGAGAAACCATGCCCAAGATCAACGCCTCCCCTGCCCTCGCGCGCTTTCGCGTGCTCGACCTGTCCCGCGTTCGCGCCGGCCCCACATGCGTGCGCATCCTTGCGGATTTCGGCGCCGACGTGATCCGCATCGAGCCCCCGGCGGGTGTCGACCCGAACGAGGCGATGTTCGCAGCCGACCGCTGGGGCGGCGACTTCCAGAACCTCAACCGCAACAAGCGATCGATGACGCTGAACCTCAAGAAGCCGGAAGGGCTCGAGGCCTTCATGCGGCTGGTGGAAACAGCCGACGTGGTGGTGGAAAACTGGCGCCCCGACGTCAAGGCGCGACTGGGCATCGACTACGAGGCGCTGCGCGCGGTCAATCCCCGGATCATCCTCGCGAGCATCTCGGGCTTCGGCCAGGACGGTCCCTATGCCTGGCGCCCTGGCTTCGACCAGATCATCCAGGGCATGGGCGGGTTGATGTCGGTCACGGGCTTCCCCGCACAGGGCCCCGTGCGCGCCGGCCTCGCGGTGGCCGATTCGGGCACCGGCGTCTATGCGGCAGCGGGCATCCTGATCGCGCTGCTGGAGCGCGAGCGTTCCGGGCAGGGGCAATGGGTGCACGGCTCGCTGCTGCACACGCAGGTGGCGCTGATGGACTTCCAGGCCGCGCGCTACCTCAACGACGGCGACGTGCCCGCCCAGGCAGGCAACGACCACCCGACGAGCAGCCCGATGGGCCTCTTCCAGGCCAGCGACGGCGTGTTCAATCTCGGCGCGTCGGGCGAAGGCAACTGGGTGCGGCTGTGCGAATGCCTGCAGACGCCGCAGTTGAGGACGGTGCCCGCCTTCGCCACAGAGAAGCTGCGCGTCGAACACCGGCTGGCCCTCAACGAGGCCCTGGCCGAGGTCTTCAAGAGCCAGACGGTCGCGCACTGGGTGGAACTGCTGAACCGCGCCGGCGTGCCCGCGGGCCCCGTCTATTCGATTCCGCAGGTCTTCGAGGACGCCCAGGTGAACCATCTGGGCATCGCGCAGGACGTGGAAGCGGGCAACGGCCGGCGCTATCGGCTGGTGTCGCAGCCCATCACGCTGGCGCGCACGCCAGCGCGCATCGCGCACGCCGCCCCGGCCTGGGGCGAGCACACCACCGAGATGCTGACCGAGATCGGCTACACGCCTTCCGACATCGAACAGCTGCAAGCGAAGGCCGCGGTATGAGCGAAGGACACATCCGGACCGAGACCGCAGCGGGGGTCGGAACCCTGGTGATCAGCCATGCGCGCAAACACAACGCGATGACGCTGGCCATGTGGCAGCAGCTCGCCGAAGCCGTACAGGCGCTGGCCGACGACCGCGCCGTGCGCGTGATTGTCGTCACCGGTGAAGGCGACGCCGCTTTCGTCTCGGGCGCCGACATCAGCGAGTTTGCGCAACAGCGCAGCGGCACCGACGCCGTGGCCGCCTACGACCACGCGGTGGCGACCGCCCAGCGCGTGCTGGCCGAATGCGCCAAGCCGACAGTGGCGCGCATCCAGGGCATCTGCATGGGCGGCGGCATGGGCATCGCCCTCGCCTGCGACCTTCGCTTCGCCGCATCGAACGCACGCTTTCGCATGCCGGCCGCGCGCATCGGCCTGGGCTACGCGTTCGAGGGCATGCAGCGGCTGGTGAGATTGCTGGGTGCACCGGCCACCTTCGACCTGTTCTACACGGCGCGCAACCTCCACGCCCCCGAGGCGATGCGACTGGGCCTGGTCAACGACTGCATCGACGCCGAGATCTTCGACGCCGAAGTGGCGTCACGCGTGGCGCTTATTGCCCAGAACGCGCCGCTGGCCTTGCGGGCCGCAAAGGCCGCGATTCTCGCTACGCTGGAGCCCCCGACAGCGCAGGCCCGGGAAGCGATCGACGCGATGGTGCGCCAGTGCTTCGCCAGCCGGGACTACGCCGAGGGCCAGGCTGCATTTGCCGAGCGGCGCGCGCCGCGTTTCGAAGGGAGCTGAACCGATGACCGCCACCCTGCAAGAGAACCCGTCATGAGCAATCCACGCGTCCCCTTTCAACTCTCGTCCGAGCGCCCGCCGTTGATGCCGCTGGACGGCGGCCACATCCTCGCGCACATCGTCGTGAACGTGGAGCACTGGCCTTTCGACCGCCCCATGCCGCGCACGCTGCTGACGCCGCCGCACGGCAAGGAGACGGTGCCCGACGTGCCGAACTTCAGCTGGGCCGAGTACGGCCTGCGCTGCGGGCTGCCACGCATGATCGAGGCGCTGCGCAGTCGCAGATTGCGCGCGTCCGCCAGCCTCAACGCCTCCGTGATCGACTCTCACCCGAGCGCCGCGCAGGCCATCCTGGAGGCCGGCTGGGAATTCATCGGCCACGGGGTGCAGCAGCAGTCGCTGGCGCAACTCGACGGGCACGCCCAGGCGGAAGCCATCGTGAAGTCGCTCGACCGCATCGCCGCCTTCACCGGCGCTCGTCCGCGCGGCTGGCTCTCGCCCGGCCTGCGCGAAGCGGCGGACACACCCGACATCCTCGCCGCCGCCGGCATCGACCATGTGTTCGACTGGTGCCTGGACGACTTGCCGTGCTGGATGCAAACCGAGCACCGTTCGCTGATGGCCCTGCCCTACATGCTGGAGGTCAACGATTCGGTGATCTATGCGGTCGAGAAGCACTCCTCGCCCGAAATGAAGCTGCGGCTCGAACGCACCCTGGAGGTTTTTGCGCGCGAAGTCGCCCGCCTGGGCCAGCCCCGGGTGCTGGCCATCGGGCTGCATCCGCACCTGATGGGCGTGCCCCACCGCTTCGGCGATTTCGAAGCCATGCTGGACCTGCTGCTCGCGCACCCGATGGTGCGGGTGGTGACGGGCTCATCCCTCCATGACTGGTACGCCGCGCAGGTCCCCGCGCCGGCGCCGCTCGTTGCCCGGTCCGGCGACGTCCCCTTTGTCCCGATGCCTCAATGAACGCCATCGACACCCTCATCGCCCACGTGCGCTCGCGCGATTTCGACTCCCTGCCACCCGAAGCGGTGAATGCGGCGCGGATGTTCATCTACGACACCATCGGCGTCGGCATCTCCGGCTCGCGCCATCCGCGCATGCCGGCCCTCAAGCAGGCAGCGCAGTCCCTGGGCGACGGCGACGCCGTCACGGTCTGGGGCAGCGGCGAGAAGCTGCCGTTCCCGTCGGCCGTGATGCTCAACGCCTACCAGGTGTTCAACCAGGAATTCGACGCGGTGCACGACGTCGCCGTGGTCCATGCCTTCGCCTGCATCGTGCCGGCCGCACTCGGCTATGCCCAACGCGAAGGCGGCGTCTCGGGCAAGGCGTTGATCACGGCGGTGACGCTGGGACTCGACGTGGCCATCTACGTCGCGCTGGCGCAGCGTGCGCCGATGCGCTTCTTCCGCCCCGCCATGTGCGGCGGCCTCGGCGCCACGGCCGCACTGTGCAAGCTCGCCGGCATGGACGCCGACACGATGCACAACGCGCTCGGCCTCATGTACAGCCACCTCTCCGGCACCATGCAGGCCCATGCCGAGGGCTCGCCCGCGGTCGGCCTGCAGGTGGGCCTGAACGCACGCGCCGCCGTCACCGCCTTCGAACTGGCGCGTGCCGGCTTCCCGGGACCGCGAGACATCCTGGAGGGCCCGTTCGGCTACTTCGCGCTCTATGACTTCGGCCAGTCGCGCTGGGCCGACGTGGCGAACGACGTCGGCCAGGTCTTCCAGATCGCGCGCATGAGCCACAAGCCCTACCCCACCGGCCGCGCGACCCACGCGGGCGTCGATGCGGTCGTCGATCTCATGGCCGCGCACGGCTTCGGAGCGGACGACGTGGAAACCGTGCGCGTGCATGCCTCGGCGCTGATCGCACGGCTCGTGGGGCGGCCGGCGCAGCCTGGCATGGACTCGGCCAGCGCCAAGCTCAGCATGGGCTACGTGGTGGCCACGGCACTGCGCAAGGGCCGGGTGGGCATCGAGGCCTTCGACCCGCCCGCGTTGAACGACGCGCGCACCTTCGAACTGGCACGCCGGGTCGAGGTGCTGGACGACGGCAACCCCAACCCGAACGCCCTGGGTCCGCAAGTGGTCGAGGTGGTGCTCAAACGGGGCGACACGCTGCGGCTGGCCGTGCCGCACTTTCTCGGCAGCCCCGGCCGGCCGCTGCCCGCGCCGGATCAGCAGGCCAAGTTCATGGCCTGCTGCGCCTCGATCAAGCCGCGGCTGCCGCCGTCACAGGCCGAAACACTGGATTCGGCACTGCGCCGGCTCGAGGAACTGCCTGACGTGCGCGAACTCATCCCACTGATGACGGCGCCCGCCTGACACCCCGGGGCCGCCCGGCCCCTTTCGCTTCTTTCCGTTCCCTGCATCGTTCGTTCATTGCGCCCTCGTGGCCGCAAGGGACGCGCGCGCTCGCGCGGCCGATGCCCCACTCACCCTGCCATCGAGATACACCATGAACCGTTCTTCCGACAACTACCAGGACATCCGTGACGCCGTGCGCGCGCTGTGCGCCGAGTTTCCCGACGAATACCACCGCAAGATCGACGAGCAACGCGCCTACCCCGAAGCCTTCGTCGATGCACTGACTGCCGCGGGCTGGCTGGCAGCGCTGATCCCGCAGTCCTACGGCGGTTCCGGCCTCGGGCTCGCGGAAGCCTCGGTGATCATGGAGGAGATCAACCGCTGCGGCGGCAACTCCGGCGCCTGCCACGGCCAGATGTACAACATGGGCACGCTGCTGCGCCACGGCAGCGAGGCGCAGAAGAGCCGCTACCTGCCGAGGATCGCCAGCGGCGAGCTGCGGCTTCAGTCGATGGGCGTGACCGAGCCCACCACCGGCACCGACACCACGAAGATCAAGACCACGGCCGTGCGCAAGGGCGACACCTATGTCGTCAACGGGCAGAAGGTGTGGATCTCGCGCGTGCAGCACTCCGACCTGATGATCCTCTTGGCGCGCACCACGCCGCTGGCCGAGGTGAAGAAGAAATCCGAAGGCATGTCGATCTTTCTGGTCGACCTGCACCAGGCCATCGGCAACGGCCTGACCGTACAGCCGATCGCGAACATGGTGAACCACGAGACCAATGAGCTGTTCATCGAAAACCTGGAGATTCCGGCGGACCACCTGATCGGCGAGGAAGGCCAGGGCTTCCGCTACATCCTCGACGGGCTTAACGCAGAGCGCACGCTGATTGCCGCGGAATGCATCGGCGACGGCAAGTGGTTCATTGACCGCGTGACCGGGTATGTGAAGGACCGTGTCGTGTTCGGCCGCCCGATCGGTCAGAACCAGGGCGTGCAGTTCCCGATTGCCGAGAGCCACATCGAAGTGGAAGCCGCCGACCTCATGCGCTGGCGTGCCTGCGAGCTTTTCGACGCCCGACAGCCTTGCGGCGCGGAAGCGAACATGGCGAAGTACCTGGCCGCCAAGGCCAGCTGGGAGGCCGCCAATGCGTGCCTGCAGTTTCATGGCGGTTTCGGCTTTGCCAACGAGTACGACGTCGAACGCAAATTCCGGGAGACCCGGCTCTACCAGGTGGCGCCGATCTCGACCAACCTGATCCTCGCGTATGTCGCGGAACATCTGCTCGGTCTGCCGCGCTCGTTCTGAAGAAGCCAGGCTGGGGCTGCAGCACAAGTGGAAGCGGACACTCAGGCGGGCCAGGTTGAGTGTCGGCAACCCGTCTGGAGCCGCCGTATGCGAAGGACTGCCATGCAACGAATGCCAACGTCGGACTTGCAGCCACCGACGTCAAGCTCGAGAGCCTGATTGCTTACTGGGAGCATCGCGCCGTCAGTCCCACGTCCGATTCCCTCCTCGCTGAAATTGCCGCCGGTACGCAGAAGGCGTCGCCCCCACGATCTGACCGAAACGGCGCGCGAACTGCGTCGGCTCTCCGAAACCGGTGCTTTCGCCGATCTCCGCCGCAGAGGCGCCGGTAAAGACCAGCAGCGTCTTGGCGCGCTCGATCCGGCGTTCGGTCACCAGCTCCAGGAAGGTCTTGCCCGTTTCGCTCTTCAGCAGGTGGGCCAGATGCGTGGGCGACACATGGCTCGCATGCGCCGCATCGCCCAGCGTCAGCTCCTGCGCGAGGTTGCGGCTGATGTAGCGGATGCAGCGCAGCACCGCCGGCCGGTACGACTGCAGGGCCATCCCCTGCGCCTCGCAGTTGCGAAACTCCTCGCCGTAGCGCCGCCACACCATGCCGATCAGGTGAAGCAGATGGCTGCGAATCAGCAGGTGGCTGGCGGTGTCTTCGCCCGGCGGCCGCTGCGCTTCCTGCGCCATGTGTTCGCACAGCGCTTGGAGCTGGTGGGTCTCGGTTTCATCGAAGCGGAAATCCAGGCAATGCTGGAACCGGAAAGGCGCGAGCTCGGGCGCGCGTGACAACGGCACCTCCGACAGCTCGAACACATCGAGGTCCAGCGACGGCAGCAGGTAGTCCTTGCTGATGTTGATCACATGGAACACGCCGTCGGCCGCGTTCGGAATGTAATGAACCAGGAAGGGCAGCACGAAGCTCACCGTGCCGGCGCCGATGGCGCGCTGGTTGCCGCCGATGTAGTGCGTGGTCTCGCCCCGCGTGTTGACGTAGATCTGGAAGTACTCGTGCCGGTGCGGCACCGGATTCGGCAGGCAGTTGCTCTGGTCATGAATGCCGAAATAGGCGCGCTGTGCCCGCGCCGCCATCGTGTAGTTGCTGATGGCGGCACGCGCGGCACCGGCGCGGGGCGGCGGCACGAATTCGTCGGGGGAAGGCGTGGGTGGCATGAAGAGCTGATCTCAAGATCGCAAGGATTGCATATCTTTGCGCAAGCCTGCGCGTTGAGGTGAGAAGGCCTCGTTCCTAGACTCTAGCCACTCCTTTCCAAACCTTCCAGAGAGACAAACCCATGTCCCCCCACCCGACGGCCGAGCGCGCGACCGATACCCGTACCGACGCCCTTCAAGTCCAGCCCATCTCCATCGACATCGTGGACAGCGACCAGCGTTTTCCCGTGCGCCGCGTCTACTGCGTGGGCCGCAACTACCTGGCCCACATCCGGGAGATGAAGGAAGGCGACGAGCGCGATCCGCCGTTCTTCTTCCAGAAGCCGTCCGACTCGGTGGTGACCGACGGGCGCGTGCCCTACCCCACGCTGACGGACGACTTCCAGTTCGAGTTCGAACTCGTCGTGGCCATCGGCACTCATGCGTCGAACGTGACGCCCGAGGACGCGCTGGATCACGTCTTTGGCTACGCTGCGGGCCTGGACATGACCCGGCGTGACCGCCAGCGCGAATGCAACAAGCGCGGCCTGCCGTGGGAACAGGGCAAGTCTTTCGACCACTCGGCGCCCTGCGGCCCGATCCATCCGGTGGCGAAGGTCGGGCACATCCGCTCGGGAACACTCAACCTCTCGGTCAACGGCGCGGTGCGGCAAGACTCGGTGCTCGAAAAGATGATCTGGAATGTCCACGAGATCGTCAGCGAGCTGTCCAAGCAATACCGCCTGCTGCCCGGCGACCTGATCTTCACCGGGACGCCGGAAGGGGTCGGCCCGGTGCAGCGCGGCGACAAGCTCACCGGCCGCATCGACGGGCTCGCGCCCCTGCAGGTCGAGATCGTCTGAGCCCGCAACAGCACACGGAGACACCATGAAACCACTCGAACGCATCTCGTACTCGTCCATCGCGGATCGCCCCGCACTGAAGTTGCCCGGCGGCAAACGACTGGCCGTCTGGGTGATCGTCAACGTCGAGGAATGGAACATCGACGAGACCATGCCCCGCACCGTGCTGACACCACCGGCCGGCGGTTCGCCGATGCCCGACATCCCGAACTGGGCCTGGCACGAGTACGGCAACCGCGTCGGCTTCTGGCGCATGCTCGAAGTGATCGACGCACTCGGCATCAACGCCACGCTCGCCATCAACGGTTCGGCCATCGGCGCCTACGAGCCCATCGCCAAGGCGGCGAAGGAACGCCAGTGGGAGTTCATCGGCCACGGCTTCGGGCAGCGCAACATGCAAAAGGTGCCCGACGAGGTCGAGGACATCGCCAAGACCACCGAGGCCATTCGCGCCTACACCGGCAAGCGCCCGCGCGGCTGGCTCGGTCCGGGGCTCACCGAGACCTGGCACACGCCCGACATCCTGGCCGAGCAGGGCTACGAGTACGTGTGCGACTGGGTACTCGACGATCAGCCGGTGCGGCTGAAGACACGCGACGGCGGCACGATCGTGAACGTGCCCTACACGCAGGAATGCAACGACGTGGCAATGATGCTGATCCAGCACCACAAGGCCAGCGAGTACCGCGACCGTGCCATCGACCAGTTCGAACAGCTCTACGCCGACGCGAAAGACTCAGCCCGCGTCATGGCGCTGGTGGTGCACCCCTACATCATGGGCGCGCCGCACCGCCTGCGCTACTTCCGAGAAGCGCTGGCGCACATCCAGCAGCATGAGGACGTGGCCTTCATGACCGGCGAGCAGATCCTCGACTGGTACGGCGCGGCAAGCCCCGCTGCGTGAACCCTCGCCGGCACAGCGCCGGCGACCCCATGCAACGAACGAACAACAAACAGATTTCTCGCTCGGCGAGAAGGAGACAACACGTGCATTCCTCAACCTCCGTCATTTCACCGGCGGTCGGTGGCGCGCGCCGCGAGGCGCCCATCACCGCACTGGAGATCGGCATGTTCCTGGTGCTGCTCGCCTCGTACGCGCTCAACGCGATGGACCGACAGATCTTTCCACTCATCGCCGCGGACGTGCGCAAGGAGTTCGGCTTCAGCCTGGCAGACACCGGTTTGCTGTCCACCATCTTCACGCTGGGCATGGCCGTGGCCGGCATTCCGACCGGCTATCTGCTGGCGCGGCTGTCGCGCAAGACGGTGTTGCAGATCGGCATTGCGATCTTCTCGCTGGGTACGCTGCTGGCGGCCTACTCGTACGGCTTCGCCGACATGATCGTCTACCGGGCCGTCACCGGCATCGGCGAAGCGATGCAACTGACGGTGGTGATCGCCATTGCCGCGAGCTACTTCGCGCGCTACCGGGCCACCGCCGTGGGCGCCATCAACTTCTCTTTCGGCATCGGCGCGATCCTGGGGCCGCTGCTCGGCGGCCACCTGATCGGCGTCGAGCGCGATTGGCGCCTGCCGCTCATCGTGTTCGGCGTCGCGGGCTTCGCGGCCATGGCGGTGATCGCGCTCACCGTGAGCAAGCGCATGACCGAGAACGTGGCGGCCACCGGCGGGCGCACCGACCAGCGCGGCGCCACCACCCTGTGGAACCGCAACACGGCCCTGCTGACTGGCATGAGCGTCATCGGTGGGCTCTGCATCTATGGCTACCTGGGCATGTACCCGACCTTCCTGCGCGAGCACCTGCACTACACGCCGTCGGACACCGGCCGCGTGATGAGCACCTTCGGCTTCGGCGTGTTCGCATCGATCTTCGGCGGCTGGCTCGGCGACCGCTTCCATCCCAAGCTCGTGCTCTCGGCGAGCTTCGTGGGCACCGGCCTGCTGGGCTTCCTGATGTTCTCGGGCCCCACCGACATGGTGGTGCAGTCGGCGCTGTCCTTCGCGTGGGGCTTCGTGGTGAGCGGCGTGCTGTACGTGAACCTGGCGGGGTATCACATCAAGGCGGTGCATGCCTCGCTCACGAGCCGCGCCACGGGCGTGTTCGTCACCACGCTGTACGGCGCGGGTGCAGTCGCGGGCTTCATCATCGGCGGCATCGCCTCGCGCTTCGGCTGGAGCACGGCCGGGCTGGTGCAGATCACGCTGCTGGCGGCTGTCGGCGTGGGGCTCACGCTGCTGCTGCACACCGACCGCATGTCGCTGCCGGCACGCAAGCCGTGATGCTGCTCGACGGGGCGCTGCTCGGCGGCGCCGCGGCCCTGGCCGGCGCACTCAATGCCGTGGCGGGCGGCGGCAGCTTCCTGACGCTGCCGGCACTGGCGATGGTCGGCGTGCCGCTGGTGTCGGCCAACGCCACCGGGACCGCCGCGCTGCTGCCGGGCTATCTGGCCGGTGCCTGGGCATTGCGCAAGGAACTGTCGGGCCCGATGTCGCCTTCGCTCCTGCGGCTGGGCGTGCTGTCGGTGCTCGGCGGCGCGGCCGGTGCGGCGCTGCTGCTGTCGACGTCGAACCATGCCTTTGCCCGCATCGTGCCGTGGCTGCTGCTGGCCGCGACGCTGCTCTTCGCGATCGGGCCCGGCCTGGTGCGCCGCAGGCTCGCCACCGCCGACAACCACAAGCCACGAGGCCGGTGGCTCGCCGACCTGGGCATCGCCGCGGTCGCCGTCTATGGCGGCTACTTCAACGGTGGCCTCGGCATCCTGCTGCTCGCCGTGCTTGGTGCGCTGGGGCACACGGACATGGGACGCATGAACGGCATCAAGAACTTCGTCTCCGCGATCCTGACGCTGATCGCCGTGGCGATTTACGCGGCCAGTGGCGCGATCGTCTGGACCTACGCGCTGTGGATGGCCCTCGGTGCCACGGTCGGTGGCTATGCCGGCGGCATGGCGGCACGGCGGCTGAAGCCCGAGGTGGTGCGCGGCTTCGTCGTGCTGACGGGGCTGGCGATGACGGCGGCCTTTCTTCTCAAGGCGTATTGAACGGGCTTTCGTTTCTTTCTTCTTTCCGTCACTTCAATCACTCGGTCGACCCATGAAAACAACCAAGAGAGACTTCACCCGTTTTGTCGGCGCCTTGATGGTCGCCGCCACCGGTGCGCCGGCGCTCGTCGGCTCGGCGTCGGTGTCGGCCCGCACAGCGCGTGCGCCCGCGTCGCCCGGCCTTCGACGCGGCAATTACCTGATCCGCAACGGCGCGATCATCACGGTCGACCGCGCCAAGGGCGTGCTGCCGCGCGCCGACGTATGGGTCCGCAACGGCGTGATCGAGAAGATCGGGCGCGGCCTGAGCGCACCGGCTGGCGCGGAGATCATCGATGCGACCGACATGATCGTCATGCCGGGCTTCGTCAATTCGCACTATCACATGTGGAGCGCCATCGGCCGCAGCTTCACCGCGCGCGACGGCGGCTTCTCGTACTACCCCGCCAAGAACGCGACCTCGACCCTGTACACGCCTGACGACTTCTACAACAGCGTGATGCTGGGCTGCGCCGAGCTGGCGAACGGCGGCACGACCACCGTGCACAACTGGTCGCACAACACCCGCTCCCCCGCCCATGCCGATGCCGAACTGCGTGCGCACCAGCACGCGCTGCTGCGCGCCCGCTACGCCTACGGCCACGTCGACAAGATGCCCGCCGACGAACTCAACCGCTATGACGATCTGGCCCGCGTGCGACGCGAGTGGTTCGGCGAGCGTTCGCCTTTCGACGGGCTGGTGCACCTGGGGCTGAACCTGCGCGGCCCGCAGCAGAGCACCGACGCCGTGTTCCACGAAGAGATGAAGGCCGCCAAGGCCAGCGGATTGCCCGTTGCGATCCACGCACCGCAGGAGGCACCGAACAACGTCGATGCCGTCGACTACGAACGACGCGGCTACCTGGGCCCGGATTTCATGCTCGCGCACTACGTGCCCGCCAGCACGGCCGACCTGGCGGCCATGGCACGCACGAAAACGCCGCTGTCCTTTGCTACGCACTCCGAGCTGCGGCTCAGCAGCACCGGCGATGCACGCGCCGCGCTCTTCGCGATGCGCAACGCGGGCTTGACCATTTCGTTGTCGAGCGATGCGACCTCCATCGCGCCGCCCGACATGTTCGAGGCGATGCGCTTCACCTGGAACCTGGGCGTGCCATGGGCCGGCACGCCCAGCGCGCAGTCGAAGGCGGTCGGCGTGCCCGAGGCGATCGAGATGGCGACCCTCAACGGCGCCATCGCGATGGGACTGGGCGACGTCACCGGCTCGATCACCGAAGGCAAGCGCGCCGACCTCATCCTGGTGCGCACGCAGGACCTGAACATGGGCCCGGTCGGCAATGTCGAGACCGCCATCGTGCAAAGCGGCAGCGCCGCCAACGTCGACACCGTGATGGTCGACGGGCGGATCGTGAAGCGCAACGGCCGGCTGCTGGCCTACGACACACGCGGCATCATGCGGCGCGCGCGGCAATCGGCGGACCGGATTCGCGCTGCGGCGAGCGAAGCCCTGAAGGCCTGAAGCTCTTGCGGCCATTCGCACGCGGCGTACACGCCGGCGGTCGAGCGGTTGGCGGGCCGACACCGGGAAAGCCGAGTCACCGAGTCACGAACGGCTACAGCAGACGACGACGCGCCCGCCGCAGGAACTCAATGCCCGGCGCCGAGCCTCAGCACCTGCCCGGTCAGAAACTGCGCGCGCGGGCCGGCCACGTAGTCGAGCAGCGGCAGGCAGGCCTGCGGCGCGAGGCCGTGCGTCAGCTCCAGCGCGTTGATGCGCAACCCGTGCGCGCCCCATTCGGCGGCCAGCGTGGCCACCAGCATCCGGGCCGCGTCGGCGTCGCCGGCCAGTTGCCAATCGAGCTCCGGTTCGGATGCAGGCAGCAGCAGCGTGAGGCTGGCCAGCGCAGCGTGGCTCGACCGAAAGCAGCGCGCCGCATCGAGCACGGCATCGAGCCGCGTGCCGGGCTGTGCCTCCAGCGCGCGCGCGTCGATGACCGCCGGACAGCCCGCGCGGTCGAGGTGGCCTGCATGCGCGCGCACCCACACGCCCAGTGCCGCATGCCAGGCCGCCTCGCGCACGGACTCGAGATGCGGGCGCAAGGGCGCATCGAACGGAAGCAGCAGATGCGCGCCGGCCGGCAGCGGCTGGCTTCCTCCGCACACGGACGAGCCGCCGTCGAGCACCAGCAGTTGTCCGGTGAGCACGCGCGCGCCGGGGCTGGCCAGGAAGCACAACGCGTGCGCCATGTCCTCGGGCTCGGCCATCCGGCCCATGGGGATCTTCGACACCGCCTGCGCCGGATTCAGCCGACCGCCATCGATCAGGCGCTGCACGAGTTCGGTGCGCACGAAGCCCGGTGCCAGCGTGGTCACCGTCCAGTCGGGCCGGGCTTGCGCCAACGCGCGGCTCTGCGCGATCAGTCCCGCCTTGCTGGGGCTGTAGAGACCGCGCCACGGAATGGCGCGCAGGCCTGCACCAGACGCCACGTTGACGATGCGCGCCCCGGGCCGCAGGTGCGGCGCACAGGCCTGCACCATGCGCGCCGGCGCGGCCAGGTTGAGCGCGAGAAGGCGAGCCGCCGAGCCGTCGTCATGGCCCGACGTGGCCTCGGCACCGCCGGCCGACAGGCCCGCGTTGTTGATCAATGCATCGAGCGGCGGAATCTCGTGCCCCAGGTGCTCGATCCGCGCCGCGTCCGTCAGGTCGGCCACGAGGCTCATCGGTGGCGCGGCGTCGGCCGGCCAGGCGGCTTCGAGGCGCTGCAGCGCCACCGCATCGGCGTCGACCAGCACGCAGCGCCATCCTTCGCGCGCCAGGCCCAACGCCGTGGCGCGGCCGATGCCTGCAGCGGCGCCGGTGAGCAGAACGGTGGGCATCAGGTGCCGCGTACGTCGCGCAACAGCGCGTACACGGCGTCGTGCGGCGCTGCCCTGCCGACCGGCTGGCGCACGCCGAACAGGGCGGCGTCGTCCTGCGTCAGCTCGGGCCGTGTGCGCTCCTCGATCCAGTCGTAGACCACGGTCCGCGCGGCCACGCGCCACTCACCGCCGCGACGCTCGAAACGGTCCACGTAACGCCCGCAAAGGAAGGTCTCGAGGTCCGGCCGTGTGGCCGTGGCCTGGAGCGCGAAGAAGCTGCTTTCCACTGCCGCAACGTCACCATGCAGCTCGATCAGCACGTTGGTGATCTGATGGACGCGGCGTCCGCCTTGCCGCAATCTGGGCAGCGCCTGCGCGATGAAGCCGGCGGCGCTGCCGTTCCACGCGCCGTGGCAGTCCGTGGCGTCCTCCCAGTAAGCCGAACGCAAGGCGGTCTCGTCGCAGCGGTCGATGCCGCGGCAATAGCGCAGCAGGCAGTCGCGGATCGCCTCGCGGTCCAGCAGCGACTGCAAGGCCGCCGGCATCGGCTCGGGTGCACTCATGCAGCAGTGGGCGCGGCGCGCCGAAAGAGCTGCACCAGGTTGCCCTCGGGATCGCGCAGCGACAGCACGGCCCCGTGGTCGCCCATGTCGCGCAGGCCCAGGACCTGCCCGCCGGCGGCCACGATGCGTTCCTGCGCGCCCTCGAAGTCGTCCACCTCCAGCACCATCACCAGCCCGCCGGTCGCGGGTGCGGCCTCTTCAAGACAGGCCAGGGCCACATTGGTGTTGCCCACGCCGTACTGGATCCAGCGGTCGCCATCGCGAAACTTCACCGGCAGGCCGAGCGCACCTTCGTAGAAGGCATGCAGGCGGGCCGGCTCCTTCGCCACGACGAACACGTTCTGCACCCGCTTGGGCGATGCGACGGCGCCGCTCACAGCGAGGTCTCCGAAGCGCCGCCGTCCAGGCGCAGCACATCCGCATTGAAGAAACGCGAGCCGTCGCCGGCCAGGAAGCAGATGGCGTCGGCGATGTCCTCCACCGTGCCCAGGCGGCCCAGCGGTGTGCGCCCGATGCGCCGGGCATCGAGTTCGGCGTTGCGATGCTTGGCCGTGCCCTCGGTGGGCACGGCACCGGGCGCGACCGCGTTCACGCGGATGTTGCGCGCGCCCAGGTCGGCCGCCGATGCGCGGGTGATGCCCAGCACGCCGGCCTTGATGCCGCTGTAGACCACCGACCGCATGGGCGACTTGAAGGCGGCGATGGACGCCACGTTGATGATCGAGCCACCGCGCTCCGCGTCCATGACTTCCGCCGCGGCCTGGATGCCCCAGATCACCGACTTGAAGCCGATCTCCACCATGCGGTCCATGACCTCCGGCGTGATCTCGGCGAGCGGCTGGTAGCGCACCCAGGCGGCGTTGTTGACCATGATGTCCAGCCGTCCCGCATCGCGCGTGAACTGCGCCACGGCCTCGCGCATACCTTCGCGCGTCGACACATCGCAGGGCAGCCCGATGGCCTGGCCTCCCAGCGCGCGGATCTCGGCCACGGCCTCTTCCACGAACTCGGGCTTGAGGTCGTTGATGCCGACCGTGGCGCCCAGGCGGGCCATGGCGCGGGCGGTGGCGCGACCGATGCCGTGGCCGGCGCCGCTGATGAAGGCCGCTCGGCCTGAAAGAGACATCGTCATGGGTGGGCTTTCGTGAGGGGTGGCTCGGGCACCAGCAGGGCGTCCAGCGCATGCGCGCCGCGCCCCTGGTCCAGCACCACCAAGGGGTTGATATCGATCTCGGACACGCTGTCGGCATGGCGCACGGCAAATCGCGACAGCGCCACGATGGCCTTCGCCGCCGCCGGCACATCGGCCTTGGGCCGGCCGCGCGCGCCGTCGAGCAGCGGGAAGGCCTTGAGCGACTGCAGCATGGCGGTGGCCTGAGCCTCGTCGACAGGCGCCGGCTGCAGCGCCACGTCCTTGAAGATCTCGGCAAAGATGCCGCCCAGGCCGACCATCACCATCGGGCCGAACATCGGGTCCTTCTTCGTGCCCAGGATCAGCTCGACGCCGCCCTGCACCATCTGCGCGACGAGCACACCGGCGATGCGCGCCGCGGGCGCCTTCTGCGCCACGCGCGCAAGCAGCTGGTCGTACTCCTCGAGCAGTTGCGCTTCGGACCGCACGCCGACGAACACGCCGCCGACCTCGGTCTTGTGCGCGATGTCGGGCGAGACGATCTTGAGCACCAGCGGAAAGCCCATTGCGCGCGCCGCGGCGAGCGCCTCGTCGCGGGTGGCGGCAATCGCCTCCCGCGGCACGGGCAGGCCGGCTTCGGCCAGCACGGCCTTGGCGCTCGCCTCGGTGGCGAAGGCCTGTGCGGCCAACGGCGCGCGCTCGATGGCCGGCACCGCCACCCGTGCAGCGTCGCGCGCACCGAAGCGCAGCAGTGCCGCCACCGTCGCGCAGGCCGCATCGATGCCTTCGACCACGGGAAAGCCCATGGCGTTGAGCGTGGCCCGCACGTCCTGCGGCGCGCGAGCACACAGGAGGATCAGGCGCGAAGGATGGTCCTTGCGCACCTGTTCCAGCGCGGCAAGAAACACATCACGCAGCCGGGGCACATGGAAGGCATTGGCCGACTGCAGGATCAGCGCATCGCAACTGGCGTCGCGCGCCACGGCATCGAGCATCTGGGCCAGGACTTCGGGCCGGCTCGACACCTGTGCCGTCATGTCCACCGGATTGGAGGGCGCGGCGAAGGGCACGACCGACAGGATGCGTTCCTGCGTCTGCGCGGCGAGCTTGGGCAGCGCCAGGCCTTGCGCGCTGGCCGCATCGGCCAGCAGCACGCCAAAGCCGCCGGAGGCCGTGAGCACGGCCACGCGATGGCCACCGGGCACATGCGCAGGACCGACGACCGACAGCGCATGGCCGACTTCGAGCAACTGCTCGATGCTGGGCACACGGATGGCGCCGCCGTTGCGCAGCACGGCATCGAACACGGCGTCGGAACAGGCCAGCGCGCCGGTGTGCGAGGCCGCCGCCTCGCTGCCGGCCTCCGAGACGCCCACCTTCAACACCACCAGCGGCTTGCCCGCCTCGCGGGCCATGGCCATGGCCTGCGTCAGCTTGGCGCCGTCGCGGCAGGTTTCCATGCAGCAAAGGATCACGCGCGTGCCGGGGTCGGCCGCCAGTGAGGCGATGGCATCGGCGATGTCCACGTCGCATTCGTTGCCCGTGGTCAGCATGCGGCTGATGCCCAGGCCGCGCTCGCCGGCCAGGCGCAGGGTGAAGCTGCCCAGGTTGCCGCTTTGCGAGACGATGCCCACCGGGCCGGCGACGGGAAAGGACGACTCCAGCGCCACCGAGAAGGTGGCGATGCTCTTGTCGGGCACGCCGATCGCGCCCAGGCAGTTGGGGCCGACCACGCGCAGGCCGGTGGCGCGGGCGACATCGCCGATCTGCGCCTGCAGGCGGCTGCCCTCCTCGCCCATTTCGGAAAAACCGGCCGACAGGATGACCGCGGCTTTCACACCGCGCCGGGCGCAGTCCTTCACCGCATCGAGCACGCCCGCCGGCGGCACGGCGACCACGGCCAGCTCGGGCACTTCGGGCACTTCGTCCAGGGTTGCATAGGCCGGCAGCGACTGCACGAGACCCGCCTTGCGGTTGATCGGATAGATGCCGCCCGCGTAGCCGTACTTCTGCAGGAACTGCAGCGGCCGGCCGCCGATCTTGGTGACGTCGTCCGACGCGCCGAAGATGGCGATCGAGCGCGGCTCGAACAGCGCGTCCATGCCGCGCCCCACTTCCACGACCGGCATCTCAGCGCCCCTTGTAGACGGGTTTGCGCTTCTCGAGGAAGGCCGTGCGGGCTTCCTGCGCGTCCTCGGTGCGGGCCAGCGCCATGGTGAAGTTCTGCTCGAAGCGGTAGCCGTCGCGCTGCGGCATCAGGTCCATCATGTTGGCGGCCTGCTTGGCATAGGCGATGGCCAGCGGCGCCTTGGAGGCGATCTCCTGCGCGATCTCCAGCGCGAGCGGCATCAGCTGTTCGGCGGGCACCACCTCGTCGATCACGCCGCGGCGGTACAGCTCGGCGGCCGGCACCTTCATGCCGGTGAAGAACATGCGGCGCGTGAACGACCGCCCGACCATGGTGCGCAGCATCGAGACACCGCCTGCGAGTCCGACGTTGATCTCCGGCATGGCGAAGGTGGCGTCCTCGCTCGCCAGGAAAATGTCGCACGCGGCCATGAGACCGAAGCCCGCGCCCAGCGCGGGGCCGTTGACGGCCGCGATCACGGGCTTGGCGCATTCGCGGATGGCATTGCCCGTCTCGCGCGTCCAGCGGTTGTGGTCGAGGAAGTCGCCGGCCTTGTCTGCATTGGGGCGGTCCTTCAGGTCGGCGCCGGAGCAGAAGAACTTGCCGGTGCCCGTGAGAATCGCCACGCGCACGTCGGAGCGCTCGGAGACTTCATCAAAGATCTCGATCAAGCGGCGGCGCGTGGCGCGGTCCAGCGCGTTGACCGGCGGCTTGTCGAGCCGGACGACGGCGATGTAGTCGGAAACTTCCAGATTGATGCTCATCGCACACTCCCGGTTTGGTTGGAAAAAGAAACGTGTGGTGCGCTCGCCTGCGGCGCCAGCGCCAACAGGTGGGCGACATGCAAGAGGCGGTCGCCATAGCGGAACTCGGAGGCGATGAGGCGCTGCGCCGTGCGCGTGGCCAGCACCTCCTCGCTCACGCCCATGCCCCCGTGCATCTGGATCGCCGCTTCCGCGCAGGCGCGCGCCGACTCGGCCAGCGACACCTTGGCCAGGCGCAGGGTGCGGCGCAGGTCGGGCGCGTTCTGTTCATGGGCGTGGAAGCAATGGATCACCAAGCCCTTGGCGCCCAGGTACTTCACGTACATGTCGGCCACGCGATGGCGCAGCACCTGGAAGCTCGACAACGCCACGCCGAACTGGCGCCGCTCCTTCAGGTGGGTGACCGTCTGGCGGATGAGGGTGGCCAGCGCGGCCACCGTGTCGGCGGCCGTGAGCAGCAAGGCGGCATCGGTCGCCTTGGCGCTCGCATCGCGTGCAGCAGCGCCACGCGCGATGCAAGCGCTCTCGGGCACGGCCAGCTGCGCCAGGATGAAGTCCGCGCCCGCGCGGCCCTCCATCGTCCGGTATCGGGCCTTCGGTGCGCCGACACGTTCGGCATCGACCAGGAAGATGGCGTCCTCGCCATCGACTTGCGCAGGCACGAGGTAATGCGTGGCAGGCAATGTCGCGTCGACGCCCTGCACCGTGCCGCTCAACTCGTAACCGATGTCCAGGTGCCTGGCCGTCACGGCATTGACGTCGGGCGTGGCAGACAAGGCGGTCAAGGGTGCCATCTGCACGCTGCCCTCGGCCACGGCTTCCAGCCAGCGCCGGGCCGTTTCGGCACCCGCGGCCTGCAGCAGCAGCGGCACCACGGCGCAGGTCTCGACCACCGGCAGTTGAAGGCCATGCGTGGCGAGCCCCTCCACGATGGACGCGAGATCGCTCAGGCTGCCGCCGACACCGCCGGCCTCCTCGGGCACGAGGGTGGCCGTCCAGCCCAGTTCGCGCACGGGGTCGCCCGCGACCGCGACGGCGATGTGGTCTTCGGCATAGCGGCTCGCCGCGTCCAGCAGCATGCCGGGAAAGAGCGACGGGAAAGATGTGGACATGGCTCAGGCTCCCAGGAGTTCGTTGGCGACCACGTTGCGCTGCACCTCGGAGGTGCCGCCGGCGATGGTGCGGGCGCGCGTGAACATGTAGTTCTGGATCCAGGTGGCGTCGGGCACGTCGTCCCCCACCTCGGCGAGAAAGCGATGCGCGGCATCGGGACCGACCGCATCGAGGGCGATGGTCGTCAGGCGTTGTGCGACGTCGGCGCAGGTCATCTTGATGACCGAGGGCTGCACGCCCAGTGGCCGCTGGTGGATCAGGTCGTCGGTGGCCTGCGCCATCATCACGCGCGCGCCCTTCACGTCGGCCTCGCACAGCAGCAGCTTGTGGTGCAGGCCGCCGAAGTCGCGCAGCCCCGCAGTGGCACGGCTCGCCTCTTCCACCAGCTGCGTGACCTGGCGGCGCATGAGCTCCAGCCGCGCCACGTTGGCCGGCGGAAGACGTTCGCGCTCGAGCAGGAACTTGGCACAGGTCCAGCCCTTGCCGACCTCGCCGACGAGGTTGTCGGCGCGCACGCGCACCTCGTCGAAGAACACCTCGTTCAGATGGTGCCAGCCGTCGATCGTCTTGATGGGACGCACGGTGACGCCCGGGGTGTCCATGGGCACCAGCAGCAGCGAGATGCCTTCCTGCTTCTTCGCTTCCTTCGACGTGCGCACCAGCATGTAGATCATGCTGGCCTCGTGGGCATGCGAGGTCCAGATCTTCTGGCCGTTGACGACCCACTCGTCGCCGTCCCGCCGTGCACTGGTGGACAGCGAGGCCAGGTCGGAGCCCGAGCCGGGCTCCGAATAGCCCTGGCACCACCAGTCCGAACCGTCGAGGATGCGCGGCAGGAACCGGGCCTTCTGCTCGGGTGTGCCGAAACGGATGATCACCGGACCGATGTGGCCCAGCCCGTGGTGGTACAGCGGCGGACAGTCGTTCTCGGCCATCACCTCCTCGAAGATGAGGCGCTGGCGGATGTCCCAGCCCGTGCCGCCGGCTTCGCGCGGCCAGCTCGGCGCACCCCAGCCCTGGGCGTTGAGGATCTTCTGCCAGGCCTGGTATTCGCGCTTCGTGATCTTCTGGCCGGCCGCGACGACGGCGCGGATCTCTGGCGGGCAGGCGCTGCGCACGAACGATTCGAGTTCGCGCCGGAAGCCGGCGTAGTCGATGGACATCTTGTCTCCTGTGGAATTTCGGAAAGGCTCAACCCTTGCGCAGCTGCGTGATCAGCTCGTCCAGGGCGGCGGTGGCACCGGCGGCGTCGCGCTGGCGCAGGTTGTGCGCCACCTTGCGGCGCAGCGGAAACAGGTCGGGACGCGGGCGCACCGAGAGCACATGCGTCATGCGCTCGCGCAGCACGCTGGTCATGGTCTGCGCCATCAGCGTGAGCGCTTCGTTGTGGCCGGCCGTGGCGATCGAGGAGAAGAACGCACTGGCGGAGGCGATGCGCTCTTTGAGCGGCGCGTCGTCGGGATGGGCCTCGATGGCACCGGCGGCTTCATGCACGGCGTCCAGCTCGGCCTCGGTGGCGCGTTCGCTGGCCAGGCGCAGCAACGTGCCATAGAGCGTGCGATAGGCCTCGTCGATGTCGGCGTCTCCCAGCCGCCCTTCCACGACCAGCTTGCGCAGCGACTCGGCCAGCTTCATGTAGGCGCCCTTGTAGAACACCAGCGCCTGGTCGGCCGCTCCGGCGCTCAGGTGCCGGACCTCGCCGATGAAGATGGTGTGGTCGCCGGCTTCGTGAGCCGCATGCACGCGGCATTCGAAGCTCGCCAGGCAATCGTCGATCAGCGGCATGCCCAGCGCGCCGGCGCGCCACGGCACGCCCTCGAACTTGTCTTCGATCTTGCTCGATGCAAACCGGCCCGACAGCGCATCCTGCTGCTCCGACAGAATGTTGATGACGAAGCCGTCCGCCGCCTGGAACGTGCCCAGCAGGCGGCTGGCATTGCGCAGGCTGAACAGCACCAGCGGCGGGTCCAGCGAGACCGAACTGAAGGAGTTGCAGGTCAGGCCGGCCGGCTGGCCGTCCGGCGTGCAGGTGGTGATGACCGCCACGCCGGTCGGAAAGCACCCGAGCAGCTGACGGAACTGGGCAGGCTCGATGGCGCCGCGGGTGCTTTCTTCTTCAGCGACTTCGGACATGGCGTCTCCTGGCGCTCGGCCTCAGGCCGCAGCGAGTTCGCTCTGGACCGCGGGCCGGTGCGGCGGATCGTTGGCGATCTCCTGCTGCACCGTCGGAATGATGACCTTGCCCCAGACCTCGAGCTGGCGCAGCATCGTGGCGTGATCGAAATCGCCCATCTGCGTCTGGAAGCAGTAGTGCACCGGCTTGAGCGTGCGGATTTCGTTGACCACGCGCTCGATCACGGTGTCGATGTCGCCCACGGGCAGCAGCGCGCGCATCTCGTCCAGCGTGGGCTCGCCCTCGACGATGCCCTCTTCGACCTGGTAGTCGTCGGCGATCTGCGCGGTGCGGCGCTTCAGGCTCACGGCGATGCGGCGCTGGTAGCGGGCGCATTCGAGGTAGCTCTCCACCTCGTCCTTGTTGTTGCTGGCATAGGCCGCGCGCAGCAGGCCGACCTGCACGCCGGCCGGGTCCTTGCCCTCTGCCGTGGCCACCTTGTCGATGAGCGCCCGGGTGCTCGCCAGCTTCTCCAGGCCGCCGTCGCCGCCGGAGACGAACACATGGTGGTCGGACTTCACGGCGCGCGACAGGAAGGCCGGATCGACGCTGGTGATCCACATCGGCGGCATGGGGCGCTGCACCGCGCGCTGGCTGATGGCGCTCATCGGCTGCTGGTAGTACGCGCCGTCGTAGCTGAACTTCGGCTCCTTCAGGCCCGCCTCGAGCATGTCGAGCATCTCGAAGGTGCGGCCCTTGGCGGATTCGAGCGACACGCCGAAACGCTCGAACTCGAACTGCTGGTAGCCCGAGCCGATGCCCAGGTTCAAACGGCCGTTCGACAACTGGTCGACCATCGCCACATCGGCGATCAGGCGGGCCGGCGTGTACAGCGGAGCGACGACAATGCCGGTTCCCAGCCGGATGTTGCGGGTGACCGCAGCGCAGTGCGCGATCATGGTCAACGGCGACGAGCACATGCCGTAGTTGCTGAAGTGGTGCTCGGCGTACCACGCGGCCCCGAAACCCAGTTCGTCCGCCAGACGCGTCTGCTCGATGGCGTCGCGCAGGATCTGGTGGGAGGTCTTATGCTTGTTCCGCTGCTGCATCAAAATGAAGATTCCGAAATCCATCGCTGTTGCTCCTGGTTGGCTGGTGTTGATCGAGGTCCATCGTAGGAACTCAACGCCTGCGTGGATCACCAGCGAACGCACAGCTTCTTTGCGTCTTTCGAAATGAAGGCCCTCGACTCGCTGCGCATCTTTGTGGCCACCCAGAGAAAGGGCAGCCTCTCGGCCGCGGCCCGCAGCCTCAGCCTCTCGCCCGCGACCATCTCGCGGCGCATCAGCGCACTGGAAGAAGAACTGGGCGTGCAACTGGTGGACCGCACCAGCCGCAACCTCAAGGTGACGGAAGCAGGCCAGGCCTTCCTGGAGCGGGCCGAGGCGATGCTGGAACTCATGAGCGAGGCCGAGCAGGCCGTGCACAACGCGCGCCAGCGGCCCGAAGGCCGCCTGCGCGTGCATTCGCGCACGCACATCGGCCTGCGCGTGCTCGCGCCTCTGCTGCCGCGTTTCGCGGAGCTCTATCCGGACATCCGTGTCGAGCTCGAACTCTCCGAGCATCCGATCAACCTGGTGGAGCACGACTTCGACGTCGACATCCGCACGGGAGAGTCCAACGATTCGGGCTTTGTCATCAAGCGGCTGCAGTCCAGCGACGAGGTGCTGGTGGCCAGCCCGGCCTTCGTGAAGACCTACTCGCGCATCCGCCACCCCAGCGACCTGCCGCAGGTGCGCTGCCTCACCTACCGGCGCGAGCGCGAGGTCATCACCTGGAAGTACATCGACCCGGCGGGCGAGCAGCAGGAACTGGCCATACAGGGCGTGCTGAGTGCCAACAACGGCGAGCTGCTGCGGCTGGCCGCCATCGGCGGCATGGGCGTGGCGCTGCTGTCCGAGGCCACCGTGCGCGACGACCTGCGCGACGGCACGCTGGTGCGGCTGCTGCCCGAATACCGCTTTGCCGTGCGGGCGTTCTCCAACGGCGTCTTCGCCGTCTTCCGGCAGAGCCGCGTGCTGCCGCTGAAGGTGCGTGCCTTCGTGGACTACGTGGCGGACGCACTCAGAAGCGAGACCCGCTAGACGTCGGCGAAGTGATGGGGCAGACGCCCCGTGGCGGGCAGGCCGGTGATCACGAACAGCCCGCCATCCTGCGCCTGGTTGCCCTCCAGCCGTGCGCTGCGTGAAATGGTGGTCAGGTACATGTGCTCCAGGCGGGGCCCGCCGAAGCAGATGCTCGTGGGGTAGCTCACCGGCAGCTCGACGAGGCGCTCCAGCGTGCCGTCCGGGGCATAGCGCGCCAGCTTGGCGGCGCGGGTCAACACTGTCCAGAGGAACCCTTGTGCATCGACCGTCGCCCCGTCGGGCCCGGAGTCGAAGGCGTGCGTCTTTGCAAACAAGCGCTTGTTGCGCAAGGGGCCATCCGGGTCGTAGTCATAACCCCAAATGGTTCGCTCCAGGCTGTCGGCCAGGTACAGCACGCGGCCGTCGGGGCTGAAGCAAGGCCCGTTGGCAAAGCCGATGTCGTCGGCCAGGTGCTCCACGCCAAGGTCGGGGCGCAGCCGGTAGAGCCCGCCCTTCACGGCCTCGCCGGCCTGGCGATCGACGTGCATGGTGCCCGCCAGGAAGTTGCCCGCCGGATCGCACTTGCCATCGTTGAAGCGGACCTTCGGATCGTCCACGGGAATGCGGGCCAGGTGCTCCAGCGTCCGCGTGGCGAAGTCATAGCGCGCAAAGGTGTGGCGCAGCGCCACCACGACAGCCTGACTGCGGCATGGCGCGATCGAGCCCACGGGCGCGGGCAACGGGTGCGGCTCGGGCAGCCCGGCCTCGGGGTTCAACCGCCACAGCGTGCCGGCCAGCGCGTCGATCCAGTTCAGGGCCTGTGCATCGGCATCCCAGCAGGGGCTCTCGCCCAGTTGATCTTTGGTCGTCCCGACCCGGGTGATCTTCACGGTCATCGGGCAAGTGTGCGGGCGCGCTGGCGCCCCTGTCGGCGCATCCCGCAAAGCTGCTTTTCATTCCTTGCAGATCACCGCTGTGAGCTGCGCCCTAGACTGAATCCAGCGTTCGATTCGAACCAGAACAGGAGACAAGAATGAGCTATCGAAAACTCGTCATGGGGTTGGCGCTGGGTGCCTTCGCGCTCGCCCCGGCCCTCGCCCTTGCCCAACAGGTGACCCGCCTCGTCGTGCCCTTTGCGGCCGGCGGCGGCACCGACCAGTACTGCCGCATCCTGGCCCAGGAACTCGGCAAGCAAGGGCTGAACGTCATCATCGAGAACAAGCCCGGCGCCAGCGGCATCCTTGCCGCCGACTACGTGGCCCGCGCCAAACCGGATGGGCAGACCGTGCTCGTGTCGTCGCTGGGCACGCTCGCGAACAACAGCGTGCTCTACGAGAAGCTGCCCTACGACCCCGTGAAGGACTTCGCACCGGTCACGCAGATCGCCTACCAGCCCGCCATCGTCGTGGGCCGCACCGACCTGCCCTACAAGAACATCAAGGAAATGGTGGCCTACGCCAAGCAGAACCCCGGCAAGATCAACCGCGGTTCGCCCGGCGCGGCCATCCTGACCAACCTGGCACCCATCGCTTTCGAAAAGGAGCAAGGCTTCAGCACCTTGCACATTCCTTTCAACGGAGACGCCCCCGCACTGCAGGCGCTGCTGGGCAACCAGATCGACATCCACGGCACGTCGATCACGGGATCGCTGCCCTATGTGAAATCGGGCAAGTTGCGCGTGCTCGGCGTGATGGATTCGCGGCGCCTGCCGCAGGTGCCCGACGCCCCCACGTTCAAGGAGCAGGGCTTCGACATGGAAGCCACGCTGTGGTACTCGCTCTCGGTTCCCACCGGCACGCCCAAGCCGGCAATCGATCGACTGAACAAGGCCGTGAACCAGGTGATCGCCGACCCCGACTTCGTGGCCCGCGCCCGCGCCATCGGCATGGAGCCCCGCGGCGGCACGCCCGAAGAGCTGGCCCGGTTCATCAAGGTCGAGGCGGACCGCTGGCTTCCGATCCTGCGCAGTTTGAATCTGCCGAAGCAATCGCACTGATCCTCAGAGCCCCATGCACAACGCCCCGGAACTCAAGCCTCAAAGGGCTTCGGGTTCCGGGGCGTTGCTGCGATGGCGCCGGCACCCGAGGGTGCCAACCCAAAATCAGATCGAGATGTCCTTCTCCGACGCCACCTTGTTCCAGCGCTCGAACTCGCTGGCCATTCGCCGCTTCATGACTTCCGGCGGCTGGTAGGCGCTGAGCGCGCCGATGTTTTCGAGCCCGCGCTTCGTGTCCGCTTCGGCCAGGATGCGGCGCAGTTCCGAGTCGAGCCGGGTCACCACGCCGGCCGGCGTGCCGTTCGGCACGATCAGGCCGCTCCAGCTGCTCACATTGAAGCCAGCGAAGCCTTGCTGCGCGATGGACGGCACCTCGGGCAGGAAGGCCCGGGCATCGGCGGAGCCGAGCGCCAGCGCCTTGAGGCGTCCGCTGCGGATGTGCGGCATGGCCGCGACCAGGTCCACGAACATGGCGCCGATCTGCCCACCCAGCAGATCGGTGATGGCCGGCGCACTGCCCTTGTAGCCCACGTGCTGCATCGGAAAGCCGCCCATGTCCTTGAGCTGCTCCATCGCCAGGTGGCCGATGCTGCCCGACCCCGCGGTGGAGTAGTTGACCGGCTGCGCCTTGGCGGCCGCGATGAAGCCCTTGAGATCGTTCACGCCCGGCAGCACCAGCGGGTTGATCATCAAGACCAGCGGCAGGTCGTAGACCGACGCCACGCAGGTGAAATCCTTGCGCACGTCGTACTGGTTGTTCCTGTAGACGATCGGCGCCACCAGCGCGGGCATGCCGAACATCGACACCGTGTAGCCGTCGGGCGCCGACTTGATCAGCGACGTGGTGCCGATGGACCCCGAGGCGCCGGGACGGTTGTCCACGATGACGGGCTGGCCGAGCGCGCCGGCCAGCTTCTGCGCGACCAGGCGCGCGGTCGCATCGGTCGGGCCGCCGGCCGGAAAGGCCACGACCATGCGAACGGTTTTTTCGGGCCAGCGACTCGCCGCGTTGGCGCCGCCGGAGAGCGACGCCAGCCAGGGCGCTGCGCCGGCCGCGAGGCACGACTTCAGCAGGAGCCGGCGCGGGGCGGCTGGTTCGATTTCGCGCATGCGGTGTTCATTCATTTGATGACGCTTCTTTGGCTCAGTGAATCAAGTTGGCCGTCGCCCATGTCGAGCAGCTCACGCAGCACTTCGGCCGTGTGCTCCCCCAGGTGCGGCGGGTGGTGGCGCACGCCCGCGCGTGCGCCGTCGATGATGTAAGGCGGCGCGTGGACAGCCTGTGGCCCCGCCTGCGTGTCTTCGAAGCGGTGCCAGACCTGTGTCTGCGCGGTCCGGTCCGACTGCAGCGCGTCATAGAGGCCGAGCACCTCCCCGCAGGGAATGCCCGCCGTGTTCATGCGTTCGATGAGAACGGCGCGCGAGAACTGCCCGATCTTCGCGAGCAGGAGCGGCAGCAACTCATGCCGGTGCTTCGAGCGTTCAGTGTTGGTGGCGAACTTCGGATCGACCGGCAGCTCGGGGCAAAAAATCACCTCGTCGCAGAACTTCCTGAACTGGCCGTTGTTGCCGACGGCGATCACCACCGGGCCATCAGCAGCCTCGAACACGCCGTAGGGCACGATCGACGGGTGCGAGTTGCCGAACTTGGCGGGGTCGCCCTTGTTGAGCCACGCCGTGAGCCCGTAGTACGAGGTGATCATCATCCCGCTGTCGTACAGCGACATCTGGATGTGGCGGCCCTCGCCGGTGCGCGTGCGTTCGTAGAGCACGGCCAGGATGGCCTGTGCCGAGTACATGCCGGTGAACATGTCGACCGCGGCAATGCCGAACTTCAGCGGGCCCTGGCCTTCTTCGCCGTTCATGGCCATCAGGCCCGTCTCGCCCTGGATCACGAGGTCGTAGCCCGGTCGCGCCTTCTCCTGGCTCAGCACCGAATAACCCGAGATCGAGCAGTAGATGAGCTTCGGGTTGATCTTGCGCAGATCGTCGTAGCCCAGGCCCATCTTCTGCGCGCCGCCGTACTTGAAGTTCTGGATGACCACGTCGCACTGCGCGGCGAGCTGGCGCACGATGTCCTGGCCCTCCTTGTCCTGCAGGTCCACGCAGATGGAGCGCTTGTTGCGGTTGCAGCTGTTGAAGTAGGACGTGTTGTGGCTGCCGATGCGCACGCCCCAGTCGCGCGTGTCGTCGCCGCGCTCGGGATGTTCGACCTTGATCACGTCGGCGCCCAGGTCGGCCAGCGCCATGCCGCACAGGGGGCCGGCCATGACGCGTGACAGGTCCAGCACGCGCACGCCTGCAAGGGGTTGCATGAAAGTTGGGTTCATTCGATGGTTCTCGGGTCTTGTCTTCGATGCGGCCGGCGCGGGCGATCGCCGTCGGCCGCCTGCCCCGCGCGGCGCAGGCACGCGGCATTTGTCAGTTGGCGGTGTAGCCGCCGTCGACCGGCAGGATGGTTCCGGTGACGTAGCGCGCCTGCTCCGAGGCCAGGAACACCACGGGGCCCGCGATGTCCTGCGGATCGCCCACGCGGCGCAGGAACGTGCGGCGCACCATCCGCTCGTGACGCTCGGCGTCGTCCGCGATGTGGGCGGTCATCGGCGTCATGACCAGCCCGGGTGCGACGGCATTGACGCGCACGCCATGCGGACCGAAGTCGCGCGCCAGAAACTTCGTGAGCTGACCGACCGCCCCCTTCGACGCGCCATAGGCCATGTGGGCCGAGGTCGCCACGAGCGAGGTGATGGACGCCACATTGACGATGGTGCCCCGCGTCTTGCGCAGGCCTTCGGTGCATGCCACGGTGAGGTTGAGCACGCCCTTGACGTTCACCGCCATCACGTGGTCGATGTCATCCGAGAGCGACTGCGCCTCGAACGCCGCGCTGCGGCCACCGACGCCCGCGTTGTTCACGAGCACGCCCACGGGGCCCCAGGCTTGCTGCAGGTCGGCGACCACGGCCTCGCATTGCGCGGCGTCGCGCACGTCCAGCGCGTACGGGCGCACGCGGTCCGCCGCATGGCCCGTGCGCGCGGCGGCCTCGCGCGTTTTGTCGGCGTCGATGTCGGTCAACGCGACGCGACAGCCGGCCTCCAGCAGGCGGGTCGCAATGGCGAAGCCGATGCCCTGGCTCGCCCCGCTGACCAAGGCCACCGTGTCATCGAACAACGGACGCATTCAATGCCCCTGCTTGGGCAGATCCAGGCGCTGAAGCAATGGAACCCAGCGCTCGGTCTCGGCCTTCACATAGGCGGCCAGCGCCTGCGGCGTTCCGCCTCGCGGCTCCATGCCGATCGCCTGGGAGCGCGCGATGAAGTCCGGATCGACCAGCACCTGGTTGACGGCGCGATTGAGCTTGTCGATGGTGTCCGTGGGCGTGGCGGCCGGCGCGGACAGCGCGTACCACAGCAGGGCCTCGATGTCGTAGCCCTGCTCCTTGAACGTGGGCGCATCGGGCACCTGAGGCAGGCGCTTGGCGTCCATGACGCCCAGCACACGCATCTTGCCCGCCTTGATGTGCTGCAACGGGCCGGTGATGGAGGTCCCCTGAATGTCGATCTGGCTGCCCAGCAGCGCCTGCAAGCCGGGCGAATCGCCATTGAACGGAATGTGCGTCGTGCGAATGCCGGCCATGCCCTCGAAGGCCAGCGGCGCCAGGTTGGTCAGGATGGAGGCGCCCGGCGAGCCGCGGTTGATCTTGTCCGGATGGGCCTTGGCATAGGCCACCATTTCCTTGATGTTCTTGTAGGGCAGGTCCGAGCGCCCCACGACGATGGTCGGCTGGTAGGCGATCTGCGTGACGGGCGCGAAGCTCTTCACCGGGTCGTAAGGCAGCTTGTCGTACATCACGGTGTTGCTGGCCAGGATGCTCAGCGAGCTCATGAGCACGGTGGTGCCATCGGGCTTGGAGCGCGCGACGTTGTCGGCCGCCACGATGCCACTGGCGCCGGGCTTGTTGTCGACGATGGTCTGGGTGCCGCGCCTGGTGAGTTCAGCGGCCAGCAGCCGCGCGTACTGGTCGGTGCCGCCGCCGGCCGCAAAGGGCACGACGATGCGAAGGGGTTGCTGGGCCTGCGCCGTGCCGACGGCGAGGACGAGGCCGAGCAGAAAGCCGCCGAGGCGCTTCCGGGATTGCATGGCGATGTCTCCTGAATGGGGTGCCGAGATGGCTTTCCTCAGTTTAGGAGCGCGGGCTCGGCGGCATGCATCAAGGGATGAAAAGGTGCTTTGTAGTTTCGGGAGGAACGTCCGGGAGGTGTCCACCTACAGTGAACCGCCCTCGGAGGAAGCCACCGGCGCTGCACGGAGACGAAACGCAGTTTCCTCTTCGCAAGATTTCAC
>RCUJ01000242.1_pt1 | contig 31311 bp, 32 predicted proteins | sample 2166321 | NCBI WGS metagenome assembly RCUJ01 (sample SAMN09932808, study PRJNA488358) | compost metagenome | feature: garden; material: soil; isolation source: compost soil in an enriched community after 118 h of incubation | place: Germany: Experimental Botanical Garden Goettingen | collected... | reverse complement strand
CGCGCCCGCGGCGCGCAGCCGTTCGATGGTGAACGCATCGCGATGGGCGATCAGGGTGGCGAAGGCCGGGCTGCCTGAAGCTGCGGTGAGCCCCTTGACCAGGTAACTGTCCTTGGCGGTGTAGGGGATGCCATCGAGCGGACCCCGCGTCTGACCCTTGGCCCGACGCGCATCGGAGGCCTGCGCCTCAATGAGTGCGTCGGGGTTGCGTACCACCACCGCGTTGAGGGCGGTGGGCGTGTCGGGGCCGTCGTAGGCCTCGATCCTGGCGAGATAGGCCTGGACCAGTTCAACCGCCGTGGTCTGGCCGGATTCGAGCGCTGCGCGCAGTTGGGCAATGGAAACCTCGGTGACCTCGATCATGGGGTTATCACCGTCGGCTGATGAGGGGCGTGGTAAAGGTGTTCATCACGCGGGATCCTGTGCTCAGGGGCATCACTTGTCTCAAACTGGGTGTTCATATCGGTTCTCATGCGCAGCATGCGTCAGGTCGCAAGCGCATAGTTTACTGGCGATTGCCCAATCGAAAAGTACCTGTCTCTACCTTTCGGGTTTTCCCGGTCGAGGGGGTTTCTTGATCACCGTCAATCGCCTGGGCCGGCCGACGCTGTAGCCTGCAGGACAACCCGTTGCTGTCGTCGAAACCACAAGGCCTGTTGCCCATGAGCGAAGTTGTGCTGACTCACCTCGATTCCGATGGCCACGCGCGGATGGTCGATGTCACCGAAAAAAGCGTGACCTGCCGCGAAGCCATTGCCGAAGCCTGGGTGCGGATGCGTGCCGAAACCGCGCAGTTGATTGTCAGCGGTGGCCATCCCAAGGGAGACGTGTTCGCGGTGGCGCGGATTGCCGGGATCCAGGCGGCCAAGCGTACCAGCGAGTTGATTCCGCTGTGTCATCCGTTGCTGCTGAGCAGCGTCAGCGTGACGTTGAGCCTGGAGAGCGACAATCGGGTGCGCATCGTCGCAGGCTGCAAGCTGGCCGGGCAGACCGGGGTCGAGATGGAAGCGTTGACCGCCGCCAGTGTCGCCGCCTTGACGCTGTATGACATGTGCAAGGCGGTGGACCGTGGCATGAGCATCGAGTCGGTGCGCTTGCTGCACAAGAGCGGCGGCAAGAGCGGTATCTATGAGGCGCCAACCCCATGAAACTCACTGTGCATTATTTCTCCCGCTACCGCGAAACCCTGGGCCGCGACGCCGAGGTCATCGAGGGGCAGTTCGCCTCGCTGGATCAATTGCGCCAGCATCTGGTAGGACGCTCCGGCGCCTGGCAGGTGCTGGCCGAGCAGCACCTCATGTGTGCCCGCAACCAGGACATGTGTGGGCTCGATGAACCCTTGAAGGACGGCGATGAAGTGGCGTTCTTCCCCACGGTGACAGGGGGCTGAGACGATGATTCGAGTACAGGCCGCCTGCTTTGATCCCGGCGCCGAACTCAACGCCCTGCAGGCCGGCAGCACAGGGGTGGGCGCGGTGGTGAGCTTTGTCGGCTATGTGCGGGATTTCAACGCAGGCCAGGACGTCTGCGGGATGTTCCTTGAGCACTACCCGGGCATGACCGAAAAGGCCCTGGGCAAGATCGTCGACGAGGCCCACCAGCGCTGGCCGCTGCTAGGCCTGGAACTCATCCACCGGGTCGGCGCCTTGCAGCCGGGGGATCCGATCGTCTTCGTCGGTGTTACCAGCAGCCACCGCCAGGCGGCTTTCGAGGCCTGTGCCTTTGTCATGGATTACCTGAAAACCCGTGCGCCGTTCTGGAAGAAGGAGCAGGGGGCACAGGGCGCGCAGTGGGTCGAGGGGCGCGATAGCGATCACCAGGCGGCCCAACGCTGGGCCGAAGCTGTTCCGGGGGGCACATGAGCTATCCGCTGCTGTTGACGGTGCACCTGTTTGCTGCGCTGGTGTTTATCGGCACGGTGTTCTTCGAAGTCCTGTTCCTGGAAAGTATCCGCAAGCAGCTACCGGCCAAGGTCATGCTGTTGCTCGAGCAGGGCATCGGCCGGCGCGCCAGGACCTTGATGCCCTGGGTCTTGCTGGCGTTGTTCGGTGCCGGGCTGGGCATGGTCTGGTTGCGCTACCTGCCGGTCCTGGCCGCGCCGCTGGCATCGTCGTTCGGCACCTTGCTGCTGTTGAAAATCCTGTTGGCCGCCAGCGTGCTCATGCATTTTTTCACCGCGATGTTCCTGTTCAGGCGCGGGCGCATGAAGGCCCGTTACCTGAATGTGATTCACCACAGCCTGTTCGGGCACATGGTGGCCATCGTGCTGTTGGCCAAAGGCATGTTCTATCTGACCTGGTGAACGGGACAGACGGTGGTGCGGCGCGCCACCGGTGCTTGATGCAAATCAAGGAGCCTTGAGCGATAACGCTGGACACTGGCGACCTGCAGCCAGTCTCGGAGCTCTGTCATGGCCGATTTATTCCACGCCCGCCGCGAGCCCTTCGTTCGCCACGACCAAGGCGTGCTCGACCCCAATTGTCATGCCGACACCCGCAAGTTTCATGGCGGGATCGGATCTCTGGATGTGCTGCGGGCATTGCGCGTCAGTCGCCAGAAGTGTCGTCCGCTGTCGTTGAACGTGCAGATTCCCGCGGGTTTCAGGTCTGAGCCTCATTTTCAGTGTCTGCTGCGCGAGATCGACCTGCTGGGGTGTCACCTGGGGGCGGGGCAACGTGTCGAGCAATTCCACCTGGGTGGGGGAACCCCGCAGGCGCAGCCTGTGCAGCGGCTGATGGCGCACCTGCGCAACCGGTTCAACGTTCTCGGACACGAGTGCGGCGACTACAGCGTCGAGGTCGATCTGCATCACACCGATTGGGCGATGATGGGCGTGCTGCGTGAGCAGGGGTTCAATCATGTGAGCATCGGTGTCCCGGACATCGGCACCGACGGCGAGCGGTCAGCGACCTGCTACCAGAACCCCGCACCGATCCACTCGCTGATCGACGCCGCCCGCACCTTCGGTTTTCGCTCCGTCAACGTCGACCTGGGGTACGGCCATGCCTGGCAGACCCCGCACAGCTTCGCCCTGAAACTGGCGGCTATCATCGAGCTGGAGCCGGATCGCGTGCAGGTGTTCGACTATGCCCAGCCGCCACCGCGCTACCGGCACGGGCACAACGCCGCCGATGCCTGCAGCGAGGACGCCAAGGGCGCGATGCGCCGGATCTGTTTTGAACAGTTGCTGGCTGCCGGTTATCAACCCATTGGCCTGGGGCAGTTTGTCCGCCCCGACGATGACCTGGCGATCGCGCAGGAACGCGGCCGCTTGCGTCGTACCTGCCACGGCTTCACCCGGCACGGCTACTGCGATCATGTCGGCTTTGGACCGGGCGCCATCAGCCAGTTCGACGAGTTGTATGCGCAAAATACCGAGGACCCGGAACACTATCTGCAGCAGCTGCACAGTGGTCAGTTGGCAATCTGCCGTGGCTGGCGCTGCGAGGCGGGCGATCAGGTCAGGCAGTTGGTGATGGAGCGCCTGGCCTGTGACCTGGAGCTGGATATCCGGGCTATCGAAAGCCGTTACGGACTGATTTTTCGCCAGTACTTCGCCGCCGCCTGGCAGTGCCTCCAGCAGATGAGCGAGGATGGCCTGGTCGAGCTCTCGGAGCGCTTTATCAGCATTCTTCCGGCCGGACGGCTGGAGGTGGACGCTATCTGCCAGGTGTTCGAACAGGACGTGAACCACCCGGGGCACTCATCCCCTCAAGAGTTGATCGATCATGATGCCTGTCTTTGATTTCAATCGTGCCCTGGTCAGCAAATATGACCGTCCGGGGCCGCGCTACACCTCCTATCCCACGGCGCCGCAGTTCCATCAGGCCTTTGCGGTCGACGACTATCGGCAAGCGGTGCAGGCCAGCAACCAGTTGGCCGTGCCCAAGCCGCTGTCCGCCTACATCCACATTCCGTTCTGCCAGAGCCTTTGTTACTACTGCGCCTGCAACAAGATTATCACCCGCAAGCCCCAGCGCGCCGTGGAGTACCTGGGCTACCTCAAGCGCGAGATCGCCATGCAGGCGGCCTTGTTCGACCGCACTCGAACACTCACGCAGCTGCACCTGGGGGGCGGCACACCGACGTACCTGAGCGACGAACAATTGGCCGAGCTGATGGCGTGCCTGCATCAGGCCTTCAATCTGGATGACAGCGATGACCACGAGTTCTCCATTGAGGTCGACCCGCGCACCATCAGCACCGGGCAGGTGCACACGCTGCGTGGGCTGGGTTTCAATCGCCTGAGCTTCGGCGTGCAGGATTTCGATCCGGCGGTACAGGCGGCGGTCAATCGCCAGCAAAGCGAAGAGCAGATCTATGCGCTGGTTGCCGCCGCGCGCGAGGCGCACTTCAAGTCGGTCAGCGTCGACCTGATCTATGGCCTGCCGTTGCAAACGGTGGACAGCTTCGGTGTCACCCTGGACAAGATCATCGCACTGCGCCCCGACCGGATCGCCGCCTACAGTTACGCCCACATGCCGGAACTGGTGCGCGCGCAACGGCTGATTCGCCCGGCCGACATGCCGCCGCCCGAGCGCAAGCTGGAGTTGCTGGAACTGACCATCCGCCGTCTGACCGAGGCCGGTTACGTCTACATCGGCATGGATCACTTTGCCTTGCCCGAGGACGAGCTGACACGGGCCCGGGCCAATGGCACCTTGCAACGCAACTTCCAGGGGTATTCGACCCATGCCGACTGTGACTTGATCGGCCTGGGCGTATCGTCGATCGGCAAGGTCGGCGACAGCTACAGCCAGAGCGTCAAGGAGCTTTCGCAGTACTACGCGCGGATCGATCAAGGCCTGTTGCCGGTGCATCGCGGCTACCGCCTGAGTGCCGACGACCTGTTGCGCCGGGAGGTGATCAGCGACCTGATGTGCCATGGCCGGGTCGATTTCACCAGGTTCGAAGCGAGCCACGGTATCTGCTTCACCGAGTATTTTGCCGAGGCGCTGGCGCAACTGGACGAGCATGTGGGGGATGGACTCCTGCAGATTCACCGCGACGAACTGGTGCTGTTACCGCAAGGCTATTTGATGATGCGCAGTGCCGCGATGGCGTTTGACGCTTACCTGGGGGGTGAACAAAAGGGTCAGTTTTCCCGCACCGTTTGAGGCTCCGGGACGCTCTGGCGCAAGGGATCTCATTGAGTTGATCTCAATCAAGGGCAGGGCGTGCAGCACGCCCTAATATGGCCGCAAGCCCCTTTGAAATCAGCGAATTCATGACAATCCCTCAGCCTTCGATACATGGCAGCCGGAGCGCCTGGCGCGTCGGGCTGGGAGTGATGGTCTTGCTGCTGATCGCGACGTTCGCGGCAGTGCAGGCCAAGTCCTACGGTGACATCGAGCAGCAACGTATCGAGAAGGCCTTCCCTCAAACCGATTCGGTTTCCGCACCCGAAGGCCCGTTCAAGGTGCGCACGCTGTCTGCGGCGGGCAAGGTCATCGGGTATGTGTTCCAGAGCCTGGATGTGGTGGATATTCCCGCCTACTCGGGCAAGCCGATCAATACCCAGGTGATCCTCGACACCACCGGCGTGATTCAGGACGCCTATGTGCTGGAGCACCACGAACCGATTCTGCTGATCGGCATCCCCGAAGAAAAACTTCACGGCTTCAGTGCTCGATACAAAGGGATCAAGGTCAACCAGCGAGTGGTGGTCGGGCATTCCAGCGACCCGAGCGCGGTCACTGTCGATGCGATCGCCGGCGCCACCGTCACCGCCATGGTGGTCAATGAGGTCATCATGCGTGCCGCCCATGAGGTGGCTGTATCGCTCAAGCTGATCGAGGACAAGGGCGGGGAGGTGAACAAACCCGCCACCGTACGCCAGGATTTTTTCGAATCCGCCACGTGGGAGCAACTGACTGGCAACGGCGCCATTCGCCGGTTGAACCTGACCCGTGGACAGGTCGATGCCGCCTTCAAGGGCACTGAAGCCGAAGGTGTCGACGACGCCGGCCCGGATCAAATCAATGACACCTTCATCGAGCTGTACACCGCCGACCTGAACCCCCCGACCATCGGCCGCGCGCTGCTGGGCGACCATCAATATCGCGTCCTCATGCAGGAACTCAAACCCGGCGAGCAGGCCATCGCGGTACTGGGTCGTGGGCAGTATTCCTATAAAGGTTCGGGCTATGTGCGTGGCGGGATTTTCGATCGGGTGCAATTGCGCCAGTTCGGCAATGTCATCAGTTTCCGTGACATGGACCATCAGCGGCTCTCCGACGTGTTTGCCAAGGGCATGCCCGACTTCAATGAAATGTCGGTGTTCATTGTCCGCAAAGCGGCGGGATTCGATCCGGGCTCGGCCTGGTCCCTGGAGTTGCTGGTGCGGCGTCAGACCGGTCCGGTCAGTGGCACGTTCAGCAGTTTCGAACTGGCTTATCAACTGCCCGAGCCATACCTTGAGCGACCCGCACCCAGTGCCGAAGAACTGGCGGCCATCGAGGAAGCCAACCGGCCGATGTGGCTGACCATCTGGTACCAGAAATACTTCCAGATCGCCGTACTCGCGAGCGCCTTGTTGCTGCTGACGGCGATCTTGTTCCTGCAGGACAAGCTCGCTCGCCGGCCCCGTTTTCTGCACTGGCTGCGTCGCGGTTACCTGCTCTTCACCGTGGTGTTCCTGGGCTGGTATGCCCTGGGGCAGCTGTCGGTGGTCAACGTCCTGACCTTCGTCCATGCGCTGTTCGAGCACTTTCGCTGGGAGCTGTTTCTCACCGATCCGCTGATCTTCATGCTGTGGGTCTTCACCGCCGCGAGCATTCTGCTGTGGGGCCGTGGCGTGTTCTGCGGCTGGTTGTGCCCGTTCGGCGCCTTGCAAGAACTGATCAACGAAGCCGCGCGCAAGCTGAAGATTCCCCAATACGAATTGCCCTTCGCGGTCCATGAGCGGCTGTGGGCGATCAAGTACATCATTTTGCTGCTGCTCTTCGGCATCTCCCTGGAGTCGATGTCCACCGCCGAACTGTTCGCCGAGGTGGAACCCTTCAAGACCGCCATCACCCTCAGGTTCGACCGCCAGTGGTGGTTCGTGCTGTACGCGGTGGCGCTGCTGGTGATCAACATCTTCACGCGCAAGGTCTATTGCCGCTACATCTGCCCGTTGGGCGCGGCGCTGGCGATCCCGACCAAACTACGCCTGTTCGACTGGCTCAAGCGCCGCAAGGAATGCGGCAACCCCTGCCAGTTGTGCGCCAAGGAATGCGAGATCCAGGCGATTCACCCGGATGGCCGGATTAATGCCAACGAGTGCCACTACTGCCTCGATTGCCAGATGACCTACCACAACGACGACAAATGCCCGCCGCTGATCAACAAGCGCAAAAAGCGCGGCAAACCGGCACCCGTGGCTGTGCAACTGATACCTGTCGTGGAAGTGACGTCTCCTGAATGAAGCTCGCGAGCGCACGTCCGCAGTGACCGTTTTATCCCTTCAAGGAGTACGCAGCATGACTGACAAAGAATCCACAAAGCCCGTGCAGGACGAAGAGCAGACCGGACTCAGTCGTCGCGGTTTTCTGGGCAGCAGTGCTGTGACCGGCGCGGTGCTGGCGGGTGCCACCACACTGGGCGGTGCGGTGTTCAGCCGCGAATCCTGGGCCTCGGCGGTCAAGGATGCGCAGGCGAAAGTCCATGTCGGCCCAGGCGAACTGGACGAATACTACGGCTTCTGGAGCGGTGGTCATCAGGGCGAAGTGCGGGTGCTGGGCGTGCCGTCGATGCGCGAACTGATGCGTATTCCGGTGTTCAACGTCGACTCTGCTACCGGTTGGGGCCTGACCAATGAAAGCAAGCGGATCCTGGGCGACAGCGCGAAGTTCCAGAACGGCGATTGCCATCACCCGCACATCTCCATGACGGACGGCAAGTACGACGGCAAGTACCTGTTCATCAACGACAAGGCCAACTCCCGGGTCGCGCGCATCCGCCTGGACATCATGAAGTGCGACAAGATTCTCACGGTGCCCAACGTGCAAGCCATTCACGGCCTGCGCCTGCAAAAAGTTCCCTACACCAAGTATGTGTTCGCCAATGCCGAGTTCGTTATCCCGCACCCCAATGACGGCCACACGTTCGATCTGCAAGACAAGAACAGCTTCACTATGTTCAACGCCATTGATGCCGAGAAAATGGAAATGGCCTTCCAGGTGATCGTCGACGGCAACCTGGACAACGCCGACGCCGATTACACCGGCAAGTACGCCGCCTCCACCTGCTACAACTCGGAGAAGGCCTACGACCTTGGCGGCATGATGCGCAACGAGCGCGACTGGGTCGTGGTGTTCAACATCCCGCGCATCGAGGCTGCCATCAAGGCCGGCAAGTTCATCACTCTGGAAGACTCGAAAGTGCCGGTGGTCGACGGTCGTAAAACCGATGGAAAAGACTCCGAATTCACCCGCTATATCCCGGTTCCGAAGAATCCCCACGGCCTCAACACGTCCTCCAATGGCAAATACTTCATTGCCAACGGCAAGCTTTCGCCGACGGTATCGATGATCGCCATCGACCGCCTGGACGACCTGTTCGCCGACAAATTCAAGGACCCCCGCGAGGTCATCGTCGCCGAGCCGGAACTGGGCCTGGGCCCGTTGCACACCACCTTCGACGGTCGCGGCAATGCCTACACCACGCTGTTCATCGACAGCCAGGTGGTGAAGTGGAACATGGAGGAAGCGATACGCGCCTACAAGGGCGAAAAGGTCAATTACATCAAGCAGAAGCTCGACGTGCATTACCAGCCGGGCCATAACCATGCCTCGCTGACCGAAACCAGTGAAGCGGATGGCAAGTGGCTGGTGGTGTTGTGCAAATTCTCCAAGGACCGCTTCCTGCCGACCGGCCCGCTGCACCCGGAGAACGACCAGTTGATCGATATTTCCGGCGAAGAAATGAAACTGGTGCACGACGGTCCTGCGTTTGCCGAACCCCACGATTGCATCCTGGCGCGCCGGGACCAGATCAAGACCCAAAAGATCTGGAGCCGCAACGACCCGTTCTTCGCGGCCACCGTGGAGATGGCCAAGAAAGACGGCATCAACCTGGAGACCGACAACAAGGTCATCCGCGACGGCAATCATGTGCGGGTCTATATGACCTCCATGGCCCCGGCTTATGGTCTGACCGAGTTCACCGTCAAGCAGGGCAACGAAGTGACCGTGATCATCACCAACATCGACCAGATCGAGGATGTGTCCCATGGCTTCGTCATGACCAACCATGGCGCCAGCATGGAGATCAGCCCGCAGCAAACCTCGTCCATCACCTTTACCGCCGACAAGGCCGGCCTGCATTGGTACTACTGCAGCTGGTTCTGCCATGCGCTGCACATGGAAATGGTCGGCCGCATGAAGGTCGAGCGGGCCTGACGGTTGCCCATCGACAGGAGCGGGCCGATGACCGATATCAAGGGAAACCCAATCAAGGTGATCGCGCTTGCGCTCCTGCTGATTTCCGGTAGTGCGCTGGCGTCGGTGCAACCGATCACGACGTTGCCATTGCGGCTTGACGCCGAACAACGCTGGCACCTGCCGGCGGGCGAGTACCGTGGCTCGTTCAGTGTCGATCAGCCGATGCAGATCGTTTGCGAGCCCGGTGCCGTATTCCAGGCGCAAGGGCAGGGCAACGGAGTGATCGTCAGCGCACCCGATGTCGGGATCCAGGGTTGCACCTTTCTGGACTGGGGGCACGATCTCACGGCCATGAATGCGGCGGTGTTCCTCCAGCCCGAGGCCCGTGGCGCGGTGATCAAAGGCAATCGCCTGCAAGGCCAGGGTTTTGGTATCTGGGTCGACGGCACTCAGGATGCGAGCCTGATCGACAACCGCATTCAGGGTGATCCAGCGATGCGCTCCCAGGATCGCGGCAACGGCATTCACCTGTATGCGGTGCATGGCGCCCGGGTCATCGGCAACCAGGTGCGCGACACCCGCGATGGCATCTATATCGACACCTCCAACGGCAACCTGCTGCAAGGCAATACCCTGGAAGACCTGCGCTACGGCGTGCATTACATGTTCGCCAACGACAACCGGCTGATCGGCAACACCACCCGCCGTACCCGCACCGGCTATGCCTTGATGCAAAGCCGCAAGCTCACGGTGATCGGCAACCGCTCCGAACAGGATCAGAACTACGGCATCCTGATGAACTACATCACCTATTCAACCTTGCGTGACAACTTCGTCACGGACGTGCGTGACGGCTCGACCGGCGACAGCATGATCAGCGGCGCCGAGGGCAAGGCACTGTTCATCTACAACTCGCTGTTCAACAGTATTGAACACAACCACTTCGAGCACAGCGCCGTGGGCATTCACCTCACCGCCGGCTCGGAAGACAACCGCATCGCCGACAACGCGTTTGTCGGCAACCAGCGACAGGTCAAATACGTCGCCACCCGCTTGCAGGAATGGTCGGTGGATGGCCGGGGCAATTACTGGAGCGATTACCTGGGCTGGGACCGCAACAACGATGGCCAGGGCGATATCGCCTACGAACCCAACGACAACGTCGACCGCCTGCTATGGCTGTACCCGCAGGTGCGGCTGTTGATGAACAGTCCGGGGATCGAATTGCTGCGCTGGGTGCAACGGGCGTTTCCGGTGATGAAATCGCCAGGCGTACTGGACAGCCATCCGCTCATGAAGCCCACCACTCAAACCCTGACCCAGGAGCCTATCGCATGAATGTCATCGACATGGAAGGCGTCAGCCAGCGCTATGGGCACACTACCGTGTTGCATCAGTTGAGCCTGAGCCTCGCCGAAGGTGAAGTGCTGGGTTTGTTCGGGCACAACGGTGCCGGCAAGACCACCAGCATGAAACTGGTGCTCGGCCTGCTCCAGGCCAGCGAAGGGCAGGTCCGGGTGTTCGGCCGATTGCCCAGTGATCCACACGTTCGGCGCCTGCTGGGCTATTTGCCGGAGAACGTGACCTTTTACCCGCAGATGAGCGGCCTGGAGACCTTGCGTCATTTCGCACGACTCAAAGGCGCAGCGCCCGCCCAGGTGGACGTGTTGCTGGAGGAAGTCGGCCTGGCGGGCGCCGCGCATCGACGGGTCAAGACCTACTCCAAGGGCATGCGCCAGCGCCTGGGACTGGCGCAAGCCTTGCTCGGCGAGCCGCGCTTGTTGCTGCTCGACGAGCCGACCGTCGGCCTCGATCCGATTGCCACCCAAGACCTGTATCGGTTGCTCGACCGGCTGCGCAGCCAGGGCACCAGCATCATTCTCTGCTCCCACGTATTGCCGGGGGTCGAGGCGCACATCAACCGTGCGGCGATTCTGACTCAGGGGCGTCTGCTGGCGCTTGGCAGTCTGCGTAGACTGCGAGAGGAGGCCGGGTTGCCGACGCTGATTCGCGCCAACGGACTCAAGCACGCCGGGCCCCTGCAGGCATCCTGGAACAACGCCGGGCATGTCACCCAGCGCTGGGGCGTGGAAGGCCTGGAAGTCGCCGCACTCAATGGCAGCAAGCTTGGTCTGTTGCGGCAATTGCTCAATGAAGACGAACCGGCCGACGTGGAAATCGATCCGCCGTCCCTGGAAGACATCTACCGCTATTACATGGGGCGGGCTCGTGCGACCCCCAATGGAGAGATCGCATGAACCCGATCTGGAACATGGCCCGCAAGGAATTCAATGACGGTTTGCGCAACCGTTGGCTGTTGGCGATCAGCCTGTTGTTCGCGGTGCTGGCAACCGGCATCGCCTGGTTGGGCGCCGCGGCTTCCGGTCAATTGGGGTTTACCTCGGTGCCCGCCACCATTGCCAGCCTGGCCAGTCTGGCGACGTTCCTGATGCCGCTGATCGCCTTGCTGCTGGCCTATGACGCCATCGTCGGCGAGGACGAAAGCGGCACCTTGCTGCTGTTGCTGACCTATCCGCTTGGGCGTGGGCACATCCTGCTCGGCAAGTTCATTGGCCACGGGTTGATCCTGGCGCTGGCCACGCTGATCGGTTTCGGCTGCGCGATGCTGGCAATCGCCGTACTGGTGGAGGACGTCGAGCTGAGCCTGCTGCTCTGGGCGTTTGGACGATTCATGCTGTCGTCGACGTTACTGGGCTGGGGCTTTCTTGGGCTGGCCTATGTGCTGAGCAGTGTGTCCGCCGAGAAATCCACCGCCGCCGGGTTGGCGCTGGGGGTGTGGTTCTTTTTTGTGCTGGTGTTCGACCTGGCGCTGCTGGCATTGCTGGTGCTCAGCGAAGGGCAGTTCAATCCGAAAGTGCTGCCCTGGTTGCTGCTGCTCAATCCTGCCGACATCTATCGCCTGATCAATCTCTCCGGTTTTGAACCGGGCGCCAATGCCGCTGGCGTGCTGACGCTGGGCAGCGATCTGCCGATGCCGGGCGCGATGCTCTGGCTGTGCCTGTTGCTGTGGGTAGCGGCGCCTTTGGGCTCGGCCTGGCTGCTGTTCCGTCGACGGGCGACATGAATTCCCACCTTGATATTTCTGGAGCAGTTGACGATGAGCACTCTTTATCTAACGACGGTACGCGCGGTGGCAGGTCTGATGGTCTGTCTGCTGCTGGCGGCCTGTGACAAACCGGAGCAAGCCAGCTACAGCGACGCGCCCACCGCGTTTCATCCCAGTGATGAATGCCATGTCTGCGGCATGATCATCGACGGCTTCCCCGGGCCCAAGGGCGAAGTGGTCGAGCGCAGCGGCGTCAAGAAATTCTGTTCCACGGCGGAAATGATCGGTTGGTGGTTGCAGCCGGAAAATCATCATGGCGATGCCAGGTTGTATGTCCACGACATGGGCCGCAGTCCGTGGAATGCACCGGATGATGCCCACCTTATCGATGCCAGGGATGCCTTCTACGTGGTTGGCACCCGGCTCAAGGGGGCCATGGGCGTGGTGCTGGCGTCTTTCTCCTCTCAGCAGGCCGCTGAAAAACTGGTCGCCGAGCAGGGCGGTCGCGTGCTGCGGTTCAGTGAAATCGATCAGGCGGTGCTTCAACAACCGGCCATGTCGCACTCGACTCACTGACCGGTCGGTTCTCTGCGCAACCTTTGAAAAAATCTGATCGCCGTCAAGTCGGTATTTTTGCACCTGTTCAAAGATAGGGACCCGTAATGTCCCTAGTGCTTGGCATCGACGATGCCCAGGAGAACATGATGCAAACCGAGTTTCAGGACCGTTTGGCCGTGATCACCGGCGCCAGTTCCGGGATTGGTCTGGCCCTGTGCGCTGCGCTGTTGCCGCGTGGCGTCAAGGTGTTGGCGATGTCACGTACCGTCGGTGAGTTGCCGACCTTGCAGCAGGTCTACGGCGAACGGCTGCAATGGTGTGCCGGGGACGTCACCTGCGAGGAGGACCTGCAAGGGCTGGCCCGGCGGGCGGCGGCGCTGGGCCCGGTGGATTATCTGGTGCCTGGCGCGGGGATCGCGGAAATGGCCGACAGCCTGGACATGCCGGCCTTTCAACGCCAATGGGCGGTCAACGGTGCCGGGGCGTTGAACACTCTGGCGGCGTTGCGCGGGGAGCTGGCGAGCCCGGCTTCGGTGGTGTTTGTCGGCAGCTTCCTGACCGGTTCGACCTTTCCCGGCCTGGCTGCCTGCATAGCCAGCAAGGCCGCGCTGGCAGCACAGGCGCGCACGTTGGCGGTGGAGTTTGCCCGTTTTGATGTGCGCATCAATCTGGTCTCCCCGGGGCCGACCGCCACCCCGATGTGGGACAACCTGGGCTTGAGCGACGATGAACTCGACGAAGTCGCCGACACCCTCGGCAAACGTCTGCTGCCTGGTCATTTCCTCGATGCATCAGCGGTGGCCAACGTGATTGTCTTTCAGCTGTCCCAAGGTGCCCGGGGTGTCTATGGGCAGGACTGGAAGGTCGATAATGGTTATACCTTGGGGTGATGGGTGAACACACACACACACTTGGGCTGTGAAGGCGGTCCGTGGTTTGTTGAGCGAGAACATATCCATTCCTGCGGTAACGGCCACTTATGGTTCCGCTCTTACAGCCATCCCTTTCAAGGTCTTTGATAAAATCCCCCCAAAATTCCAGTCAGGACGACGAGACGATGTGGGCAGAGGTTTTAGCGCGGTTTGAGAAAAAAGCACCGGCCAGTGTTATGGCCAAATTGGTGTTGGAGCAGGCCATTGCGCCTGAGTGGGTTGATCAGATGTTCGAAGAACATCGTCAACGGCAGTACCCGCGTGAACTGTTGTTTTCAACCATCGTTGAGCTGATGTCCCTTGTCTCACTGGGTTTGCGACCTTCGCTGCATGCCGCTGCGCGTCAGATGGAAAATCTTCCAGTCAGCCTGGCGGCGCTCTATGACAAGGTCAGCCGCACAGAGCCTGCGCTGCTGCGCGCCTTGGTCACCGGCAGCGCGCAGCGCCTGACTCCGACGATTGAAGAGCTGGGTTACTCAGCCATGTTGCCTGGCTGGCAACTGCGCATCGTTGACGGTAATCACCTGCCTTCCAGCGAAAAACGTCTGGGGCCTTTGCGTCGTGAACGAGGTGCCGCCCGGCCTGGTTTTTCGGTTGTGGTCTACGACCCTGATCTGGACCAGGTCGTCGACCTCCAGCCCTGTGAAGATGCTTACGCCAGTGAGCGCGTCAGCGTTCTGCCGTTGCTAGAAAAAGCCAGTGCCGGCCAGTTGTGGATGGCTGATCGGCTCTATTGCACGCTCCCGGTCATGGAGGCCTGCGAAGAGGTCGGGGCTTCATTCATTATTCGTCAGCAAAGCAAGCATCCGCGCCTGCTTCAGGAGAGCGACTGGCAGGCGCCTGTGGCCGTCACGACAGGCAGCGTGCGTGAGCAAATCATCGAAGTGAAAGGCGGGCGCCAATGGCGGCGTGTCGAACTGAGCCTGCAAAAACCCACCGACTCAGGTGACACCACGCTGTTGTTCTGGAGCAACTTGCCCGACACCGTCAGCGCTGAACAAATCGCCGATTTGTACCGTCGTCGCTGGAGTATCGAAGGGATGTTCCAGCGCCTGGAATCAGTGCTGGAAAGTGAAATCGAAACCTTGGGCAACCCTAAGGCCGCACTGCTGGGGTTTGCGTCGGCCGTGTTGGCTTACAACGTTTTGGCTGTGCTCAAGCGCAGCGTCGAACAGGCTCATCGCCAGACCCAGTCCGAAGATTGGGAAGCTTCGATTTTCCACCTGACGGTACAGGTACGCAGCGGTTATGAGGGCATGCAGATTGCCTTGCCGTCAGAACACTTCCCCACCACAACACCCCCTGAAGGAATAGCTCAGCGCTTGCTGTTGCTCGGTGGCTATATCCAGCCCAGACAGGTTGCCAAAAGTAAACGCGGCCCGAAGTTGCCCAAACCCAAGGAATGGCTTGAGGGCAAAGCAGTGCATGCCCACGTGTCGACGGATCGCGTGCTCAAGGCTACCAAAGTCAAAAGACCTTGAAAGGGATGGCTGTAAGAGCGGAACCAATACCAGCCGTTACCGCAGAAACAGATATACACCCAAGCCCAACCCCAACCCCAACCCCTAATGCGAAGTCCCCTCCACAAACTCGATCTTGTTACCCACGTTATATTTGCCCGACGGTTTGTTCATCGGCAGGCGCTTGATCTCCTTGAGGGTGTTGCTGTCGTAGACAATCAGCGCGCCATCGGTGGCCCAGATGCTCAGCAGCAGATAGCGGCCGTCGCGTGTGAACTCGACGTGGGCGGCCGTCTTGCCGGGCATCGGGCGCAAGGTGTGGGCGATTTCCAGGGTCTGTTTGTCGATCAGGTGAATCGCATCGTTGTCCGGCCCGAAGAACACGTCGGTCCAGGCATACCGCGAGTTGACGTGGCTGCGCATGAAGAAACCCGGCCCCAGGGTGGGGATTTCCTTGATCAGTTTCCAGGTCTTGAAGTCGATGACCGAGATCAGCCCCTGGCTGATGTTCGGCGTGGCGAACACCCATTGGCCGTTGTGTTTCCAATAGGTCCCGGACCCCAGGTGCGGCATACCCGGTAGCGGTATGTCGGTGACCACTTTGCCGCTGTCGAGGTCGATCACTTGACCGCCTTTGGCCTTGCGCGACGTGGCCAGCAGCTGCTTGTAGTCCGGGGAAAAGGAAAAGTCGTCCAGCACATCCTCGGCCTGGATCCGTCGCGGTTCGAAGTCCGGTGTGCCGGCGCTCGACAGTTCCCAGGCTTCCTTCACGTCTTTGAGCGCGACGATGAAACTGTCCCGTGGCGGGGCGGTGTAGACCGCGCTGACCCGTGATACGGTGCCGTCACGGCCGATCGCGGGGATGGTTTTGACCAGCGACAGATCGCGGGCATCGAGCACCACCAGGTTGCCCGGCAGGTAGTTTCCCACCAGCACCCAGCGACCATCCTTGCTCACCGCCAGGTTGCGGGTATTGAGCCCGGCGCGGACCTCGGCGATCAGCTTCAGGTTGTGCAGGTCGTACAGGCTGACCCAGCCATCGCGCGAGGCGACGTAGACGAAGCGCCCATCCGGCGAGAACTTCGGCCCGCCATGCACCGCAAAGTGCGAAGTAAATCGCGCCAGCACTTCAAAACGATCGCCGTCGAGGATGTTGATGTGGTGATCGCCGGCTTCCACCACCACGAAAAGGTTCAACGGATCGGCATCATGCTGGGGTGTGTCGGGCAGTTTGCTGATATCGGCGAGCATCGTGTGGCTGCCGAGAATGTCGTCGTTACTCCAGGTCGGCGCGGTGGCGGGCGGTTGCTGAAGGTAGTTCGCCAGCGCGTCGATCTGCGCCGGGTTGAACACGCTGGCAAACCCGGCCATCTGGCTCGCGGGGCGGCCGTTCTGGATCACGTTGCGGATTTCGTCGGGTTTGATCCGGCTCAGGCTCTCTGGCAGCAATGCCGGCCCCGTTCCGCCGAAACGGTTGGCGCCATGGCAGCCCTGGCAATGCTGCTGGTAGTGGTTGACGGCCTGTTCACGCGCTGCGTCGGCAGGCGGAATCGCTGCGCCGGCATGGGCCGCACCGACCCATAACAACGAGACAAGCACCCTGCGTTTCATATCGCCACCTTGCCGTGGCGTTGCCGCGCCTGGGCAGGATAAAAGCGCGCCGGGTATTCCATTTGCTGTGCGGCGAACAGATCGACCACTTTGCCAATTACCGTCAACGTCGGAATCCCGGGCGGGCAATCCAGCGCCAGGGTCGGCAGTTGGTGCAGCAAGCCACGGACGATATGCTGGTCGGGCCGCGTACCGTTGCTGATCAGCGCCGCCGGAGTGTCGGCAGACAGGCCGGCATCTATCAAGTGCCGAGCGATAATCCCGAGGTTCGATAAGCCCATGTAAAACACCAGGGTCTGGCTGCTGTCGGCCAGGTCGTGCCAGGGCAGTTTCAACTCGCCGTCGTGTTGCAAGTGGCCGGTAATGAATCGACAGGAGTTGACCAGATCCCGGTGGGTCAGCGGGATCCCGGCGTAAGCGCTGCACCCGGAGGCGGCCGTAATGCCGGGGACCACCTGACAATCAATGTTGCGTTGCAGCAGATACTCCAGCTCCTCGGCGCCGCGACCAAAAATCAACGGGTCGCCACCCTTGAGCCGGACCACACGCTGTCCTTGATCGGCGAGGTCGGCGAGCAGTCGGTTGATCTGCTCCTGGGGCAGGCTGTGGCAGCCGCTCGCCTTGCCGACGTAATGCCGGGAGCAGGTGAGGGGGATCAACGTCAGGAGCTCGGGGCTGATCAGGCGGTCGTAAACCACCGCGTCGGCCTGCATCAACAGGCTCCAGGCGCGCAGGGTCAGCAGGCGTGGATCGCCGGGACCAGCGCCAACCAGGGCGACTTCGCCCGGTCTGAACAGGGACTCAAGTGTTGCCGGTATAGCAATTGATGGAGGCATGGGACGTCCTTGGTGCTTCATCAGGTTGACCGGCCCCAGCCTTTTTCAGGTGGTTGGCCGGACGGGCAATTCAGTGTGTGATGCAAGGAATGGTCGTTATGGGTGGCACGCCGATTTCTTCATCGCTGAGGTGGCAACCGGGGTCCTGGCCCCAGAGGTCGCCTTCGGCCCAGGCGCGGGTTCGGGTGTTGCCATTGCAGATGTCCAACCAGCGGCATTGACCACAGCGGCCACCGACCGCTCGCGGATGCGCACGCAGCTGCTGCAGCAAGGCGTCCGGCCGGTCCAGCCAGAGTGTGCGAAACGGCGTGTGCCGCACGTTACCCACCGAGTGCTGCCACCAATAGGTGTCGGGGTGTACTTCGCCGGTGTTGTCGATGTTGGCGATACCGCTGCCCGAAGCGTTGCCTCCCCAGGCGCGGAGCATGTGTTCCAGGCGCGGGTAATGTTCGGGTAGATGCAGGCCTGCCCATTGCAGCAAGAGAATCGCGTCGGCATCGTTATTGCCACTGACAAAATCGCTGTCGCGGCCCTGCACGACATCTTCCCAGGCCCGTTCAAAAATCAGCGTCATCGCATCACGGCTCATCTGTTGCCGGGCGTCGAGCTTGCGGCTGCGTTTGCCGCGACCGCTGTAGTTGAGGTGCGACAGGTAAAACTTCTGCACGTCGTACTCGCGCATCAGCCCGAGTAATTGGGGAAGCTGCCCATGGTTCTCCTGGGTGAGGGTGGTGCGCAGGCCGACACGAATGTCCTGTTCACGACAGAGCCGGATCGCCTGCATGGAACTGGCAAAACTGCCCTTCAATTGGCGGAAGGCGTCATGGGTGGCTTCCAGGCCATCGATGCTGATCCCGACATAATCGAAATTCGCCGCGCGGATCTGCGGGATGTTTTGCTCATTGATCAGCGTGCCGTTGGTGGACAAGGCCACAAAGAAACCCTTGGCGCGGGCGTAAGCGCTGAGCACAAACAGATCGTCGCGCAATAAGGGTTCACCGCCGGACAGAATCAGGACCTTTACGCCTGCGTCGTGCAGGTCGTCGATCACGGTGAGTGCAGTCGGCGTATCCAGTTCATCTCGAAAGACACTGTCGGCGGAGGTGGCGTAACAGTGTTTGCAGGTCAGGTTGCAGCGCCTGAGCAGGTTCCAGATCACCACTGGCGCCCGGTGGTTGCCCGGTGGGCTGGTTCTGGGGGCGGGCGCCTGGCCGGCCAGCGCTCGCAGGTATTGGCTGATCCTCAACATGCAACTCTCCTTGAGTCGGCGCGTGTTCAGCGCGAAGCGGGTGGCAGGCGCAAACCGGTTTTTTTCAGGATGCGGCTGCTCACCAGCATCTCGTCGGCGGCACAGGCATCGCCCAGCAAATAGCGCAGGTGCTCGCGGTAGCTGTCGATTTCCTCGCGACTGCGGCCATGCACCATGGCAAACAGGTTGTAGCGCCACTCGGCCCGGCGCGGACGTCGATAGCAATGGCTGACGAAGGGTTGCGCACCGATCAGCGCGCCGAGGCGCGGCATGTCTGTGTCGAGCACATCCCAGACCGTCATGCCGTTGTAGCGATAGCCCAGGCGGTAGTGGTTGGGGACCGCGGCGATGCGCCGGATGGCACCCTCGGCCTGCAATCGCTTGAGCAAGTCCAGGGTCGATTCAATGCTCAGCCCCAACTGATCGGCGAGCCAGGCCCAAGGGTCGTCCAGCAACGGCAGGCCGGCCTGGGTCAGCTCGATCAGGCGGTGGGCCAGAGTGTCTTCAGACCGGGAAATACAGACCGACATGGTAGGTCTCCTCTTTAGGCAGGTTAAGCAACGGCAGGCCGGTCAGGGATTCGATGCGATGCAGGGCATCGGCCAGGCCTTGTTCACTGGCGCAGCCGAGCACGAACCACATGTTCCAGCGGTGTTCGCGTCGATAGTTGTGCGCCACTTCAGGCAGCTCATGCAGTTGCGCGGCGACGTTTTCGAAACGTTCTTCCGGCACCGCCAGCGCCGCGAGCGTGAAGGTCCCTCCCAGCCGTTCGATGTCGAACATCGGGCCGAAGCGCGTGAGCACACCGTCCTCCAGCAGTTGGTGGAGGCGATCGAGCAATTCGGCGCTGCTGCTTTCCAGTTCGGCGGCCACTACCTGCCAGGGATCGCGTACCAGCGGCAGGCCCCGTTGCAAGCGATTGATCAGCCGACGGTCGAGGTCATCCACGGGGAGGTGCTCCTGTTGGCAAGGGTGCAAAGCGCCCGCCGCATTGTTTGAAGGCGTGGGTGCTGAACAGCAGTTGGTGGGGCAGGTCGCTCAGCAGGTGTTCTTCCAGCAGCGCCTGGATTTGCGCCTCGACCCGATCACGTTGACGCCCGTGAACCATGCAGAACAGGTTGTAGCGCCATTGCGGCAAGCGTCGCGGCCGTTGATAGCAGAGGGTGATGCCGGATGCCCGGCCCAGGCGCTGGCCGACTTCGTCGATCAGCGCGTCCGGAACATCCAGCACCAGCATGGCATTGGCGGTAAAACCCAGCGCGCGATGGTTGAGTACCAGGCCGACCCGACGGAACAACCCTTGTTCCTGCCACTGGCGCATTTGCGCGAGTACCTGGTTTTCGTCGGCGTTTATCCGTTCGGCGAGGGCCTGATAGGGGCGCGCCACCAGGGGCAAACCGCCTTCCAGGTGTCGACGCAGGGCCAGCGCCTGTTTGGGATTCAATTGCGCTTTCAAGGGCCTTCTCCCAAGGCAAAGCCAAGGTCGATGCGGTAGGCGGTCAACATCGGCAGGTCCAGTGGCGTGAGACCGGTGTCGCTCTCCAGTTCTTCGAGAATTCGCTCGATGTGCTGGCGGTCGGGGCCGGTCAACACGAACCACAGGTTGTAGTGGTGTTCCCGCGCATAGTTGTGATTGACCTCGGGGTATTGGCTGACGCGTTCGGCAACCTGATGCAGGCGTTCGACGGGCACGGCGAGGGCGGCGAGGGTGCTGGCCCCGGCGCGCCGGTGTTCGAACACCGGGCCAACGCGTGACAAGGCTCCGGCCAGTTCCAGGCGTTGCAGGCAGGCCATCACCTGCGGCTCAGTGCAACCCAGGGTATGGGCCATCTCACGAAAGGGTTCCGCGCTCAGCGGCATGCCGTGCTGGAAGCGGTCGATCAGTTGCTGGCTGAGCAGGTCGAGGTTCATTTCAATAGCCCATTTTTTGCGCGCGACTGCTGAAGAAGATGCCGCTCGGCGCGGTGGCGGGCAGGGTACTCAGCTGCTTCAGGCTGTACGGGTCCCAGACCTGAACCTGATTGCCATCGCGTAACGACAGCCACAGCTGGTCGCCGCGCGCGGTGAATTCCATGTGCAGCACTGCGGGTCCCGGTCGCAGATCGGCGACCACGGCGTGGGTTTCGGTATCGATGACCTGAACCCGATCGTTGTCCGGGTAGGCGAAATTGACCCACAGTTGCCGACCATCCGGCCGCGATGTGACGAACACGGGTTGACCGGCAACGGGGATGACTGCGGTCTGCTGCCAGGTGCGCGAATCCATCACCAGCACCTGGTGTCGGCCGACGGCGGGCACAAAGGCCTGATGGTCGGCGATGGCCCAGCCCTCCAGGTGCGGCATCTTGTAGACGGGCAGTTTCGCCTGGCCGCGTCCGTAATCGGCGAGCACTCGCTGTACCCCGCGCTCGGGATGCCATAGATCGAGTTGGGCCATGCCGTCTTCGCCGAACAGCCCGGCCATGTAGTAGCGACCGTCCGGTGTAATCAGCGCGTCGTAGGGTTGCTTGCCAATGTCAGAAAAGCGGCTGATCCGCGGGGATATGCCGTGGCTGAAGTCGGCGGTCCAGATCTCGCCGGTATCGAACAGGCTGAACACAAAGCGCTGGCCGGGCGCGTCGACCAGGCCAACCACCCTGGAGCGCTGGGTGCCATCGGCCAGTGGTGTGGCCGGAATATCGGCCACTTGCTGAAGGGTTTGCGCATCGAAAACCTTGACGCCGCCAGGGACGTAGTTCGACACGGCGATCAATTTGCCGTCCTGGCTGATGGCGCCGCCGATGCTGTTGCCGCCCTGTATTACCCGATGGTCGATGCGTTGGGTCAGCAGGTCGATCTTGCTCAACCCACCGTCGCGGCCGAACACATAGGCATAGCGCTGGTCGCGGGAGAACACCACCGAGGCATGGGACAGATCGCCCAACCCCTCGAGTCGGGCCAGTGCCGTGCGCGTGTCGTTTTCGATGATTTGCAGGCTGCCGGTGGCGCGCTCCACCACCACGCCAAGATCGCCGGTGCCACGCAACGGCGGCTGAACACACGCGGACAACAACAGCCCGGTCGCCGCTGAGAGCAGGATTGAACGGATCATGGTGCGGGATATCCCTGGAGAAGAAGGTCGACCAGCCAACGGATGTCGTCCGGGCCAAGCAATGGCGCCCAGCCGGGCATCGCGGTGCCGGGCCGGCCTTGGGTGACGGTGGCAATCAGGCTGTCCCTGGACTTGCCCGCCAGCGCTGCGCGAGTCAGTTCGGGACCCAGCCCGCCGGTCATGTGCAGCCCATGGCAGGCGCCACAATCCTGCGCCAGCAGGTGTTCGAGTTGTGCCTGACGCCTGGCGTCAGGCGCCGCAACCGCGGTTGCGCAAATGAGGAGGAGGGCCGCCAGGAATACAGCGTGTCGGTACACCATCATGACGCCCTCCCATTGGCTATTTCAGGCTCAGGACCCAAGTCGCAAGGGTCTTCGCTTCTTCATCCGTCACCGGGTTGGCCGGCATCGGCATCGGGCCCCAGTTACCTTGCGTGCCGTTCTTGATGTGGTTGGCCAGGGTATCCACGGCCCCGGCCACTCCCGCGTTCTTGGCCGCCACCTCCTTGAGCGCCGGGCCGACAAGCTTGGCGTCGATGGCATGGCAGGCGGCGCAGGGTTTGCTCTTGAACAGCTCCAGCGCGTCTTGGGCCATGGCCGGCTGCACGCACAGCGCAGCGGTCAGGGCGAACAGTGAAAGCAGAGTATTTTTCATGGTGTTTCCTTGTATTGATGGAGCTCAATAGATGTCGTGTTGGGTGTTGTAGACGTTGAACTTCCCGGTGGGTGTGATCAGCCGTTTGTCCTTGATAACCGATTTGAGCTTCAGCGTTTTGTCGTCGATCACTACCAGCGCCGATTCGTCTGCCTGGCCGCTCCACACGGAGAACCAGACTTCATCGCCGGCCTTGTTGTATTCCGGTTGCACGACGCGCATCGCCCCTTGCTTGATGCCCGCGTATTCGGCGATAGGCAGCACGGTGTAGCCGGCATCGAGCTTGTCGATGTTGAACACCGCCACTGACTGACTGAGTTTTGCGTCCGGGTTGAGGGTGGTGTCGACATACAGGTGACGGGAGTTGGGGTGGGTTTTGATGAACAGCGAGCCGCCGCCCTGGCCCTTGATCGAGGTGACCTGTTTCCAGGCGTACTGCGGGTGTTTGACCGGGTCGGTGCCGATCAGCGAGATGCCCTCATCACCCAGGTGGCTGGTGGCCCAGACCGGCCCGTAGGTCGGGTGGTCGAAGTTGGCGCCACGGCCCGGGTGCGGGGTTTTGCCGACATCCACCAGGGCGGTCAACTCGCGCTTCTTGGAGTCGATCACGGCGACTTTGTTGGAGTTGTTAGCAGCGGTCATGAAGTAGCGATGCGTGCTGTCCCAACCGCCGTCATGCAGGAACGGCGCGGCATCGATGTAGGTGATGGTGAGGTTTTTGATGTCCTGGTAATTGACCAGCATGACCTTGCCGGTTTCCTTGACGTTGACGATGAACTCCGGCCATTCGTGGGAAGCGATGATCGCCGCGACTCGCGGCTCAGGGTGATATTCCTGCTTGTCGACGGTCATGCCGCGGGTCGAGACGATCTGTCTGGGCTCCAGGGTTTCGCCATCCATGATGGTGAACTGCGGCGGCCAATAGGAACCGGCAATGGTGTACTTGTCTTCGTAGCCCTTGAACTTGGAGGTCTCCACCGATCGTGCCTCGATGCCCACTTTGACTTCGGCCACCTTGGTCGGCTCCACCGGCCACAGGTCGATCATGTCGATTCGCGCGTCTCGACCGATCACCAGCAAGTACCGGCCCGAGGCGGAGATGCGCGAGATGTGCACCGCATAACCGGTCTCGATCAGCTTGACGATCTGTTTGCTGTCACCGTCGATCAGGGCAATCTTGCCGTCATCGCGCAATGTCACCGAAAACAGGTTGGGCAAGTTGAGCTTGCTCAGTTGCCTGGTCGGACGATCCTCGGGTTTGACCAGCACTTTCCAGGTTTTCAGCGTTTCGGCCATGCCCCATTCCGGTGGCGTCGGCGGCGTGTGCTGAATGAACTTGGCCATGTCCGTGATCTGATCCTTGGTCAGCGCATTGGACGTCCCCCAATTCGGCATGCCTGCGGGCGATCCATAGGTAATCAACGCCTCCAGGAAGGGTTGCCCGCGGGCCTGGGTGATGTCCGGCGTCAGGGGTTTCCCGGTGGCGCCTTTGCGCAGAACGCCATGGCAGCCGGCGCAGCGCTGGAAGTAGATTTCCTTGGATGCGTCGAACTCGGCCTGGCTCATGTCGGGCGCGCCGGCGGTTTTGGCCATGGGCGGGTTGGCCGCTGCAGCGGCGGGTTCATCGGCTCTGGCCGCATGTGTCACCGCAAGGGCCAGTGCCGAACACAGTGTGGCGACAGTCAGAGCAAACGTTTTTCTATTGCTGATCAGCATTCCATTTCTCCTCAGGCAAGACCTTTGCGATGTGCTTGAACGGCCGCACAAGACGCAGGTTCTTAGTGCGCTGCAAGGCTATGCCCGAGCAGGCCAATGCTTGCTTGACGGGGATCAAGTTTGCCGGCCACGCCACTTGCCAGGTTGTCGCAGGGGGCCGTAGCGTGTTCCTCAATTCCGCTGTTGAATCAGGTGCCCCATGGACCGTAGCCAGTCTTGCGAACACACGATCGAACCCTTCTACCAACCGCTGAATAATGAGCAGGCGCTGTTCGAGCAAGCCTGGCGACACGGCATGCCGGTCCTGATCAAGGGCCCCACCGGCTGTGGCAAGACCCGCTTCGTCCAGCACATGGCCCACCGCCTGAACCTGCCGTTGCACACCGTGGCGTGCCACGATGACTTGAGCGCCGCCGACCTGATCGGCCGGCACCTGATCGGCGCCCAAGGCACCTGGTGGCAGGACGGGCCGCTGACTCGCGCGGTGCGCGAAGGGGGCATCTGTTACCTCGACGAAGTGGTCGAGGCCCGCCAGGACACCGTGGTGGTCCTGCACCCATTGGCCGACGACCGTCGTGAGTTGTTCCTGGAGCGCACCGGCGAAGTACTGCGAGCACCGCCATCCTTCATGTTGGTGGTGTCCTATAACCCCGGTTACCAGAACCTGCTCAAAGGCATGAAGCCCAGCACCCGCCAGCGTTTCGTGGCGATGCGCTTCGATTACCCGGCGCCCGCCGAGGAAGCGCGCATCGTCGCTCGCGAGGCCCGGGTGGACGCTGCGCTGGCAAACCAGGTGGTCGGGTTGGGGCAGGCATTGCGCCGCCTGGATCAGCATGACCTGGAAGAAGTGGCGTCCACACGCTTGCTGATTTTTACCGCGCGCATGATCGGTGCCGGCATGAATCCCCGCGAGGCCTGCCTGGCCTGCCTGGCCGAGCCGCTGAGCGATGACGGGGTGACGGTGGCCGCGCTGATGGACGTGGTTGATGTCTACTTCGGCTGACACCGCCGGGCACTCGCCTCGCCACTTGCCGGGGGACCTGGCGATGTGGTTTTTCATCCTCGCCGAGCTGACGGTGTTCGCCATCCTGATACTGGCGTTCGCCGTGACCCAGGCAATCAAACCGCAGCTGTTCGTCGAAAGTCGTCTGTTGCTCAATACGTCCACCGGCCTGGCGATGACCCTGAGCCTGCTCACGGCCGGGCTGTTCGCCGCGCTGGCTCAGGAGCAAGTCAGGCGCTCATGGCCTCGCCACGGCGCTGTCTACCTGCTGGCAGCGCTGCTCGCCGCCAGCGTCTACGTGGTGTTGAAGCTCACTGAATACCGGCACTTGCTGGCCTCGGGGCTGGGCATGGAGCACAACACCTTTTTCACCCTCTACTGGATCCTCACCGGGTTTCATTTTCTTCACGTATTGCTTGGCATGGTCATTCTCGGATGGCTGGCCGAGCGTTGCCGCCGTGGCCTGTACGACGCCGGCAACCGCAGCGGATTTGAATCCGGCGTGTTGTATTGGCACATGGTCGATCTGATCTGGGTCGTACTTTTTCCGCTGGTCTACGTTCTGAATTGATGGGGGGCTGATGTCAGTTTCCAGGTTTTTGCTCGTCTGTTGGGCCGCATTGGCGACGTTAAGCGTGTGCACGGTGGTGCTGGCACAGTCCGGCGCGACGTGGCCGCTGTCCATGGCCATTTTGCTGGTGGCGGTCGGCAAGGCCTGGCTGATCACCGATGGCTTCATGGAGCTGCGCCGCGCACCGCGATTGTGGCGAGGGTTGATGGTGAGCTGGGCGCTGGTGCTGGCAGCCGTGGTGGGATTGATGCTGGTGCTGGTCGGTTAAGGCATACAGTCTGTAAAACAGCGCGAATCTAATGTGGGCTATACGGTCTATACCTGACCAAAACCATCGGCGTTTCTTGATCGCCATCAAGCAGGTTTCAACCCTTCGCTTCCTATCATGGACGGGCCAAGCAAAGAGGAAGCGACCATGTCAGAGACCTTCACCAAAGGCATGGCCAGGAACATCTATTTCGGGGGGAGCGTGTTCTTCTTCCTGATATTCCTGGCCTTGACCTATCACACCGAGCAGACCTTTCCTGACCGCAGCAATGCAGCGCAATTGACCGAATCAGTGATTCGCGGCAAGACGGTCTGGGAGCAAAACAACTGTATCGGTTGCCACACGCTGTTGGGCGAGGGCGCTTACTTCGCGCCTGAACTGGGCAATGTGTTTCAGCGCCGCGGCGGCGAGGAGGCGTTCAAACCCTTCCTGCATGCCTGGATGAAGATGCAGCCCCTGGGCGTACCCGGGCGTAGGGCGATGCCGCAATTCAACCTGAGTGAGCAGGAAGTCGACGACATCGCCGAATTCCTCAAGTGGAGCTCGAACATCAATACCAATGGCTGGCCGCCAAACAAGGAGGGCTGAGTGATGAGCATTGCCAATCCACATCTGAAGTTCGCCTCGCAAGCCGTGGCCAAACCTTACTTCGTATTTGCCCTGATCCTGTTCCTGGGCCAAGTGTTGTTCGGTTTGATCATGGGCCTGCAGTACGTGATAGGGGACTTCCTGTTCCCGGTCATTCCTTTCAACGTCGCGCGGATGGTGCACACCAACCTGCTGATTGTCTGGCTGCTGTTCGGCTTCATGGGGGCCGCCTACTACCTGATTCCGGAGGAGGCCGACCGTGAGCTGCACAGCCCGAAGCTGGCGCTGATCCTGTTCTGGGTGTTCGCCGCCGCCGGTGTACTGACCATTCTCGGTTACTTGCTGGTGCCTTATGCGGGCCTGGCGAAGCTGACCCACAACGAGCTGTTGCCGACCATGGGCCGGGAGTTCCTGGAGCAGCCGACCATCACCAAGATGGGCATCGTGGTGGTGTGCCTGGGGTTTCTCTACAACATCGGCATGACCCTGCTCAAAGGCCGCAAGACCACCGTCAGCATGGTCATGATGACCGGGTTGATCGGCCTGGCGGTGTTCTTCCTGTTCTCCTTCTACAACCCCGGCAACCTGGCCCGCGACAAGTTCTATTGGTGGTGGGTGGTGCATCTGTGGGTGGAGGGTGTGTGGGAACTGATCATGGGCTCGATGCTGGCCTTCGTGCTGATCAAGATCACCGGGGTGGACCGGGAAGTGGTGGAGAAATGGCTCTACGTGATCATCGCCATGGCGCTGATCACCGGGATCATCGGTACCGGTCACCACTTCTTCTGGATCGGCGCGCCCGAGGTCTGGCTGTGGGTGGGCTCGATCTTCTCGGCCCTGGAGCCGCTGCCCTTCCTGGCCATGGTGATCTTTGCCTTCAGCATGGTGAAGAACCGCCGCCGGCAGCATCCGAACCGCGCCGCCACGCTGTGGGCCAAGGGCACCACCGTGACCGCCTTCTTCGGTGCCGGAGTCTGGGGTTTCCTGCACACCCTGGCACCGGTCAACTTCTACACCCATGGCTCGCAACTGACCGCCGCCCACGGGCACCTGGCGTTCTACGGTGCTTACGCGATGATCGTGATGACCTTGATCAGCTACGCCATGCCACGCCTGCGCGGGCTCGGTGAGGCCGCCGACGAACGCTCGCAGACCCTGGAGATCTGGGGCTTCTGGTTGATGACCCTGTCGATGGTGCTGATCACCCTGATGCTGACCGCCGCCGGCGTGGTGCAGGTGTTGTTGCAACGTTGGGCAGAGGACGGCAGTGCCTTGCCGTTCATGGCCACGGTCGAGCATCTGCAAGGCTTGTTCTGGGCGCGCCTGGTCAGTGGACTGGGGTTCTTCGTCGGGCTGCTCTGCTATCTGGCGAGCTTCCGCCAGCGCGCTCGTGCCGCGTTGCGCGCACCGGCGGCGGTGGTTCCATCATGAGTCGCCGTTAGGTCTGGAAAGGGTCGGTCCGGCGGTGACGCCGGGCCGTTTTTTGGCACATGAAACCAGGAGGCTCCATGGCCTTCACCCTTGAATTGGAAGAATGGGTCGGTAGCGTCTGGCATCGCTTCATCACCCGCCGCGCGAGCCCGGACTTCCCCGAGGCCCGGGTCGAACTGGCCCCGCGGCAACGCTCGCTGGCGCTGTTGCAGCGGGCCATGGGCGATGTCGGCAACCGGGGCGTGGAGGCCGCCAGCGAGCGTGACCTGCTGCTGCGGCGCACCCTGTTGCAGCAGATCGCCGGCACCTGCCGGCAAGTGCCGTTGGCCTGGTGCGACGCGCAGAATCTGCGTCTGCCGGCGAGCCTGGCGGTGTTTCCCGATGCCGGACTGAATGAGGAACTCTATCGCTGGCTGGCACTGTTGGCGGCGCATTCCGGGCCGATGCGGCACTGGGGCCGGGACAATCAACGCTGGACCCAGACCCTGTTGCAGCGCTATCCGCCGTTGCGCGCCCGCTATCGGCGCCTGGTCGAGGCCCATCTGCAACTGCGCCCGGATCCGGCGTCGCTGAGCCCTGCCGAAGCCGCGCTGGAGCGCAGTGTGTGCCAGGCCCTGCGCGAACCGGGCAGTGTCAGCGAGTTTGTGCGCAGCGAGCGGGCGGCCTGGCCGGTGCCGCTGTGGCTGTATCCGCCGCTGCATCTGGCCAGCCCGCAAGCGGCGGATCTCGAGGAGTCGGATGAGTGCCTGGCGACACCTCCGGGCGAACAGCAAGGCGGTCGCAAGCGCGCTACGCGGATCGACGACAGCACGCGCCAGGGTGGGCTGCTGGTGGTGCGCCTGGAGAACCTGTTCAGCTGGACCGAGCACGTGGACCTGGATCGCTGGTCGGATGATCGCGAAGACCCCGACGCCGCAAGGGTCGCCGATGACCTGGACCAACTGACCCTGTCGCGCACCCGCCTGCGCAAGGGCGGTGGTCTCAAGCTGCACCTGGATCTGCCACCGGCGGACGTCGATGACATCCCCCTGGGGGCGGGCATCAAGTTGCCGGAATGGGACTATCGCCAAGCACGTTTGCGGGACGACTTCGTCAACCTGCAAATGCTTGTGCCCCGTGACTCTCAGGCGCAGCCGCTGCCTGCGCGGCTCAAGCCCTCGGCGCAGCGCTTGCGGCGACAGTTCGAACACCTGCGCAACGACCGGCAGTGGTTGCGGCAGCAGCCCCAGGGCAGCGAGCTGGATATGCAGGCCTGGCTGGACTTTCACGTCGAGCGTGCGCATGGGCAGTGCGCCGAACGAGGCCTGTTCATGGAGCAACGCCAGACTCGTCGCGATCTGGCGTGCCTGTTGCTGGCCGATCTCTCGATGTCCACCGATGCCCACCTGAACACTGAACATCGGGTGATCGATGTGATCCGCGACAGCCTGCTGCTGTTCGGCGAAACCCTGTCGGTGCTGGGCGACGACTTTGCCCTGTACGGGTTTTCCTCGCTGCGCCGCCAGCAGGTGCGGATGCAGGAACTCAAGGCGTTCGATCAGCGTTATGACGACACTACCCGGGGGCGCATTCAGGGGCTCAAGCCGGGTTACTACACGCGCATGGGGGCCGCCATCCGCCAGGCCACCCAACTGCTGGGCGGCTGCAAGCGGCGGCGCAAGCTGTTGCTGTTGCTCACGGACGGCAAGCCCAATGACCTGGATCTGTACGAGGGGCGCTACGGCGTTGAAGACACCCGCCAGGCGGTGCTGGAGGCCAGGCGCCAGGGGCTGACGCCGTTTTGCATCACCATCGATCGTGAAGCCGGTGCGTACCTGCCGTACATGTTCGGCGGCCATGGCTACACCCTGATCCACCAACCGCAACAACTGCCCCTGCGCTTGCCGCAACTGTATCGGCAATTGACCCAGCCCTGAGGGGAGGTGGTTGGCGGCGAGCGGCCGCGCTTAACCGCGCGGCAGCCAGAAAAACATCGTCACGCAGAAGATCGCAAGGCCGATGCAGAACCACCTGAAGCGTCGTAGCGTGCGTTGTCGGGCACCGCTCGCCAGCGCCGACAGGGGCATGCCGCAGTGGCTGCAGGTACTTTGCCGAGGCGGGTGGGGGTGTTGGCAATACAGGCAGACGGGCAGGGCATTCACTCGAAGTGCTCCAGGCGCGGACGGTCGAGAATGACAATCTGGCGGCCGTCCTGGGTGATGATCTTCTCATCGATCAGGCGGCGGATGATCCGCGAGAAGGTTTCCGGCTGGATGGACAGGTGGCCGGCAATCAACTGCTTGGCCATCGGCAACTCGAACTGGCGCTCAACCGGCTGCAGGTGCATCAGTTGCGTGAGCAGGTACCGCACGACCCGGTGGGTAGCGTTTTTCAGCGACAGGGTTTCGATTTCGTTGACCCGTTGATGCAGGCGCATGCTGAGTTTGCCGAGCAGGGCGAAGGTCAGGCGGCTGTTGCTCTGCAGCAGGCGCATGTAGGTGCTGTTGCTCAGGCGATAGAGCTGCGTGGGGCCCACGGCCTCAGCCGAGGCCACATAGTTGGGTGTGTCCATCAGCATCATCGCCTCGGCGAAGGTTTGTCGCGGGCCGATGACTTCGAACACTTTCTCCTGCCCGTCCGGGGTCAGGCGGTAGATCTTCACCGCACCGGCAATCACAAAGTAAAACGAATCGGCGGGCTCGCCCTGGCGAAACAGCGGCTCGCCCTTGTCGATGCTCAGCAAATGGCTGGACCCCATCAGCTCATCCAGCTGTTCTTCATTCAAGGGCTCGAACAAGTGATGGCTGCGCAGAATCTGGTGATGGACGCGGTGAAGCACCATGAGAATTCATCCTGATAGCGAAAAAAGGGGGGAACCATAGAGGTAGGAGCGAGCGTGCTCGCGATGAACTCAAGAGCAGCGCGGTTAATC
>RCUJ01000241.1_pt1 | contig 31372 bp, 28 predicted proteins | sample 2166321 | NCBI WGS metagenome assembly RCUJ01 (sample SAMN09932808, study PRJNA488358) | compost metagenome | feature: garden; material: soil; isolation source: compost soil in an enriched community after 118 h of incubation | place: Germany: Experimental Botanical Garden Goettingen | collected... | reverse complement strand
CGCGAGCAGCACGGCGGCCCACAGCGTGGTGAGTAGTTTCCTTGTCATGGCGGGGACCCGTTCATCGTCGTGGTTCAAGAGGCGGCCGGCGCGGGTTCGGCTGGCGCGACCGGCGGCGGCGCGCACAGCGCTTCGAACTGCGCCTTGTTGAGCAGCGCCCGCACGCCCTGGCGCACGGAGGTGGTGGTGCCGGTGGCGCCGGGGGTGGTGTCGGTCACGGTGGTGCTGATGTCCCACACGGCGTTGTACTGGTCGGGCAGGGCCGCGAGCCCCGAGCCGCTGCTGGAGGCGCCGCCCGTGATGCCGCCTGGGCCCGTGCTGCCGCCGCCGCCGCTGTCGACGGCCTTGGTGGCGCGCACGCACACGGGCGGGGCGACGGTGACCGTGTAGTCGTTCACGCCGTCGTTGTTGATGTCGACCATGCTCACGGTGCCCTGCGGCGGCGCGAGCGACGGGGTGCCGTCGCTGCCGGGCACCAGCAGGCTGGCCGCGACCTCCTCGATCGCGCGGTTGGCGGCGGCCACGGCTTCGTTGCGGGTCTGCAGGTTGCCCACGGCCTTGAGGTTGGCGCCGCTGAGGTTGAAGGCGGCGGTGACCACGAGCGTGATCAGCAGCAGCATGATCATCCCGATGATCAGCGCGGCGCCGCGCTGGGTCTGGGTGGAGCGGCCGGCGTGCACGCGTGGCTTCATGGCGTTTCCCTCCGGCCGGTGACGTTGGTCAGGCGCACGGTGGTCGCGAACGCGTGCCGCTTGTAGTGGTCGTTGAACGGCGCGAGCGTCGCAGCGCCCATCTGGTACCTGCGCGTGTCGGTGTGGCCCGGCGAGATGGTGGTGGCGCGCGCGAGCACATACAGCTTCACGGCCACCGCGTTGACCAGCTGGTCGGCGGTGCAGGTCGCGCCGCAGTGCACGAAGGCGCCGTCGGGGCTGCCGTCGCCGCGGTTGGACGGGGTGGACTTGTTCGCCGGGTCGGCCCAGGCGATGGCCTGGGCGTAGTTGACGGCGGCGCCGGTCTTGCTCAGCGTGTCCAGGCCGAGCTCGACGCGAAAGCCCTCGACGCCTTCGATCAGCGCCGTGGGCGGCTGCTGCGCGAGCGTGCCGCCCACCAGGTCGAAGCGCGAGCGTGCCAGCGTGGGAATTCCGTCGTTTTCGGCCTCGGCGTAGTCGCGCACGTAGTAGATGTCGGCCACCAGCTTGCGCTTGGGCGAGGCGCTGGTGCAGTCCTTGAGGAACATCTGGTCGAAGGCGCCGGTCGAGAGGTCGAACGACGAGGGCTTTTGCGTGCCGCACAGCGACGACTGGAAGTACATCGCGCCGGCCACGTCGGCGTCGCAATGGGGCGTGCCGGGCAGGCAGGTTTCGGCATGGCGCACCACGAGGATGTCGGTGCCGGTCTTGTGGTGCGTCAGCAGGTCGGTGCAGGTGGCCGGCACGCTGCTGTAGACCTGCACGGGCAGGTCGAGCAGCTGGCGCTTGTAGTCCTCGGTCCAGTTCGCCGCCGAGTAGGCCAGGCACGGGTCGGGCACGTTGCCGGTGGGCACGTGCGTGGGCGCGGCGCTGACCGTGAGGTCGTCGAACTCGGGCATGTAGTTTTCCCAGAAGCCCGCGTGCGAGATCTCGTTCTCGAGCACGAAGATGCTCAGGCGCCCGGTTTCGATCTGGCGGTTGACGCGTTCCATCTCGCGCTGGGAGCCGCTCACGTTGAGGAACAGCGTGAGCAGCGCGGCCATCACGATGAGCATGATGGTGATGGCCACCATCAGCTCGATCAGCGTCAGCCCGCGCTGGGCGCGGCGTGCGGTGGGGCGCGGGTTCATGAGAGCGATCCGATGCGCACGAGCGTGGTCACGGTGCGGCGGCACAGGTCGTTGATGCACTTGGTGCCGGTGTCGTAGAGGTCCTTGCCGCAGGCCACGCCGGCCGGCGGCGCCGAGATCGGGCCCAGGCCCTGCCAGGCGACCGTCACGAGGTACTCGTTGTTGCCCATGTCTTCCACGCAGCCGCGCCCGCCGATCACGGTGCCCAGCTTGTCGTTGCCCGAGAACTCGGCCGCGCCCTGCAGCGCGTTGCACCACTCCCTGGCGTCGATCTGCTGGCGCGTGCCGGTGCCGGTGGGGCAGGCATCGGTGCCACCCAGCGGTGCGCTGGTGGCGTAGCTGGCCGCCACGCGGCGGTTGATGGCGATGCGGTTGGCCATGTCGTTGAGCAGGATCAGCGCCTGCGAGCGCTGGTACGACTCCATCTCGGAGGCCTGCAGCCGGGCCTGCAGCCCCACGAGGCCGAACAGGCCGAAGGCCAGCACGAGCAGGGTGACCAGCACCTCGATCAGCGTGGCGCCGCGCTGGCGCCGCAGGGCGGGGCTCACCATTTGTTGGACGGCGTCTTCACGCCTTCGCTGGTGAGCCCGAGGTTGCCGTCGCCCACCTGGCTGCCGATCGGCGTGAAGGTGATCGTGAAGGCGGGCGGGAGGCCGGCTTCCTGCAGCGTGACCTCGTAGCTGTAGTTGCTGCTGACTTCGGCGGGCAGGCTGTAGCCGCTGGCGGTCAGCGCCGTCGTGTTCGCGTAGCTGCGGTTGGCAATGAGGAACTGCTGCTGCCGGTTGGCGATGTCCATCATCTGCGCCTGGGCCGCCGAGCGCTTCGATCGCACGATGTATTGCTGGTAGCTGGGCAGGGCGATCGACGCCAGGATGGCCACGATGGCCACCGTGATCATGACCTCGATCAATGTGAAGCCGCGGGGGGCGCGTGCCTGCGAATGCTGGGTCATCGTGGACTCGTCAGAGATGTTTCACATTGTTAGTGAATGTGAATTTATCACATCTAATGTGAGCGCAACGGATTTGCGGCGCTTCTGATGGCTGTCGGGCGGAGGCGATCCGGGCGTGGATAGGGGTTATCCATTAGGCAATTCCACCCGCCCGGCCCGCGCAGTCCGACGGATGCGGCCCGGCGGCGGGCGGGGAACACTCGCCCGGTTCATATCGAGGAGACATCCGCATGCCCAACATTCGCCGCCATCTGGTGTGGCTGGCCGTGGCCGTGCTCGGCGCTTTTGCGCTGGGCACCGTCGCCCTGAGCCGGGGAGAGAGCATCAACGCCCTCTGGGTCGTGACCGCCGCGCTCTGCACCTACCTGATCGCCTACCGCTACTACAGCCTGTTCATCGCCGACAAGGTGCTGGGGCTGGACGCCAACCGCAAGACGCCCGCGCACCGCCACAACGACGGCCTGGACTACGTGCCGACCGACAAGAACGTGCTGTTCGGCCACCACTTCGCGGCCATCGCGGGCGCCGGCCCGCTGGTGGGCCCGGTGCTCGCCGCGCAGATGGGCTACCTGCCCGGCCTCCTGTGGGTGCTGGCAGGCGTGGTGTTCGCGGGGGCGGTGCAGGACTTCATCATCCTGTTCATCTCCACGCGCCGCGACGGCCGCTCGCTGGGCGACCTGGTCAAGCAGGAGATGGGCGTGGTGCCCGGCATGATCGCGCTGTTCGGCACCTTCATGATCATGATCATCATCCTGGCGGTGCTGGCCCTGATCGTGGTGAAGGCGCTGGCCGAATCGCCGTGGGGCAGCTTCACGGTGGCCGCGACGATTCCGGTGGCGCTGTTCATGGGCGTGTACCTGCGCTACATCCGCCCGGGCCGCATCGGCGAGGTGTCGGTGATCGGCTTCGTGCTGCTCATGGCGGCCATCTTCGGCGGCCAGTGGGTCAGCCAGCACCCGGTGTGGGGCCCGGCCTTCACCTTCGACGGCAAGGCGCTCACCTGGATGCTCGTGGGCTACGGCTTCGTGGCCGCCAGCCTGCCGGTGTGGCTGCTGCTGGCGCCGCGCGACTACCTGTCGACCTTCCTGAAGATCGGCACGATCATCGCGCTGGCCATCGGCATCGTGGTCGTGATGCCCACGCTGCAGATGCCCGCCATCACGCAGTTCGCGCAAGGCAACGGCCCGGTGTGGTCGGGCAGCCTGTTCCCGTTCCTGTTCATCACCATCGCCTGCGGCGCCGTCTCGGGCTTCCACGCGCTGATCTCTTCGGGCACCACGCCCAAGATGCTCGACAACGAACGCCACGCGCGCTTCATCGGCTACGGCGGCATGCTGGCCGAATCGTTCGTCGCCGTGATGGCGCTGGTGGCGGCCTCGTGCATCGAGCCGGGCATCTACTTCGCGATGAACAGCCCGGGCGCGCTGGTCGGCACCACGGTGCAACAGGCCGCGGCAACGATCTCCGGCTGGGGCTTCGTGGTCACGCCCGAGATGCTGCTGCAGACGGCCAAGGACGTGGGCGAGACCACCATCCTCGGGCGCACCGGCGGCGCGCCGACGCTGGCCGTGGGCATGGCCCACATCCTTCACCAGGTGATCGGCGGGCAGGCCATGATGGCCTTCTGGTACCACTTCGCGATCCTGTTCGAGGCGCTGTTCATCCTCACGGCAGTGGACGCCGGCACGCGCGCCGGCCGCTTCATGCTGCAGGACCTGCTGGGCAGCTTCGTGCCCGCGCTCAAGCGCACCGACTCGCTGCCGGCCAACCTGATCGCCACCGCGCTGTGCGTGGCGGCCTGGGGCTACTTCCTGTACCAGGGCGTGGTCGATCCGCTGGGCGGCATCAACACGCTGTGGCCGCTGTTCGGCATCTCCAACCAGATGCTGGCCGCGGTGGCGCTGATGCTGGGCGTGGTCGTGCTGTTCCGCATGAAGCGCGAGCGCTACGCCTGGGTGGCGGCGGCGCCGGCCGTGTGGCTGCTGGCCTGCACGCTGACGGCGGGCTGGCAGAAGATCTTCTCGAGCGATCCGAAGATCGGCTTCCTGTCGCACGCGGCCAAGTACGCCGACGGCCTGGCCAACGGCGTGCTGATCGCGCCGGCCAAGACGCCCGAAGCCATGTCGCGCATCGTCTTCAACGACCGGCTCGACGCGGCGCTGTGCGCGCTCTTCATCTTCGTGGTGCTGAGCGTGCTGGTCTACAGCATCAAGGCCTGCCTGGCGGCCCGCGCCGCCAACCGGCCGACCACGCAGGAGACGCCGTTCGAGGCGATGGGCGCGGCCTCGTCCGCCGCCCACTGAACGAACGCAAGAACGCCATGGGCCTCGCCATGCCGGAAGCCGGGCGCTACATCGCCCGCTCGATCAAGCAGTCGCTGCGGCTCATGGTCGGGCTGCCCGACTACGACGTCTACCTGACGCACATGGCGGCCACCCACCCCGACCGGGCGCCGATGAGCTACGAGGAATTCTTCCGCGAGCGGCTCGAGGCGCGCTACGGCGCGGGCAAGGGCCGCTGCTGCTAGTGGCGGTCGGCTGACAACAACGACAAAGGGCGCACACGGTGTGCCCTTTTTTCATTTCAGGAGGCGTCGAGGATCTGCGCCATCCGCAGCGCCGCCGGCGAGAGCGGCCGGTTCTTCAGCGCCAGCCGGTACAGCGGCCGCGACAGCACCGCGCCCGGCAGCTTCAGCTCGCGCAGCGTGCCCAGCGCGAGCATGTCGGCCACCACCACGCGCGGCAGCATCGAGATGCCGACCCCGCTGGCCACGGTGCGCGCAATGGCTTCGTTGCTCGCCATTTCCATCCACGGCGGCGCGTCGATGCCGTGCGCCGCGCACAGCGCCTCGGTGGCCTGGCGCGTGCCCGAGCCCGGCTCGCGCAGGATCCAGTTCTGCCGGCCCAGCAGCGCGGCCGTCACGCCGCGCCGGGGCAGGGCGGCATCGGGCGGCGCGACGATGGCGAGCGGGTCGGTGGTCCATTCGCGCACTTCCACGCGCTCTTCGTCCACGCGGCCCTCGACCAGCGCGAGGTCGATGCGGCATTCGAGCAGCTGCTCGCACACCCACTGCGTGTTGCCGACCGTGACGCGCGGCACCACCGCCGGATAAGCCGCGCAGAAGGCCGCGATCTGCGGCGGCAGCCAGTAGCTCGCCACCGTGGTGCTGGCGCCCAGCGTGAGGCTGCCGCGCTGCACGCCGACACGCGCACGCACGTCGTCCAGCGCCGCGCGCTCCATCGCGAAGATGCCGCGCGCATGCGTGAGCAGCGACGCGCCGGCCTCGGTGAGCCGAAAGCCCTTGCCCGCGCCGCGCTCGATGAGCGTCAGGTCGAGCTGGTGCTCCAGCTCGCGGATGCCCTTGGACACCGCCGGCTGGCTGATCCACAGGCCCTCGGCCGCGCGCGAGAAGCTGCCCGCCTCGGCCACGGCGACGAACAGGCGCACCAGGTGCAGGTTCAGTGTCATAACTTAACTTCATGCATCGGTGAAGTTTATGTCTTTGACTCATGGGGTGTCGATTCCTAAGCTCGGGTCCATGTCCTCCCTTGCCGCCTCCTTGCCCGGTTTCTCCTTCGTTCGCCGCTGCGGCCCCGGCGTGTTGCTGTCTGCACTGCTGGCGGCCGCCGCCGCGCTGCTGGCCGAATGGCCGCCGATGGTGCACCTGGGCCTGAGCGCGCTCACGCTGGCCATCGCGCTGGGCATGGTGGCGGGCAACACGGTGTTCCCCGCGGTGTCGCAGCGCACCGGCGCCGGCGTGGACTTCGCGCGCAGCGCCTTGCTGCGCGCGGGCATCGTGCTCTACGGCTTTCGCATCTCGCTGAGCGACATCGGCGCCGTCGGCTGGCCCGGCGTGCTGATCGCGATGGCGATGGTGGCGCTGACCTTCGGCCTCGCCGTGCGCATCGGCACGCGCTGGCTGGGGCTCGACCGCGAGACCGCCGCGCTCATCGGCGCGGGCAGCGCCATCTGCGGCGCCGCCGCCGTGATGGCGACCCAGCCCGTGGTGCGCGGCGAAGAGCACAAGGTGTCGATCGCCGTCGCCACGGTGGTGGTGTTCGGCACGCTGTCGATGGTGGCGTACCCGCTGGTCTATCCGTACCTCGGCCTCACGGAACATGCCTTCGGTCTCTTCGCGGGCTCCACCATCCACGAGGTGGCGCAGGTGGTCGCGGTCGGCGAGGCCGTGAGCCCGGGCGCGGCGAATGCGGCCGTGGTCGAGAAGATGCTGCGCGTGATGATGCTGGCGCCGTTCCTCATGGGCCTGTCGTTCCGCGTGGCGGCCTCGACGCCGGGCGCGGCGAGCCTGGGCGCGTGCTGGCGCCAGGTGCGCGTGCCATGGTTCGCGGTGCTGTTCATCGCCGTGAGCGCCGTGCATTCGCTCGACGTGCTGCCGCACGCACTCGTCGCCGGGCTCGTGCAGCTCGACACGCTGCTGCTCGCCACCGCCATGGCCGCGATGGGCCTGCGCACCAGCGCCGCCAGCCTGCGCAAGGCCGGGGCGCAACCGCTCAAGCTGGGGGCGCTGCTGTTCGTGTTCCTGACGGCCGGCGGCTATGCGGTGAACGCGGCCGTGCTGGCGATGTTCTGAACGAATTTCGCGCAGGGCTCAGGCGGCGCCTGAGGCGTCCTGCGTGAATTCCAGTTTCTCCTGCGCGCGCCTTCGCGGGACCATCGGTGCCACGCAACCCGTGGAGAAAAACCGATGTCATCCGAACTCAACCAGATCGCCAGTTGGTCGCTGCGCTGGCGCATTGTCCTGTCAGGCGCGCTGTGCCTCGTCGCCGCCATCGCCGCGGCCAAGCCCTTCGACGCGAACGTCGACCTGCAGACCGAGCAGCGCTACCAGCTCGCCCTCGAAGCGCAGGCCGCGCGCGACTACCGCACGATGCTCGAGCAGCTGCGCCAGGCCGCCACCGAAGGCCATCCCGAGGCGCAGGAGATGCTGGGCATGGTGCTGCTGACGGGGCCCACGCTGTACGGATCGGCCGTGAAGGCCGACCGCTGCGAGGCGCGCACGTGGATGCTGCGCGCCGCCGGGCAGGGCAGCGAAACGGCCAGGGTGCAGCTGGCGTTTCTCAACAGGCTGCGCAGCGCGCCGTCCGGAAAGATCGCCTGCGGTTGATGGCGGGTGCGGCGCGGCCATACTCGGCGCTCCTTCACGAGCGCGCCGTTGCATGCCCACTCCTTCTCCCGCGGACCGACTGATGCGCACCGTGTCCTGGCGCCTGTTCGCGCTCGTGTTTTCGCTCGCCGGGTGCACGGCAACAGGCAACAAGCCCGACGCGACCGTCACCCGGACCGCCGACGGCCACGAGGTCACGCTCTACGCCACCCGGGGCTTGATGGTGCATGACCCTGTGTCACTGATCTTTCACCGCAGCTACGAACTCGAATCCCGCATCCGGGTGCCGTCGATCGAAGGGCGCGTCGACGCAGCCGACGCCTCGGTGTACGAGGTGAGCGAATTCGACAAGGCGGCCGAGAAGAAGGCGCCTTCCACGCACCCTGTCGACCTCCGGCTGCGGGAGCACTACGAGAAGGAGCGCAGGCCGCGCCTCACGGGCGCGCTCGTTTTCTCGGGCAAGACGCTGACGGTCGACGTGCAGGCGGTGGGGCAGAACGGTTCGTCCCCGTATCCGTTCAACGGCACCTACCGCCTGAAGACACGAAAGTAGCGGCGATTGCCGCCTGCTCCTCAGGTCGCCCAGATGCGCGGCGTGGCCGCCGGCAGTTGCCACAGCTCGCTGCGCCACGCCTGCCAGACCTGCCGCAGCAGCTGCATCGCGGGCTCGACCACCGGCGCGAGCACGCGCAGCACCACCACTTCCGCATGCGGGCTGGTCGCGCCCGCGCTCTCGTGCAGTTCGTGCACGTCGAGCAGCCCACGCGCCTGCGCCAGCAGGGCCTCGCGCCGTGCCTTGGCCATCGGCGAACCCGCCACGACGAACAGCGAGGCGAGGCAGCGGTGGCCGCCCAGGCCCAGCGGGCTTTGCAGCAGGCGGTGGTCGCTCGCATCGATGCGCCCGCGCTCCAGCCACACGCCGGGCGCCTCGATGTGCTGCAGGTAGGTGCCGCGTTCGAAGGGCTGGTGGGCGTTGGGCAGGCCGAGCGCGCACACGTCCCAGCCGATCATCTCGGCGCCCGGTGCGACCTCGAGCGTGAGCCGGTTCTCGGCCTCGCAGCCGCTGTAGCAGATGGCTTCGAGCGGCAGCCATTCGAGCCGCGCGCCCGGTGCGAGGCGGATGCGCGTGCGTTGCAGCGCGGTCTCGCCTTCGGAGCGGTAGAAGCGCGAGGCGCCGGGCGTGGTGATCAGGCCGTGGCTGCCGTCGGCGGCTTCGATGTCGATGTCGAGCGTGTCGCCGCCCACGAGGCCGCCCGGCGGATGCACCAGCACGTTGTGGCACACCGCATCGCCCTCGGGGTAGAGGCTCTGCAGGATGCGCAGCGGGCCGTCGTGGCGGAAACGGGCGACGCTGCGGTCGGCTTCTTTTTGGTAGGCGAGGTGGAGACGGGCGTGCCAGGGCATGCGGGGAGTCTAGTGCGCCGTCACAGGCTCAGGTCTTCCAGGCGCCGTCGTGGGCTGCCGCAGCTTCATCGATGAGCGCCGGCCCGATGCATTCGATGGCATGCGGCGAGGCGCGGAACACGTCGCGGCACGACAACTCCGCGTCGCGCTGGTCCTGCCGCTCGCCGCGGAACACGCGCAGCCGCTGCGCGTCGATGCCGAACACCACGCGGCCGATGTTCGACCAGAAGATCGCGCCCGCGCACATCACGCAGGGCTCGCCCGAGGCATAAAGCGTGGCGCCCGCCAGTTCTTCGCGCGTGAGGCCGCGACCGGCCAGCGCGCGCAGCGCGTTCACTTCGGCGTGCGCGGTGCAGTCGCCGGTTTCGGCGTTGCTGTTCGCGGCCTCGGCCAGCACTTCGCCGGCGGCCGAGACGATGACCGAGCCGAAGGGCCGGTTGCCGCGCCGGCGCGCGGCATGCGACCACACGATGGCCTTGCGCAGGTAGCGGCCGTCGCGCTCGTCGAGCGTGGTTTCTTCGGGGAGGGCGGGAATGGAAGGGTCAGGAAGGTTCATGCCTTGGGTGCGGGAAGAAGGCGCTCGCTGCGCGCAGGCAGCATCGCGCCGTTGAAGAGGGCGTCGGCCGAGGGCCGCGTCTTCAGGCCGAAGGTGTCGGCCACCTCGTCGACCTGCTGTTCGAGCGTGAGCTTGCGGATGTCGCCCAGCCCGTGGCCGCGCGTGTCCGCCGCGCCCACGTACTGCGCCGTGAGGCCCCAGCGTTCGAGTTCGACCTTCTCGTCCAGGATCGGTTCGCGCTGGCGCATGGCCGCGATGCTGGGCACCGGATTGGCGAAGGTCTCGACGATGGCGCGGTTGGTGGCGCGCAAGAAAGCCGCCACCACCTTCGGGTTCTGCGCGATGAGGTTGCTGCTCGCCAGGATCGCGTTGCCGTACAGGTTGACGCCCGCGTCCGCGTACTTGAGCACCGAGAGCTCGTCGGCCTTCATGCGCGCGAAGAGCGAGACGGCCGAGTCGTGGAAGTAGGTGGCGGCATCGACGTCGCCGCGCACCATCACGTTGTCGCGCGCGCTGAAGTCGGTGGTCTGCCACTGGAAGGCGTCGCCGCGCATGCCCTGTTTGCGCGCCACCATCGGCCAGGCGCGGCGCGTGGACTCGACGGCGGCGGCTGCCACCTTCTTGCCCGTGAGGCTCTTGAAGTCGGTCGTCACGCCGCGGTCCTTGCGCCCGATGATCACGAACGGTGCACGGTTGTAGTACTGGTACACGGCCTGCACCACCGGCGTGCCCGGGTTCTGTGCATTGAACTCGACCAGCGAGCTGATGTCGCCCAGGCCCAGCTGGTAGACGCCGCTCGCGATGCGGGTGATCGACGCGACCGAGCCGGCGCCGGTGTCGATCGTCACGTCCAGCCCCTCGTCGCGGTAGTAGCCCTTGACCTGTGCCAGGAAGAAGGGCGCGGTCTGGCCGTTGATGCGGAAGTCGAGCGTGAACTTGAGCGGTGTGAGCTTGCCGCCCTGCGCGAACACGGCAGGGGCGGCGAGGGTGGCGGCAGCGGCGGCAAGAAAGGATCGGCGTTGCATGGTGGGGCCTCGGAGTCGGTGGTCTTGACGGATGCCTCCCACCGCGGGCGGGAGGCGCCTCAAGAGCAATTTCCGGGCGGGCGCACGGGGATGGTGCGTGCGCTGCTGAACGCTTCTACTCTTGCTCGCTGTCTTGCATGAGGCATGCCAGGGTGCGGCGCTCGGGCATGGCGGCGTGGGGGTTGGACGCGCGACAAGGGCGCGCCACAATCCGGGCGCGCTAATTGCAAGTCGATCGGCGCAGAGTAGAAGCGTTCAGCCTCGCGCATGCCTTTCATCAGGCATGCCGACGAAGCAGGAAATTGCTCTTTCACGTTCGTCCCCCCACGCAACAACGAAGGAGTTCGCCCATGCTCGTCACCCGACAACCCGTCTTCCGCAAGTTCTGGCATGCCGTCATGCCGCTCACCGAACTGGCCCACGGCCCCAAGCCTTTCCGGCTGCTGGGCGAAGACATCGTTCTCTTTCTCGACGCCGATGGCCAGCCGGCCGCGCTGCGCGACCGCTGCTGCCACCGCACCGCGAAGTTGTCGAAGGGCTGGTGCGTGGACGGCGAGGGCAAGGCCTGCGGGCAGGGCGCGATCCAGTGCGGCTACCACGGCTGGACCTACGACCGCAGCGGCCAGGTGGTGCGCATTCCGCAGTACGAGCCCGAGCGCAAGATCTCGCCCGAGTACAAGACCACGGCCTACCCCTGCACCGCGCGCTACGGCTACGCCTGGGTGGCGCTGGAAGAACCCATTGCCGACATCCCGGCCATTCCCGAGTTCGACGACCCGGGCTACCGCACCATCTTCCAGTTCTACGAAGAGTGGCAGACCAGCCCGATGCGCGCGCTCGAAAATTCCTTCGACAACTCGCACTTCAGCTTCGTGCACCGCGCCACCTTCGGCGTGGCCGCGAGCCCGAAGCCCAGCAAGTACGAACTGGTGGAGAACGAGTCGGGCTTCTACGCCGAGACGGTGATCGAAGCGACCAACCCGGTGAAGTTCCACGCGATCAGCGGCGTGACCGACGCGATCACCACGCGCCACATGCGCAACGCCTACTTCCTGCCGTTCGCGCGCCGCCTCGACATCGAGTACCCGAGCGGCATCCGCCACATCATCATCAACTGCTTCACGCCCATCGACGACGGGCGCATGCAGCTGTGCCAGTGGCTGTTCCGCAACGACACCGAGGCCGACTGCGCGGCGCAGATGCTGATCGACTTCGACGAGGAGATCACGCGCGAGGACAAGGACATCCTCGAATCGACCGACCCCGACGCGCTGGTCGACACGCGGCGGCGCGGCGTGGAGTACTCGATGGAGTCCGACCGGCCGGGCATGCTGATCCGCAAGCACCTGATGCAGCTGCTGGCCAGGCACGGCGAGGCGGAGGTGCACCGGGGCATGACGATCCCGATCGCGAAGGCTGCCTGAACGGGCGGCGTTCAGGCCTTCACGAAGGCGCCGTGCAACCCCAGCGGCAGCGCGTAAGGCAGCGTCGCCTGCGCCACCGGCCCGGCGGCCAGGTGGTCGGCGGCGAAGCACGACAGCACCGTGCGCTGCCGGCCGAAGTCCAGCGCCGTGCCCAGCACCCAGCCCGGCTTGGCGCCGTCGGGCACGAAGACGTGCTCTTCCACGATGGCCTGCGCGCCGTAGCTGAAGCGCTGGCTGCGTCCGCTCTCGATGTCGGTGCGCGCGACGGCGCCGAAGCCGGGCACGTCGGCGCGCGTCTGCGTGGCGTGCACCACCTGGCGGTGGCGCAGGCCGACGCGGCGCGGGTCGATGCGGGGGAACTCGGCTTCCAGCGGCAGTTCGCGCTGCGTGGCCTTGCCCGTTCCCAGGTCGAGCGTGGCGACGGTCAGGCGCGGCTCGTTGCGGCGCACGCGGCGCGCGCGCATCACCTCGCGGTTGCTGGTGAACACCGATTCGGCGTTCTGCGTGCGCACGTAGTCGATGTGGATGCGTGTACCGCGCGACGTGTCTTCTTCCCATGCATTGCCGACGTGGAACAGGAAGCCGGCCGGCAGTTCGAGCAGCTGGCGCTTGTCCCAGTCCTGCTTGTCGACCACCAGCGCGCGCATGCCAAGCTCGGGCCGCCAGACGTGGGCGTCGAGAAAGCTCGCGCCGGCCTCCTTGCGCTTGCTGTCGTACACCAGCGGCGGCATGAGGAACACCAGGTGCCGCGCGGTCACGGCGAAGTCGTGGACCATCGGCAGCTCGGGCACCGGCACCACGGCCGCGCGGCGCAGCGCGCCGCCGGGCGCGATCTCGTACAGCGCCAGCAGGCTCTGGCCCGAGCTCACGCCGAAGTTCCACACCGTGCCGTCCGGGTCGACCTTGGGGTGGGCCGAGAAGGGCATGCCCGCGAGGTCGGCGCGCCAGGTCTTCACGCCCAGCGTGTCGAGGGTGCGCGCATCGATGCGCGTGGCCGAGCCGCCTTCCCACAGCGCCAGCACCTCGCCCTGCATCGGCAGCACGCTGGTGTTGGCGACGTTGATGGCGTCGGCCGAGGTGGGCGGCTCCACGCCCGGCGGCATGGTGCCGAAGGCTTCGGTGAGGTGGCGGCCGGCCTTCACCTCGGCCACGCGCTTGGGCGTGGCGACGTAGCGACCCTGGTGGCGCACGTCGGCCCCTTCGATGACGAAGCGATGCACCATGCCGTCGCCGTCGAACCAGTGGTGGTAGCGCTCGCCGCCCAGGTCGTGGCCGGCCGGGCCGATGCGAAACAGCGTGCCGGCGACGGCGTCGGGGAAGCGCCCGCGCACGGTGGCGCGGGTCAGCGGCAGGTCGCCCGGGGGCGTGGCGAAGCCGATCTTCCAGGGCGCGTCGGCGGCTTCGAACTGGGCTTGCCAGTCGTCGGTGGTGCCGGCCGCGCGTGCGAGCGGGGCGAGCAGGGGCAGGGCGCCGGCCGTGGCCAGCAGGCGCAGGAGTTCGCGTCGTTCCATGGCCGTGTCTCCTCAGCGCAGGTGGATGACGGCCTGCGCGTCGGCGTCGATGCGCAGCGCCGCGGCCTCGAAGTCGGGCGCGCCGCGGTTGCCCTTGGCGTCGTTCGAGAAGCCGTAGCGTTCGATCGGCATGCCCACCAGGTTGGTGTCGAGCTTGCCGTTGCCGTTCTCGTCGGCGAACACGCGCAGCGCGTAGCGGCCCGGCGCCAGGTCGGTGAAGACGAAGCGGGCCTTGCCTTCGCGCAGGGGCGCGGTCTGCGAGGCGACGGCCTTGCTCTCGGCGTAGCTGGCGGCGTCGTTGTACAGCGCGACGTAGAGCGTGGCGCCGGCGGCCGGGCCGTCGGCGATGCGCAGGTTCAGGTCGGCGGCCAGGGCGCCGAGCGGGGCGAGCGCGGCAGCGGCGATCAGGCCGCGCGCGGCGGGGCGGGAGAGGAAAGCGGGAAGGTGCATGGCAGGCCTCGTGGTGGGTGGAGGGCCCGACGATCCCGCAGTCGCCGGGCGGTGCCCAGCGTCATGCGACGGAATGCATGAATGCGCGCGCGAAATGCACGCAGAAGGAGCGAACGCCGGAGGCCCGGCGCCGTGTCAGGCCTTGTCCTGCCCGTCCTTCGGAGCCTGCGCGGCCTCTTCGACCGCGTGCCCCGTGCCCACATGGCCCGAGTCCGCAAAGAGGCTCCAGGCCGCCATGAACAGCGCCGCGATCACCGGCCCGATCACGAAGCCGTTGATGCCGAAGATCGCCATGCCGCCGATGGTGGACATCAGCACGATGTAGTCGGGCATCTGCGTGTCCTTGCCCACCAGCACGGGGCGCAGGATGTTGTCGACCAGGCCGATCACGAACACGCCGATGAAGATCAGCACGCCGCCCTGCCAGAAGTGCCCGGTGGCCAGGTAGTAGATGGCCACGGGCCCCCAGATCAGCGCCGCGCCCACGGCCGGCAGCAGCGACAGGAAGGCCATCAGCACCGCCCACAGCAGCGCGCCCTGCACGCCCAGGAACCAGAAGGCCAGCCCGCCGATGGTGCCCTGCGCAATGGCCACGGCCACGTTGCCCTTCACGGTGGCGCGGATCACGGTGGTGAACTTGTTCAGCAGGTAGTGCGTGTGCGGCTTGGCCAGCGGCAGCGCGTCGCGCATGGTCTTCGAGAGCGACGTGCCGTCGCGCACCAGGAAGTACAGCAGGTACAGCATCACGAAGAAGCTCACCACGAAGTCGAAGGTGTTCTGCCCGATGGCCAGCGCCTGGCTGGCGATGAGCTGGCTGGCCTGGCCCGCGATGGCCGAGACGCGCGCCTGCCAGGCCGCCATGTCGCCCAGGTTGAAGCGCTCCACGATGTTCAGCAGCCACTGCGGCGTGGCGTTCAGGATCTGCTGGAAGTAGGCCGCGAAGTTGATCTGGCCCGAGCGGATGCTCTGCGTGATCAGCGCGATCTCCTGCACCAGCGACACGCCCACCATCGCCAGCGGCAGGATCACGATGAAGAGGCAGATCGCCAGCGTGGACATCGCGGCCACGTTGCGCCGGCCGGGCATCTTCTTGAGCAGCCACTTGAACAGCGGCGTGAACAGAATCGCCAGCGCCACCCCCCAGAGCACCGCGCCGAAGAACGGCATCAGCACCCACAGAAAGGCGACGGTGACGGCGGCAAGCAGGGCGAGGAAGACGCCGCGCTGGAGTTGGGGAGAGTTCATAAGTGTCTCGGACTGTAGCCGAGCCGGAACCCGCCGCCGTGTCAGCCGGCGCGCCCTTGTGCGGCGCAACAGGGTTGCCAACGAAAAACGCCGCAGGCGAAGGGCCGGCGGCGGGTGTCAGCTATGCAATCGATAGCTGATCGTGGCACAAATGCACAGCTTCAACGCCTGGCGGCGCGCGGCAGTGCCACCGGCGCCAGCGTGGCGCGCAGCCGGCTCGGCGCGTCGGGCTCGGCGGTGGCGTCGACCTCCAGCGCCCGTTCGACATTGCCGATGTGGTCGAGCATGAGCTGGCGCGCCTGCTCGATGTTGCCGGCCTCGAGCGCCGCGACGATGGCGCCGTGCTCCGCGCACGACTGCCCGGCCTCGTGCTTCGACTGGTAGAGCGTGGCCGCCAGCGTGGTGCGCGCCGTGAGGTCGCGCAGCACGTCGACCAGCAGCTGGTGGCCCATCTGCTCGGCCAGGCAGACATGGAAGTCGGCCAGCAGGAAGGCGCGCGTGGCGGCGTCGGCGCCTTCGATGGCGCGCTGCTCGTCGGCGATGTGGTCGCGCAGCTTGCGGATCACCTGGCCCAGCGGCCGGCCTTCGCTGGCGGCCAGGATGCCGGCCTCGAGGGCTCCACCACGTACCAGCCACGGCGCGACTGCACCTCGACGAAACCGCGCGCCTGCAGCTGCATCAGCGCCTCGCGCACCATGGTGCGGCTGACCGAGAAGTTCTCGGCCAGCGCCTGCTCGCCGAGCCGGTCGCCGGGCGCGAGCTTCTGCGCGAGGATGGCCTCGACGACGCGTTCGGCGATGGCGGTGGGGCTGACGTCGGCGGGCATTTTTTTCAGTGGGCGGTGGAAGCGGCGGTGCCGGTGTTTACCACGGGCGCCTCGGCCAGCGGCTCGTCGTCGGGCGAATAGGTGCCGTCGAGCACGGCATGGGCACGTTCGCGGTCGATGTCGCCTTCCCACGCGGCGATCGCCACGGTGGCCACGCAGTTGCCGATCAGGTTGCCCAGCGCGCGGGCGATGCCCATGAACCAGTCGACCGACAGCACCAGCACCAGGCCGATGGCGGGAATCGCCGGAATCGCATGCAGCGTGGCGGCCAGCACCACGATGGCCGAGCCCGGCACGCCGTGCGCGCCCTTGGAAGTGACCAGCGCGATCGCCAGGATGGTCAGCAGGTCGGCCATCGAGATCGGCGTGTTGGTGGCCTGCGCAATGAACACCGCCGCCAGCGTGATGTAGATCGAGAACGCGTCGAGGTTGAACGAGTAGCCCGTGGGAATCACCAGGCCCACCGTCGAGTCGCGGATGCCCATGCGGCGCAGCTTGGCCATGATCTGCGGCAGCACGCTGTCCGACGAGGTGGTGGCGAACACGATGGCCAGCTCTTCGCGCAGGTAGCGCAGCAGCTTCCAGAGGCTGAAGCCCGACATGCGCATCACCAGCCCCAGCACCACGAACACGAAGACCAGCACCGCGCCGTAGAAGAGGGCGACCAGCATGCCCAGCTGCTTGAGCGAGCCGATGCCGTACTTGCCGACCGTGAAGGCAATGGCACCCAGCACGCCCAGCGGCGCCAGCTTGATGATGATCCCCATGATCTTGAACAGCACCAGCGAGAGCGCGTCGACCACCGCCGCCACCGGCGCGCCGCGATCGCCCAGCAGCGACAGCGCGCAGCCGAACAGCACCGCGAACAGCAGCACCTGCAGCACGTCGCCCGTGGCGAAGGCGGCCACCACCGTGGTGGGAATGAGCTTCATCAGGAACTCGACCGTGCCGCCGCTGGTGAGCTTGTCGGCGTTGGAGGCGTAGGCGCTCATGGCGCTGGCGTCCAGCGCCTTGGGGTCGACGTTCATGCCCACGCCCGGCTCGAACACGAAGGCCAGCACCAGGCCCATCGCCAGCGCGATGGTGGTCAGCACCTCGAAGTAGATCAGCGCCTTCACGCCGACCCGGCCCACGCGCTTGAGGTCGCCCGCGCCGGCGATGCCATGCACCACCACGCAGAACACCAGCACGGGAATGATCATCTTGATCAGCTTGATGAAGCCGTCACCCAGCGGCTTGAGCTTGGCGGCGAACTCGGGCGCAAAGAGGCCGACGAGCACGCCGATCACCAGTGCGATGACCACCTGTCCGAAGAGCGATTTGGCAAAGCGAGGCATGGAAATCTCCTGTCGTTGTCGTGTCGAGGTTTTGCATGCAAGGATCGCTTTTTCTTGCATACAAGAACTGTAGGCAAGAAGATTGCAAGGGGTTCAGAGGGTATTCCCGGGGCGTTCCGGTCGACGGGGTACCCCCGCCGCGCGCCGGGGCGGTGAGGCCTGTGCGGGGCGGCTACTCGATGAAAAGCAGCGCGCAGACGCCGGTTCATGCCGCATGCGGTGCACATGGCCGACAGCTACTCGATGAAAAGCAGCGCCGGGCATTCGAGCGACGCCCGCACGGCCTGCACGAATTCGGCCGCCAGCTGGCCGTCGACCACGCGGTGGTCGAAGGAGGAGGACAGGTTCATCATGCGGCGCGCGACCACCGCGCCGCCCAGCATCACCGGGCGCTGCACGATGCGGTTGACGCCGACGATCGCCACCTCGGGCGCGTTGATGATCGGCGTGGAGGCGATGCCGCCCAGCGCGCCCAGGCTGGTGACGGTGAGGGTCGAGCCGCTCAGCTCGTCGCGCGTGGCCCGGCCCGCGCGCGCGGCGTCGGCCAGGCGGGCGATCTCGGTCGCGCTCGACCAGAGGTCGCGCGCCTCCGCATGGCGCAGCACCGGCACCATGAGGCCGGCCGCCGTCTGGGTCGCGATGCCGACGTGCACCGCGCCGTGGCGCGTGAGCACGCCCGCCTCGTCGTCGAAGCGCGCATTGATCTGCGGGAAGCGCGGCACCGCCAGCACCACCGCGCGCACCAGCAGCGGCAGCAGCGTCAGGTGCGCCCGCTCGCCGCCCCAGCGTTCGTTGATGCGGGCGCGCAGCAGCTCCAGCTCGGTCACGTCGACCTCCTCGACGTAGGTGAAGTGCGGAATGCGGCGCATCGCGTCCTGCATGCGCTGCGCGATGCGGCGGCGCACGCCGGTCACGGGCACGGCCTCCTCGTCGTGGCGCTCGGTATAGCGCGCGGCATCCGGTGCCGGCGAACCGGGCCGGCGCACCAGCCAGGCGTCGAGGTCCTCGTGCAGGATGCGGCCGTCCGCGCTGCTGCCCGGCACCTGCCGCAGATCGATGCCGAGGACCGCCGCCCGATGGCGCACCGCGGGTGAGGCGAGCGGCTTGCCGCCCGAGGGGGCGTGCGCGTTCGACTGGTGCCGGTGCCGGTGCAGGCGCCGCCGCCGATACGACCGGCGCCTCCTCCCGTGCCTCACCGCCGCCCGTCACGTCGATCCGGATCAGCTCCGCGCCCACCGCGATCTGCTGCCCCACCTCGCCGCCGAGCGCGACCACCCGGCCCGCGACCGGCGAGGGAATCTCGACGGTGGCCTTGTCGGTCATCACGTCGGCCAGCACCTGGTCTTCGGCCACCGTGTCGCCGGGCTGCACGCGCCACGCCACCAGCTCCACCTCGGCAATGCCTTCGCCCAGGTCCGGCACCTTGATCGTGAGCGTGCCCATTCAGTTCTCCATGGCGCGGCGCAAGGCCGCGCCGACGCGCGCCGGGCCCGGGAAGTAGGCCCACTCCTGCGCATGCGGGTAGGGCGTGTCCCAGCCGGCCACGCGCCCGATCGGCGCTTCCAGGTGGTGGAAGCAATGCTCCTGCACCAGCGCCGTCAGCTCGGCGCCGAAGCCGCTGGTGCGCGTGGCCTCGTGCACGATCACGCAGCGGCCGGTCTTCTTCACCGAGGCGACCAGCGTCTGCAGGTCCAGCGGCCACAGGCTGCGCAGGTCGATGATCTCGGCGTCGATGCCGGTCTCGCGCGCGGCCGCTTCGCAGACGAAGACCATGGTGCCGTAGCTGATCACCGTCAGGTCGGCGCCGGGGCGGAACACCGTGGCCGACTCCAGCGGCACCGTGTAGTAGCCCTCGGGCACCTCGCCCAGCGGATGGGCCGACCAGGGCACCAGCGGCCGGTCGTGGTGGCCGTCGAAGGGGCCGTTGTACAGCCGCTTGGGCTCCAGGAAGATGACCGGGTCGTCGTTCTCGATCGAGGCGATCAGCAGGCCCTTGGCATCGCGCGGATTGGAGGGCATCACCGTGCGCAGCCCGCACACGTGCGTGAACAGCGCCTCCGGGCTCTGGCTGTGCGTCTGGCCGCCGTAGATGCCGCCGCCGCAGGGCATGCGGATGGTGATCGGCGCGGTGAAGTCGCCCGCCGAGCGGTAGCGCAGGCGCGCCGCCTCCGACACGATCTGGTCGTAGGCCGGATAGACGTAGTCGGCGAACTGCACCTCCACCACCGGGCGCAGGCCGTAGGCGCCCATGCCGATGGCCGAGCCGACGATGCCGCCCTCGTTGATCGGCGCATCGAACACGCGCGAGCGGCCGTACTTGGCCTGCAGGCCTTCGGTGCAGCGGAACACGCCGCCGAAGTAGCCCACGTCCTGGCCGTAGACGATCACGTTGTCGTCGCGCTCGAGCATCACGTCCATGGCGGAGCGCAGGGCCTGGATCATCGTCATCGAGGCCATGGCCGTCACCCCTCGGACGCCAGCTGTTCGCGCTGGCGCTTCAGGTGCTCGGGCATGTCCTTGTAGACGTCCTCGAACAGGGCGGCGTCGCCCGCGACATGGCCGTCGGCCATGGAGCCGAAGCGCTCGGCCTCCTTCACCGCGGTGTTCACCTGCGCCTGCATGTCGGCCTGCGTCTGCGCGTGCTCCTGCTGCGACCAGGCGCCGATCGCCGTCAGGTGCTGCGCCAGGCGCGCGATCGGATCGCCCAGCGGGAAATGCGCCCAGTCGTCGGCCGGACGGTAGCGCGACGGATCGTCCGAGGTCGAATGCGCGCCGGCGCGGTAGGTGACCCACTCGATCAGCGTCGGCCCCAGGTTGCTGCGGGCGCGCTCGGCCGCCCAGCGCGAGGCCGCCAGCACCGCGAGGAAGTCGTTGCCGTCGACGCGCAGCGAGGCGATGCCGCAGCCCACGCCGCGCGCCGCGAAGGTGGTGGCCTCGCCGCCGGCGATGGCCTGGAAGGTGGAGATCGCCCACTGGTTGTTGACCACGTTGAGGATCACCGGCGCGCGGTAGACGTGCGCGAAGGTCAGCGCCGTGTGGAAGTCGGACTCGGCGGTGGCGCCGTCGCCGATCCAGCCCGAGGCGATGCGCGTGTCGCCCTTGATCGCCGAGGCCATGCCCCAGCCCACCGCCTGGATGAACTGCGTGGCCAGGTTGCCCGAGATCGAGAAGAAGCCGGCCCGCTTCATCGAATAGCACACCGGCAGCTGCCGCCCCTTGAGCGGGTCGCGCTCGTTGGACATCAGCTCGCAGGTCAGCTCCAGCAGCGTCACGTCGTCGCGCGCCAGCAGCAGGCCCTGCTGGCGGTAGGTGGGAAAGCACATGTCGCCCTGCTGCAGCACCAGCGCGTGGCCGGTGGCGATGGCCTCTTCGCCCAGGCACTGCATGTAGAAGGAGATCTTCTTCTGCCGCTGCGCGATCAGCATGCGGGCGTCGAAGGCGCGTGTCTTCATCATCGCGCGCAGGCCGCGGCGCAGCAGCTCGGGGTCGGCCGGCGGCGCCCACGGGCCGACGGCGCGGCCGTCGTCGTCGAGCACGCGCACCAGCGTGTAGGCCAGGTCGCTGGTGTCGGCCGGCGATGCGTCGACCGGGGGTTTTCGCACCTCGCCGGCACGCGACAGGTGCAGGTAGGAGAAATCGGTCTCGTGCCCCGGCCGCCCGGTGGGCTCCGGTACATGCAGACGAAGAGATGTGCCTTGGCTCATCGCGTTGTCTCCGCGCTCGATGGCATCGCGCGCCACCACAGCCTAGCGAATTTCGGGCGCGGGCGCAGCCGGTCAAGTGCGTGTTTCGCAGGCGCCCGGGGCGCAGGGGCGGGGAGGGGCGCGCGGCCCGCGCCGGCACCCGTGTCTTCCCCCTTGCCTTTCCCGGCGCGCCTCTGCACTGTCCGTCCACCCTGTGGCCCGCGGCGCATGAACGACCTGGAACCTCCACCTCCTCTTTCCGAACCCGGCCGCAGTGCGCCGCGGGCGAAGGCCGCCGATGCGGCCGGGTGGCGCCGCTGGCTGCCGGGACTGCGCACGCTGCGCGGGTACGAGCTGGCCTGGCTGCGGCACGACATCGTGGCCGGGCTGGTGCTGACCACGATGCTGGTGCCGGTCGGCATCGCCTACGCGCAGGCGTCGGGCGTCCCCGGCATCCACGGCCTCTACGCGACCATCGTCGCGCTGCTCGCGTACGCCGTGTTCGGCCCCAGCCGGATCCTGGTGCTGGGCCCGGATTCCTCGCTGGCGGCCCTCATCCTGGCCGTCGTCCTTCCGCTGTCGGGCGGCGACCCGCAGCGCGCCATCGCCCTGGCGGGCCTGATGGCGATCGTGTCGGGCACGGTGTGCATCCTCGCGGGCGTCGCGCGCCTGGGCTTCGTCACCGAGCTTCTTTCCAAGCCGATCCGCTACGGCTACATGAACGGCATCGCGTTGACCGTGCTGATCAGCCAGCTGCCCAGGCTGCTGGGTTTTTCGGTCGAGGGCGACGCACCGCTGGCGACCCTGAAGGCCATCGCCGTGTCGGTGATGGAGGGCAAGACCCACGCGACCACGCTCATGGTCGGCGCGGGCACCCTGGCGGTCATCCTGCTGCTCAAGGGCCGCCGGCGCGTGCCGGGCATCCTGATCGCCGTGGTGGGCGCGACCGTGGTCGTCGGCGTGCTGGGGCTGGCGACGCGCGAGGGGGTGCCGGTGCTCGGCGCCCTCCCGCAAGGCCTGCCGGCGTTCGGCATTCCGTGGGTCACGGCCGCCGACATCGGCCCCGTGCTGATCGGCGGCTGCGCCGTCGCGCTCGTCTCGTTCGCCGACACCAGCGTGCTCTCCCGTGTCTATGCGGCGCGCACCCGCACCCACGTCGACCCGAACCAGGAGATGGTGGCGCTGGGCGCCGCCAACCTGGCGGCCGGATTTTTCCAGGGCTTTGCCGTCAGCAGCAGTTCGTCGCGCACCCCCGTGGCCGAGGCCGCGGGCGCCAGGACCCAGCTGACCGGCGTCGTCGGCGCGCTGGCCGTTGCCCTGCTGCTGGTGGCGGCGCCGGACCTGCTGAAGAACCTGCCCACCAGCGCACTGGCCGCGGTCGTGATCGCATCGGCCATCGGCCTGATCGAGATTGCCGACCTGCGGCGGATCTACCGCATCCAGCGTTGGGAGTTCTGGTTGTCGATCGCCTGCACGGTCGGCGTGGTCGTGCTGGGCGCCGTCGAGGGCATCGGCCTGGCCATCGTGATCGCGGTCATCGAATTCCTGTGGGATGCCTGGCGCCCCTATTCCGCGGTGCTGGGCCGCGCCGACGGCGTCAAGGGCTACCACGACATCACGCGCTATCCCGACGCGCGCCTCATCCCGGGCCTGGTTTTGTTTCGCTGGGATGCGCCGCTGTTCTTCGCCAATGCCGAGCTGTTCCGCGACCGGGTGGGCGAGGCCATGGCGTCGTCGCCCGCGCCGGTGCGCTGGCTGGTCGTCGCGGCGGAGCCCGTCACCAGCGTGGACGTGACCTCCGCCGACATGCTGGCCGAGCTGGTCGACAGCTTGCGCGACGCCGGCATCCAGTTGTGCTTTGCCGAGATGAAGGACCCCGTCAAGGACAAGCTGAAGCGCTTCGGGCTCTTCGCGCGGCTGGGCGAAGCCGCGTTCTTTCCGACCGTCGGTGCCGCCGTCAGCGGGTACCTCAAGACCCATCCGGTGGAGTGGGTCGACTGGGAAGACGAGGGGCGCTGAGCCCTTGCGGCCCGCGGCATGCGCCTCCCATGGATGGGGGAGGCGACGTTTCGGGGCGGCTCCTAGCATCCGCGCACCCACAACGAGGAGCCTCCCGATGAAGATCGCCTTTACTTCCTGCTTCAGTGCCCAGACCTTCAGGGAACAACCTGTCTGGACCCAGGTGGGCGCGTCCGGCGCCACGCACCTGGTGCTGCTGGGCGACTCGGCCTACTACGACGCGGACGGCTCCAGCATGGGCGCCATCAAGGCCATGGGCGCGAACGACTTCGCGATCCACGCCTTCGGCCGGCTGCGCGACCAGCTGAACCAGAAGGAGTTCGCCAAGCTCGTGCGCAAGACCGACCTGCAGATCCATCCGATCTGGGACGACCACGACTTTCTGTGGAACGGCGCCTGCGGTGCGCAGATCGAGGGCCAGCCTTCCTACCGGCACCTGCTGGACCCGACCCGCGCGGCGTTCCAGGAATACCGCAAGGCGCTGGATTCACACGATCCGAAGACCTTTCCCAAGGCCGGCGATCCCTGGGCCTCGGGCGTTCCCGAACCCGGCTACCGGCCCCTCATGCTGAGCAATGTCGGCGATGCGGATGGCCCGGTGATGCTGCACCTCACCGACGGCCGCAGCTACAAGACCAAGGGCGGCGAGGACGCCGTGCTCGGCAAGAAGCAGATGAACAAGCTGAAGAAGGCCATCGAAGACTCGGACGAGAAGACCGTGCACCTGATCGCCAGCGGCCTCACCTTCGAAGCCCGCCACGGCGAGACCTGGATGGACTGCGCGGCCGAGCACGCCGCGATCCTCAAGCTCGCGGAGAAGCGCCGCATCCTCATCCTCAGCGGCGACGTGCACGAGAACCGCTTCGCCGTGCCGTGGCCGGCGGGCCCCTGGAGCCTGTTCGAAGCCACGTCCTCCGGCGCCGCGCTGCGCACGGCCGTCACCGTCGGCGCGCTGCAATGCAACTGGGGGCTGGTCGACATCACGAAGGACCAGGTGAACATCGAGCTGTCGCAGCTGAACATGGACACGCGCCGCCGCGTCATCGACCGCAAGAAGTGGAAGATGCTGTAGGCGTGGCGGTGAGCGGGTTCACGGGCCGCTCCTGCGGCTTGCGAAGCAGGATCACGAGTCCGGAGATCAGGAAGTACACGGCGCCCACCGTCGCATAGCCTGCGAGCGTCTGCAGGACCGGGGCATCGGTGCCTTGCCGTGCGACGAAGAGGCCGCCGGCCAGCGCGGACTGCGCGCCGCTCAGCATCATCACCCACTGCCCCCGATGGCGCTTTCGGCGGCGAACGGCCGTCGCCAGTTGCAGAAGGCCCGACACGATGGCCCAGACGCCGAAGATGGCCAGGCCGATCTGGAGCCCGAGCACCAGGGAGGCCACCACGGCCGCGGTGACCAGCGCGCTGATCCACGTGTTCAGCATCTGGCTGGGGTTGGCCCGGGGGCCGCCCGTCATCCGGGCGTCCACCAGGTTCGCCAGCGCGTCCCACGCCGGATAGACGACCAGCAGGATCGTCGTCAGCACCGGCGACTGCCTGGCGACGGTGAAGGCCAGCGCGACCCACACGAAGGAAAAGGCCGCACGGGTGAAGTAGAGCTTGCGCAGCCAGGCGGCCGGCTGCAAAGGGGGTTGGATGATGTCGGACATGAAGGGGTGCGGGTAGGAGGAGGGGGCGCGCCTCGCACGAGGCGGGTGCAACGATTCTTCTGCGTTCCCCCGGACCACGGTATCGGTCGAATGACCGACACGCGCCGAACCGGCGGCTGTGCGATGCTGTGCGCTCGCCCCCGCGATCCCATGCCCGAAGACACCACCCTCACCGCTTTCGACGCGGCCCGCGCGCTCGCCTTCATCGGCGACCTGAGCATGGGCCAGCCCATCGACCATTCGCTGCGCACCGCCTGGCTGGCCGGCATGATCGCGACGCAGGCCGGCTGCCACGCGGCGCAGGTCGAGGTCGCGCAACACGTGGCGCTGCTGCGCTGGTCGGGCTGCACGGCGAACGCGCAGGAGTTCGCGGACTTCCTGGAAGACGATGTGCTGGGTCGGCGAGCCCTTCTGGCCTCCGCGCAACCGCGCCTGCGCCAGCCCCACCAGGCGTCCATTCCCGGGGCCGTCGTGGCGATGGCCCAGATCCACTGCGAGATTGCCGGCGACATCGCGAACATGCTCGGCCTGGGGCCCGAGGCCGAAGCCGCACTGCGCGCCGTCTTCGAGGCCTTCGACGGCAGCGGCGTCCCCGGCCTGCTGCAGGGCGAGGGCGTGCCGCTGGCCACCTACGTCGTGGCCCTGGCGAGCGATCTCGAGATCTTCAGCCGCCTCTACGGGCTCGACGAAGCCCTCACGCTCGCGCGGGGGCGCGCCGACAGCCTCTACCCCGGCTTCCTGGTCGACGCCTGCGCACCGCACGCTGCGGCGTGGATGACGCGGCTGGATGCGTCGCCCGCGCCGTGGACCGATGCCGCCGATCCGCCGGTGTCGATGCGCCGGCGTGTCGGGCTGGAACTCGTCGGCGACGTGAGCGACCTCAAGCTGCCGTGGATGACGGGCTACTCGCGGCGCGTGGCCCGCCTGGCGCGCGACTGCGGCGCCCAGCTGGGCATGGGCGAAGCGATGTGCCATCGCATCCACCGGGCCGGCCTGATCCACGGCATCGGGCGGGCCGCGGTGCCCAACGCCATCTGGAATGCGCCCGAGCCGCTGCCGGCCGCGTCGATGGAGCGCCTGCGGCTCGTGCCGTACTGGACGTCCCGCGCCGCGGGGCAGATCGACGGCCTTGCGGCAGAAGCAGAGATCGCCTCGTTCGCCTTCGAGCGGCGCGATGGCTCCGGCTACTTCCGTGGCCGCTCCGGCGCGTCGATGCCGCTCGAAGGGCAGGTCGTCGCGGCGGCCGAGCAGTGGGTGTCGCACCGCACCCGCCGCCCGTGGCGACCCGAACTGACCGACGCCCAGGCGCGCGATCGCATGCAGGCGGACGCCGAGGCCGGCCGCTTCGACGCGGAGGTCGTCGGCGCGCTGCTCGCCTGCGCGCTCTCAGGCACGCCCGCGAAGCCCGTGGTGCCCGCGCAGGACGACGCGTCGCTGTCCCAGCGCGAGCTGGACGTCCTGCGCTGCATCAGCCAGGGCGACAACACGAAGCAGGTCGCGCGTGCGCTGGGCATCAGTGCGAGCACGGTGCGCACGCACGTCGAACGCGTGTTTCGCAAGCTCGGTTGCTCGACCCGCGCGGCCGCCACGCTGAAGGCCTCTGCCAGAGGCCTGCTGTAGCGGGCCGCGCCGGCCGCCCCATCGACTAAGCGGCCACAGGCTCCGGCCGAACCGCCCGCGCAGGCGCCGCGCTGTCGAGCTGCCCGCGCAGCATCTCCCACCGCACGCGCGCCGACACGATGCTTTCTTCCTTCACGTGCCCGAAGCCGCGGATCTGCTCCGGCAGGCGCGCCAGCGACAGCGCGGTGTCGAAGTCGATGCGCTCGAAGCGCGCGAGCAGGTCTTCGACCATCGCGCGGTAGTCGGCGACGAGCTGGCGCTCCATGCGGCGCTCGGCGGTGCGGCCGAACGGATCGAGCGCCGTGCCGCGCAGGCCGCGCAGCTTGGCGAGCACGCGGAAGGCGCCGAGCATCCACGGGCCGAAGCTGGTCTTGACCGCGCGGCCTTCGGCGTCGCGCCGGCCCAGCACCGGCGGTGCCAGGTGAAAGCGCAGCACCGGCTTGCCTTCGAACTGCTCGCCGAGCTTCTCCATGAAGCGCGGGTCGGCATACAGGCGTGCCACCTCGTACTCGTCCTTGTAGGCCATGAGCTTGAACAGGCCCGAGGCCACGGCCTTGGCCAGCACGGTGCTGCCGCGCGTGCGCTGTTCGGCGTCGCGCACGCGTTCGACGAGGTCCGCGTAGCTGCGCGCATAGGCCGCGTTCTGGTAGGCCGTGAGGAACGCGGTGCGGTCGGCCACCAGCGCCTCGAAGCTCTGGGGCTTTTGCAGCGACACCACCTGCGCCGGCGCGGCCTGGCGCGTGACGGCTGCGAGGTCGAGCGCCGCCTTGCGGCCCCAGCGGAACGCGGCCTGGTTGGCCTTCACGGCCACGCCGTTGATCTCGATGGCCTTGTCGAGCGCCTGCGCCGACAGCGGCACGAACCCCTTCTGGAACGCGAAGCCCAGCAGGAACAGGTTGGCCGCGATGGCGTCGCCCATGAGGCGCGTGGCCAGTTGCGTGGCGTCGATGAAGTCGGCGCGGCCTTCCACCGATTCCTCGATCAGCGCGCGCACCTGCGTCGCTGGAAACTCCCAGTCGGGCTGCTGCGCGAAGTGCCCCGTCGGCTGCTCGAAGGTGTTGACCAGCGCATAGGTGCGGCCCGGCCGCATGCGCGCAATGGCGTCGGGCGCGCCGGCCGTGAGCATGTCGCAGCCCAGGATCAGGTCGGCCTCGCCGGTGGGAATGCGCTGCGCCTTCAGCTGCGCCGCGTCGCGCGCGATGCGCACGTGCGACGTGACCGAGCCGTTCTTCTGCGACATGCCCGTCATGTCGAGCACGCTCACGCCCTTGCCTTCGAGGTGCGCCGCCATGCCGATCAGCGCGCCGATGGTGATCACGCCCGTGCCGCCGATGCCGGTGATGAGGATGTTGTGCATGCCTTCGAGCGCGAGCGGCACGGGAGCGGGCAGGGCGGGCTCTTCGGCGGCCTTCACGGCCACGGGCGCGTGCTTGCGCGGCTTGACGCCCTCGACCGTCACGAAGCTCGGGCAGAAGCCCTTGATGCACGACTCGTCGGCGTTGCACGCGCTCTGGTCGACGCTGCGCTTCAGGCCCAGGTCGGTTTGCTTCGGTAGCAGCGCGGTGCAGTTCGATTGCTCACCGCAGTCGCCGCAGCCTTCGCACACCGCGTCGTTGATGAACACGCGCCGCGCGGCGGGCGGGAACTCGCCCTTCTTGCGGCGGCGGCGCTTCTCGGCCGCGCACACCTGGTCGTAGATCAGCACCGACACGCCCTCGAAGCCGCGCAGCTCGCGCTGCACCGCGTCCATGTCGTCGCGGTGGTGCACGCTCAGCGCAAAGAGGCCGTCGCGGTCGGGCGGCAGCAGGCTGCGGTCGGCCCAGCGCGTCGGGTCTTCGGCCACCAGCGCGATGCGCTTCACGCCTTCGGCCGCCACCTGGTGCGCGATGCGCGGCACGGTGATCGGCCCGTCGACCGGCTGGCCGCCCGTCATCGCGACCGCGTCGTTGTAGAGGATCTTGTAGGTGATGTTCACGCCCGCCGCGACGGCCGCGCGAATCGCCAGCGAACCCGAGTGGTAGTAGGTGCCGTCGCCCAGGTTCGCGAACACGTGCTTGCGCTTGGAGAACCACGCCTGCCCCAGCCACGGCGCGCCTTCGCCGCCCATGTGCGTGGTGGTGCGGTTGTGCTCGGGGTAGATGGCGGTGGCCATCACGTGGCAGCCGATGCCCGCGAGCGCCAGGCTGCCTTCGGGCACCTTGGTCGAGGTGTTGTGCGGGCAGCCCGCGCAGTACCAGGCCGGGCGCGAGGGCGTGGCCACGGCCTTGCCGAGCACCACGTCTTTCGCGTCGAGGATCGCCAGCCGCATGCGGATGCGGTCGCTGGTGTGAAAGCGCGCCACGCGCCCGGCGATGACGCGCGCGATCTGCGCCACCGAGAAGTCGGCCGTGGCCGGCAGCAGCCACTGGCCGCGCGGGTGCGCGCCCCATTCGCCTTGCTCGTCGAACTTGCCGATGACGCGCGGGCGCACGTTCTCGCGCCAGTTGTACAGGTGCTCCTTGAGCTGGTACTCGACGATCTGGCGCTTCTCTTCGACCACCAGGATTTCTTCGAGCCCGTCGGCAAACTCGCGGATCGAGTCGGGCTCCAGCGGCCAGGGCATCGACACCTTGAACAGGCGGATGCCGATGCGCGCGGCCTCGTCGGCGTCGATGCCCAGTTCTTCCAGCGCTTCGAGCACGTCGCGGTACGACTTGCCCGAGGCCACGATGCCCAGCCGCGCCTGCGGCGAATCGATGGTCACGCGGTTCAGGCGGTTCTCGCGCGCGTAGGCGATGGCGGCGTAGATCTTGTAGTCCTGCATCAGCGCCTCCTGCTTGCGCGCCTGCACGCCGAGCGTGTCGGTCGACAGCCGCGCATGCACGCCGCCGGGCGGGAACACGAAGTCCTTCGGCAGGCGCGTGTGCACGTCGAGCGCGCCGGCGGCAATCGAGCCCGACGACTCCACCGTGTCGGCCAGCGCCTTGAAGCCGACCGGCAGGCCGGCAAAGCGCGACATCGCAAAGCCGTGCAGGCCCAGCTCGATGTATTCCTCCACGCTCTGCGGGTAGAGCATGGGGATCATCGACGCGGCGAACAGGTGGTCGCTCTGGTTGGGCAGGGTGGACGACGACGCGCCGTGGTCGTCGCCCGCCACCAGCAGGATGCCGCCCTTGGGCGACGTGCCCGCGTGGCTCATGTGCTTGAACACGTCGCCGCAGCGGTCCACGCCGGGCGCCTTGCCGTACCACATGGCGAACACGCCATCGACCGCGCTCTCGCCGGTCAGGTGCACCTGCTGCGTGCCCCACACCGCGGTGGCGGCCAGCTCTTCGTTCACGCCGGGCAAGAACTTGACGGCGTTGGCTTCGAGCTGCGGCTGGGCCTTCCACAGCGCTTCGTCCAGGCCACCGAGCGGCGAGCCGCGGTAGCCCGAGACAAAGCCCGCGGTGTTCAGGCCGGCCTGCTGGTCGCGCCATTTCTGCACGAGCATGAGGCGCACCAGCGCCTGGATGCCGCTCAGGTAGATCCGGCCTTCGGTGGCCGTGTATTTGTCGTCCAGCGCAACGCTGGCGAGTTCGTGGGTTGCCATGAGAGAAAAGACTCCGGGTAGGACTCGTGGAATGCGGGCGTGGCCCCGGTAGAGGGCCGGCCCGCGAAACGCCTCGCCGGGGTTGCCGCCGAGACAGCGACGATTCTTTCGCACCCCGGCCCGAAAGTGCTTCTTCGTTTCGACGGGGAAACCCGCATTCCGGAAGAACCATCGCCGCCGCCGTCGATTCGCCGAAAGGCCTTCGGCCATGCGCCCACAACCGCACAGGCCCGACAATGTCCGCCCGATCGACCGAGGACCCGATGAGACCCGACCTGGATTCGCTGGCGCTGTTCCTGCGCGCCATTGAGCACGGCAGCCTGTCCAAGGCGGCCGCCGAGAGCCACATGGTGCTGTCGGCCGCGAGCCGGCGCCTGGCCATCCTCGAGAGCCAGCTCGGCGTGGGGCTGCTCAACCGCACCTCGAAGGGCGTGACGCCCACGGGCGCGGGCGAGTCGCTGGCCATGCATGCGCGCCAGATCCTGCGCGACGTGGACCGCATGCGCGCCGACCTGTCGGACTACGCACAGGGCGCCACCGGCCGCGTGCGGCTGCACGCCAACGCGTCGGCGATGGGCCAGTTTCTGCCCGACGACGTGGCGAGCTTTCGGCTGCGCTACCCCGAGATCCGCGTGAGCGTGGAAGAGCACCGCAGCGTCTACATCGTGCAGGCGATTCGCGACCGCCAGGCCGACGTGGGCGTGATCACCAGCGAGGCGGTCGACCCGGCGCTGCACTTCATTCCGTACCGCACCGACCGGCTCGTGGCCATCGTGCGCCAGAAGCATCCGTGGCGCGGGCGCGAGGTGTCGTTCGAAGAACTGCTCGACTTCGACTTCGTGGGGCTCGAAGACGACTCGGCCATCTCCCGCACCATGGAAGACGCCGCGATGAGCGCGCGCAAGGTGCTGCGCCTGCGTGTGCGCGTGAAGAGCTTCGAGGCCGTGTGCCGGATGATCGAAGCGGGAATGGGCGTGGGCATCCTGCCCGAGGGGGCGGCGGTGACTTACCGCAAGGAGATGAAGCTGCGCTTCATCAACCTCACCGATGCGTGGGCGTCACGCCGGATGTACCTGTGTACGCGGCAGGAGGCGTTGAGCTTTCCGCAGCGTCGGTTGGTGGACCATCTGCTGGCGCGAGGGATGCCGTA
>RCUJ01000239.1_pt1 | contig 31613 bp, 30 predicted proteins | sample 2166321 | NCBI WGS metagenome assembly RCUJ01 (sample SAMN09932808, study PRJNA488358) | compost metagenome | feature: garden; material: soil; isolation source: compost soil in an enriched community after 118 h of incubation | place: Germany: Experimental Botanical Garden Goettingen | collected... | reverse complement strand
TGCTCAACGGCAAGATGCTCACCGGCCGCGACGCCGCGCACAAGCGCATGGTCGACATGCTCAATGCCGGCGAAGAGCTGCCGGTGGACCTCAAGGGCCGCTTCATCTACTACGTCGGCCCGGTCGATCCGGTGCGTGACGAAGTGGTTGGCCCGGCCGGCCCGACCACCGCAACCCGCATGGACAAGTTCACCCGCCAGATCCTGGAAAGCACCGGCCTGCTGGGCATGATCGGCAAGTCCGAGCGCGGCCCGATCGCCATCGACGCGATCCGCGACAACAAGGCCGTGTACCTGATGGCCGTCGGCGGCGCCGCCTACCTGGTCGCCCAGGCGATCAAGAAGGCCAAGGTGCTGGCCTTCGCCGAACTGGGCATGGAAGCGATCTACGAGTTCGAAGTGAAGGACATGCCGGTCACCGTGGCCGTCGACACCAACGGCGAGTCGGTGCACATCACCGGCCCGGCGATCTGGAAGCAGAAGATCGCCGACAGCCTGGCGGTGGAAGTGAAGTAAGCTTCCCAAGGCACAGGAAAACCCCGGACCGGCCCCGCCGCTCCGGGGTTTTCTTTTTTAGCGCCAGCGATCCATCAGATTGACCACCAGCCGATCCAGCCAGCCCCACAGACGCTGCGAGATACGCATCGCCAGTGGCCTGGCGAACCAGTCGTCGAGGGTGATCTCGCGGCTGAGCGCGAAGTCGTTCTCGAAGCTCGCCGCCAGCGCCGCGGTCAGGCCGGGGTCGAGCGCCTCGATGTTGGCTTCCAGGTTGAAGCGCAGGGTCCAGTGGTCGAAGTTGCACGAACCGATGCTGACCCAGTCGTCGACCAGTACCGCCTTGAGGTGCATGAAGCGCGGCTGGTACTCGAAGATGCGCACGCCGCTCTTCAGCAGGCGGGGATAGTAGCGCTGGCCGGCGAAGCGCACCGGACCATGGTCGGTCAGCCGGCCACTGAGCAGCAGGCGCACGTCCACGCCGCGCTGCGCCGCCTTGCGCAGGGCCTTGCGCACCCGCCAGCTGGGCAGGAAGTACGGCGTGGCCAGCCAGATGCGCTGGCGGGCATGGCCCAGGTTGCGCAGCAGCGAACGCAGGATGTCACGGTGCTGCTGCGCATCGGCGTAGGCCACCCGGCCGAGGCCCTCGCCAGACAATGGTCTGGCCGGCAGATGGGCAAGCGGGCGGATGAACGGGCGCCAGGCACAGGTGTCGACGCACGCCTCCCACTCGCGCTCGAACAGGATTTGCCAGTCGGCTACCGCCGGGCCGGCCACTTCCACCATCAGCTCGTGCCAGCGACTGACCGCCGACGCCGGCAGCCAGAAATCGTCGGTAGCCCCGGCACCGCCGACCCAGGCCAGTTGCTGATCGACCAGCAGCAGCTTGCGATGGTCGCGGTACAGATTACGCACCCCGTGCCGCCAGCTGATCGGGTTGTACAGGCGCAACTGCACGCCCGCCAGGCGCAGCCGCGTACTCAGGCGGCTGCCCAAGCGCCGGCAGCCGAAGGCATCGAACAGGCAGCGCACCGGCACACCGCGGGCGGCGGCACGGCACAGGCAGTCGACCAGCTGCTCGGCGCAGACACCGGCCTCGACCAGATACAGCTCCAGCTCGACCTGGCTGCGGGCCGCATCGATGGCCGCGAGCAGGCGGGGAAAGAACTGCTCGCCATCGATCAACAGCTGGAATCGGTTGCCCCCGCGCCAGGGGAAGACGGTTTGCGGCATGGCGCTAGCGAAACACGGCAAAGGCAGGGAACGGGCTGGGCATCGAATCCTCGCGCGGCAATCGGTTCAGCGCACCATAGCTGGCCGTTCGTCGGGGCTCAAGGAAGCCGCCGGCACAAATGACGACGCCGGCGAGCCCAAGGGCTGCGCCGGCGTCGTCTGCGGGCGAAAGGAACTCAGCGCGGCAGGGTGTAGTCGGCCGGGCCCATCAGGTCGAGGCCGCACTCCAGCTGGCTGATCCAGTCGAGGAAGGTGTTGATCATCGCCGGACCGACGAAGGCGCGACCGTGCTGCGGCACGATCATGCTCACATCCATCTTGCGCACCATGTCGGCCCACAGGCGGCAGACCTTGTTGCTGGCCATGTAGCGGCGGTGGAAGCCTTCCATGCTCGACAGGTGAGCGGCGAAGTCGGTGACCGGCTGGGCGTCGTCGACCAGGGAGGCACCCATGTCGCCGGAGAAGAGGATCTTGCTGATCGGATCGTAGAGCTGGAAGTTGCCCACCGAGTGCAGGAAGTGCGCCGGCACGGCCTTGAGCTGGCTGTTGCCCAGCGGAATGCTCTGGCCACGATCGGGCAGCGCGATGATGCGGTCGTAGGTGGAGATGCCGTGGCTGACCGCCAGGTAGTTGGCGGTCAGGTGCGGCAGGAAGCGGGCCCACAGGCGCGAGCAGATGACCTTGGCCTTGGTGTGCAGCAGCCACTTGTCCAGCGCGGCGATGATGTCCGGGTCCTGGTGCGAGGCGAAGATGTAGGTCAGGTCCTGCACCGGCATGTGCTTGGACAGCTCCAGCGACAGCGGGGTGTAGGTCAGGTCGCCGCCCGGATCGAGCAGCATGTATTGCTCGTTGTCGACGATCAGGAACTGGTTGGTCTGAACACCCTCACCGACGACCAGATTGTCGAAACACAGGCACTGGTGGCTGCCGTTATCAAACAGGACGATGGGCTCGCGACGCATGACTACCTCAATTTCTAAGTTTGACCCAGCTTAACGAGGCCGGGTTACAAGTTCACTGACGTGCATCAAGCATGCCAGCACCGCCGGCCTCGCCGCCGTTGCGAGCACTGTACGCCGCACGAACGTCCGCACGGTGCGCGCGCGGTCACAGAAGCATCACTGGCGCGTCACCGCGCCGACATCCCGGCTTGCCAGCATGGCCCTGCACACAACATGGAAGCGGCCGCAAACGGCTGCCCGGAGGTTCTGCATGTCCGCCACTGCACTGTCCTGCGAGTCCAGCCCCACCCGCCGCCTGCAGGCCGAACGCCTGCACGGCAGCGAAGCCCTGATCGAAGCCCAGGCCCTGCGTTACCGCGTGTTCGGCGAGGAGTTCGGCGCCCGCCTGGAGGGCGCCGAACTGGGCCTCGACTGCGACGGTTTCGACGTCCACTGCAGCCACCTGGGCGTGCGCGACCTGGCCAGCGGCGCGCTGGTCGCCACCACCCGCCTGCTCGACCACCACACCGCGCGCAAACTGGGACGCTTCTACAGCGAGGACGAGTTCCGCCTGCACGGCCTCGCCAAGCTCGACGGCCCGAGCCTGGAGATCGGCCGCACCTGCGTCGCCGCCGAGTACCGCAACGGCGCCACCATCGCCGTGCTGTGGAGCGCCCTGGCGGAGATCCTCAACGAGGGCGGCTACCGCTACCTGATGGGTTGCGCCAGCATCCCCATGCGCGACGGCGGCATCCAGGCCCGCGCGGTGATGCAGCGCCTGCGCGAGCGCTACCTGTGCACCGAGCACCTGCGCGCCGAGCCTCGCCAGCCGCTGCCGGCCCTCGACGTGCCGGACAACCTCACCGCCGAACTGCCGCCGCTACTCAAGGCCTACATGCGCCTGGGCGCGAAGATCTGCGGCGAGCCGTGCTGGGACCCGGACTTCCAGGTCGCCGACGTGTTCATCCTGCTCAAGCGCGACGAACTCTGCCCGCGCTACGCCCGCCACTTCAAGGCGGTCGGCTGATGCGTCGCTTGCGTTTGTATGCCCGCCTGCTGCGTCTGCTCGCCGTACTCGGCGAAGGCGCGCTGTATTCCGGCTGGGTCGGTCTGCGCGAGCGCCTGGGCGGCGCGCCGATGGAACTGCGCCAGCAGCTGACCTGCCGCTTCATGCGTCACCTGCGCAATACCCTGCCGCTGCAGGTGGAGATCCGCGGCCAGCTGCCGGACGCACCGGCACTCTGGCTGGCCAATCACGTGTCCTGGGTCGACATCGCCGTGCTCGGCGCCCTGCGTCCGCTGTCGTTCCTCGCCAAGGCCGAGGTCGGCCGCTGGCCGCTGGCCGGCTGGCTGGCGCGCCAGGCCGGCACCCTGTTCATCCGTCGCGGTGCCGGCGACAGCCTCGCCGTCGGCCGGCAACTGGCCGAGCAGCTGCAGCAGGGTCGCCACCTGGCGATCTTTCCCGAGGGCACCAGCTCCGACGGCAGCGACGTGCTGCGCTTCCACGCCCGCCTGCTGGCCGCAGCGGTGGATAGCGGAGTGGCGGTGCAACCGGTGGCGATCCGCTACCGGCGCGACGGCCAGCGCGATCCGCTGGCGCCCTTCATCGGCGACGACGAATTGCCCGCACACCTGCTGCGTCTGTTCGCAGCCGAGCGGGCGACGGTGGAGATCACCCTGCTCGCGCCGATCGCCAGTCAGGGACTGACGCGCAGCGAGCTGGCCCGCCGCAGTCAGGACGCGATCGCCGCGGTGGTGTGCGCCGAGAAGCAGCCGGCTGCCATTCGCGAGGCCGCCTGAATCAGGCCGACCGCGCCGCCCGGGCAAAGTCGATCAGCTCGGGATAGAAGGCGCGGAAATCCTCCAGCAGCTGCGGGTACAGCCGCTCCAGCTCGACCAGCGCACCGTCCAGGCCCTCGGGCCGCGACAGGCGCCGCTGCATGTTCAGCAGCACCCGCTCGAGCACGACGAACTCGCGGTAGCTGCCCAGCCAGTCCTGCTCGGCCATGCGCGGGGCGATCAGCGCCAGGCGGCCGGGCAGCTGCGCCTCGGCGGCCAGGGTGCGGTACACCCGGTCGGTGAACAGCGCCAGCGGCTCGTCGGCATAGTCGTCCCAGTGGCAGGCCAGGCAGTGGTCGAAGAACAGGTCGAGGAGGATGCCGGCATAGCGCCGCCGCTCGGCGGGAAAGCGCGCCACGGCCACCCGCACTACCGGATGGGCGTCGGTGAACACGTCGATGCGCCGGTGCAGACGGATGGCGGCCTCGATATCCGGCGCGTAGTGCCCCTGCAGCGATCCCTTGACGAAGTCGCCGTACAGACTGCCGAGCAGTTGCCCCGGCTGCGGGCCGCCGAGGTGCAGGTGGGCTAGATAGTTCATGACGCCAGCTTAACGCGGCGCCGAGACGCTCGATAGTTGCGCTGGGCATGAGCAGGTAGATGCTCAGCGCAAATGAATATTTGAATATCGCGAAACACAAATATATATTTCGCTCCATCGCGATAAACCATTACAGCAGCCCCATGTCATTCGATACCGACGAAATCATCAAGGCCCTCGCCCATCCCGTGCGCCGCCAGATCCTCCACTGGTTGAAGGATCCCGAGCAGTACTTCGCCGACCAGGACCATTCGCTGGAGATCGGCGTGTGCGCCGGGATGATCGACCGCCGCACCGGCCTGTCGCAGTCCACCGTGTCGGCGCACCTGGCCACCCTGCAGCGCGCCGGTCTGGTGACCAGCAAGCGGGTCGGCCAGTGGAACTTCTTCAAGCGCAACGAGGAGACCATCCAGGCCTTCCTGCGCCGGCTCGATGACGAACTCTGACCCTCCCTCCTCCACCCCAGGAAACCGACCATGCCGACACTTTTCGACCCCATCCAGATAGGCGATCTGCAACTGCCCAACCGCGTGATCATGGCCCCGCTGACCCGCTGCCGCGCCGAGCCCGGCCGCGTGCCCGGCGCGCTGATGGCCGAGTACTACGTGCAGCGCGCCAGCGCCGGCCTGATCATCAGCGAAGCCACCTCGGTCACGCCGATGGGCGTCGGCTACCCGGACACCCCCGGCATCTGGTCCGCCGAGCAGGTACAGGGCTGGAAGAACGTCACCCAGGCCGTGCACGCCGCCGGCGGGCGGATCGTCCTGCAGCTGTGGCACGTCGGCCGCATCTCCGACCCGAGCTACCTGGACGGCGAGCTGCCGGTGGCGCCCAGCTCGGTGCAGCCCAAGGGCCACGTCAGCCTGATCCGCCCCATGAAGTCCTTCGAGACCCCGCGCGCATTGGCAACGGAAGAGATCGCCGGCATCGTCGAGGCCTACCGCAAGGGCGCGGCGAATGCCAAGGCCGCCGGCTTCGACGGCGTGGAGATCCACGGCGCCAACGGCTACCTGCTCGACCAGTTCCTCCAGGACAGCACCAACCAGCGCAGCGACCAGTACGGCGGCTCGCTGGAAAACCGCGCGCGGCTGATGCTGGAAGTGACCGATGCGGTGGTGTCGGTGTGGGGCGCCGGCCGGGTCGGCATGCACCTGGCGCCGCGCGCCGACGCCCACGACATGGGCGACTCCAACCGCGCCGAAACCTTCGGCTACGTCGCCCGCGAGCTGGGCAAGCGCGGCATCGCCTTCATCTGCGCCCGCGAGAAGGAAGGCGAGGACAGCCTCGGCCCGCAGCTCAAGCAGCTGTTCGGCGGCGTGTACATCGCCAACGAGCGCTTCACCAAGGAGCAGGCCAACCGCTGGCTGGCCGAGGGCAAGGCCGACGCCGTGGCCTTCGGCATCCCGTTCATCGCCAACCCCGACCTGCCGGCCCGCCTGGCCGCCGATGCGCCGCTGAACGAGCCGGACAGCAGCACCTTCTACGCCTCGGGCCCGGTCGGCTACCTGGACTACCCGACCCTGTAATCCCCCGCGACATGAAGAAGCCCCCGCTGCGCGAGCAGTCGGGGGCTTTCATTAATCGATAAAAAATCAGCGCGCGTTGAGCTGCCCCTGCAGATTTCGCACCTGGGCCTGCAGCGTGGTGATGTTGCGGGTTACCTGGGCGCGGAAGGCATCCAGCTCGGCCGTGCCGGTGTTCGCCGGACGGTTGTCCAGCTGGCTGCGCAGTACCAGCAGATCCGACTCGAGACGGCTGATCGCCTGGTTCGGGTCGCCCTGCTTCTTCAGCGCGGCAACCTCGCTGGCAAGGTCCTGCAGCCGGCTCTCCAGCTTGGCTACCTCGCCCTGCGCCGCCTTCAACGCCGCCTGCTCGCCGGCCAGGCTCTGCAGCCGGCCGTCCAGACCCGCGACGCTACCCTGCTGCTCCTTGAGCGCGGCAGCCAATTGGGCGGCACTGCCCTGCTGGCTCTTCAGTTCGCCGCGCAGCTGCTCCAGCTGGCGACCCTGACTGCCCTGCTGCTCGCTGGTGGTCTGTTGCTGCTTGCCGAGCTGGGCCAGCTTGTTTTCCAGCTGCTTGATGCGCAGCTTGAGCGCCTCGCTCTCGCTGGTGACGCTGGACTCGGTGGCCACCACCTTGCCGGAAATGTCCTTCAGGCGTCCCGCCGCATCCTCGCTGATGCGCGCGAAGCTTTCCTGGGTCGCCACCAGCTGCTGTTCCATGCGGGCGATCTGCTGCTGGCTCCACAGCGCCAGCCCCCCCAAGGCCAGCAGCAAAGCACCGACCAACATGCCCAGCAGCCGACTCGAGCCGCTGCGCGGGGCGACGGCGGCCGGCGCCGCGGCGCGCAACCGCGGGAGCGGCGGCTCGTCGGCCGGCAAGGCGCTGTCACGGCGATCGGAGGTCAGACTGGGCAGATCGTCCAGTTCGTCGAGGGAATCGTTACGCATGCCATCACAACCTGTAAGTGAACCCGTGTGCCCGGGGAGCCTGCGCAGTATACCGGCTGGCCCGTGGGGCAGGCCTGGCGCCTTGCCGCGGTGCAGCGTGCACTGCAACGAGGCCTGTCCCGCACTCAGACCCGCCGCAGCCCGCGCGGTTCGGACTGCAATAGCTGGTATGAGGCTTGCATTACCTGCATCAACCCATGCAGCCCCCAGATTGCATCAAGGAGAAACCCCATGGAACTGAACAAGGCCGTGCTCGATTGCATGCAGAAACTGCGCCGCCGTCTGCGTGAAGAGCTGGGGACCGACATTCACCTCAGCCAGAGCGACGTGATCAGCGCCCTGCTGGCTGCCTGTGCGCACAGCGACTCGCTGCAGACCCACCAGCTCGGCGCAGAGCTGGCCCGCCTGAGTGGCACCGCGCCCAGCGAAGCTCCCCAGCCGGATCCGCGTACGCAACCGCTGTATCGCGGCCAGGTGCCCACGCCGACAACCGCCAGCGCGCCGCCGCCCGGCGGCGAAGAGCGCCAGGTGCGCATCTACCGCGGCCAGCGCATCTACGTCTGAACCTGCGCCTCACGCCCCCGACGGAGCCACCAGCCAGCGTCGGGCCGCGTGCTCCACGTGGCGGGTGAGGCCGTCCAGGCGCTCGCCACCCAGTCGCCAGCTGTGCCAGTACAAGGGCACGTCGACCGGCCGCCCCGGCAACACCTCCTGCAGGCTTCCAGCAGCGATCTGGCCGGCCACCTGCAGCTCGGGAATCAGTCCCCAGCCAAGGCCGGCCTCGGTCATGCGCACGAAACCTTCGGATGACGGGCACAGGTGGTGGAGGAAACCGCCCTCCACGCCCAGCGCGGCCAGGTAGCGATGCTGCAGGCGGTCGTCCGGGCCGTAGACGATGGCCGGTACCCGCGCCAGCGCCACACCACTGACCCCGTCGGTCAGGTAGCGGGCGATGAACTGCGGACTGGCCAGCGCCCGATAGCGCATGCTCCCCAGCGCCAGGGCCCGTGCGCCCGCCACCGGCCTGGCAGTGGCGCACAGACAGGCCGCCACCTCACCGGCACGCATGCGCTTGAGCCCCACCGCCTGATCCTCCACCAGCAGATCGAGGAGCAGGCCCGACGCGTGGCAGTAGCTGCTGACCGCCTCCGCCCACCAGGTCGCCAGGCTGTCGGCGTTCAGCGCCACGCGCAGGCGCTCCGGCCGCCCCTCCTCGTCCAGCGCCGGCACCAGCTGCTGCAGGTCACCCTCGAGCAGGCGCACCTGCTGCACATGGTTGAGCAGGCGCTGGCCCAGCGCCGTGGGCTGCGGCGGCGTGCTGCGCACCAGCACCGGCTGGCCGAGGCGCATTTCCAGCAGCTTGATGCGCTGCGACACCGCCGACTGCGACAGGCCCAGGCGCTGCGCGGCGCGCTCGAAACCGCCCTGCTCCACCACCGTGGCCAGGGCAGCGAGCAGCTTGTAGTCGAACATATCGATTTACCTAATACCTGATCAGCAACATTCGTTTCGCTTATACAGACCCACTGCCTAGAGTGGCCACTCCTTTCCCCTGCGGAGTTGCCCAGATGTGGCAGAGTTACAGCAACGGCCTGCTGGTCGCGGCCGGCCTGATCATCGCCATCGGCGCACAGAACGCCTTCGTCCTCGCCCAGAGCCTGCGCCGCGAGCACCATCTGAGCGTGGCCGCGCTCTGCGTGCTGTGCGATGCGCTGCTGATGACTGCCGGGGTGTTCGGCCTGGCCAGCGCGCTGGCGCAGAGCCCGCAGCTGCTGGCCATCGTCCGCTGGGGCGGCATCGCCTTCCTGCTCTGGTATGCCGCCCAGGCGCTGCGCCGGGCCTGCTCGCCGCAGAGCCTCGCCCAGCCGGAGCAGGACGTGCCGCGTTCCCGCCGCGCGGTGCTGCTCGCCGCCCTCGCCGTGACCCTGCTCAACCCGCACGTCTATCTGGACACGGTGCTGCTGATCGGCTCGCTCGGCGCCCAGCAGGCGGTGCCCGGTGCCTATGCCCTGGGCGCGGCCAGCGCCTCGCTGCTGTGGTTCGCGACCATCGCCATCGGCGCCGCCCGCCTGGCTCCCTGGCTGGCGCGCCCGGGCACCTGGCGGCTGATCGAGCTGGGCGTGGCGGCCATGATGCTCGCCGTTGCCGTGCAGCTGGCGCGCCCGCTGTGGAACGCATAACCCCACGGGTGCTGCGTGGATAAGGTGGGGGGCCGGTGCTATGATCCGAGGTCGACGGCGCGCCTTAGCGCTGCGGCAGTCCCGTAAACACGGAACTGCCAGGCCGGCCCCGTGAGCCGGCTTCGCGCACCTTGCGCTTGCATACACCTGACGATGATAGGGAGATAAACCCATGGCTTTCGAACTGCCGCCGCTGCCTTACGCACAAAACGCCCTCGAGCCGCACATTTCCGCCGAGACCCTGGAATACCACTACGGCAAGCACCACAACGCCTACGTGGTGAACCTGAACAACCTGGTCCCGGGTACCGAGTTCGAAGGCAAGACCCTGGAAGAAATCGTCAAGACCTCCTCCGGCGGTATCTTCAACAACGCCGCCCAGGTGTGGAACCACACCTTCTACTGGAACTGCATGAAGCCGAACGGCGGTGGTCAGCCGACCGGCGCCCTGGCTGATGCCATCAACGCCGCCTTCGGCTCCTTCGACAACTTCAAGGCCGAGTTCAGCAAGGTCGCCATCGGCACCTTCGGTTCCGGCTGGGGCTGGCTGGTGAAGAAGGCCGACGGTTCCCTGGCCCTGGCCAGCACCATCGGCGCCGGCTGCCCGCTGACCAGCGGCGACACCCCGCTGCTGACCTGCGACGTCTGGGAACACGCCTACTACATCGACTACCGCAACCTGCGTCCGAAGTACGTCGAGGCGTTCTGGAACCTGGTCAACTGGGACTTCGTGGCTGCCAACTACGCCGCCTGAGTCGCCTGAACGATCCGCAGAAGCCCGGCCCTTGCCGGGCTTCTTCGTTTACAGACCTTTTCAAGCCCATCCGGCGGCCAGCGGCAATAGTTCGCACCCCGGCCATTCCCCTTTGACGCCTCCTGAGCAACTCCCCAATACTCCGCACCGCTTCGCCGAGCCGGAAGTGCCCTACAAGGAAATGTCCACTTGTCGTCTGACGCCCGGAAAACCCTTTCGCGCCGGTTGCTCGGCGTGGCTCTGCTGGTCGCCATCGTGCTCGACCTGCTGTTCAGCGGCGCGCAGATCGCCTACGACCTGCGGCAGACGCGCCAGGCTATCGAGCGCGACGGCGCGCAGCTCCTCGACATGTTTCGCGCCGCCTCGATCCAGGCGGCCTACCGGCGCGATCAACCCCTGGCCCTGCAGGTGGTGGAAGGTCTCCTCGGTCATCCCGGGGTCCGTCAGGCGCGCATTCAAGACGGCAACGGCGCGCCGCTGGCAGTCCGCGAGCACGCCACGCCCCCAGCGGCGCAAGCCTGGCTGAGCGATCCGCTGTTCGGCCACCAGCAGCACTTCACCCTGCGTCTGAGCGGCCCGCCGCCTCGCTACGAGCCCTACGGCGAGCTGGCGCTCACCCTCGACGCCGCCTACCGGGGCGGCGAGTTCTTCGCCACCAGCCGCGTCATCCTCGCCACCGCGCTCACCCGCGTGCTGCTGCTCGGCCTGGCGCTGCTCCTGCTCTTCCGCCGGCAGCTGACCCACCCGCTCAGCCGTCTGCTCGAGCACCTCGCCCGCATCGACCCGGAGCGCCCCGACCACAATCCGCTGCCACCGCTCAAGGGCCACGAGCGCGACGAGCTGGGCCGCTGGGCCGACAGCATCAATCGGCTGCTCGCCACCATTGCCCGGCACAATCGCCAACGCCGTGAAGCGGAAGGCCACCTGAAGCGCCTGACCCAGTTCGACCTGCTGACCGGCCTGCCCAATCGCCAGCTGCTGCAGCAGCAGCTGGGCCAGATCCTCAGCGATAGCGCCCGCACGCAGGGCCGCGTGGCCGTGCTCTGCCTCGGCCTCGACGACTTCAACCTGATCAACGAGAAGTACGGCTACCAGAGCGGCGATCGCCTGCTGATCGGCGTCGCCGAGCGCCTGCGCGCGCTCGACCCGCGCCTGGGTAGCCTGGCGCGACTGGGCAGCGACCAGTTCGCCCTGGTCCAGATCGCCGTCGAGCAGACCTACGAAGCCGCCGAGCTGGCCCAGCGGGTGCTCGACGACCTGGCCCGACCACTGTTCATCGACAGCCAGCCCATCAGCCTGCGGGCCTCGCTCGGCATCACCCTGTACCCCGAAGACGGCGACAACAGCGAGCGCCTGTTGCAGCGCGCCGAACAGACCATGACCCTGGCCAAACAGGGCGCGCGCAGCCACTACCAGTTCTTCCTCGCCAGCCGCGACCGCGAGATCCGCCGCCGCCGCCAGCTGGAGGACGACTTGCGCCAGGCCCTGCACAACGGCCAGCTGGAGCTGTACTACCAGCCGCAGGTGGCGGCAGCCGACCAGCGCATCGTCGCGGTCGAAGCCCTGCTGCGCTGGCGTCATCCACAGCTGGGCTTCGTTCCGCCGGACCAGTTCATCCCGCTCGCCGAGCAGAACGGCCTGATTCTCGAGATCGGCGACTGGGTGCTGGAGCACGCCTGCCGCCAGCTGCACGACTGGCACGCGCAGGGCCTGGTCGGACTGCGCATGGCGGTCAACCTGTCCACTGCCCAGCTGCGCAGCGACAAGCTGCCACGCCAGGTGACCGGCCTGCTGCAGCGCCACGGCCTGCCGGCGCACAGCCTCGAACTGGAGATCACCGAAACCGGGCTGATGACCGATGTCGCCGCTGCCGCGCAGCAGCTGCACAGCCTGCGTCTGGCCAAGGTACTACTGGCGATCGACGACTTCGGCACCGGCTATTCGTCGCTGAGCTATCTGAAGACCCTGCCGCTGGACAAGATCAAGATCGACCGCAGTTTCGTGCGCGACCTGACCCGCAACGAGGACGACGCCACCCTGGTGCGCACCATCATCCAGCTGGCCCACAACCTGAACATGACGGTGATTGCCGAAGGCGTGGAGACTGCCGAACAGGAGGCCTACCTGATCGCCCATGGCTGCCAGGAGAGCCAGGGCTACCTGCACTGCCGGCCGCTGCCGGCGCTCGAGGTGACCCGCTTCATGCTCAATGCCGCACGGCGCCAGCGCTCCCACGGCGGCGCGCCGGCGCAGTTCGCCGCCGACTGAGTCGGCTAGACGCCGCGGGTCAGCAGCCAGACCGCCAACGCCCCGCCCAGGCAGAGCAGCGCGCCACCCAGCGCCTGCCAGCGGAAGGCGCGGGCCAGCTCGTCCTCGCCCTTGCAGGAGAGCAGGAACGGCAGCGCCTCCTGCGGACGACGCAGGTGGTTCTGCTCCGGCGCGCCACTCGCCGCCCGGTGGCGGTCCTCGGCCTCCAGCTGCGCAGCCAGGCGCACCAGGTGCCACTCCTGATCGTCGAGCGCGCCGTTGCCATCGCGATCGAAGCGCCCCAGCAGGCCCTGGAAGTCCTGCTTCCACTCGCGCACCACCGCCGCCTGGGCGGCGGCCAGGTCCAGCCCCTGGCGTCCGCCGCCACTGGTGCGGAACTCGCCCAGCGCATACAGCGGGTCGCCGACGTGCAGGCGCTCCTCGATGTAGCGGTAACGCTTGCCCATGCCCAGCAGCTGGCCGAGCAGGCCGTGGCTGTCCTCGCGGCGCGGGTGGCGACGATCGCCGTGCCAGCTCTCGCGGCGGGCCGGGCGCACCTCGGCGCCGACCGGGTTGATCAGGCACTGTCCGGAGCTGTCGGCCAGACTCAGCCAGCCCTCGCTGCTGGCCGACTCGAGCAGCCGCCAGGACTTGCTCTTGCCGCTCTCGCGGTACTCCTCGATGCGGTAGCGCCACCACAGGCACGGCTTGCCGGTCAGCGGCGCGACCAGCGGCTCGCTCGGGCCCTCTTGCAGCACGCCGTACAGCTCGACGTAGCCCTGCGCCGCAGAGCGGATCTTCGAGGTCGGCATGTCCTCCAGCAGGCGCGCCTGGGCCAGGCGGCGCAGGCACCACCAACCACCGCCGACGCTGGCCGTACCGGCCATGCCGAGGCCGACCAACAGGCCCGGATCGACCGCCATCAGCCGAACAGCTGGCGCAGGTCGACGTCGGCCTTTTCCGCCTCGCTGAACTGCAGCAGGTCGGCGGCCTGGAAGGCGAACATGCGGGCGACCAGCACGTCGGGGAACTGTTCGATGCGCACGTTGTTGAGGTTGACCGACTCGTTGTACAGCTCGCGGCGGTCGGCGATGCCGTTCTCCAGGCCGGTGATGCGCTGCTGCAGGTGCTGGAAGCTCTCGTTGGCCTTGAGCTGCGGGTAGTTCTCGACCAGCGCGAACAGCTGGCCGAGCCCGGCGCGCAGGCCGCTCTCGGCGCGACCGAGGGCGGCCATGTCGCCCTGCTCGCGGGCACTGGCCACGGCGCTGCGCGCGGCGGTCACCGCCTCGAGGGTGCCGCGCTCGTGCTGCATGTACTGGCGGCAGGTTTCCACCAGCTTGGGCAGTTCCTCGTGGCGCTGGCGCAGCAGCACGTCGATGTTCGACCAGGCCTTGCCCACCCCGTGCTTGAGGCGCACCAGAGCGTTGTAGATCAGCACGGCGTAGCCGGTCAGCAGGACGATGGCCACCAGAATGGCGACGGTACTCAGACTCATGCGCGAAGCTCCCTGTGAAGTGGCGGCCATTGTAGCGGCACGTCGATGGCGCGGCCGAGCGATAGTGCACAGGCAAAATGCCGCCCACGATGACGCGCGATAGGCCTTCCCTTTGATGCGAATATTTCGCATTATGTTTCGAAAGGCTTTCTCAGCCGTCTCCCATTGCCCACACAAGGATTGCCGCATGCCCCGTTACCCTCTGCTCGCCAGCAGCCTGCTCGCCCTGTCCATTGCGCTCGCCGGCTGCGGCGAGGACAAGAAGGTAGAGGCCCCTGCCCAGACCGCCACTCCGGCAGCCGCCCCGCAGGCGGCACCCGTCGCCCCCGCCACGAACATCGACCCGGCTGCCGCCAAGGCGGTGGTTGGCCACTACGCCACGCTGGTCTCGGCGGTATTCGTCGATGCGCTGAGCACCGCCAAGACCCTGCAGCAGGCCGTCGACGCCCTGCTCGCCGAGCCCAACGAGGCCAACCTCAAGGCCGCCCGCGCCGCCTGGATCGTCGCCCGCGCTCCCTACATGCAGAGCGAGGTGTTCCGCTTCGGCAACCCGGTGGTCGACGACTGGGAAGGCCAGCTCAACGCCTGGCCGCTGGACGAGGGTCTGATCGACTACGTCGCCGCCGACTACCAGCACGCCCTGGGCAACCCCGGCGCCACCGCCAACCTGATCGCCAACACCGAGATTCAGGTCGGCGAGGACAAGCTCGACGCCAGCGCCATCACCGGCGAGTTGCTGGCCAGCCTCAACGAGCTGGGCGGCTCGGAAGCCAACGTAGCCACCGGCTACCACGCCATCGAGTTCCTGCTCTGGGGCCAGGACCTCAACGGCAGCGCCCCCGGTGCCGGCAACCGTCCGGCCAGCGACTACCTGGTCGGCGAAGGCGCCACCGGCGGCCACAATGAGCGCCGTCGCGAATACCTCAAGGCCGCCACCGCCCTGCTGGTCAGCGACCTCGAGTACATGGTCGGTCAGTGGCAGGCCGGGGTGGCCGACAACTACCGGGCCAAGCTGGAAGCCGAGCCGGCCGAGAACGGCCTGCGCAAGATGCTGTTCGGCATGGGCAGCCTGTCGCTGGGCGAGCTGGCCGGCGAGCGCATGAAGGTAGCGCTGGAGGCCAACTCCACCGAGGACGAGCAGGACTGCTTCAGCGACAACACCCACAACTCGCACTTCTACGACGCCCTGGGCATCCGCAACGTCTACCTCGGCGAGTACAAGCGCATCGACGGCAGCCTGCTGAGCGGCCCGAGCCTGTCCGGCCTGGTGGCCAAGGCCGACGCCCAGGCCGATGCCGCGCTCAAGGCCGACCTGGACGCCAGCCAGGCGGCCCTGCAGAAGATGGTCGACAGCGCCGAGAAGGACGGTGTGCACTTTGACCAGTTGATCGCCGCCGACAACGCCGCCGGCCAGCAGATCGTTCGCGACGCCATCGCCGCCCTGGTCAAGCAGACCGCCAGCATCGAACAGGCCGCCGGCAAACTGGGCATCGGCGACCTCAATCCGGACACCGCCGACCACCAGTTCTGAGTGTCCCTGCGCCGGGAGAGCGGGCCTGTACCGCGCTCCCGGTGACGCTGCGGCCCTGCGCCGCAGTTGCCCGGCAAGCCCCGCCCGCCGTGACCTGGTGCCCGTCAGCCACTCGCCGCAAATGAAAAAATTTCTTATTTGCATCGAAACACGCTGTTACACTGCACCCACCTTTCGGCACCCGGGGAAATCCATCGCCATGCCCGTTCCGCCTGTCCTGCGCCTGCTCGGCACACTGGCCCTGAGTCTCGCCCTGGCCGCCTGCGAGCAGTCCGAGACCCCACGCTTCAGCGCCGCCGAGCCCGGCGAGCAGCTGTCCGGCGGTACCGCTACGGTCAACCGGGCCGATCAGAACGCCTACTCCCTGCCCTCGGCCAACCTCTCGCCGACGCGACGTCTGGACTTCAGTGTCGGCAACAGCTTCTTCCGCAACCCCTGGGTGATCGCCCCCGCCACCACCATCGCCCGCGACGGCCTCGGCCCGCTGTTCAACACCAACGCCTGTCAGAACTGCCACATCAAGGACGGTCGCGGCCATCCACCCGGCAGCGCCGCCGATAACGCGGTGTCCAGCCTGGTCCGCCTGTCGATCCCCGCCCAGCCTGGCCAGGAAGCCCTGCTCGAACGCCAGGGGCTGATTCCCGAACCGGTCTACGGCGGCCAGCTGCAGGACATGGCGATTCCCGGCGCGGCCCCGGAAGGCAAGGTGCGAATCAGCTACACCAGCGAGGTGGTCACCTTCAAGGACGGCACCCGCATCGAACTGCAGAAGCCCGAACTGCAGCTCAGCCAGCTCGGCTATGGCGCCCTGCACCCCGACACCCAGTTCTCTCTGCGCGTGGCGCCGCCGATGATCGGCCTGGGTCTGCTCGAGGCGATCCCCGAGGCGGCGCTGCTGGCCAATGCCGATCCGGACGATCGCGATGGCGACGGCATCTCCGGCCGCGCCAACCAGGTCTGGGACCATGCCAGCCAGAGCAGCCGCCTCGGCCGCTTCGGCTGGAAGGCTGGACAGCCGTCGCTCAACCAGCAGAACGCCGATGCCTTCTTCAATGACATGGGCCTGTCCACCCCGCTGATCGCCGGCAGCAGCTGCACCGCCGCCCAACCGGACTGCCTGCAGCTGCCCCACGGCGGCGAGTCCGAGGTCAGCGAGCACATTCTCGCCCAGGTGCTGTTCTACACCCGCAACCTGGCGGTGCCGGCACGCCGCGGGGTCGACGACCCGCAGGTGCTCAAGGGCAAGGGTCTGTTCCATCAGGCCGGCTGCCAGGCTTGCCACACGCCGAGCTTCACAACCAGCCAGGCGGCCGCCGAACCGGAGCTGGCCAACCAGCTGATCCGTCCCTACAGCGACCTACTGCTGCATGACATGGGCGACGGGCTGGCGGACAATCGCCGCGAATTCCAGGCCAGCGGCCGCGAATGGCGCACCCCGCCGTTGTGGGGCATCGGCCTGACCGAGACCGTCAACGGCCACACCCGCTTCCTCCACGACGGCCGCGCGCGCAACCTGCTGGAGGCGATCCTCTGGCACGGCGGCGAAGCCGATGGCGCACGCCAGGCGGTGATGGCCTTCGATGCCGAACAACGCGCCGCCCTGCTGGCCTTCCTCGATTCCCTGTAAAGGAGCACCTCATGCTGCGCCCTGCCCTAGTCTCCCTGGCCCTGCTGGCCACTCTTGCCGGCTGCTCGCCGAGCGAACCGCCCAAGCCAAAGAAGGAACCCTACGCCGCGGCCAGTGCCGCGCTGACCGATGGCGTGCTGCTTCCGGCCTACACCCGCTGGACCGACAGCGACCGCCAACTGGCCGACAGCGCCCGCGCCCTCTGCGCCGGCGAACAGGACCTGGCCAGCGCGCGCCAGACCTACCTTGCCGCCCATGGCGCCTGGGCCGCGCTGCAGCCGCTGGCCGTCGGCCCGCTGAGCGAGGGCAACCTGGCCTGGCAGGTGCAGTTCTGGCCGGACAAGAAGAACCTGGTGGCGCGTCAGGTCAACACCTTGCTGAGCAGCAAGCCGCAGCTCAAGCAGGCCGACCTGGAGCAGGCCAGCGTGGTGGTGCAGGGTCTGACGGCCTACGAATACCTGCTGTTCGATCCGGCTATCGACCTCGCCGACCTCGAACAGAAACGCCGCTACTGCCCGCTGCTGCTGGCCATCGGCAGCCACCAGCAGGCGCTCTCGGCCCGCGTGCTGGCGGCCTGGCTGGGTGAACAGGGCATGGCCAGCCAGTTGAAGAGCTTCCCCAACGCCCGCTACGCCGAAGCCCGCGAAGCCGTCGCCGAACTGCTGCGCGTGCAGGTCAGTGCCCTCGACGGCCTGAAGAAGAAACTCGGCACCCCGCTGGCCCGCGGCAAGACCCCGCAGCCCTACCAGGCCGAGGCCTGGCGCAGCGGCGCCTCGCTGGCCAGCCTCGACGCCAGCCTGGCCAGCGCCGAGGCGCTGTGGCGCGGTGCCAACGGCGACGGCGCGCGCAGCCTGCTGGCTGCCGAGCAGGCCGACCTGGCCACCCGCATCGACGCCGCCTACAGCGAAACCCGCCAGCGCATCGCCGCCCTCGGCCAGCCGCTGAACGTGCTGCTCGCCGACGAAGCCGGCCGCGCCAGCCTGGGCCAGCTGTACGACAGCCTCGACACCCTGCACCGCCTGCACGAGGCCGAACTGGCCAAGGCGCTGGGCATCCAGCTGGGCTTCAACGCCCACGACGGTGACTGAGCATGCGACGACGCGTCTTTCTCGGCCTCGGCGGCACCCTGCTTGCCGCCGCCGCCCTCGGTGGCTGGACCCTCGGCCGCAGCGCCGGCCAGGCGCCGCTGCTGCTGTCGGCGCGCAACGATGCCGACGGCAGGCACTATGCGGTCGGCTATCGCCTCGACGGCCAGCGGCAGTTCGCCACCCCGGTCGCCGAGCGCTGCCACGACGTGGTAGCGCACCCGACGCTGCCGCTGGCGCTGTTCGTCGGCCGCCGGCCGAGCCGCGAGAGCTACCTGGTCGACACCCGTGACGGCCGTCTGTTGCAGACCCTCGCCAGCCCGGCGGATCGCCACTTCCAGGGCCACGCGGTGTTCCACCGCGGCGGCGAGTGGCTGTACAGCACCGAGAACGACACCCGCGAACCGGGCCGCGGGTTGATCGGCGTCTGGCGCCTGAACGGCAACCAGCTGCAGCGGGTCGACGAGCTGTCGAGCCACGGCATCGGCCCGCACCAGCTGCTGTGGCTGCCCGACGGCGAACGCCTGGTGGTGGCCAACGGCGGTATCCGCACCGAGGCCGACAGCCGCGAGAAGATGAACCTCGACGCCATGGAGCCGAGCCTGGTGCTGCTGCAGCGCGACGGCACCCTGCTCAGCAAGGAGCAGCTGCCGGAGCGGATGAACAGCGTGCGCCACCTGGCGGTGGCCGACGACGGCACCGTGGTCAGCGGCCAGCAGTACGAGGGCGATCCCGCCGACGCCGTGCCGCTGGTGGCGATCAAGCGCCCCGGCCAGCCGTTCCAACCCTTCCCGCTGGGCGAGGCGCAGCGTCAGGTCATGCACCAGTACACCGCCAGCGTGGCGATCCACAGCGGCCTGCGCCTGCTGGCGATCACCGCGCCGCGCGGCAACCGGGTGTTCATCTGGGATCTGGACAGCGCCGAATTGCGCCTGGACGCGCCGCTGCCCGACTGCGCTGGCGTCGCCGCCTGCACCGAGGGCTTCGTGGTCAGCTCCGGCCAGGGCCGCTGCCGCCTGTACGACTGCCGCCAGGCGGAAATCCGCATGCAGGCGCTGCAGCTGCCGGCGGGACTCTGGGACAACCACCTGCGCCTGGCCTGACCCCTGGAAACGAACATGGCCGCCCCTTTCATTGGGCGGCCATGTTCGTTCAGCACGCGGGCGACTTCAGCTGCGCATGCCCTGCACCAGGCCGAACAGCACCAGCAGACCCTGCGGATCGCTCTGCCCGCGCGCCTGCTGCGCCTCGGTCGGGCTGCTGTGCGCCAAGGGCTGCTGAGCCAGATCGCTGCTGCGAATCACCGTCAGCCCGGGCTCCCACCAACTGACCGCCGCCTGCGTGGCCACTCCGAACGCTGCAGCCAGGAACAGGCCGCGGACAACGTACGATGTCATGTCCATCCCCTCTCGAGACTGTGGCCGGCAACTTCAACATAACCGTAGTTGAGACTCCACCACTCCCGAGCCCCCCACGACGAATGGCCCGGCCGCACCGGACTCGGAGCTGCCGCCAACATCAGCAACCGCCGACTCATGGCGCTACTGCTTGCCAGGCGAAGCGATAGACCCGCGCTGGCAGTTCGCCGTGACATTGACCGTTGTCTGCGCCGGCACCGACCAGATGCCACGTTTCCCTCGAGGTATAGCCGAGCTGGCGGGCCTGCTCCGGATCGAAGCAGCGGGCCAGCTCCGCCGACGGAATCAGCGCGAAGGCCTGCGGATGGCTGCGCAACCACTCGACCGCACGCTCCACCGAGTCCGGCCGGGCGAAGCCGAAGTGCATGATCGGCTGGCGGGCGTACAGCCAGTGGCCCTCGCGCCAGCTGGTCAGCACCAGATCGGCACCGCCGCTCAGCTCGGCGGCCTGCGCCATGATCGCCTCATGGGGATTGGCGCCCTCCTTGAGCGGCTCGATCCAGCCACGGGCGAACCACAGGCAGAACCACAGCACGGCCAGGCCAAGGAAAATCTTGCGGCCCAACGGGTGGCTGGCGAACCAGCGGCGCAGCAACCAGGGCACCAGCGGGGCGACCAGCAGCACCAGCCCCGGCAGCGCCGGATAGATGTACAGCTTGCGCTTGCCGCTGCTCAGCGAGAAGAACAGCAACACCAGCAGCACCCAACCGAGCAGGACCAGCACCCGGCCGTCGCGCTTGGCCAGCTGTCGGCGCCAGGCCGGCACCAGCCAGGGCAGCGCGAGGAACATCGGCAGCCAGTACTTGGGGATCACCTCGGCGAAGAAGTACCAGAACGGCTCGCGGTGGTGCCAGGCATCGGCATAGCGCTTGGCGGTCTGCTTGAGGAGAATCTCTTGCAGGTAGGCCACGCTCTCCGGATTGCCCTGCAGCGCCACCATCACCGCCAGCGGCAGCAGCCAGACCGCGATGGCCGCCAGCATCGCCGCCAGGCCCAGCCACCAGTGCCGCGTCTGTCCCGGCATCGCCACCACACCCTTCCAGCCCTGGCGCGCCGCATAGAAGTAGGGGATCAGCAGCAGGATCGGCAGGAAGCCGACGCCCTTGCTGATGATGCCGAAGCCCATGGCCGCGCAGGCCAGATAGAACCAGCCCCAGGCCGGTCCCAGCAGCAGGTGGCGCAGCAAGCCGTACACGCCGAGGATGATCCACAGGCAGAGAAAGCCGTCGATCTGTCCGGCGCGCAGGATGCTGTGGGTCTGGTAGGTGGCGAGGAACAGCAGCGCGGCGATGATGCCGATACGCGGGTTCCACAGCCGCCGTCCCAGATCGTACAGGCACAGGGTGGCGACCGCGCCGGCCAGCAGCGCCGGCAGGAACAGCGCCAGGCTGGGCGAGCCGGTGAGCTGGATGAACAGCGCCACCGCCCACATGAACAGCGGCGGCTTGTCCGGGTAGATCTCCGCGGCGCGGTGCGGAATGAACCAAGAGCCGCTCTGCAGCATCTCCAGGGCGACGCCGAGGAAGCGCTCCTCGTCGACACTCAGCGGCTGGCGCAGGCCCAGCCCGGCGCCGAGCATGACTAGCGCCAGCAACAGCAGCCAGAACGGCGCATGCCGCGGCGTGATCGGCAGACGCATGGGCTACTCTCCCTGTTCCTTGTCCTTGTTCCGCGCGATCAGCTGCAGGTTGCGCAGGTAGACGACGAAGCCGAACGACTGGCCGAGGATGAACACCGGGTCCTGGCGATAGATCGCGTAGGCCAGCAGCAGCGCGCTACCGACGATACTCAGGTACCAGAAGCCCACCGGAATGATGCTGCGCTTCTTGTATTCGCTGTACAGCCACTGCAGGGCAAAGCGCCCGGTGAAGGCCAACTGGCCGGCGAAGCCGACCACCAGCCAGAGTGTTTCCCGCCCCATGTCAGCCCTCGACCTCGTGTGCCACCACATCGAGGCGGGTACGCCGGATCAGCCACCACACGCCAAACAGATCGAGGATCCCGACCAGCGCACGGTCCAGGTTGCCGTACTTGGAAACCCCGGCGCCGCGCGGCCGGTGATTGACCGGATGGACGATCATCCGCCCGTGGTGGCGCTTGATCAGCGCCGGGATGAAGCGGTGCATGTGGTCGAAATAGGGCAGCTGCAGGAAGGCTTCGCGCTCGATCAGCTTGATGCCGCAACCGGTATCCGGGGTTTCGTCCTTGAGCAGGCGACCGCGCAGGCGGTTGGCGAAGCGCGAGGCCCAGCGCTTGCTGGCGCTGTCGCGGCGGTTGACCCGGTGGCCGGCCACCAGCTTGACCGCATCGGCGCGGCCCTCGGTGCCGCGTACCAGCGCCAGCATGCCGGGCAGGTCGGCCGGATCGTTCTGCCCGTCGCCATCGAGGGTGCCCAGCCAGTGGCCGCGGGCAGCCTGGGCGGCGTGGTAAACGGAGGTGCTCTGGCCCAGCGAATGGGTGTGACTGAGGATGCGCAGCTGGCTGAAGCCGTCATTCTTCAACGCCCGCAGGGCCGCGGCGGTATTGTCGGTACTGCCGTCGTCGACCACGATGATCTCGTAGGACTCGCCGGCCAGTGCGCTGCGCACTTCCTCCAGCAGGACCGGCAGGTTGTCGGCCTCGTTTTTCGCCGGGATCAACACGGAAACGTAGATGTCGCCCTGCACTGCGGCCGGGGTGGAACTGTTCTGATGGGTCATGAGTTATACCGCGTAGTAATCCCGATACCAGTTGACGAAGTGGCTCACGCCGGTCTGCAGCGTGGTGGCCGGACGGAAGTCGATCAGTTCGGCCAGCTCGGCGACATCCGCCCAGGTGCGCACCACATCGCCCGGCTGCAAAGGCAGGTAGTTCTTCTGTGCGGCGATGCCGACGGCGGCCTCGACGCATTCGACGAAGTCCAGCAGCTTGACCGGCGCGCCGAGGCCGATGTTGTACACCTTGCTCGGCACCTGGCGGGTCGTAGTGCCGTCCGCGGACTGGACCTCGGCCACCGGTGGCAGTGCCTGCAGGCGCAGGATGCCCTCGACGATGTCGTCGATGTAGGTGAAGTCCCGCGACATCTGTCCGTCGTTGTAGATGTCGATGGGCCGGCCATGCAGGATGGCGTCGGTGAACTTGAACAGCGCCATGTCCGGGCGGCCCCAGGGGCCGTAGACGGTGAAAAAGCGCAGCCCGGTGGCCGGTACCCCGTAGAGATGGGCGTAGGTGAAGGCCATCAGCTCATTGGCACGCTTGGTGGCGGCGTACAGCGAAGCCGGCTGATCCACCGCATCGCTGGTGGCAAACGGCAGCTTGTCGTTGAGGCCGTACACCGAACTGCTCGACGCGTAGACCAGGTGCTCCACCGGGAAGTGCCGGCAGGCCTCGAGAACGTTGAGATAGCCGGTCAGGTTGGACTCGGCGTAGACCTCCGGATGGTCCACCGAGTAGCGCACCCCGGCCTGCGCCGCCAGGTGGATGACGCGCTGGAAGCGGTGCTCCTCGAACAGGCGCAGCAGGCCGTCCTTGTCGACGATATCGAGCTTGTGGAAACGGAAGTTGGACAGCCCCGCCAACTGGGCGAGGCGCGCCTCCTTGAGCGCCACGCTGTAGTAGTCGTTGAGGTTGTCGATGCCGACCACCTCGTGCCCTTCGGCGCACAGCCGGCGGGCGGTGTGGAAGCCGATGAAGCCGGCGGCGCCGGTGACCAGGAACTTCATGCCGCCCCCTCGCTGCTGCAGCCGCGGCCGATGCCGTAGTAGGTGATGCCGGCCGCGGCCAGGGTCGCCGGTTCGAACAGATTGCGGCCGTCGAATATCACCCGGTCGGCGACCCGGGCCTTGAACAGCTCGGCATCCAGCACGCGGAAGTCCTGCCACTCGGTGACGATCAGCAGCGCGTCGGCGCCTTCCAGCGCCTCCTCCTTGCTGGCGGTGAGCACCAGGTCGTCACGCTCGCCGAAGATATGTCGCGCCTCGTCCATCGCCTTGGGGTCGAACGCCTGTACCCGCGCGCCGGCCTGCCACAGTGCGGCCAGCAGCACCCGGCTGGGCGCGTCGCGCATGTCGTCGGTGTTGGGCTTGAACGCCAGCCCCCACAGGGCGAAGGTCTTGCCGGCCAGGTCGCCGTGGTAGTGGGCGCTGACCCTCTCGAACAGGCGCTGCTTCTGCGCGGCGTTGACCTCCTCCACCGCCTGCAGCAGGCGCGGCTGGTAGCCCTCGCTGCGCGCGATGTGCTGCAGGGCCTGGATGTCCTTGGGGAAGCACGAGCCGCCGAAGCCGCAGCCGGCATAGATGAAGTCGTAGCCGATGCGCGAGTCCGAGCCGATGCCGCGGCGCACCATCTCGATGTCGGCGCCCAGGCGCTCGGCCAGGTTGGCCATCTCGTTGATGAAGGAGATCTTGGTCGCCAGCATGCAGTTGGCGGCGTACTTGGTCAGCTCGGCACTGCGCGCGTCCATGACCATGATCTTCTCGTGGTTGCGGCTGAACGGCTGGTACAGCTCGCGCAGCGCGGCGACCAGCGCGGGGCTGTCGGTGCCGATGATGATGCGCTCGGGACGCATGCAGTCGTCCACCGCGCAGCCTTCCTTGAGAAACTCGGGATTGGAGGCGACCTGGAAGTCGTCGGCCCACGGCTTGCCCGCCGCGGCCTGGCGCAGATGCGCGAAGATGCGGTCGACGGTGCCCACCGGCGAGGTGGACTTGTTGACGATCAGCTTGGCCTGTTCGCTGTGCGCGGCGATGCTCTCCACCACCGCGAACACCTGGCGTAGATCGGCGCCGCCGTCATCCAGCGGCGGCGTGCCGACGGCAATGAAGATCAGCTTGGCGAAATGCACGGCGCGGGCGGCATCGACGGTGAACTGCAGACGCCCTGCGGCCAGGTTCTTGGTAATCAGCTCAGCCAGACCCGGTTCGTAGATCGGCGACTGCCCTTCGTTGAGCCGCGCAATGCGCTCGGCATTGATATCCACGCAGCAGACCGAATGGCCCACCTCCGCCAGGCACACCGCCTGGGTCAGCCCGACGTAACCCGTTCCGAAAACCGTAACTTTCATGCATGTCTCGCACTGTGATGGAAGCTGCGACCGTCAGGTCGCCAATCAGGACGCACAGGAGCCGGAGGTGGTGTTGATTCGAGCAATCCGCTCATCTTCAGTCTTCCTTGCGCAACACATAGACCCACAATGTGGAACAACCTGGCAAAAAACCATAACGCCCGACGATATCGAATCCGACGCGACCGACCTCCTCTTCGATGGTCTCCCGCTTGACGCCGATCCCCCTCCGCCGCCAGCCGTCCAACTGCAAGGAGACGATCAGCGTATCGCGGGTGACCCGACGCAACTCGCGCAGGATGGCCAGGCGCTGATCCGCCTCGGCGAGTAGCGGCAACAGGCCCAGACAGAAGATGCTGTCGACCGCGTTGTCGTGCAGCTGGATGGCAGCCGCGCCCCCCTGAATACCCTTGACCCGGGCTGCCAGCGCGGCGGGCTGGGCGCCCAGCGCGGCACTCAGGCTCTCCGGCGAGGCCGTCGCGGCGAGAATCACCCGATTGCCATGCTCGGCCAGCACTGGCCAGAAGCTACCCGTTTCGTGCGACAGATCGAGGACCAGGTTCGGTTCGTCAGCCTGGCGCAATGCACGACGGACAAGCCGCGCCTTGCGCCAGCGGTACAGACGCTTGCCCAGGCCGACCAGGATCCCGTCCGGACAGGGCGAGGCGCTCGCGTGATCGGCCGAGCACACGAGTTCCGGCTTGGCGGGGCGGGATCGATCCATACGCAGCGGTCCACGTTGAAAATGACGGGCCACGCTAACCGCCAGGCCATCACGCCAAGGTGAAAAGAATGTGAAAAAAACGTCAAAGGTCGCGGCGCAGCGTGACCTCGAAGCGGCAACCGTGGGGCTCTGCCGGCAGCAGGCGAATCCGCCAGCCCTCCTGGGCACAGATGCGCTGCACCAAAGACAGACCGAGGCCAAGGCCGTCGCCGCGCTCGGCACTGCCACGCACGAACGGCTCGAACACCGACTGGCGCAGGGCCTCGGGAATTCCGGCGCCGCTGTCCTCGACGCTGAAGCCCGCGGCCGTGAGATTCAGGCGAATATGCCCGCGTTCGGTGTAGTGCCAGGCGTTGCGCAGCAGGTTGCCCAGCACGGCGCGCAGCAGTGGCGCGTTGTAGCGGGTGGAGGCGTCGTTGCCCGGCAGGTAGTCCAGGCGCAAGCCCTTGGCCTCGATCGGCTCGCGCCAGTGCGCCAGCTGCTCGTCGGCCACCTGCCGCAGGGTCGCCTGCGGCGTCCCCTCGGCCTGCCCGGACTGCGCCCGCGCCAGTTGCAGGAAGGTCTGCACCAGCTCGCCCATCTCATCCGTGGCACGCGCGATGCGCTGCACCTGGCGCCGCGCCGCTCCATCCAGCGTCGGGCTCTCGAGCAGCAGCTCGCAGGAGCTGGCCAGCACCATCAGCGGCGTGCGCAGCTCGTGGCTGACATCGCTGGTGAACAGCTGCTCGCGCTCGAGGGTCTGGCGCAACTGGCTGAGGGTGGCATCGAAGGCCACCGCCAGTTGGCCGACCTCATCCGGGGCATAATCCGGGGCCAGCGGCGGAGCCAGCGCCAGCAGCTGGTCACGGTGACGCACCTGGTGGGCCAGGCGGATCACCGGCGCCAGCACCTGGCGCGCCAGCAGCCAGCCCAGCAGGATCGCCACCAGCACGCTGAGCAGGAAAGCCACCAGCACCACCACATACATCAGATTCTCGCGGCGCTCGAAATCGCTCTGGTCCTGCAGCAGCACGTAGAGGCGGCCGTCCACCAGGCGGACCATGGCGTGATAGGACAGCTCGCCACGGAACAGCTCATGGAACCCCTCGCCCAGTCCGGCGACATCCTCGGGCAGGGCGAACTCCTCCTCGCCGCCGCTGAAGTGGAACAGCTGGTCGGCACGCGGCTGCGCACGCCACTCGTCCATGGTTTCCATCTTCAGCAGGCGGTCGAGGTCGCGACCCAGCTGGGCCGTCAGCAGGCGCTCCTCGACCACGTGCACCATGCCCACCATGCCCAGCGCGAAGGCTCCGGCCACCAGCAGGCTCATCAGCGCGAAGGCGATGACGATGCGCTGGGTCAGGCTAGGCTTGAACGCCATCGCCGTTCTCCACCAGACGGTAGCCGACACCATGCACGGTGTGCAGCAGCGGCCGCGGGAACGGCTTGTCGATCACCTGGCGCAGTTGGTGGATGTGGCTGCGCAGGCTGTCGCTGTCCGGGCAGTCGTCGCCCCACAGCGCTTCCTCGAGCGCTTCGCGGCGCAGCACATGGGGGCTCTTCTGCATCAGCAGGGCCAGCAGCTTGAGGCCCAGCGGGTTGAGCTTGAGGCGGCAGCCGGCACGACTCACCTCCAGGGTATCGAGGTCGTAGCTGAGGTCGGCTACCTGCAGCAGGCGCCGGGCGGCACCCTGGCTGCGGCGCAGCACCGCCTCGATGCGCGCAGCCAGCTCGCTGAGGGCGAACGGCTTGATCAGGTAGTCGTCGGCGCCGGCCTTGAAGCCCTGCAGGCGATCGTCGAGCTGGTCGCGGGCGGTGAGCATGATCACCGGCACCGCGCTGCGCGCTTCATCGCGCAGACGCCGGCACAGGCTGTAGCCGTCCAGTCCCGGTAGCATCACGTCGAGCACCAGCAGGTCGTAGTGCCCGCTGGTGGCCAGGTTCAGGCCGGAAAGCCCGTCCTGGGCGCAGTCGACGCTGTAGCCCTTGAGCTCCAGATAGTCGGCCAGATTGGCCAGGATGTCGCGATTGTCTTCGACCAACAGGATACGCATGCAGTCACCTCGTACCCCAAGAGTCGCACGGCAGGTTTAGGAGATTCTTAAGGGGCGCCAAGGTAATCGACGCCACCCCGGTTTGACACTTTTTTCACTGACCATTCACATCGCTGCGACAGTACCGGGCGCAGGCTGCGCGCGTCAAACCGGTCTGGAACTGTCCCATGTCGCTGTTGCGCTCCGCCCCGCTGCGTTATCTGTCACTGCTCCTCGGCTGCTGGCTCGGCCTGTTCACCCTGACCCGCAGCCTGCTGCTGGTCGGCCACTGGTCGGCGGCCGCCGTGCCGCTGTCCGATCTGCCCGGCCTGTATCTGACCGGGCTGGCCTACGACCTCGGCTTCCTCGCCTACGCCGCCGTGCCGCTGGGCCTGTACCTGCTGCTGTGCCCCGCCGGACTGTGGCGCCACCGCGGCCACCAGCTGTGGCTATACGGCCTGCTGGCCGTCAGCCTGTTCGCCATGCTGTTCAGCGCCCTGGCCGAATGGCTGTTCTGGGACGAGTTCGGCGTGCGTTTCAACTTCATCGCCGTCGACTACCTGGTCTACTCGGAGGAAGTGATCCACAACATCCTCGAGTCCTACCCGGTGCTCCGTCTGCTCGGCGCCATCGCCGCGCTGGCCATCGGCCTGACGTTCGCCCTGCGCCCGCTGGTGCGCCGCGCCCTGGACGGCGAACTGCCGTTGCTGCGCCAGCGCCTGGTCGGTTTCGCCCTGCTTGCCGCCTGCAGTGGCCTTGGCTTCGCCGCGCTCGACCAGCAGCATCCGCGCGGCCTCGGCGGCAACGCCTACCAGCACGAACTGGCCAGCAACGGCCCTTACCAGTTCTTCGCCGCCTTCCGCAACAACGAGCTGGACTACCAGCAGTTCTACCCGACGCTGGACGAGGCGAAAGTCTCCGCGCTCCTGCGCGAGGAACTGCAGGAACCCAATGCTCGTTTCAATGACGGGGAGCCGCTGGATATCCGCCGGCAGATCGACAACCCCGGCCCGCCGGCCAAGCTCAACGTGGTACTGGTGACCATCGAGAGCCTGTCGGCCAAGTACCTCGGCAGCTTCGGCGACACTCGCGGCCTGACCCCGAACCTCGACCGCCTGCGCCAGCAAAGCCTGTTCTTCAACAACTTCTACGCCACCGGCACCCGCACCGACCGCGGCCTGGAGGCCATCACCCTGTCGATGCCACCGACCCCCGGGCGCTCCATCGTCAAGCGCATCGGACGCGAAAGCGGCTTCGCCAGCCTCGGCCAGCAGCTCGGTGCCCAGGGCTACGACAGCGTGTTCGTCTACGGCGGACGCGGCTACTTCGACAACATGAACGCCTTCTTCGGCGGCAACGGCTACCGCATCGTCGACCAGAGCAGCGTGCCGGAAGAGGACATCCACTTCGCCAACGCCTGGGGTATCGCCGACGAGGACCTCTATACCCAGGCGATGAAGGTCGCCGACGCCGACCATGCCGCCGGCAAGCCGTTCCTGTTGCAGTTGATGACCACCTCCAACCACCGCCCCTACACCTATCCGGACGGACGCATCGACATCGCCTCGGGTGACGGACGCGAAGGCGCAGTGAAGTACACCGACTGGGCGATCGGCGACTTCCTCGCCAAGGCACGCCTGAAGCCCTGGTTCGACGACACCGTATTCGTCTTCGTCGCCGACCACTGCGCCGGCAGCGCCGGGATGGAGGACCTGCCGGTGGCCAACTACCACATTCCGCTGTTCGTCTACGCGCCCAAGTGGATCGACGCCCGCGAGGACGGCCAACTGGCCAGCCAGATCGACCTGGCGCCGACCCTGCTCGGCCTGCTCGGCCTGGACTACCAGTCGACCTTCTTCGGCCGCAATCTGCTGCAGCCCCATAGCACTGCGCCGCGGGTGCTGATCGGCAACTACCAGCATCTGGGCCTGTTCGACGGCCAGAACCTGGCGATCCTCAGCCCGAACCGGCTGATGCGCCGCCACGACGATGCCCTCGGCGCCAGCCGCGAGCACGCCGCCGGACGCGACGACGCCCTGATCGACCGCGACATCGCCTACTACCAGGCCGCCAGCTACGGCTTCAGCCACGGCCTGCTGAGCTGGCGCGGCAAAGCGCCGCTCACGACCGCCTTCGGCCTCACCCGCAACGCGGAGGCCGCCAACTGATGAACCCATTGACTCGGGATGCCTCGCGCCCCCTGCGCACCTGGCTGGCGGTGGGTCTGCCGCTGGCGCTAATGCTGCTGATGCTGGCGTTCGAGCCGACCCGCTTCGACTTCGCCCTGACCGACCTGTTCTATCAACCCGGCGTCGGCTTTGTCGGCGGACACAGCTACTTCCTCGAAAACCTCCTGCACAACCGCGCCAAGCAGGCCGTGATCCTAATCGGCGTGCTGGCGATCGCCGGCCTGCTGTCCAGCTGGCTGTACCGGCCATGGGCGGCCTGGCGCCGCTCATTCGGCTATCTGGTGCTGGCGATGGCGCTGTCGACTGCGCTGGTCAATCCGGTGAAGACTCTCACCGGCGTGCACTGCCCGTGGAGCCTGACCCAGTATGGCGGCAGCGAAACCTATAGCCCGCTGCTAGGCGAACGCGCCCCGGTGGTGGACAAGGCCGGACGTTGCTGGCCAGGCGGGCATGCCAGCAGCGGCTTCACCCTGTTCGCTCTGTACTTCGTGCTGCGCGACCGCCGTCCGCGCCTGGCGCGCGCCGCGCTGCTGTTCGCGCTGACCCTGGGCTCGGTGTTTTCGCTGGGCCGGGTGATGCAGGGCGCGCACTTCCTCTCGCACAACGTGTGGACCGCGCTGTTCGACTGGCTGATCTGCCTGGGCTGCTATCGCCTGATCCTCTACCGTCAGGCCCAACCAACCCCGCAGCCGGCCCCAGCCACGCGAGCGGTGGAAAACGTGGGCTGACATCCCGACACACCGACTTTGCGCCCGGAGGCAGAAATCCGCCTCATAAAAAAACCCGCGCCAGGCGCGGGTTTTTTCAGCTATGGAGCTGGAGGCCGGTCGGCTTACATCATGCCGCCCATGCCGCCCATGCCACCCATGTCCGGCATCGCCGGACCGGCCTTGTCGTCGACGATGTCGGCAACCATGGCTTCGGTGGTGATCATCAGGCTGCCGATGGAGGCGGCGGCCTGCAGGGCAGTACGGGTGACCTTGGCCGGATCGAGGATACCCATCTCGATCATGTCGCCGTAGACATCGGTAGCGGCGTTGAAGCCGAAGTTGCCGTTGCCTTGCTTGACCTTGTCGACCACCACGCTCGGCTCGCCGCCGGCGTTGGCGACGATCTGGCGCAGCGGCGCTTCGACCGCACGACGCAGCAGGGCGATACCAACGTTCTGGTCTTCGTTGTCACCCTTCAGGGCTTCGATGGCCTGCAGGGCGCGCACCAGGGCAACGCCGCCGCCAGGCACCACGCCTTCTTCCACCGCAGCGCGGGTCGCGTGCAGGGCGTCTTCGACGCGGGCCTTCTTCTCTTTCATCTCGACTTCGGTACCGGCACCGACCTTGATCACGGCAACACCGCCGGCCAGCTTGGCCAGACGCTCTTGCAGCTTTTCCTTGTCGTAGTCGGAGGTGGTGTCTTCGACCTGCTTGCGGATCTGCGCCACACGAGCTTCGATGTCGGCCTGGGCGCCGGCGCCGTCGATGATGGTGGTGTTTTCCTTGTTCAGCACGACGCGCTTGGCGTTGCCCAGGTGCTCCAGACCGGCGCCTTCCAGCGACAGGCCGACTTCCTCGGAAATCACGGTGCCGCCGGTGAGGATGGCGATGTCCTGCAGCATGGCCTTGCGGCGATCGCCGAAGCCCGGCGCCTTGACCGCAGCGACCTTGACGATGCCGCGCATGTTGTTGACCACCAGGGTGGCCAGCGCTTCGCCTTCGACGTCTTCGGCGACGATCAGCAGCGGACGACCGGCCTTGGCGACCGCTTCCAGCACCGGCAGCATTTCGCGGATGTTGGAGATCTTCTTGTCGACCAGCA
>RCUJ01000237.1_pt1 | contig 31748 bp, 43 predicted proteins | sample 2166321 | NCBI WGS metagenome assembly RCUJ01 (sample SAMN09932808, study PRJNA488358) | compost metagenome | feature: garden; material: soil; isolation source: compost soil in an enriched community after 118 h of incubation | place: Germany: Experimental Botanical Garden Goettingen | collected... | reverse complement strand
GCGGCACGGTTGTCGGGCGTGCAGATGAAGGGCGCGTTGTCTTCGCCCTCCAGGCCCTTCCAGTCGGCCAGCACCATGTCGAGCAGTTCGCGGTCGGTGAGGCTGCGCGCGTCCAGCCGCGCCTGCAGCGTTTCGTTGTCGGTCTTGGACAGGCGCTTGAAGACGGCGTCGAAACGCACCTCCTCGACCTGGCCGTCACCGGGCACACGCATCACCACGGGGGCGATGAAGGTGGGCTTCACGGCGATCTTGAGCTTCTGGGGCATCGGGTTCTCTTCCTTGAGTCTTGAATGAATGAGTGAATGACCGGGTCAGCGAATGACGAAAAAGGCCGTGCTCAGCGCACGACGATCGACCACTCGTCGTTGCCCGAGCCGCTGGGCACGAACTCGAGCGGCACGGTGACCATCTGCACGCCGTCGACGTCGCTGTAGGTGGGCTTGCCGATCTGCGCGCGCGGCGAGAGGAACTCGACCACGTTGGTCGCGCCCTGGCCGTGCTTGAGGGCCAGGGGCACGCGCTTGCTCGAACGCGCCATGCCGATCCAGTCCTTGGTGGCCACCGAGGTGTTCTCGAAGGTGACCGAGCCGGTGGAGACGCGGGCGGTGATCTCGACCGAGTCGACGGTCATGAGGTCGCGCTTCACGACGGTGTTGCCGGCATCGAAGCTGAAGGCGCTGGCCGCCACGCCCAGGCCGTCGAGCATGAGGGTGGTGTTGGCCTTGTTCACGCCCAGCGGGTCCATGAACTTGGTGTAGTCGGCCGTGGGCAGTGGTGCATCGGCGGCAGGCACGAACAGGCCCGTGAACTCGAACTGCCACTTCGGGATGCCCTTGGCGTCGATGGTGGCCTTCACGTTGCCGTGCGCGTCGGTCATCTTGTAGACGGTGCCGTCGACGTTGCCGTAGATGGTGAGCGACTCGAGGCCGTCGGTGGCCGGTGCGAAGGTGGTGCTGACGCCGGCAGCCGTGGTGACGGCGATGGCACAGCCGCGCATGAGCGCGGCATAGGCCGGCACGTCGCCGGCGGCGGCGACGCCCGCGATCTCGACCGAGAAGGCGATCTTGCTGTACTGGGTCACCAGCACGGAGCCGCGCGAGCCGAAGTAGGGTCGCACGTTGTCGCGCTGGACCACATCGCCTTCGATGGGGGTCAGGGTGACTTCGCTGACCAGGATGGCGTTGGCCGCACCGGTCGGAAGGGCGTCGGTACCGCGTACCGTTTCAGCCTTGGCCAGGATGGCCATCTTGCGCATGAGTTTTGCCATGTCGGCGTTCTCCGTAGGTTGGTTGGTTGATGGATGAAGGGAGGGAATGAACAGAGGGGCCTGGCTCAGAGGTAGCGCCAGGTCCGCAACTGCAGGGAGGCGCCGTGGCACTGCACGCCGCAAAAACTGACCGCACCGGTGCCGCCGACCTGCATGCCGTCGGTGGCTTTCTCGTCCTTGATCGGGCTGGGGGCGCATGCACCGCCGAAGCTCGGGTCGGCGCGCACGGCGTCGCGCACGGCCTCGATCAATGCGTCGAAGGCGAGCTCCGAAGCGGCGGCGTCGTCGACGGCCATGTAGCCGTGCAAGGTCCAGGTGTCGACGCTGAGGGTGCGTCCGACATTGAGGCTGCGCTCCTCGGTGGCGTCACGGCGCAGCCACCAGCCGCGCAGCTGCTGTGCGCCGCCGGGCAGCGTGTGAAGGTAGAGCGCGCGCAGCGCGGCCTCGTCGCTCGCGAAACGCTCGCGGTCGTGAACGCGGCCGATCTGCGGCACGCCGTTCAGCGTCTGGACAATGGCCGCGCGCAAGGTGTCGAGGCCGCTCATGCCGCGGCTCCGGCCGAATGCTGCGGCGTGAAGATCGTGTGGATGGAAGTGGTGTGCATCGTTTGCTGCGTTGGTTGGTGAATCAACTGTCGCGGCCGGGCCCGAAATGCAAAAGGCCGACATCTGTCGGCCCCTGGTGCGAAAAGACGGCGGCGCGCGCCTTCGTTCATGCGTTCAGTTCGCACCGGGACCCCCACCGCGAAACCACTGCTTGATGGCCTCGATGAGCAGCGCGGTGCCGATGGCCATCGCGCCGCCTGAGGCGGCGCCGAACACGGCCGCGCGCTGCTCGACGGCACGCAGCCTTCCGTCGAGCGCATCGAAGCGCGCATCGAAGCTGTCCATGCGCCGGTTCTGCTGGTCCTGCCCCTCCTTCAGGGCTTGCACGAGGCCGTGGATCTGGCCGAGCAACAGCAGTTCCTGTGCGCGGGCGTGGGAGTCGCTCATGGGGCGGGCCTTTCTGTGATGAACTCGATCAGCGCGCGATGCCGGAGGCGATCGGCGGCGCAGGATTTCGCGTTGAGGTGGTGGTTGTCCCAGGCGTCGTCGACGGTGAGACCGGCGTCAGCAGCACAGGCTTCGACGGAGGTGTCAGCAAGTCCGCAGGCACCGGCGGGAACGTCCGTGCCCGCGAGGGCGCTGTTCCACAGCCAGACAGCAGCAAGGCTGAGGCGATGACCGCGGTCGACAGGGTCGCGCTGTGCATCGCCAGGCGCGACAGCATCCGGGTCCGCTCGCGGCGCGACAGGTCGCGCAGGATCGCCAGGCCGCTCAGCGCGGCGATCAGGAACAGCAGGAGGAACGACAAGAGAAACGCGCCGGCGTAGATCATGGAACGGGCCTTCGAGGGTGAAGTAGCGGGCCTGCAGGGCGCTGGCGCCGAGCTGGTAGCGGGTCGATGCGGCGCGCCCGCGCGCGTACTCGGCTTCGAGGTCTTTCGCGAATTGCGCGGCGCGCTGCGCTTCCTTGTCCTGCCAGAGGACGCGCTCCTTGGTACGGCCTGCGTCGTGCACGGCCCATCCGCCGACGGCGAGCAACAGTGCGCCCGCACCGACGGCCACGGCGATCACGGAAAGTCGTGTGCCGAAGGTCATGGCGCATTCCCCTGGCATTGCGCATGCAGGCGCAGACGGTCTTGCCAGAGTCCGCCGCAGGTCTTGTTGCCGGGCGCGGAGCAATCGGTCTTGCCCGCGTACTTCCAGCCAAGGATGGCGTCGCATGCGCCTGCGTAGTCCCCGCGGTTGAGCCGCTGCACCAGCACCGAGGTGTGGCCCGCGCGGCCACCCGTGCAGAAGTTGAAGGCGCCGATGTTGTAGGCCAGGCTCACGTAGGCGTCGTACTCGTGTTGGTGCAGCGGCACCTGCACGCACTGCTTGAGCGCGCTTTCATACGTCTGCACATCGCGCAACGCGCGCTGCAGCGCGGGCACGGGCGCCGTGGTGTCGCCCATGCGCACGCCGCCGGTGGTGCCAAAGCCGATGGTCGGCACCGCGGTGCCATGCACGGGATCGGGGTACGCCTTGTCGCTGTAGCCCTCGCGCGCGACGATGCCCACCAGCCCGGCCGCGCTGAGCGCGAGGACGGTCAGCAGTTGGCGCGGGGACGCGCCCCCTTTTTCGGCGGACGCAGGTCGCCGCCGGAACCTTCGAAAGATGTCATTGCCCATGCCCTGATGGTCGGGCGCGGGGGCCGATCGGCTGAGGTCGACATCCGCCAACCTCCTTTTCCGCGCGGGGCGCTGCCTACACTGGCCTGCCCGCCGATCGCGGGAACGCGCGGGTCAGATCTCGCCGCCGTGCCAGACGACGCGGCCGCTGATGTGCAGTTCGGCCGCCTGCTCGGCGCTGAGCACCTGCGGCTTGTAGGCGGGGTTGTAGCTGATGATCTGCAGGCCGCCGGTCGAGAAGTCGCGCTGCAGCACCTTCACGTAGTCGTGGCCGTCGAGCTGGATCACGTACACGCCGTCCTGGTCGAGCGACTTGGTGGCGGTGTCGACCAGCAGGATGTCGCCGTTGTTGATCTTGTCGGCCATCGAGTCGCCGCGCGCATGGACGATGCGGGCATAGGCCGGCTTCACGCCCTTGCGCGCCATCCAGGCCCGGTTGAACGCGAAGCGGCCCATGTCTTCCTGCGAGCCGTTGTACGAGCCCCCGCCGGCGCTCACGCGCACGTCGAGCAGTTCCACCAGCACGAAGGTCTCGTCGTCGAGCCCGTTCGACAGCGGGCTGGCCGGCTGGGCGGACTGAAAAGGATTCAGCTCCGCCGGATCGACGCCCAGCGCCAGGGCCATCACATACAGCTGCGCGAGGCTGGCGTCGCTGACGCCCCGCTCGATGCGCCCCACCGTATTGAAGTGCAGACCGCTGCGCTGCGCGAGGTCGTCGATGGTGAGGCCCTTGCGCTTGCGCAGATCCCGCAACCGCGCGCCCTGTGCAAGGGCCAGCTCGTTGACGCGGGCGGTCACCTGGGTGTCGTCGAAAGGGGTAGGGGTGGGCGACGTCACGATCACTCTGCTTTGTGCGAAGGCGCACATATTAAACACACAAAGGTACTTTCTCAACCCAAAAAGTGTTTCGCCGACAAGAAATATCGCCTTGCGTGTTTTTTTAGATTGTCAAAACCTGTTTTGTGTGCATAATCGAGACTATCAACACAAAACGAGATTTTTCGATGGACTGGCACCCGGCTCAGGTTAAAGCTGCACTTGCAATGGTCGGAACCAACCTGTCGAAGTTGGCCAAAGAACACAAATACGCGCACATCAATGAAGTTCTGTACCGCCCCTGGGTTGCGGCGGAGCGCATCGTGGCCCGCGCGCTGGCGCTGGAACCCGAAGCGATCTGGCCCAGCCGTTACCGGCGTCCGCGCCACCGCGGCATTGCGATGACGCGCAATCCGCATGCGCTGGCGCCTCCCGGCGAAGGGCCGGACTGAGCCTGGCCAGCGGGCGCACCGCACGGGACCTGGCCGGGTTGCCCGGCTTGGCTCGCCAGGGTCTGGCGTGTGCGGAGGAGGAAGAAGAAACGCGTGATTTCAAGAGTGCCCGATGAAGGTTGCAGCCTTCACCGGGCGTGCCAGTGAACTGAGCAGTGCCACGAGCGAGGAGAAATGTACTGTGAGAAAAGGCTTCGTCAAGACCGAGAAAAAGACCGCGTTCGACGGCGCGATGCGCTTCGAACGACTGGCAGGAGGTGCGTGATGCAGGACACCGCCTCTTCCTCCGAATGGTTCGTCGCCAAGGCCTTGCTGGCACTCGCCGAGCAGCGCATCGCGAACGCGCAGGCCGAAGCGGCCGCGCCGCCACCGCCGCCCGACGACACGGCCGAGCCGATGGCGGGCGACGGCGCCCCTTTCGCCGAACGCCTGTGGCGCCTGCTGCGCATCCGCCGCGCACTGACCGCCGACGAAGCCGCGAGCCTGCTGGCCGATGCGGACGACGACGTGGCCGAGACCCGGCGCCAGGCCGGCGCACTGATGCTGTCCTGGTCGCGGCAGCGTCCGAAGGACGTGCGCATCGGCGCGCGCCGCGTCGACGGGTTGAAACGCTACGTGCTTCAGCGCGACGTGGGCGCCACGCCGCCGCAACGCACGGCAAGGGAAGGACACCCCGCATGAACGACACCACGGATCAGGCAGATCGCACGGATCGCGCATGGGAGCAGCGACTCGCACGGGCCGTTGCCGCGCACCTCGAAGCGCACGGCACGGCATCGGCCGGGGAACTCGACCGCATGCTGGCGCACCACCTCGCGGGCTACCGGCCCGAGCCAGGCAGCCCGGCGCTTCGCCGGCAACTGGCGCGGCTGGCGGACGGCGGCCACGTCCACGCCGTGACGGTCGGCGGGCGGCGACGCTGGCGATGCGGCCCCGGGCCCGTGGCCGAGCGCATGGCCTCGGCGCGCCGCGTGACGCGGCTCGACACCAGCGTCTACATGCCCGTGCACAGCCCCGTGGTGCGGCCGGGCGCGCTCGACTTCACGCGGGTGCCGAGCCTGCTGCTCGGCACGCGGTTCGGCTACTGGGGGTCCGCGCAATGAGCAGCGCCGACCCGACCCTCACCGCCGCCCAGGTGCTGGCCGAACTGCGGACCTGCGTCGGGCGTGCGCACGGCCTGCACGTGCGCGATCTCGTCGCCCGCATCACCGGCCGCTCGACACCGGCGCCCGCGCAGGAACGCCGCGCGCGCGAGCACGTCGCCGCACTGCGGCTGCAGGGCGAGCACATCTGCGGCAAGCCTGACACCGGCTACTTCATGGCCGCCACGGCGGCCGAGCTCGACGAGACCTGCCGCTACCTGCGCAGCCGTGCCGTCTCCGGCCTGCGCATCGAAAGCCGGCTGCGCCAGGTGTCGCTGGCGGCCCTGCTCGGGCAGCTCGCCCTTTCCGACAACGACACCCCAAAGAACAACGCCAACTCCTGAGAGGACATTCCATGCAAGAAGCCATCGCACACCACCCGGGTTACTGGAAAGACGCCAACGACGCGCTGATCCCGGTGTCGAAGATCAAGCCCATCGACAAGGACCGCCATGCCGTCGTCAGCGAACTCTGCGAGCAGGCCCGCCAGCAGAGCGCGGCGCTGATCGGTTTCAAGGTGGCTGCCATGAACGCGGTGCATGCGTTCATCGAGCGCAGCCTGGCGGCCTACGACGTGAAGCAGGGCGGCCGCAAGGGCAACGTCACGCTCGTGAGCTTCGACGGCAAGCACAAGGTGGAACGCCGGATGCAGGACACCGTCGTCTTCGACGAACGGCTGCAGGCGGCCAAGGCGCTCATCGACGAGTGCATCCAGAGCTGGAGCAAGGGCAGCAACGCCAACATCAAGGTGCTGGTGAACGATGCATTCCACGTCGACCAGCAGGGCAAGATCAGCACGGCCCGCGTGCTCGGCCTGCGCCGGCACGACATCGCCGACGCGAAGTGGCAGCAGGCGATGAGGGCGATCGGCGACAGCATGCGCATCGCCAGCACCAAGCCCTACATCCGCTTCTACGAGCGCAACGACGTCACCGGCGAGTACACGCCGATCAACCTGGACGTGGCCGCCGTATGAGCATGCACATCACCGAGCCCTCTTTCTGCGCCTGGTGCATGGCGCCCGGCGCCAGCCTGCACGAGATCGCTTGCGACGCCTGCCGGCCGCAGCTCGAAGCCGCGGGCCTGGTCGAACCTTCGGCGATGCGGGAGCGCCCGCCCGCCAAGGTGCAGATCGGCCCCACCGACATCTGAAACGGAGCCCCACCCCATGAGCCCTCCCGAGTTCGTCAGCACCCTGCCGTTTCCAACGCACACGATCGCGCCGTGGCCGCGCCGGGCCGCGCCGGCGCGCGACCTGTTGCCGCCCCGGTTGCGGGAGTTCGCCCGCCTGATCGGGTTGTCGGCCACCATGTCCTTCGTCGCGCGCTACGGCGGCCTGCGGATCTACATTCCGGCGAACCCGGCCCCCGACCATCCGTTCGCCGCGCTGATCGGCTTCGACAACCTGCGCGCCCTCAGCGCCGAGTACGCCGTCGACGGCACGGGGCTTCGCTTCGTGCTGCCCAAGGCCCAACGGGCCCTCGACGCCATCCGCAACGAACAGATCCGCACGGACTACAGCACGGGCAAGTCCATCCGCGCGCTGGCCGCGGAACACAGCCTCGTGGAACGCCAGGTCTCGCGCATCGTCGCGGACATTTCGCTCTGACCCGGAGGCCGGGCGGCAGGGTCCGGCCTCCTCACAGGAAAACTCTGGGGACAGTTTCCGGACAAGCCCCCTGTTATCCACAGCGGGAGCGACCCCGCCCAAGTTGTTCCTGTTTTGATAGCACCGCGAAAGCACAGGAGCACACAGTGTCCGGGGTGTGACAAGTTGTTGTCAGGCAAGGGAAAAAGTGCCCTGTCCACAGGGCGGGTTTACCCTTATCTACTACTACTAACTTAAATAAGAAGAATAAATAGAGAAGAGAGCAGGAAGCCCGCGCCCGAAAAAGAGGCCGGGCGGGGGGTCGAAGGGTTAGCCCGGTAGGTCGAATCCGTCTCGGTTGATACGATTTTTCTCAAAGCGCCGATCCCCAGGGCGTTGGAGACAAGATGGACCCGAGCAACCCCCCAGGCGCCGGCGAGGCGCTGTACCGCGTCATGGTGCGCATCCGCGCCTTCGAGAACGCCGCCGAGACCGCCAGCCAGGGCGGGGTCAGCGCCTACGGCCAGCAGGCGGGCGGCGCCGCCAAGGTGCGCGGGCCGCTGCACCTGTCGACCGGGCAGGAAGCGGTGCCGGCGGGCGTGTGCGCCCACCTGCGCGCGAGCGACTACCTCACCTCCACGCACCGCGGCCACGGCCACACGCTGGCCAAGGGCGCCGACCTCACGCGGATGATGTGCGAGCTGTTCGGCAAGGCCACGGGCTTCAACGGCGGCAAGGGCGGCTCGATGCACATCGCGGATTTCTCGGTGGGCATGCTGGGCGCCAACGGCGTGGTCGCGGCGGGCTTGCCGATCGCGGTGGGCGCGGCGCATGCGCAAAAGCTCTTGAAGCGCAGCGACGACATCACGGTCTGCTTCTTCGGCGACGGCGCGATCAACCGCGGCCCGTTCCTCGAAGCGCTGAACTGGGCCCGCGTGTACGACCTGCCCGTGCTCTTCGTCTGCGAGGACAACCGCTGGAGCGCCACGACCGCGAGCGGCCCGATGACGGCCGGCGACGGCGCCTCGGCGCGCGCCGCGTCGATGGACATCGCGGCCACGCAGGTCGACGGCAACGACGTGTTCGCGGTGCATGCCGCCGCCGCGCGTCTGGTGGCCGAGGTGCGCAGCGGCGCGGGGCCGCGCCTGCTGCACGCGCTCACCTACCGCGTGAAGGGCCATGTGTCGGTCGACCTCGCGGCCTACCGCGACCCGGCCGAGCTGGCCGCCGCGCTGGAGACCGACCCGATCGCGCGCGCCCGCGGCCACCTGCTGGACACCGGCGTGGCCGCCGCGACGCTGGACGCCATCGAGAACGCCGCGCGCGACGAGGTGGACACGGCCCTGGCCGTGGCCGACGCGGCGCCCTGGCCCGAGGCGAGCGCCGCCTTCACCGACGTGCAGACCACGGGAGCAGGCCAATGGCTGTGACGACGCTGAGTTATTCCGAAGCCGCCGTGCGCGCGCTGCAGCAGGAGATGGACGCCGACCCGCGCGTGGTCGTGCTCGGCGAGGACGTGGGCCGCGGCGGCATCTTCGGCCAGTACAAGGGGCTGCAGCAGCAGTACGGCGCCGAGCGCGTGATCGACACGCCGATCAGCGAGGCCGCGATCATGGGCGCCGGCGTGGGCATGGCGCTCGCGGGGCTGCGCCCCGTGGTCGAGATGCGCGTGGTCGACTTCGCGCTGTGCGGCATGGACGAGCTGGTGAACCAGGCCGCGAAGAACCGCTTCATGTTCGGCGGCCAGGGCCGCGTGCCGCTGGTGGCGCGCATGCCGGGCGGCATCTGGGACGCGTCGGCGGCGCAGCATTCGCAGTCGCTCGAGGCCTGGTTCGCGCACCTGCCGGGCGTGGTGGTGGTGAGCCCGTCGACGCCGCAGGACAACCACGGCCTGCTGCGCGCGGCGCTGCAGTGCGGCGACCCGGTGGTCTACATCGAGCACAAGACGCTGTGGGGCGTGCGCGGCGAGGTGGACGACACGCTGGCCGTGCCGCTGGGCCAGGCGGCGCGCGTGCGCGAGGGCAACGCGCTCACGCTGGTGAGCTGGAGCAAGCAGATGCAGCCTTGCGCCGCGGCCTGCGACGCGCTGGCGGCCGAGGGCATTGCGGTGGACCTGATCGACCTGCGCACGCTGTGGCCGTGGGACCGCGAGACGGTGCTGTCGTCGTGCGCGCGCACGGGGCGGCTGCTGGTGGTGCACGAGGCGGTGCAGGCCGCGGGCTTCGGCGCCGAGATCGCCGCGAGCGCGGCCGAGGCCACGGGCTGCCGCGTCGCGCGGCTGGGCGCGCCGCGCATTCCGGTCGGCTACGCGCCGGTGCTGGAGGCGCAGTCGCGCGTCGGCGTGGACGCGATCGTGGCGGCGGCGAAGAAGCTGGCCGGCTGAACCACAAAAGCACGAACGGCCATGGACCCGCTCTTCTTCAAGCTGGTGCGGGTCGTCAATCTCACGGCGCGGCCGTTCCATGAGCGCGTGGGGCGCGAGCACCAGCTCACGCTGAACGAGTGGCGCGCGATGGCCGTGCTGGCCGCGCAGCCGGGGCTCAGCGCCACGCAGGTCGCCGACCTCACCGGCCTGGACAAGATGGCCGTGAGCCGCGCGCTGGCGGGCCTGAAGCGCCACCAGCGCGTGCAGCGCCGCAGCGACCCGACCGACCAGCGCTGCAGCCGCCTGTACCTCACGGCCGCCGGCAAGGCGCTGCACGCCACCGTCGGCGCGCTGGGACGGCAGCGCGAGGCCGAGCTGTTCGCGGGCGTCGATGCGAGCGAGCTGGCCCGCCTGAGCGACACGCTCGACACGCTGATCCGCGCGGTGGAGCGCGCGCCCGACTCAGGCACTGCCGGTCAGACCGTGTAGCCGCCGTCCACGCTCAGGTTGGCGCCGGTGACGAAGCCGCCGTCCGGGCCCACGAGGTAGGCGACCATGCCGGCGATTTCTTCGGCGCGGCCGTGGCGCGGCAGCACCATCACGTCGTGCATCGAGGCGGCGCGCGGGCCGGTGGCGGGGTTCATGGCGGTGTCGATCGGGCCGGGCTGCACGTTGTTCACGGTGATGCCGCGCGCGCCGAGGTCGCGCGCCAGGCCGCGCGTGAGGCCGACGATGGCGGCCTTGCTCATCGCGTAGACGCTGGCGCCCGCGTCCAGCACGCGCTCGGCGTTGATGCTGCCGATGTTGACGATGCGGCCCGTGCCGTCGCCCATGTGGCGCGCGGCGGCCTGGACGGCCACGAAGGTGGCGCGCACGTTGACGTCGATGGTGCGGTCGAAGTCTTCGAGCGAGAAGGTGTCGAGCTCGCCGCCGAGGTACACGCCGGCGTTGTTCACCAGGATGTCGAGCCGCTCGAAGGCGCGTGCGCCCTGGGCAATGGCGGCCGTGAGCGCGGCGGCGTCGCCGGCGTCGGCACGGATGGCCAGCGCGCGGCCGCCGGCGGCCTGGATCTCGCCGGCGAGCTTGTCGGCCTCGGCCTGCGCGCTGACGTAGGTGAAGGCCACGGCCGCGCCGTCGCGCGCCAGCCGGCGCACGATGGCGGCGCCGATGCCGCGCGAGCCGCCGGTGACGAAGGCGACCTTGCCGGCCAGGACGGGGGAAGAGGAGGAGGAAGACACAGAGGTGGAAGCCATGATTTTTCCGATCGGGTGGAGGAGGAAGGCCTTCAGTGTCGGAATTCCATTCCCTTTGCGGTAGCCATCAATCGGCCCGATCAGATTCAACCCAAAGTTGAAGATGAGCGCCAGAATGGCGGCATGGAACCGCTCAATCACCTCGAATCCTTCGTGCAGAGCGCCGAGGGCGGCAGCTTCTCGGCGGCCGCGCGGCGCCTGGGGCTCACGCCCGCGGCGGTCAGCAAGAACGTGGCGCGGCTCGAGGCGCGGCTGGGCGTGCGGCTGTTCCAGCGCAGCACGCGCCGGCTCACGCTGACCGAGGCCGGCGAGCGCTTCCTGGCGCAGGTCGGCGGCGCGCTGGCCACGCTGCAGGACGCGGTGGCCGGCCTCGCGCAGGACGACGGCCAGCCCTCGGGCACGCTCAAGGTGAGCATGGGCCAGGCCTTCGGGCGCGAGCATGTGCTGCCGTTCATGGGCGACTTCCTGGCGCGCTACCCGGGCATCGTGCCCGACTGGCATTTCGACAACCAGCAGGTCGACCTGGTCGGCGAGGGCTTCGACGCGGCCATCGGCGGCGGCATCGCGCTGTCGCCCGGCGTGGTGGCGCGCGAGCTGGCGCGCATCCACGTGGTCGCGGTGGCGGCGCCGGCCTACCTGGCGGGGCGCGCGCTGCCCGCGCATCCGTCCGAGCTGGCGCGCTTCGACGTGCTGCTGCGCCGCTCCTCGCCCACGGGCCGGCTGCGGCCGTGGACGCTGCGGCATGCGAGCGGCGAGGAAACCATGGTCGACCTGCCGGCGCGCCCGCGCGCGATCTTCAACGACCCCGAGGCGATCGCGCAGGCGGCGCTGCTGGGGCTCGGCGTGGCGATGCTGCCGATGCCCTTCGTGGAACGCGGCCTGCGCAGCGGCGCGCTGGTGCGGCTGCTGCCCGGGTGGTACCAGGATTCGGGCGCCGTGTGGATCTACTACCCGAGCAAGAAGCTGCTGCCGCCCAAGACGCGGGTGTTCGTCGACTTCGTGCTGGCGCGCTTTCGCGAGGCGCGCTTCGCGCAGCGGATGCAGGTGGGCTGAGCGGCGATGTCCATCGAAGGCCGGGGTTTTTACTCGCGACGCCTTTGGCGCCCCCCTGTACAAAGGCGCGCATGACTTCCATCTCCCGCTCTTCTTCTTCCGTCACTTCATCCACCCGCCGCTTCGCGCTCGTCGCCACGGCGGCGGCCACCCTTGCGCTGCTGGGCGGCGCGGCACACGCGCAGGCCACCTGGCCGACCAAGCCGGTGCGCATCGTCGTGCCCTTCGCGGCCGGCGGCACCACCGACATCCTGGCGCGCGCGGTGGCGCCCGAGCTCTCGAAGGCCTTCGGCCAGCAGTTCATCGTGGACAACCGCGCGGGCGCCGGCGGCAACGTGGGCGCCGAGATCGTCGCGCGCTCGGCCAACGACGGCTACACGCTGCTGATGGGCACGGTGGGCACGCACGGCATCAACCGCGCGCTGTACCCCAAGCTGCCCTTCGACCCGATCAAGGACTTCGTGCCGATCACCCTGGTGGCCGCCGTGCCGAACGTGATGGAGATGAACGCCGAGAAAGCCAAGTCGCTGAACATCCGCAACGTGCAGGACTTCCTCAAGTACGCCAAGGCCAACCCGGGCAAGCTCAACATGGCCTCGAGCGGCAGCGGCACGTCGATCCACCTGGCGGGCGAGCTGTTCAAGAGCATGACGGGCACCTTCATGACGCACATCCCGTACCGGGGCTCGGGCCCGGCGCTGCTCGACCTGGTGGGCGGCAGCGCCGACCTGATGTTCGACAACCTGCCTTCGTCGATGGCGCAGATCAAGGGCGGCAAGCTCACGCCGCTGGCCGTGACCAGCGCCCAGCGCTCGCCCGCGCTGCCCGATGTGCCGACGGTGGCAGAAGCCGGCGGCCCCGCGCTCAAGGGCTACGAGGCGAGCTCATGGTTCGGATTGCTGGCGCCGGCCGGCACGTCGCCGGAGATCGTGAACCGCATCCAGCAGGAAGTGGCCAAGTCGCTGGGCACGCCGGCGATCAAGGAAAAGATGCTGGCCCAGGGCGCGATCCCGAGCGGCAATTCGCCGGCGGACTTCACGAAGCTCATTGCGAGTGAGCACGTGAAGTGGGCGAAGGTCGTGAAAGACTCCGGCGCAAAGGTGGACTAACCCCCAGTCTTCGCGCACTTCGTGTCGCTACGCCAACCCCCTTGCAGGGGGCAACACCTGCGGCCCGGCAAAGCCGGTTCCGCGGTGTTCCTCGAAAAGACAGGGTGACTTGCTGAGGTCGGGGCTCAGGTCCCCCAGGTCACATCCTTGCTCTCGGCCTGTGAGTCCTTGAGCATGTGCAGCAGCGGTGCGGCGCGCTGGTGCAGGCCGACATGCTGCTTCTCGGCGTCGGCGTCGTGGCCTTCGACGACGTGTTCGTCGTGGTTGTGCGGCGCGGGCTTGCTGCTTTCGAGCGCCAGTGCGGCTTCGAGGGCAGCGATGGCGCCGGGGATCTGCTCGACCGTGATGATGCCCTGCGGCGCGGCCGGCTTGCCGACGATGTCGAGCAGCTGGCGCGCATGCACCTCGAGCATCACGAAGTCTGGGGCGGCCCGGGATTTGAAGCGGTAGAGCATGGGTGGTGTCCTCACTTATTTGTAGATGTAGTCACGGGCAAAAGGGTACACCGATTGCGCACCGCGCAAGGCACCGTGTTCGACCTTGCCGTCGGGCTTGGTCGACAGCATCTGGTGCAGCGAGATCCAGCCCTGCTCGAAGCTCATCGCCGAGCCCGCGAGGTACAGGCGGTAGGCGCGAAGGATGCGCTCGGCGTTCTCGCCCTGGCGCCCGCCGCTGCGGCCCAGCACTTCGCGCGCGGCATCGAGCTGCGCCTCGAGGGCGTCGGACCACGCCCACAGCGTGCGCGCGTAGTGCGGGCGCAGGCTCTCGGTGTCGACCATCTCCAGCCCGGCCGCCGCGGTCTCGCGCAGCACGTGCGTCACGTGCAGCAGCTCGCCGCCGGGGAAGATGTATTTCTCGATGAAGTCGCCCATGCCCGCGCCGAGCTGGCGGTAGTTCAGCTCGCCCGAGGTGATGCCGTGGTTGAGCACCAGCCCGCCCGGCTTGAGCAGCGTGTGGATCTTGTGGAAGTAGGTCGGCATGTTGGCCGCGCCCACGTGCTCGAACATGCCCACCGACGAGATCTTGTCGAAGGGCTGGTCGTCGGGCAGCTCGCGGTAGTCGCGCAGCTCCACGCGCACGCGGCCCTGCAGGCCTTTTTCCTCGATGAGCCGCTGCACATGCGCATGCTGGTTCTTCGACAGCGTGATGCCGGTGGCGTCCACGCCGTAGTGCTCGGCCGCCCACAGCAGCAGCGCGCCCCAGCCCGAGCCGATGTCCAGGTAGCGCTCGCCGGGCTGCAGCATGAGCTTGCGGCAGATGTGGTCGAGCTTGGCCTCCTGCGCCTGCGCCAGCGTGAGCTCGGGCGTGCGGAAGTAGGCGCATGAATAGACGCGGCGCGGGTCCAGCCACAGCGCGTAGAAATCGTCGGAGACGTCGTAGTGGAACTCGATCTGCGCGGCGTCCTTGCGCAGCGAGTGCGAGCCGCGCGACTTGGCGCGGCGCTGCAGGCGGCTCCACCAGGTGGTGTCGGTCTCGGCCGGGTTGCCGGGCAACAGGCCGACGGTGGCGTCGATCAGGTCGCGCATGGCGCCCTCGATCTGCACCTTGCCCTCGACGTAGGCCTCGCCGATGGCCCCGACCTGCCGGCCGGCCAGCTTGGCCAGCACCGACCACTCCTTGAAAGCCAGCGTCACGCGTGAACCCGCCTGGGCGACCCGGCGCCCGTCGGGCAGCTCCAGTGCGATGGGCACGGGCAGCGAGGCCAGCTGCGACTCGATCTTGGGTATCAAGTGTTGCATGCGTCCATGGTATTGATTTTTCCAAGGATTTGCATGACATCGCGCAGCCGCGCGGGCCGGGAGCCTCTGCAGAGAAGCCCTCGTTGACAACAGATTGTTTATGCCTAAACTATTCAACCATGAACAGCTTGACCTCCCCCCGCCTCGCGCCCGCCTCGGACCTCCAGCGCATCCTGTGCATCGGTGGGGGTCCAGCCGGCCTGTATTTCGCCCTGCTGATGAAGGCCCGCAACCCGGCGCTGCAGATCACCGTGGTCGAACGCAACCGCCCCTTCGACACCTTCGGCTGGGGCGTGGTGCTCAGCGACCAGACGCTGGGCAACCTGCGCGAGGCCGACGGCCCCACGGCCGCGCTCATCGGCAACGAGTTCCACCACTGGGACGACATCCAGGTCTTCTTCAAGGGCCGCCAGGTGCGCTCGGGCGGCCACGGCTTCTGCGGCATCGGCCGCAAGCGCCTGTTGAACATCCTGCAGGAACGCTGCCTCGAACTCGGCGTGGAGCTGGTGTTCGAAACCGACGCCACCGACGACCAGGCCATTGCCGCGCAGTACAAGGCCGACCTCGTCATTGCCAGCGACGGCCTCAACAGCCGCATCCGCCAGCGCTATGCCGACGTGTTCAAGCCCGACATCGACCTGCGCAACTGCCGCTTCGTCTGGCTGGGCACGCACCAGACCTTCGACGCCTTCACCTTCGCCTTCGAACAGACCGAGCACGGCTGGTTCCAGGCGCATGCCTACCAGTTCGACGACAAGACCTCGACCTTCATCGTCGAGACGCCCGAAGCCGTGTGGAAGGCCCACGGCCTCGACCAGATGGAGCAGCCCGAGGCCATCGCCTTCTGCGAGAAGCTGTTCGCCAAGTACCTGGGCGGCCACGCGCTCATCAGCAACGCCACGCACCTGCGCGGCTCGGCCAACTGGATCCGCTTTCCGCGCGTGGTGTGCGAGCGCTGGACGCACCGCATCGACGTCGAGGGCCGCTCGGTGCCCGTCGTGCTCATGGGCGACGCCGCGCACACGGCGCACTTCTCGATCGGCTCGGGCACCAAGCTCGCGCTCGAGGACGCGATCGACCTGGCCAACGAATTCGCGCAGGGCGGCACCGTCGACCATGTGCTCGAAGGCTATGAAGCACGCCGCAGCGTCGAGGTGCTGAAGATCCAGAACGCCGCGCGCAACTCCACCGAATGGTTCGAGAACGTGCCGCGCTACACGGGCATGGAGATCGAGCAGTTCGCCTACTCGCTGCTCACGCGCTCGCAGCGCATCAGCCACGAGAACCTGCGCGTGCGCGACACGCAATGGCTCGGCGGCTACGAGCAGTGGCTGGCGGGCGGCAAGGCCGTGGCGCCGATGCTGATGCCGCTGAAGGTGCGCGGCCTCGAGCTGAAGAACCGCATCGTGGTCTCGCCGATGGCCACCTACAGCGCGGTCGATGGCGTGCCGCAAGACTTCCTGCTGGTGCACCTGGGCGCACGCGCGCTCGGCGGCGCCGCGATGGTGTGCGTCGAGATGACGAGCCCGACGCCCGAAGGCCGCATCACGCCGGCCTGCACGGGCCTGTACAACGACACGCAGCAGGCCGCGTTCAAGCGCATCGTCGACTTCGTGCACACGCAGTCGAGCGCCAAGATCGCGATCCAGCTCGGCCACAGCGGCCCCAAGGGCTCGACGCGCGTGGGCTGGGAAGGCACCGACGAGCCGCTCGAAAGCGGCAACTGGCCGGTGCTCGGCGCGAGCGCTCTGCCCTATGGTGAACAGAACCAGCTGCCGGCCGCGATCACGCGCGCCGAGATGGACACGCTGCGCGACCAGTTCGTCGATTCCACGCGCCGCGCGGTCGAGTGCGGCTTCGACTGGCTCGAGCTGCACTGCGCGCACGGCTACCTGCTGTCGGCCTTCATCAGCCCGCTCACCAACCTGCGCACCGACGAGTACGGCGGCGACATCGAAGCGCGCTGCCGCTACCCGCTCGAAGTGTTCCGCGCGATGCGCGCCGTGTGGCCGGCCGACAAGCCGATGAGCGTGCGCATCTCGGCGCACGACTGGGCGCCCGGCGGCAACACCGACGCCGACGCCGTGGTGGTCGCGCGCCTCTTCAAGGAGGCCGGCGCCGACTTCATCGACGTGTCCTCGGGCCAGACCACGCGCGCCGCCAAGCCCGTGTACGGCCGCATGTACCAGACGCCGTTCGCCGACCGCATCCGCAACGAGGTCGGCATCTCGACCATCGCGGTGGGCGCCATCACCGACGCCGACCAGGCCAACAGCATCATCGCGGCCGGCCGCGCCGACCTGTGCGCCGTGGCGCGCCCGCACCTGGCCGACCCGGCCTGGACGCTGCACGAAGCGGCCAAGCTGCAAAGCCGCGACGTCGACTGGCCCAAGCAGTACCTGAGCGGCCGCGACCAGATGTACCGCGAGATCGCCAAGCAGCAGCAGATCGCCGCGGCCACCGCTGCCGCGGGCCGCGCGGCCGACGCCGAAGAGACGCACTGACATGGACCTCGAAGCACGCGCCCACAGCGAGCACCCCGAGGCGCTGCGCCTCTGGCTGCGCCTGCTCACCTGCACGCAGCTGGTGGAAAAGCAGGTGCGCAACGGGCTGCGCGCGCAGTTCGCCACCACGCTGCCGCGCTTCGATCTCATGTCGCAACTCGAGCGCTCGCCCGACGGCCTGAAGATGAACGAGCTCTCGCGCCGCATGATGGTCACGGGCGGCAACGTCACCGGCATCACCGACCAGCTCGTGACCGAAGGGCTGGTGGAGCGCATCAACGTCGAGGGCGACCGCCGCGCCTGGCGCGTGCGCCTCACGCCGCGCGGACGCAAGCTCTTCAACGAGATGGCGCAGCAGCACGAAGACTGGATCGTCGAGGCTTTCTCGAGCCTCAACCCCAAGGAGATCGCGCAGCTTCACAAGCTGCTCGGCAAGGTCAAGCAACATTCCCACAGCAGCCAATTGGCGGAGACCGCATGAAGCACTACATCGGCGCAAGCAATCCCATGCGCGCGCAATTCGAACCCAAGGCCGACTACCAGGCCGAGCACTTTGCCTGGCGCTATGAAGCCGGTGTCGGCACCATCACGCTGAACCGCCCCGAGCGCAAGAACCCGCTGACCTTCGACTCGTACGCCGAGCTGCGCGACCTGTTCCGCGCGCTGACCTACGCAACCGACGTGAAGGTGATCGTCGTCACCGGCGCCGGCGGCAACTTCTGCTCGGGCGGCGACGTGCATGAAATCATCGGCCCGCTGACCGGCATGCGCATGCCCGAGCTGCTCGAGTTCACGCGCATGACGGGCGACCTCGTGAAGGCCATCCGCAACTGCCCGCAGCCGATCGTCGGCGCGATCGATGGCGTGTGCGCCGGCGCCGGCGCGATGATCGCGCTGGCCTGCGACCTGCGCTACGGCACACCCGCCACGCGCACCGCGTTCCTGTTCACCCGCGTGGGTCTGGCCGGCGCCGACATGGGCGCCTGCGCGCTGCTGCCGCGCGTGATCGGCCAGGGCCGCGCCTCGGAGCTGCTGTTCACCGGCCGCGCCATGACCGCCGACGAAGGCCAGGCCTGGGGCTTCTTCAACGCACTGCACGACAGCGCCTCGCTGCTCGACGCCGCCACCAAGGTCGCGCGCGACCTGGCCGAAGGCCCGAGCTTCGCGCACGGCATGACCAAGACCATGCTGTCGCAGGAATGGTCGATGACCATCGACCAGGCCATCGAGGCCGAAGCGCAGGCGCAGGCGATCTGCATGCAGACCGAAGACTTCAAGCGCGCCTACGAGGCCTTCGCGGCCAAGCGCAAGCCGGTGTTCGGCGGAGACTGACGCGCATGATGACCAAGATCCCCGCCCCACCTTCGACCGCGCACCTCGCGCTGCCGTTCTTCGACGACGCGCACCGCGCGCTCGCCAACGACCTGCTGCCCTGGTGCGCCGCCCAGGAGATCGATGAGCGCGACGACCGCGCGGCCTGCCGCGAATGGGTGCGCCGCCTCGGCGACGCCGGCTGGCTGCGCTACGCGGTGCCCGGCAGTGCCGGCGGCGCGCTCGAGCGCCTCGATTCGCGCGCGCTCGTGCTGCTGCGCGAAACGCTCGGCTACCACTCGCCACTGGCCGACTTCGCCTTCGCGATGCAGGGCCTGGGCAGCGGCGCGATCACGCTGGACGGCACGCCCGAGCAGCAGTCGCAGTACCTCACGGCCGTGGGCCAGGGCAAGAAGATCGCGGCCTTCGCACTCAGCGAACCCGAGGCCGGCTCCGACGTGGCGGCGATGGCGATGCGCGCCGAGCCCACCGCCGACGGCTGGCGCCTGAACGGCGAGAAGACCTGGATCAGCAACGGCGGCATCGCCGACTTCTACTGCGTGTTCGCCAAGACCGACCCCACGGCCGGCACGCGCGGCATCACGGTGTTCATCGTCGACGCGACGACGCCGGGGCTCGACACCTCGGCCCACATCGACGTGATGGCGCCGCACCCGCTGGCCACCCTGCGCTTCGACAACTGCATCGTGCCGCGCACGGCGCAGCTGGGCACGCTGAACGGCGGCTTCAAGCTCGCGATGCGCACGCTCGACATCTTCCGCGCCTCGGTCGCCGCGGCCGCGCTCGGCATGGGGCGCCGCGCGCTCGCCGAAGCCATCGCGCATGCCAAGGGTCGCCGCATGTTCGGCCAGACGCTGGCCGACTTCCAGCTCACGCAGGCCAAGCTCGGCGAGATGGCCGCGCTGATCGACAGCGCCGCGCTGCTCACCTACCGCGCCGCCTGGATGCGCGACGACGCGGAGCGCCGCGGCGCGCCGGCGGTCGGCGACGTGTCGGCGGCTGCGGCCATGGCCAAGATGTGCGCCACCGAGAACGCGAGCCGCGTGATCGACATGGCGCTGCAGATGCATGGGGGCCTCGGCGTGAAGGTCGGCACCAAGATCGAAAGCCTGTACCGGGACATCCGCTCGCTGCGCATTTACGAAGGCGCGACGGAAGTCCAGCAACTGATCATCGGCAAATCCGTTTTGCGGGGGTGAAACCGTGTCTGCCCAAGTCGATCGCTTCGTTCATGACCGCCTGCCGCCTGCCGCGCAGCTGCCGGTCTTTCGCTACGACCTGCCCGAACTGCAGTTCCCCGACCAGCTGAACCTGGTCGAGGAGCTGCTGGACAAGGCGGTCGCCAAGGGCTTCGGCGACCGGCCGATGCTGCGCTCGCCCGCCGGCGTGCTCACCTACGCCCAGGCGGGCGTCGAGGTGAACCGCATCGCCCAGGTGCTGGTCGAGGATCTCGGGCTCGTGCCCGGCAACCGCGTGCTGCTGCGCGGCGGCAACTCGGTGTGGATGGCGCTCTCGTGGCTCGCCGTGGTCAAGGCCGGGCTGATCGCGGTGGCGACCATGCCGCTGCTGCGCGCCAAGGAGCTGGGCGAGATCATCGAAAAATCGCAGCCCGTGGCCGCGCTGTGCGAAGGCCGCCTGCTCGAGGAGCTGGTGGCCGCGCAGCAGGCGCACCCGGTGCTCGCGACGGTGATTGCCTTCAACCAGCCCGACGCACCCGATTCGCTGTCGGCGCGCGCGGCCGGCAAGAGCGGCGTGTTCACCGCCTGCCCCACGGCGGCCGACGACATCGCGCTGCTCGCATTCACCTCGGGCACCACGGGCAAGCCCAAGGCGCCCGTCACCACGCACCGCGACGTGGTCGCCATGTGCCAGACCTGGCCGCGCCACGTGCTGCGCGCGCGCAGCGACGACATCGTGGTCGGCACGCCGCCGCTGGCCTTCACCTTCGGGCTCGGCGGGCTGCTGATCTTCCCGATGTGGGCCGGTGCGTCGGTGTACTTTCCCGAGGGGGCCTTCTCGCCCGAAGCGCTCGTGAAGCTCATCAACGAGGTCGGCGCGACCATCTGCTACACCGCGCCCACCTTCTATCGCCAGATGGCGCCCTTCGTCCGGCAGCACGGGGCGCCGAGCCTGCGCATCTGCGTGAGCGCAGGCGAGGCGCTTCCCGACGCCACGCGCCAACTCTGGAAGGAGACCACCGGCATCGAGATGCTCGACGGCATCGGCGGCACCGAGGTGTTCCACATCTACATCTCGGCCGCCGGCGACGAAGTGCGCCGCGGCGCCGTCGGCAAGGCGGTGCCGGGTTTCACCGCGAAGGTGGTGGACGACCAGGGCAACGAAGTGCCGCGCGGCACGGTCGGCAAGCTGGCGCTGCAAGGCCCGGTCGGCTGCCGCTACCTCGACGATCCGCGCCAGGGCGACTACGTGAAGAACGGCTGGAACTACCCCGGTGACTCCTTCGTGCAGGATGACGACGGCTACTTCTTCTATCAGGCGCGTGCGGACGACATGATCATCACGGCCGGCTACAACGTCGGCGGCCCGGAGGTGGAAGATGCGCTGCTCAAGCACCCGGCCGTGGCCGAGTGCGGCGTGATCGGCAAGCCCGACACCGACCGGGGCATGATCGTGAAGGCCTTCTGCGTGCTCAAGCCCGGCAACACCGGCGACGCAGCGATGGTGAAGGCCCTCCAGGACCACGTGAAAGCCACCATCGCCCCCTTCAAGTACCCGCGGGAGATCGAGTTCGTGACGGCGCTGCCGCGCACCGAAACCGGCAAACTCCAGCGCTTCAAATTGAGACAACTCAACAGCAACACACCATCATGACGAACAAACTCATTCAGCCCCCGGGCTGGCTGCCCCCGAAGGGCTATGCAAACGGCATCGCGGCGCGCGGCACCCAGGTGTTCGTCGGCGGCCAGATCGGCTGGAATGCCCAGCAGCAGTTCGAATCCGACGACTTCATCGACCAGTGCGGCCAGGCGCTGCGCAACATCGCCGAGGTGCTGCGCGAAGCCGGTGCCGGCCCCGAGCACATGGTGCGCATGACCTGGTACGTGACGGACCGCGACGAGTACAGCCGGCGCCTGTCCGAGCTCGGCCCGGTCTACCGCGACGCGCTGGGCCGCAACTTCCCGGCCATGACCTGCGTGCAGGTGGCGGCGCTGGTGGAGCACCGCGCGAAGGTGGAGATCGAGGTGACGGCGGTCATTCCGGACTGATCCTGCGCTTGGGCTGCGCGTCAGCGCAGTCTTCAGGCGTCGCTTGCCGCGCACGTTCTCGAAACCGGCCTCTTCGCGGGGCGGGTCCAGAAACAGAAAAGCCCTCTTCGCGAGGGCTTTTTTGTGCCGAATTTCGACCAGGAATTTCCAAAAGAATTCGGCCAAAGAAAAAGGCCCTTTGATTTCTCAAAGGGCCTTTTAAATTGGTTGCGCGAGCAAGATTTGAACTTGCGACCTTTGGGTTATGAGCCCAACGAGCTACCAGGCTGCTCCATCGCGCGGCAAGTATAAATTATAGCTTATTCAGCGGCGTTTTGCTCAGCGCCAGCATCTTTAATTTCAGCACGGTCGACCAGTTCGACGAGCGCCATCGGGGCGTTGTCGCCCACGCGGAAACCCATCTTCAGGATGCGGGTGTAGCCGCCCGGACGCGCTGCGAAACGCGGGCCGAGTTCGCCGAAGAGCTTGACGACGCTGTCGCGGCTGCGCAGGCGGTCGAAGGCCAGGCGCTTGTTGGCGAGCGTGGGCTTCTTGGCCAGGGTGATCATCGGCTCGATGACGCGGCGCAGTTCCTTGGCCTTGGGGACCGTGGTCTTGATGACTTCGTGCTCGATGAGCGAATTCATCATGTTCTGCAGCATCGCGAGGCGGTGCGAGCTGGTGCGGTTGAGTTTGCGGAGTCCGTGTCCGTGACGCATGGTGCTTTCCTTTACTTTATAAAAACAGACAGCCGTGTCAGGTACTGTCCGGTGCACTGGCCCTTTTCAGGGGGCCGATTTCTCAAAAATTCAAATCAACGCTTGTCGAGACCAGCCGGCGGCCAGCTTTCGAGCTTCATGCCAAGGGTGAGACCGCGCGAGGCGAGCACTTCCTTGATTTCGTTGAGCGACTTGCGACCCAGGTTCGGGGTCTTGAGCAGCTCGTTTTCGGTACGCTGGATCAGGTCGCCGATGTAGTAGATGTTTTCGGCCTTCAGGCAGTTGGCCGAACGCACCGTCAGTTCGAGTTCGTCGACAGGGCGCAGCAGGATCGGATCGAATTGCTGGGCGCTGCGCGGTGCGGGTGCATCGAATGCAGCGAGTTCGCCGCCTTCGAGCTGCGCAAACACGGCGAGCTGCTCGACCAGGATTTTAGCCGATGCGCGAACGGCATCTTCGGCGCTGATCGCACCGTTGGTCTCGATCTCGACCAGCAGCTTGTCCAGGTCGGTACGCTGTTCGACACGGGCGCTTTCGACGGTGTAGCTCACGCGCTTGACGGGCGAGAACGACGCGTCGAGAACGATGCGGCCGATCGACTTGGTCGGCTCGTCCGCGTAGCGGCGCATCGTGCCGGGCACGTAGCCGCGACCCTTTTCGACCTTGATCTGCATGTCGAGCTTGCCGCCTTGCGACAGGTGCGCGATCACGTGGTCGGGGTTGATGATCTCGACGTCGTGCGGGGTCTGGATGTCCGATGCGAGGACCGGGCCTTCGCCGTCCTTGCGCAGGCTCAGCGTGACTTCGTCGCGGTTGTGGAGCTTGAACACCACGCCCTTGAGATTCAGCAGGATGTTGACGACATCTTCCTGCACGCCGTCGATCGACGAGTACTCATGCAGAACGCCAGCGATCGTGACTTCGGTGGCCGAGTAGCCGACCATGGACGACAGCAGAACGCGACGCAGCGCGTTGCCGAGCGTGTGGCCGTAGCCGCGCTCGAAAGGCTCGAGCGTGACCTTGGCCTTGTTGGCGGCAAGTTGCTCGACCTGGATGGTCTTGGGTTTCAGCAGGGTGGTTTGCATGCAGACTTCCTCTCAATACCCCCGGCTCGTTACACCGGTAAGGCTGGTGAAGCGCCTGATCCGCAACAGAGTGCGGAGCAGGAACGTGAACAACAATATCAATCTCCCGCCGGCGCAAGGACGCGCAGGCGGGTAGAGAAAATCAACGCGAATACAGTTCGACGATCAGCGATTCGTTGATGTCGGCTGCGAATTCGTCGCGATCCGGGACCTTCTTGAAGGTGCCTTCGGCCTTGTCGGCGTTCACATCGACCCAAGCCGGCATGCCGACTTGTTGGGCCAGTTGCAGCGCTTCGACAATGCGGTTCTGCTTCTTGGACTTTTCGCGCACGGCGATCACGTCACCGGTCTTGACCAGGTACGACGGGATGTTGACCGACTGGCCGTTCACGGTGATCGCCTTGTGCGACACGAGCTGGCGTGCTTCGGCGCGCGTCGAGCCGAAGCCCATGCGGTAGACCACGTTGTCCAGGCGCGACTCGAGGATGAACAGCAGGTTGGCGCCGGTGTTGCCACGGCGGCGATCGGCTTCTTCGAAGTAGCGGCGGAACTGCTTCTCGAGCACGCCGTACATGCGCTTGACCTTCTGCTTCTCACGCAGCTGCAGACCGTAGTCGGAGGTGCGCTGACCCGAGGTGCGGCCGTGCTGGCCGGGCTTGGAGTCGAACTTGGCCTTGTCCTGGATCGAACGGCGGGCGCTCTTCAGGAACAGGTCGGTGCCTTCACGGCGGGAAAGTTTGGCCTTGGGGCCGAGGTAACGTGCCACGGTATTTCCTTGGTGTCATCTGCCGCAGTTGCCTGCGGGAGCCGTCGGCGGATGTGCCGATGGCGGTGGGCTTAGTGAAAAAACAAATGCGCAGCCGCTCGAAAGCTGGCTGCGCCTTGCGGACTGACGATCAGATGCGGCGACGCTTCTGGGGACGGCAGCCGTTGTGCGGAACGGGCGTCACGTCGGCAATGGAATTGATCCGGATGCCGAGCGCAGCCAGGGCGCGCACCGACGACTCGCGACCAGGACCGGGGCCCTTGATCTCGACGTCGAGGTTCTTGATACCTTGTTCGACAGCAGCACGGCCGGCCACTTCGGAAGCGACCTGCGCAGCGAACGGGGTCGACTTGCGCGAGCCCTTGAAGCCCTGGCCACCCGACGAAGCCCACGACAGGGCGTTGCCCTGGCGATCGGTGATCGTGATGATGGTGTTGTTGAACGAGGCATGCACGTGGGCGATACCGTCCGCAACGTTCTTGCGAACCTTCTTGCGAACGCGCTGTGCGGCGTTGTTTGCAGGTGCTTTAGCCATGCTTGTCTATCCTTATTTCTTCAGGGACTGCGCAGCCTTGCGCGGACCCTTGCGGGTGCGGGCGTTGGTGCGCGTGCGCTGGCCGCGCATCGGCAGGCCGCGACGGTGACGGAAGCCGCGATAGCAGCCGATGTCCATCAAACGCTTGATGTTCATCGTCGTCTCGCGACGCAGATCGCCTTCGATCGTGAACAGAGCGATCTGGTCGCGGATCTTTTCGAGATCGGCGTCGGTCAGATCCTTGATCTTCTTCGAATATTCGATGCCGCTCGCTTCGCAGATTTGACGGGCGCGGGTGCGACCGATACCGAAAATGGCGGTCAGGCCGATTTCAGCGTGCTTGTGCGGCGGGATGTTGATGCCAGCAATACGTGCCATGTGCGTCCTCTAATACTCTTCAATCAACCCTGGCGCTGCTTGTGGCGCGGGTCGGTGCAAATCACACGCACCACACCTTTACGGCGGATGACCTTGCAATTACGGCAGATGGTTTTGACCGAAGCCGAAACTCTCATTTCATTCTCCTAAAACTGTTTAACGTGGCGGTCTACCGCCCGGACTCAATACTGAAACTCACAGCCCTACGATGTCTTGAAGTTCGCCTTCTTCAGCAGCGATTCGTACTGCTGGGACATCATGTAGTTTTGCACCTGGGCCATGAAGTCCATCGTGACGACCACGATGATCAGCAGGGAGGTACCACCGAAGTAGAACGGCACGTTGTACTTCAGGATCAGGAACTCGGGCAGCAGGCAGACGAAGGTGATGTACACCGCGCCAGCCAACGTCAGGCGAACCAGAATCTTGTCGATATAGCGAGCGGTCTGGTCACCCGGGCGAATGCCAGGAATGAACGCACCACTCTTCTTCAGGTTGTCGGCCGTTTCCTTGCTGTTGAACACGAGTGCCGTGTAGAAGAAGCAGAAGAAAACGATCGCAGCGGCGTACAGCAGCACGTAGATCGGCTCGCCCGGGCGCAGTGCGCTGGCGATGTCCTTGATCCAGCGGAAGCCACCGTCACCGGCGCTGAACCAGCCCACCACCGTTGCCGGCAGCAGAATGATCGACGACGCGAAGATCGGAGGAATCACACCGGCCATGTTCAGCTTCAGGGGCAGGTGCGACGACTGACCGCCGTAGACCTTGTTGCCAACCTGGCGCCGCGCATAGTTCACGAGGATCTTGCGCTGACCACGTTCCACGAACACCACGAAGTAGGTGACCAGCACCACGACCGCGATGATGAAGAGCGCAACGATGGGGTTCATCGCACCGGTCGTCACCAGCGAAGCCAGGCCGCCGATCGCACCGGGCAGACCGGCCGCGATACCTGCAAAGATCAGGATCGAGATGCCGTTGCCCAGGCCGCGTTCGGTGATCTGCTCGCCGAGCCACATCAGGAACATCGAACCTGCCGTCAGGCTCACCATGGCGGTCAGGCGGAAGCCGAAACCGGGGGCGATCACCAGACCGGCCGACGATTCGAGGGCCACTGCGATGCTGAACGACTGGAACAGAGCCAGGCCGAGCGCGCCATAGCGCGTGTACTGCGTGATCTTGCGGCGACCGGCCTCGCCTTCCTTCTTCAATTGCTCGAAGGTCGGAAGCACGTAGGTCATCAGCTGCATGATGATCGACGCCGAGATGTACGGCATGATCCCCAACGCGAACACGGTGAAACGCGACAGCGCCCCGCCCGAGAACATGTTGAACAGGCTCAGAATGCCGCCCTGCTGGCCCTGGAACAACGCTGCCAGCTGGTCCGGGTTGATACCCGGCACAGGAATGTGCGCGCCAATCCGGTAGACCACGAGCGCGAGCAGCAAAAAGACGAGCCGACGACGGAGGTCGCCGAACTTGCCTGTTTTTGCGATCGTTGCCGCGTTAGTTGCCACGAAGAACTTCTTTCAGTCCGAAGGTGATCAGGCGAGGCTGCCGCCGGCTGCTTCGATCGCAGCCTTGGCACCAGCGGTCGCACCCACGCCCGTCAGCTTGACGGCCTTGGTGAGTTCGCCGGTCTTGATGATCTTGACGACCTTGGCGAGCTGGCCCACGAGGCCGGCTTGCTTCAGTGCCAGGACATCGACTTCGGCCAGGCCGAGCTGCTCGAGAGCAGTCAGCGTGACTTCGGCGTTGTACTTCAGCAGGTGCGACTTGAAGCCGCGCTTGGGCAGGCGACGCTGCAGCGGCATTTGACCGCCTTCGAAGCCGACCTTGTGGAAACCGCCTGCGCGCGACTTCTGGCCCTTGTGACCGCGACCTGCGGTCTTGCCGATGCCGGAGCCGATACCGCGGCCAACGCGACGCTTGGCGTGCTTGGCGCCAGCTGCCGGCTTGATGCCATTGAGTTCCATATCAGTCTCTCTTACAGAACTTTGACCAGATAACTGATCTTGTTGATCATGCCGCGCACTGCGGGCGTGTCTTGCAGCTCGCTCACGCTGTTGAGCTTGCGCAGGCCGAGGCCACGCACGGTCGCGCGATGCGATTCCTTGGTGCCGATCGGGCTCTTCACCAGCTGCACCTTGAGGGTTTGTTGTTGCGTCATTTGAATGCTTCCTTCAGCCTTGCGAGAGCTTGCGCTCAGGCGAAGATTTCTTCGACGGTGAGACCGCGCTTGGCAGCCACTTGGCCGGCCGTCGTCGAGTTCTTCAACCCGTCGAGCGTGGCGCGAACCATGTTGTAGGGGTTCGACGAACCATGGCTCTTGGCCACGATGTCGGTGATGCCCATGACTTCGAACACGGCGCGCATCGGGCCGCCGGCGATGATGCCGGTACCCTTGGGAGCCGGGTACATCACGACGGTGGCAGCACCGTGGTGACCTTGCACCTGGTGGTGCAGCGTACCGTTCTTGATCGGAGCCTTGAACAGGTTGCGACGGGCTTCTTCCATTGCCTTCTGCACGGCAGCAGGCACTTCCTTGGACTTGCCCTTGCCCATGCCGACGCGGCCATCGCCGTCACCGACCACGGTCAGCGCTGCGAAACCGAGGATACGACCACCCTTCACCACCTTGGTGACGCGGTTGATCGCGATCATCTTCTCGCGCAGACCGTCCTCAGGACCTTCGTTCTGCGTTCTTGCTTGAATCTTTGCCATTTTGAATCTCGTGTCCGATTAGAACTGCAGACCGGCTTCGCGGGCTGCCTCGGCCAGCGCCTTGACGCGGCCGTGGTAGGCGAAACCTGCGCGATCGAAAGCGACCTTCTCGACGCCGGCAGCCTTCGCCTTTTCAGCGATGCGCTTGCCGATGGCGGTGGCAGCGGCGGCATTGCCACCCTTGCCCGAGGCGCCGAGTGCTGCGCGCACTTCGGCTTCGGCGGTCGATGCGGTTGCGATCACCTTGGTGCCGTCGTCGGAGATGACGGTGGCATAGATGTGCAGGTTGGTGCGGTTCACCGTGAGGCGAGCCACGCCCTGCGTCGCAATGCGGATGCGGGTCTGGCGCGAGCGGCGAAGACGCTGTGCTTTTTTGGTCAACATCATTTTGCTGCCCCTTACTTCTTCTTGGTCTCTTTGATCACGATCTTCTCGTCCGCATAGCGGATGCCCTTGCCCTTGTAGGGCTCTGGCGGACGAACAGCGCGGATCTCAGCGGCGATCTGGCCGACGCGTTGACGGTCAGCGCCCTTGATCACCACTTCGGTCGGGGTCGCGGTGGTCACCGTGATGCCTTGCGGCATGTCGATGTTGACCGGGTGCGAGTAACCGACTTGCAGGTTCAGCTTGGCGCCAGACGCTGCAGCCTTGTAGCCGACGCCGACCAGGTTGAGCTTCTTCTCGAAGCCCTTGGTCACGCCAACCACCATGTTGTTCACCAGCTGGCGAATCGTGCCGCTCATCGCATTCGCTTCACGCGAATCGTTGGCGGGCTCGAAGCTCAGCTTGCCGTCCTTGTTGACGACATTCACCAGCGCGTTGCGAGCCAGGCTGAGCGTGCCGCCCGTGCCCTTGACGCTGATCTGGTCTTCCTTGATCGACACATCCACGCCTGCGGGGATGGCGACCGGCATTTTTCCTACTCGGGACATTTCAGTAACTCCTCGATGTCTCGGTTAGGCGACGTAGCACAGAACTTCGCCGCCGACACCGGTGGCGCGCGCCTTGCGGTCGGTCATCACGCCCTTGGGGGTCGTGACGATCGCAACGCCGAGGCCGTTCTGGACTTGCGGAATGGAAGTGCTGGCCTTGTAGACGCGCAGGCCGGGGCGGCTCACGCGCTCAATGCGCTCGATGACCGGACGGCCAGCGTAGTACTTCAGCGAGATTTCAAGTTCGCTCTTGCCGGCTTCGGTCTTGACCTGGAAGCCGTCGATGTAGCCCTCGTCCTTCAGGACTTGTGCGATCGCGATCTTCACCTTGGAAGACGGGACCGACACGGTGGGCTTCGCCACCATCTGCGCGTTACGGATACGCGTCAGCAGGTCGGCAATGGGATCACTCATGCTCATGTTGTTTGCTCCTGCCTGGCTTACCAGCTGGCCTTGGTGACACCGGGGATGTCGCCGTTGAAAGCCAGTTCGCGGATCTTGGCGCGGGCCAGACCGAATTGACGGAAGGTGCCACGGGGGCGACCGGTGATTTCGCAACGGTTGCGCTGGCGCGTGGGGTTCGCGTTGCGCGGGAGCTTCTGCAGGGCCAGGCGGGCCGCTGCGCGCTCTTCGTCGCTCTTCTTCGCGTCGTTGGAAGTTGCCTTCAGTTCTGCGTGCTTCGCAGCGAACTTGGCAACCAGCTTGTCGCGCTTGAGTTCGCGCTGGATCAAAGATGCTTTAGCCACAGATCACCTCAGTTCTTGAACGGGAAACGGAAGCCAGCGAGAAGCGCCTTGGCTTCTTCGTCGGTCTTGGCCGTCGTCGTGATGCTGATATTGAGACCGCGCAGGGCGTCGACCTTGTCGTACTCGATCTCAGGGAAAATGATCTGCTCTTTGACGCCGATGTTGTAGTTGCCACGGCCGTCGAATGCACGACCCGAGATACCACGGAAGTCACGCACGCGGGGCAGGGCCACGGTGACGAAACGGTCCAGGAACTCGTACATGTGCACGCCACGCAGCGTGACCATGCAGCCGATCGGCTGGTTTTCGCGGATCTTGAAGCCGGCAATGGCCTTCTTCGACTTGGTAACCACGGGCTTCTGGCCAGCGATCTTGGTCAGGTCGGCGACGGCGTTGTCGAGGACCTTCTTGTCGGCGACTGCTTCACCCACACCCATGTTCAGGGTGATCTTGGTGAGACGCGGAACTTGCATCGGCGACTTGTAGCCGAACTTTTCCGTCAGGTCTTTCGCGATCTTTTCGCGATAGTGTTGTTGGAGACGTGCCATGTGAGTACCTCTTAGGCGAACTTGATTTCGTCGCCGCTCGACTTGAAGACGCGAACAGCCACGCGCTTGCCGTCGGCACCTTGGGTGACCTTGATGCCCACGCGATCGGCCTTGCCGGTCGCGGCATTGAAGATCGCCACGTTGGATTGGTGAATCGGCATGGTCTTCTCGACGATGCCACCGGTCGTACCCTTGAGGGGGTTCGGCTTGGTGTGCTTCTTGACGAGGTTGATGCCGTCGACGATCACATGCGAATCGTCTGCGCGCAGCGACACGACGCCGCGCTTGCCCTTGTCACGACCGGCCAACACGATGACCTGGTCGCCTTTGCGAATCTTGTTCATGGCGTTGTGTCCTTAGAGAACTTCGGGTGCCAGCGACACGATCTTCATGAACTTCTCGGTGCGCAGTTCGCGCGTGACCGGTCCGAAGATGCGGGTGCCGATGGGCTCCAGCTTGGCGTTGAGCAGCACGGCGGCATTGCCGTCGAACTTGACGAGCGAACCGTCAGCACGACGGATGCCCTTGGCGGTGCGGACCACCACTGCGCTGTAGATCTCGCCCTTCTTGACGCGACCACGCGGAGCGGCTTCCTTGATGCTGACCTTGATGACGTCGCCCACGCTGGCGTAACGCCGCTTGGAGCCACCGAGCACCTTGATACACAGGACGGATTTCGCGCCCGTGTTGTCGGCCACTTCGAGCCGGGATTCAGTTTGGATCATTTCTTGATATTCCCAACTTGTACCGATGAGCCTCCAGGAGGGAGACACCGCGGTCAGTCTTGGGCCCGTCGTCCACACCTCGAACCACTCGAGGCATTTCCGCTTTGGGCTGAAAGCTTCGCCTTTTGAAAGCGAAGCCCGCGATTGTGGCACCCATGTCTGAGGATGTCAACCGCCTCATTACACGAACTTCGACAGCCGCTAGACTTTATGGCGTGCGCGCCCCCATCCACCCCTTCATTTCGCCGCCTTCCGTGCTACGCCGGCGCCTGCTGGCGGGCGGCGCGGGCCTGCTGGGGCTGGGATCACTGGGGCTTGCGGGTTGCCGCAGCGCAACACCGGCGTCGGACACCAGCCGGCTGCAGCGCCTGGGGGAAGCCCGCTGGGCACACCGCCGCTCTATAGAGAACACCACGGCAGGCGGCCTGTCCGGCATCGACTACGACCCCGCCAAAGGTGAGTACCTGCTTCTCAGCGATGACCGGTCAGACTTGGCCCCCGTGCGCTACTACACCGCGCGCTGGCCCCAGCCGGCCGACGCCACTCCCGAGCC
>RCUJ01000235.1_pt1 | contig 31912 bp, 33 predicted proteins | sample 2166321 | NCBI WGS metagenome assembly RCUJ01 (sample SAMN09932808, study PRJNA488358) | compost metagenome | feature: garden; material: soil; isolation source: compost soil in an enriched community after 118 h of incubation | place: Germany: Experimental Botanical Garden Goettingen | collected... | reverse complement strand
GACGGCGCCGGTTCGCCACTGGCGCGCATGCCCGAGTTCTACGAGTGCAGCTGCCCTAAATGCGGCCAGCCTGCCAAGCGTGAAACCGACACCATGGACACCTTCGTCGAGTCCTCGTGGTACTACGCCCGCTACGCCTCGCCGCACTTTGAAGGTGGCCTGGTGGAAAAATCGGCGGCCGACCACTGGTTGCCGGTGGATCAGTACATCGGCGGTATCGAACACGCGATCCTGCACCTGCTCTACGCGCGCTTCTTCCACAAGCTGATGCGCGACGAAGGCCTGCTCAACTCCGACGAGCCGTTCAAGAACCTGCTGACCCAGGGCATGGTGGTGGCCGACACCTACTACCGCACCCTGGAGAATGGCGGCAAGGACTGGTTCAACCCGGCCGACGTGGAAATCGAGCGCGACGCCAAGGGCAAGGTCATCGCCGCCAAGCTGAAAAGCGACGGCCTGGCCGTGGAGATCGGCGGCACCGAGAAGATGTCCAAGTCGAAGAACAACGGCGTCGACCCGCAGGCCATGATCGATGCCTACGGCGCCGACACCTGCCGCCTGTTCATGATGTTCGCCTCGCCGCCGGACATGAGCCTGGAATGGTCGGACTCCGGCGTCGAGGGTGGCAGCCGCTTCCTGCGTCGCGTCTGGCGCCTGGCCCAGGCCCATGTCAGTGCCGGCCTGCCGGGGACACTGGACAAAACCGCCCTGAGCGACAGCCATAAAGAAATACGCCGTGCCATCCACCTGGCGATCAGGCAGGCCAGCGTCGATATCGGTCAACACCACAAGTTCAACACCGCCATCGCCGCCGTGATGACCCTGATGAACGTGCTGGAAAAGGCCCCTCAAGAGACCGCCCAGGATCGCGCCCTGCTCCAGGAAGGCCTGGAAAGCGTGGCCCTGCTGCTGGCACCTATCACCCCGCACATCAGCCACCAACTGTGGCTGGAGCTCGGCCACCAGGGGGCGATCATCGACGCCCAGTGGCCGACGGTGGATGAGTCGGCGCTGGTGCAGGACAGCCTGCAGCTGGTGATCCAGGTCAACGGCAAGTTGCGCGGACACATCGACATGCCGGCCGCGGCCTCCCGCGAGGAAGTCGAAGCGGCGGCGCGGGCCAACGAAAACGTATTGCGTTTCACCGAAGGCCTGAGCATCCGCAAAGTGATTGTGGTGCCGGGCAAGCTGGTCAACATAGTCGCCAACTGAATAAGCCCGGCGCGACCGCGTAGCGGCGCGCCGGGAAGCTCGACAAGGGGATAGCAAAGATGATGAAACGGAATCTGTTGGTAATCGGCCTCGCCGCGCTGCTCGGCGCCTGCGGCTTCCAGCTGCGCGGCACCGGCGACGTCGAGTTCGCCCTCAAGGAGCTCGACGTCAGCGCGCGCAACGCCTATGGCGATACGGTCAAGCAGGTGCGCGAGGTGCTGCAGGACAACGGCGTGCGCGTCCACCCCGGCGCCGCCTATCGCCTGGTGCTGAGCGACGAGCAGGAAAACCAGCGCACCGCCAGCTACACCAGCTCGGCACGCACTGCCGAATACGAACTGACCATGACCCTCGACTACGAGATCCGTGGCGCGCAGAACCTGCTGCTGACCAGCAACCAGCTGGAAGCGCAGAACTTCTACGCCCAGGACGGCAACAACCTGGTCGGCTCCGACCAGGAAGCGGCGCAACTGCGCAGCGAAATGCGCCGCGAGCTGGTGCAACAACTGGTCCAGCGCCTGCGACAGGTCACCCCGGCCCAGCTCGACCAGCTGCAACAGACCGCCGCAGCCAAGGCCGAAGCCGAAGCCGATGCCCTGGAAGCCGCGCGCCAGCGCGAGGCCGCCCAACCGCAGCAGTCGCCCGTGCAACTGCCGACCCCCAGTCAGTAGAACCGCCGGGGCCGCCGCTGCGGCCCCGCCGATCAGCGCCCGATGAAACTCACCCCCGCACAACTCGGCAAGCACCTCCAGGGCAACCTGGCGGCGGTGTACGTGGTCAGTGGCGACGAACCGCTGCTGTGCCAGGAGGCCTGCGACGCGATTCGTGCCGCCACCCGCGAGCAGGCGTTCAGCGAACGCCAGGTGTTCAACGCCGACGCCGGCTTCGACTGGGGCAACCTGCTGCAGGCCGGCGCCAGCATGTCGCTGTTCGCCGACAAGCGCCTGCTCGAGCTGCGCCTGCCCTCCGGCAAGCCCGGCGACAAGGGCGCGGCCGCCCTGCTCGAATACCTGGCGCGCCCGCCGGAAGACACCGTGCTGCTGATCAGCCTGCCGAAACTCGACGGCAGCGCGCAGAAGACCAAGTGGGCCAAGGCCCTGATCGACGGCCCGCAGTGTCAATTCGTGCAGATCTGGCCGGTGGATGCCCAGCAGCTGCCGCAATGGATTCGCCAACGCCTGGCCCAGGCAGGCCTGAGCGCCAGCCAGGAAGCGGTCGAGATGATCGCCGTGCGCGTGGAGGGCAACCTGCTCGCCGCCGCCCAGGAAATCGAGAAACTCAAGCTGCTCGCCGATGGCGGACAGATCGAGGTCAGTACGGTGCACGCGGCGGTTGCCGACAGCGCCCGCTTCGACGTGTTCGGCCTGATCGACGCGGCCCTCAACGGCGAAGCCGCCCATGCCCTGCGCATGCTCGAAGGCTTGCGCGGCGAAGGGGTCGAGCCGCCAGTGATTCTCTGGGCGCTGGCCCGCGAAATCCGCCTGCTCGCCACCATCGCCCAGCAATACGGCCAGGGCATGCCACTGGACAAGGCCTTCAGCTCGGCGCGCCCGCCGGTCTGGGACAAGCGCCGACCGCTGGTCAGCAAAGCCCTGCAGCGTCTTTCCGCCGCACGCTGGGCCGCGCTGCTGCAGGACGCCCAGCGCATCGATGCGCAGATCAAGGGCCAGGCCGCCGGCGATCCCTGGAGCGGTTTGCGCATGCTGACCCTGAGCCTATGCGGGCAACGCCTCAGCCTGCCCGGTGACCCCGGCCTGTAACCCCGCCCGCCGATCGCAGCCGGAGCGTCTGGACATTTTTTAACCAGCGGCTCATCATTCACGCACCCGCGCGTCGCGGGCCGCCAATGAGGACCCCGCATGGCCAAAAACCGCAAGCAGAAGCCGAACAAGGCCAAATCCCTGATCGCCCAGCCGCTGTTCCGCTGCCGACAGGAAAAACCCGGCAAAGGCAAAGGCAGTTATCGCCGCGAAGCCTCCCAGCAAAACTGGGAGGCTTCAGTCCTTCTGGCCGCCTGAAAGCCTGCTGCAGCCCGCCTGGAGCCTCAACCGTGCTAAGGTAGCGGCCTGCAAAAAAAACGTCTTGAGACCACCATGCCCAACCTGCTTGTTCGCAGCCTGAGCCACATCACCTCGGCCTGCCTCCTCCTGCTCCTGACGGCCTGTGCCGAGGCGCCCGCGCAATCGCTGGCCACTGTCACCGACAGCCCGAACAGCAGCTCTAACACGCTGCCAGAGCCGGCAGTTGCCGCCGCAAAACTCAGCTTCGCCGACTGGCGTGCCCTGCTGCGCAGCGATGCGATTGCCGCCGGCATCGACCCCGCGCTGTTCGATCGCGCCTTCGCCGGCGTCAGCCCCAACCCCGACGTGCTGGTCGCCGACAGCAGCCAACCGGAATTTACCCGACCGGTATGGGAATACCTGGATGGCGCGGTCTCCCCTCTGCGAGTCGCCCGCGGTCAGAGCCTGTTGCTGCAACACGGCAACACCCTTGCGCGCATCGAACAACGCTACGGCGTGGACAGAGAGACCCTGGTAGCCGTATGGGGTCTGGAGAGCAACTTCGGCAGCAACATCGGCACTCACAACGTGATCCGCTCGCTCGCCACCTTGGCCTACGAAGGCCGCCGCCAGGTGTTCTGGCGCAGCCAGCTGCTTGCCGTGCTGCAGATACTCCAGCACGGCGACATCACCCCGGAACGCCTGGTCGGCTCCTGGGCTGGCGCCATGGGCCAGACCCAGTTCATGCCCACCACCTATAACGAACATGCCGTGGATTTCGACGGCGATGGCCGCCGCGACCTCTGGACCTCCTCGGCTGACGCCCTGGCCTCGGCAGCCCATTACCTGCAGGCCTCGGGCTGGCAGAAAGGCCAGCCCTGGGGCTATGAGGTGCGCCTGCCGCAGGCCTTCGACTACAGCCTGGCCGACCCGGAAGTACGCCGCAGCCTGGCCGAGTGGACCGCGCTGGGGGTCGCGGCGGTCACGCCGCCAGCCCAGCACCTGGCAACCGAAACCATGGCCACCCTGCTGCTGCCGGCCGGCCATCGCGGCCCGGCCTTCCTGCTGCTGAGCAATTTCCGCAGCATCCTCAAATACAACAACTCGACCTCCTACGCCCTGGCCATCGGCCTGCTGTCCGACAGCCTGCGCGGTGGCGAAGGCGTGCGTGCCGCCTGGCCCCGCGAGGAGCGCCAACTGGGGCGCAGCGAGCGCATCGAGCTGCAGGAACTGCTGGCACAGAACGGCCTGGAGCCAGGGCCTGCCGACGGAATCATCGGCGCCAACACGCGCAAGGCCGTGCGCGCCTTCCAGCTGCGACTGGGCTGGCCAGCCGACGGCTACCCGACTCAGGAGCTGCTGGTGCGGCTGCGCGCGCCACTCTGAGCGAGCCTGACCTAACTATTCGGCCAGGCTCTGCCCCGAGCCGCCCATTTCCGCGGGCAGATCGCGCAGCTTCGGCAGCCCATCCCTGATCGGCAGGACCGCCTCCTGATAATGCACGTGCAGCGCCGGCCGGTACGTCAGCTGCGGGATAAGCGCGGCATACACATCGACCAAGCCCATGCCCGGATGCTCGGTGAACAGGTGGCCGCCGCAGCGCTTGCACCACTTGCGGCTACTGCCCGGCGTCTTGTTGTAGCAGTCGACATTCTCGGCTCCGCGGGTCACGCTCAGCGCCTCGGACGGCCACAGGCTGAAGGCATTGACCGGCCCTGCCGACCACTGCCGACATGACTGACAGTGGCAATAGCCCATCGCCACCGGCTCGCCGCTGACCGTGAATTCGACTGCGCCGCAGAAACAGCGGCCCGGGTAAAGCTGTTGGCTACTCATGCTTGCTCTCCTCTATGATCGCTATCGCCGTCCAGGCGCAGGCTGGTCGGCGGCGTCCGCCGCACCTGCAGTTCGAAGATGTCGGCACGGGCGTAATGCCCGCTGACGTCGAAGGTACGCCGGGCCGGCGCCACCTGGGCGACATCGATGTCGGCATACAGAATGCCTTCCTCGCGGTGCAACGGACCGGCCACCAGCCGGCCCATGGGGTCGACCACCAGCGAATCGCCGTCATTGATCCATTCCTGCGGATCAGCAAACAGCTGCTCACGGCCGGGGAGGTCCTCGGGAATGTCGCTGCCGCGCAGCACGCTGCCACTGCCGAGCACCCAGCAGCGGCCTTCGAGGGCGATGTGGCGCAGGCTGCCGATCCAGCTGTCGCCACTGTCGTAGGTCGGCGCGATGTAGATCTCCACGCCCTGGGCATAGAGCGCGTAGCGTGCCAGCGGCATGTAGTTCTCCCAGCAGAGCAGCGTCCCCAGGCGGCCGACCGGGGTTTCCACCGTGCGCAGTCCCGCGGCATCGCCGGGCCCGTGCACCATGCGCTCGGGGTTGGTCGGCATCAGCTTGCGGTGGCGATTGAGCAGCGTACCGTCGGCACCTATCACCACCACGCTGTTGTAGAGGGTGCCGCCACCCTGGCGCCGCTCGCACTCATTGAGCCCACAGACCAGGGTAACGCCATGCTCGCGGGCCGCCTGGTACAGGGGATCGAGGTCCGCGCCGGCGAGGTCCACGGCATTAGCCAGCAGTCGCGCATGCAGCTGGCCCAGCAACGCTCCATCGCGGCCCGGGGCCAGGCGCCAGATCCACGACGGGTAACCGGGAATGAACAACTCGGGCAAGACCACCAGCGCGGCTCCCGCCGCGGCGGCCTCGGCAACCGACTGCACGCCGCGCGCCAGGGTCGCGGCGCGATCGAGCAGAACGGGAGGACGCTGAATGATGGCAATCATGGTCATGATGTTCTCCTGTGCGCGAACGCTATCGACTATCGAAGCCTCAGCCTGCGCCTGGCGTATCGAGCAAACTAGTCCAGAATCTGAAGTGTTGAATCTGGTGACTCGAGCCCCAGGTGTTGCAACAGAGGGAGCTCAGGATGGATGACAGCTACGGGCAGTTCTGTACGGTCGCACGCGCCGCCGAGGCGCTGTGCGAGCGCTGGACGCCGCTGGTAGTGCGCGAGTTGCTGTGCGGCAGCAAGCGTTTCAACGACCTGCACCGCGGCGTACCGCGCATGTCCACCAGCCTGTTGAGCCAGCGCCTGCGCCACTTGGAGGAGCTCGGCGTGGTGCAGCGTACGACCAATGGCAAGGTCTGGGAGTACAGCCTGACCAAGGCGGGCGAGGATTTGCGCCCGATCATCATGGCCCTCGGCCACTGGGGCGCGCACTGGATCGGCAGTCGCCTGCGCGACGACGAACTCGACGCCGGCCTGCTGATGTGGGATGTGCGCCGCTTCGTGTGCCTCGCCGAATTCCCGCCGCGACCGGTGGTCATCCATTTCAGCTTCCGCGACGCACGGCCCGGCGAATCCGCGTGGTGGCTGCTGGTCGAGCAGGGCGTGGCCGACCTTTGCCGCGACGATCCCGGCCGCGAGCCGACCCTGGTGGTGGACGCGACAGTGCGCGCCCTCACCGAGGTCTGGAGCGGCGAACGCAGCCCAGGGGACGTTCTCCAGGCCCGCGAGTTGCGGGTAATGGGCGCGCCCGTGGACGCGCAGAACCTCTGGCGCTGGCTCGGCACCAGCGCCTTCGCCACAACCCGCAGCAACGCCCGCCAGCGGATCGACGGCAGCAACGACTCGGCACCCGCTGCCCGCCGTCAATGAAATGAACGGTGCACAGCGGGCGTTGGCCGCAGCTCGAGCACCGCGGGGTTGCACCACGGCCGGTCATCGACACCCTTTCCTACCGGCGGTCGCGCAGGCTCAGAGGTTGTGAAAATATCGAGCGCCGTAGCGCAACGTCAGCAACGGGCGTCTGGGGGCGGTCGCAGTAGGCGGGAGTTTTTTCACAGCCTCTCAGCCCGGCCGCGGTTCGCCGCGCAGATAGGCCAGCCAGTAGACCCCGGCGACCAGCAGGGTGCCGCCAACGATATTGCCCAGGCTCACCGCCAGCAGGTTGCGCGCAACCCCGCCGAGCGACAATTCGCCGTCTAGGACCAGGCCGTAGGGCAGAAAGAACCAGTTGGCGATCGAGTGCTCGAAGCCGATGGTGACGAAGGCAGCGATGGGCAACAGGATGGCCACTATCTTGTCGCAGACACTGCGCCCGCCCATCGCCAGCCATACCGCCAGGCACACCAGGACGTTGCTGAGGATACCGCGGGAAAAAGCCTCGAGCAGCGACAGCTCGGCCTTGCTCCGCGCGATCTGCACGGCCGTCTCGTCGACGCTGCCGCTGCCGCTGCCCAGGCTGGCAATGTCGGCCCAGACCACCAGCAGCACAGTGCCCAGGCAACCCAGCACATTGCCGAGATAGACCAGCCACCAGTTGCGCAGCACTTGCCGGCCACTGATCAGGCGGCTGGCCCAGGCCATCGCCAGCAGGTTGTTGCCGGTGAACAGCTCGGCACCGCCGACCACCACCAGCACCAGGCCGAGGCAGAAACCCAGGCCTCCGAGCAGGCGCGTGACGCCGAAACCGAGCTGGCTCTCGGTGACGATCACGGTGAACAGCAGAGCCCCCAACGAGATGAACGCGCCGGCCAGCAGCGCCAGCACGAACAGGCTCAAGGTATCCGCGCGCGCCTTGGCCACCCCCATTTCCTCGACCCGGCGAGCGATCTGCCGCGGCTGATAGGCGTCGGAAAACAGATGTTCTTCCGCCATGCGCGCTCAACCCTCCCCGCGTTCGACACCGTCTTCGAGCCCATTCGCCTGAACCCACCCGCCATGAGTCTAGTCACTCGAGGCCAAGCCAACGGCATAAATTCGAAGCAGCCATCCGCCCCTGCCGCCGGCCTGGGCCGCACGGCGCTCGACAGGCAACGATCGGCTTCTGTGGTAAACTGCGCGGCGGCCACAAGCCGCCTCGTCCACGGATCCTCCAGCGGAGCCCAGATTGCCGATGTCCGACACCTCCCCAGCCAAACCCGTTGCCAGCGGCGAAAAATTCCGCACCACCCAGGGCACCACCGCGATCAAGGACGGGCAGAAGCGCCGCGCCTCGAGCGAACCCCAGGTATTCGAGCCCAAGCCCAAGTGGCTGCGGGTCAAGGCACCCGCCGGCAGCCGCTTCGAAGCGGTCAAGCGCAATGTCGGCGAACACCGCCTGAGCACCGTGTGTCAGGAATCCCACTGCCCGAACATGGGCGAATGCTGGTCCAACGGCACCGCCACCATCATGCTGATGGGCTCGGTATGCACCCGCGCCTGCCGCTTCTGCGCGGTGGATACCGGCAACCCCAACGGCTGGCTGGATCAGGAGGAGCCGCAGAACACCGCCAAGTCGGTGGAGCTGATGGCGCTGCGCTATATCGTGCTGACCTCGGTGGACCGCGACGACCTGGACGACGGCGGCGCCAGCCACTACGCCGCCTGCATACGCGCCATCAAGGAGCGCACCCCGCAAGTGGTGGTGGAGGCCCTGACCCCGGACTTCGACGGCGACCCGCTGGCCATCGAGCGCGTGGCGGACTCCGGCCTTGAGGTGTTCGCGCAGAACGTCGAGACGGTCAAGCGCCTGACCCATGAAGTGCGCGACCCCCGCGCCGGCTACGAGAAGACCCTGCGCGTACTGGAGCACGCCAAGCGCCATCGCCCGGCGATGCTGACCAAGACCAGCCTGATGCTGGGCCTGGGCGAGACCGACGAGGAAGTCCTGCAGACCATGGATGACCTGCGCGCCATCGGCGTGGACATCCTCACCCTCGGCCAATACCTGCAGCCGACCCGTAACCACCTGCCGGTCAAGCGCTGGGTCAGCCCGGAAGAGTTCAATCATTTCCGCGACATCGGCCTACAGAAGGGCTTCATGGAAGTCGCCGCCGGCCCGCTGGTGCGCTCCAGCTACCGCGCCGACCGGGTGTTCGAGAAGAACAACCTGGGTCTGGCGGCGCCGGTAGCGGTGCCGGGTCAGGAGCTCGACTCGAGCCTGATTCCGACCCTCAACCTGAACTGATCGGACTGCACAACGCCTGACCCCGGGCTTTGCCTGGGGTCAGGCGTTTGTTTATCCGCAATCAGGCCATTGAAAAGGCAATGCCCCATACGCATCGGCGCACAGGTGTAGGGGCTGGCTTCGTAGGGTGCGCCGTGCGCACCAATGCCAATACCAACATCGGTGCCGCCCCAAACGCCTGGTGCGCACGGCGCACCCTACCGATTGCGGCCGCAGCAAGCAGTGTCACGCCTCCCCACCCACCATCCCCTGAGTACGCTGGATAAGACAAGGCTTAGCCGTCTATTGCGCCCGCCAGGGTCTGCTGCTGCGCGTAATCAAGGTGCTTGACCAGCTGCTCTCGCAGTCGAGCACTGACCTCGGAGAGTTCTATCGGCCCAGCGACCAGATCGGCCAACTGGGTCATGGCCATACCGGCGTAGCCACAGGGATTGATCCGCCGGAACGGCGCCAGATCCATGTCCACATTCAGCGCCAGGCCATGGAAGGATCGGCCATTGCGGATGCGCAGTCCCAGAGAGGCGATCTTCGCCCCATCCACATAAACGCCTGGCGCGTCCGGTTTGGCTGTGGCACTGACGCCGTAACTGGCAAGCAGATCAATCAGGCTGCGCTCGATGCGGCTGACCAGCTCACGCACACCGATGCCGCTCCGGCGCACATCCAGAAGCAGATAAGCCACCAGCTGGCCGGGGCCGTGATAGGTCACCTGGCCGCCGCGGTCGACCTGCACCACCGGAATATCGCCCGGAAACAGCACATGCTCGGCCTTGCCGGCCTGGCCCTGGGTAAATACGGGAGCGTGTTCGAGCAGCCAGATCTCGTCAGGCGTATCCGCGCCACGCGCGTCGGTAAAGCGCTGCATCGCGTGCCAGGTAGGCTGGTAGTCGACCTGGCCCAGCTCGCGAAAGCCGAGCGGCAGGCTCATCAGAGCACCATGTGCACGATGCCGGTCGCGCGCAAGGCGCTATTGATATCGCGCAGCTGATCCTCACCGGTTGCCTCGATATGCAGCTGCACAGTGGTGTACTTGCCATTACTGCTCTGGCGCTCGGCCAGGGTATTGAGATCGACCTTGGCATATTTGCTGAGGATTTCGATCACCATGTCCTTGTAATTGGCACCGCTGTCACCAACCACCTTGATCGGGTAATCGGCGCAGGGGAATTCGATTTTGTACGATTTGACGTCAGGTTGATTCATGGCAGTAACGGCCTCGTAAGCCGTGGCAACAACAACGCCCCTGCGGGTCGGCAGGGGCGTGCAGGTCACGATATCAATTGAACAATCCGAAGAAGAACAGACGAATGCTATCCCACAGGCGGCGGAATAGGCCACCTTCCTCGACGCTTTCCAGGGCCACCAAATCGGCGCTGTGCACGACCTCATCGGCCAGCTTGACCTCGACCTTGCCGATCACCTCGCCCTGGGCGATAGGCGCAATCAGCTGCGGATTCAGGGTCATAGCGGCTTGCAGCTTGTCCAGCTGGCCCTTCGGCAGGGTCAGACTGAGGTCTGCCGCCAGACCGGCCTTGAGCTGACGAACGGCACCTTTCCAGACCTGGGCCTGAGCCAGTTCCTGGCCTTGCTTGTAGAAGGTGCGGCTCTCGAAGAAACGGAAACCATAGGTCAGCAGCTTCTGGGTTTCGGCAGCGCGGGCCGACTCGCTGACAGTACCGAACACCGAGGTGATCATCCGCGCACTGTCACGCACGGCGGAGGCCACCAGGCAATAACCGGCCTCTTCGGTGTGACCGGTTTTCAGGCCGTCGACGGTCTTGTCACGCCACAGCAGCAGGTTGCGGTTGCCCTGCTTGATGTCGTTCCAGAGGAACTCCTTCTGCGCGTAGATGGCGTAGTGTTCCTGGTCTTCGTTGATGATGGCGCGGGCCAGGATGGCCATATCGTGGGCACTGGAATAGTGCTCCGGATGCGGCAGACCGGTGGCGTTCATAAAGTGGCTGTTGCTCATGCCCAGACGCGCAGCGGTTTCGTTCATCATGTCGGCGAAGGCATCTTCGCTGCCGGCAATGTACTCGGCCAGGGCAATACTGGCGTCGTTGCCCGACTGGATGATGACGCCGTGCAGCAGGTCGTCGACGCTGGCCTGGCTGTTCAGCGGCAGGAACATGGTGGAGCCGCCGGAGGCTGCGCCGCCGGTACGCCAGGCGTGCTCGCTGATGGGCACCAGATCCTGCTCGCCGATCTTGCCTTTGCGGATCTCCAGCGTGGCGATGTAGGCGGTCATCAACTTGGTCAGGCTGGCCGGCGGCAGGCGCTGGTCGCCATTGTTCTCCACCAGCACCTGGCCGGTGGCGGCGTCGAGCAGCACATAGGACTTGGCGGCCAGTTGCGGCGGTGCCGGGATCGCTTGCTGGCTGGCCCAGGCCGCCGGTGCGCCGAGCAGGAGCAGTGACAAGAAAACGCGTTGCGCAAAGCAGGTGATATTCATCCGTCTCTCTAGGTTGCTAATGGTCGAACAGGCCCGCGAGGGCAGATTGGGTGAAGCCGACAGCCGAACCCTGCTGGCGGCTGCGTACTTAGTCCAGGAGCAGGCCGATAAGTGCCGCCTCAATCGGCCCTGACCAGCCTCGGCTGACCGAGGTTGGCCTGGCGCACGCTCAGTTGCAGTTGCTCAGCCTCGCCCTGGCTGCTTACCGGGCCCAGACGCACGCGATGGAGGATCTGCTGGTTGCGCACCACTGAGCTGATGAACACCGGGGCAGCCACCGTATCGCTCAACTTGGCCTTGAGCAACTCCGCAGCGTCCGGATTGGCGAAGGCTCCCACCTGGAGATACAGGCCAGAGGCTGCGGGTGAAGCGTTTTTTTTTGCGTCTATCTGCACCGGCAGCACGGCTGCGGCATGCTGCTGGGCCGGCGGCGAGTACTGTTCCAGCGGCTGTGCAAGCGGCTGGGCGACAGTCTTGACCTGAGCCGGCTGCGCGGCCAGCACCAGCGGCACCGGCCGGCCCTGCTGGGCCCACCACTCATGGGGATCGATGCCCTCGACCTTGACCCGCGCCGTACCGCTCTCGGCATAACCGAGCTTCTTCGCCGCGGCGAAGGACAGGTCGATGATCCGGTCCGAATAGAACGGCCCGCGGTCGTTGACCCGCAGAATCGCGCTCTTGCCGTTTTCCAGGTTGGTCACCCGCACGTAACTGGGCAGCGGCAAGGTCTTGTGCGCGGCGGTCATGCCGTACAGGTCGTAGGTTTCGCCGTTGGCGGTGGCCTGACCGTGGAACTTGGTGCCGTACCAGGACGCCGGGCCTACCGCCTGGTAGCGGCGCGCGTCGGGGATCGGGTAGTACTGCTTGCCGAACACCACATAGGGGCTGGCCTTGACCGCGCCATAATGCGGCATGGGTACGGCATCCGGGATCAGCGAGACGTCGACATCCCACCAGGGTGCGCCGTCCTTGTGCGGGCGACTGAAGTCGCCGGGGCCGGAAATGCTCGCGCCCGGCTTGACCGGTGCCACCGGCTGCGGTGCGCGGGTCGACGCGCAGCTCGCCAGCAACAGCGCGAGAGCAGAGTAGGCAGCAAATCTGAACGGCAATCCCGACATCAGTTGGCCCCTCGTGCGGCTACCAGCGATTCGGCCAGCTGATTGACCGCCATGGCGTACATCACACTGCGGTTATAGCGGGTAATCACAAAGAAGTTCGGCAGCCCCAGCCAGTACTCGTCGCCCTGCGCGCCTTCGAGGCGGAAGGCGGTGACCGGCATTTCGCCGTCCAGCGCATCGTTGCTGGTCCAGCCCAGGCGGCGTAACTGGTCGACATTCAGCTGCGGATCGAGGCCGGCGCTCAGGCCCTGCTCGACCTGCTCGCCCTCGACCGTGGCGACACTGACCACCGGCTCGCCGGGCAGCCAGCCGTGGCGCTTGAAGTAGCTGGCCACACTGCCGATGGCATCCACCGGGTTGGTCCAGATATTGATATGGCCATCGCCGTCGAAGTCCACCGCATAGGCGCGGAAACTGCTCGGCATGAATTGCGGCAAGCCCATGGCGCCGGCGTAGGAGCCCTTGAGGGTCAGCGGATCGACCTGTTCCTCACGCGAGAGCATGAGGAATTCGCGCAATTCCTTGCGGAAGAAGGGCGCGCGCGGCGGGTAATCGAAGGCCAGGGTCGAGAGTGCATCCATCACCCTGAAGCTACCGGTGTTGCCGCCGTAGAAGGTTTCCACGCCGATGATCGCCACTATCACTTGCGCCGGCACGCCGTATTCGGCCTCGGCGCGCGCCAGGGTCGCGGCATGCTCACGCCAGAAATCCACGCCACGGGCGATGCGCGAGTCGGTAATGAAGATCGGCCGGTAGTCCTTCCAGGGTTTGACCTTCTCCGCCGGGCGCGAAATGGCGTCGATGATCGACTGCTTGCGCTCCACGGCGGCGAACAGCCGGCCCAGTTGTTCCGCGGCAAAACCATAATCGCGGTTCATCTCGACGATGAACTCGCTGACCTGCGGCGAATCCGTGTAATCGGCGGCGAGCGCCGGCTGGACCACAGCGAAGGCGGCGGCCAGACCGAGCCAAGGTGTTTGCCGTGCAGCCCAGCCACGCAATATGTGCATTGAATTCATAACCCCAATCTAAGCCTGTGCGATCCACTTACGGTGCGTGTGGACCGACATCAAAATGCCAAACCCTGCCAGCAGGGTAATCAGCGAAGTACCGCCATAGCTGATGAACGGCAACGGCACCCCCACCACTGGCAGCAAACCGCTGACCATGCCGATATTGACGAATACATAGACGAAGAACGTCATGGTCAGCGCACCGGCCAGAAGCTTACCGAACAGCGTCTGCGCTTGCACGGTAATCACCAAACCCCGCGCGATCAACAACAGGTAAATCAGCAGTAACAAACAAACGCCGACCAGGCCGAATTCCTCGGCGAGCACGGCGATGATGAAGTCGGTATGGCTTTCCGGCAAGAAGTCCAAATGCGACTGGGTGCCGAGCAGCCAGCCCTTGCCGAAGACGCCACCGGAGCCGATCGCCGCCTTCGACTGAATGATGTTCCAGCCACTGCCCAGCGGGTCGCTCTCCGGGTTGAGGAAGGTCAGCACGCGCTGCTTCTGGTACTCGCGCAGGACGAAGAACCACATGGCCACGGCGATCGGCACCAGCGCCGCCAGCGCGCCGAGAATCCAGCGCCACTGCAACCCGGCGATGAACAACACGAAGGCGCCCGAGGTGATCACCAACAATGAAGTGCCCAGATCCGGCTGCACCAGAATCAAGCCGAACGGCACGACAATCAACGCCAGACTGATGCCGATGTGCTTCAAACTCGGCGGCAGGCTGCGCTTGGCCAGGTACCAGGCGATGGTCGCCGGCATGATGATCTTCATGAACTCCGAGGGCTGGAAGCGGATCACCCCGGGAATATTGATCCAGCGGGTGGCGCCCATGGCGTTGTGGCCCATGACGTCCACCACCACCAGCAGGCCGACACCCGCCACATAAGCCAAAGGCACCCAGCGCGCCATGAAGCGCGGATCGAACTGGGCAATGATGAACATGCCCACCAGACCGATGCCAAAGGAGCTGGCCTGCTTGAGCAACAGGTCGATATTCTTGCCGCTGGCCGAATACAGGATGAACAGGCTGCCGACCGCCAGGATCAGCAGCAGCAGCAGCAGAATGCCGTCGATATGCAGGCGCTGCAGCAGACTGGCGCGGCGACGCAACACGTCCTCGCTGGACAGCACGCGGTCGAAGTTACTGTTCATCGCTGGCTGACCTCTGCACTCACGGGCGTGGCGTACTCGGCCTTGAGCTGACCGCTGTCGTCGAGCAGCCAGGCATCCATCACCTGTTTGACCACCGGAGCGGCCACACCCGAGCCGGACTCGCCATTTTCCACCATCACCGCCACGGCGATCTGCGGATTGTCCGCCGGGGCGAAAGCGACGAACAGGGCATGGTCACGGTGGCGCTCCTGGACCTTGTTGCGGTCGTATTTTTCGCCCTGCCTGATCGCCACCACCTGCGCCGTGCCGCTCTTGCCGGCAATTCGATAGACCGAACTGTCGCCGACCGTGCGCGCCGTACCACGCGGACCGTGCATCACCTGCTCCATGCCGAAGCGCGCCGAATCCCAGCTTTTCGGGTCACGCAACTGGATATCCGGCAGCGGCTCGCTGTCGACCGGAGGCAACCCCTCGATGGTCTTGGCCAGGTGCGGACGAATCCACTTGCCGCGGGTGGCCATCAGCGCGGTGGCCTGGGCCAACTGCAGCGGCGTGGTCTGCATATAGCCCTGGCCGATACCGAGAATCAGGGTTTCCCCCGGGTACCAGGGCTGCCGGTAGCGCGCCCGCTTCCAGTCCCGCGACGGCATCAGCCCGGCCGTTTCCTCGAACATGTCCAGCGACACCCGCTGGCCCAGGCCGAAGCGGCTCATGTAGTCGTGCATGCGGTCGATGCCCATCTTGTGCGCCAAATCGTAAAAATAGGTGTCGTTGGAGCGCATGATCGCCATGTCCAGGCTCACCCAGCCGTCGCCGCTGCGATTCCAGTTGCGATACTTGTGACTGTGATTGGGCAACTGATAGAAGCCCGGATCGAACACCCGCGACGTGGGGGTGATCACCCCGGCATCCAGGGCGGCTACGGCCATCATCGGCTTGATGGTCGAACCCGGCGGGTAGAGGCCGCGCAGGACCCGGTTGAACAGCGGCTGATCGATCGAGTCGCGCAGTTCGGCATAGGCCTTGAAGCTGATGCCGGTGACGAAGGGGTTGGGGTCGAAGCTCGGCTGACTGACCATCGCCAGCACCTCGCCGGTGCTTGGCTGGATCGCCACTATGGCGCCGCGGCGCCCACCCAGCGCGGCCTCGGCGGCTTCCTGCAGACGCACATCGATGGTCAGCATGACATCCTTGCCCGGCAGCGGATCGATCCGCTTGAGCACCCGCAGCACCCGGCCGCGGGCGTTGGTCTCGACCTCTTCGTAGCCGACCTCGCCGTGCAACTGCTCTTCGTAGAAGCGCTCGACACCGGTCTTGCCGATATGGTGGGTACCGCTGTACGCCACCGGGTCGAGTTCCTTGAGTTCTTTCTCGTTGATCCGCCCGACGTAGCCCACCGAATGGGCGAAGTGTTCGCGCTGGGGATAATGGCGCACCAGTTGCGCCACCACCTCGACCCCGGGCAGGCGGAACTGATTGACCGCGATGGTGGCGATCTGCTCCTCGCTCAACTCGAACAACACCGGCACCGGCTCGAACGGCCGCCGCCCCTGGCGCACGCGCTTCTCGAACAGCGCGCGCTCGTCCTCGCTCAGCCCCAGCACCTCGACGATCACATCCAGCACCTGCACCCAGTCGCCCGCCCGCTCGCGGGTCAGGGTCAGGCTGAAACTGGGCCGATTGTCGGCGACTATCACCCCGTTGCGGTCGAAGATCAGCCCACGGGTCGGTGGCAGCGGCTGCACGTGCACCCGGTTGTTTTCCGAGAGGGTCGAGTGATATTCGTACTGCACCACCTGCAGGTAATACATGCGGGCAATCAGGGCTGCGCTCAGCAGCAAAAACACCAGGGCACCGACCAGCGCACGCTTGCGAATCAGGCGCGCGTCTTTTTCATGGTCCTTGAGGCGAATCGGCTGCGGCATCTATGACTGCTGATCAGGGGTGGAAATCATTTGTGGTACGGGTGGCCGGACAACAGCGTCCAGGCCCGGTACATCTGTTCGCCGATCAGGATACGCACCAACGGGTGCGGCAGGGTCAGCGGCGACAACGACCAACGCTGTTCGCTGCGCGCCTGCACTGCCGGCGCCAGGCCTTCGGGACCGCCGACCATGAGGTTGACGGTGCGCGCCTCCAGGCGCCACTTGTCCAGTTCAACCGCCAGCTGCTCGGTGCTCCACGGCCGCCCTTCGACTTCCAGGGTGACGATGCGTTCCCCGGGCGCGACCTTGGCCAGCATGGCTTCGCCTTCCTGGCGGATCATCCGCGTCACGTCGGCGTTCTTGCCGCGGCTGGTCAAGGGAATCTCGACCAGCTCCAGGGCCAGCTCTGCCGGCATGCGCTTGGCGTATTCCTGCCAACCCTCTTCCACCCAGCGCGGCATGCGCGAGCCGACGGCAATCAATTTGATCCGCACGGCGCTGCGTCCTTACTCTTGATCCGGCTCGGAGCTGAACTGCGCACGGCTCTGTTCGGCGCCGCGCCACAGGCGTTCGAGGTCGTAGAACTGACGGGCGGTGGGCAGCATCACGTGGACGACGATATCGCCCAGGTCGAGCAACGCCCACTCGCCAGAGTCCAGGCCTTCGCTGCCGAGCGGCCGCACGCCCTTCTCCTTGACCTTCTCCAGCACGTTGTCGACCAGCGACTTGACGTGACGACTCGAGGTGCCGCTGGCGATCACCATGTAGTCGGTGATGCTGGTCTTGTCGCGCACATCGATGGTGGTGATGTCTTGCGCCTTGATGTCTTCCAGGGCAGCGATGGCCAGTTTGACCAGGTCTTCGCTGAGCATTTTTTGCTTCTTCATAAGTAACTCGTTTGCCTTGTGTTCAGTTCGACGCACGGTAGAGTCCGTGCGCATGGATATAAGTGAGTACCGCATCGGGCAGCAGAAAACGCACCGATTTGCCGCTCGCCAATAGCGTGCGGATCTGCGTGGCGGACACCGCCAGGGGCGTCTGCCAGATAAAGGAAATCTGCCCGCCGGGCCCCTCCAGGCTCAGCGGGTCGCTGATGCTGCGGGCCGCCAGCAGGTTGCGCAAGGTTTCCGGCGCCTCGCTGTCGGCATCCGGGCGCTGCAGCACCAGGATATGGCAATGTTCCAGCAACTCGTTCCAGCGATGCCAAGTGGGTAGCCCGCAGAAGGCATCCCAGCCGATGATCAGAAACAACTGGTCGGCGGCCGCCAGTTCGCTGCGCAACGACTCCAGGGTGTCGATGCTGTAGGACGGTTTGTCACGCTTGAGCTCGCGGTCGTCGACCCGTAGCGGCGGCAGGCCGGCCACCGCCAGTTCGACCATGGCCAGGCGATCGCGCGCCGATACCTGCGGCGTCTCACGGTGCGGCGGCCGCGCACTGGGGATCAGGCGCAGCTCGTCGAGGGCCATGAACTCCGCCACTTCCAGCGCACTGCGCAGGTGGCCGATGTGCACCGGATCGAAGGTGCCGCCGAAAATCCCGATCTTCTTAGGCATTCTGCCCGCGCAGTTGACCGTCGCCGATCACCACATACTTCTCGCAGGTCAGGCCTTCCAGGCCCACCGGGCCGCGGGCGTGCAGCTTGTCGGTGGAAATGCCGATCTCCGCGCCCAGGCCGTACTCGAAGCCATCGGCGAAGCAGGTCGGGGCATTGAGCATCACCGAACTGGAGTCGACCTCGGCGAGGAAACGCCGGGCCCGGCCCTGGTGTTCGGTGACGATGGCGTCGGTGTGGTGCGAGCCGTAGCGGTTGATGTGCTCGATGGCCTGCTCCAGGCCGTCGACCACGCGGATCGACAGGATCGGCGCCAGATACTCGGTGCTCCAGTCCTCTTCGGTCGCAGGCGTCGCCTGGATCAGCGCGCAGGTGCGTGCGCAACCGCGCAGCTCGACGCCCTTCTCGGCGAACATCTGCGCCATGGCCGGCAGGAATGCCGCCGCCACGGCCTGATCGACCAACAGGGTCTCCATCGCCCCGCAGATGCCGTAACGGTAGGTCTTGGCGTTGAAGGCGACAGCCTGGGCCTTGGGCAGCTCGGCCAGGGCATCGACATACACATGGCAGATGCCGTCCAAGTGCTTGATCACCGGCACCCGCGCATCACGGCTGATGCGTTCGATCAGCCCCTTGCCACCGCGCGGCACTATCACGTCGACGAACTCGGGCATGCCGATCAGCGCACCGACGGCGGCGCGGTCGGTGGTTTCCACCACCTGCACCGCGGCGGCCGGCAGCTCGGCGGCGGCCAGGCCGCGCTGGATGCAGGCGGCGATGGCACGGTTGGAGTGAATGGCTTCCGAGCCGCCGCGCAGGATGGTGGCGTTGCCGGATTTCAGGCACAGGCTGGCGGCGTCGATGGTCACGTTGGGCCGCGACTCGTAGATGATGCCGATCACGCCGAGCGGCACACGCATCTTGCCGACCTGAATACCCGACGGACGGTAGCTCATGTCGCGGATCGCGCCGACCGGATCGGCCAGCGCCGCGACCTGGCGCAGACCTTCGATCATGCCGTCGATGCGCGCCGGGGTCAGCGCCAGACGGTCGAGCAACGCCGGCTCCAGGCCATTGGCCCGACCGGCGGCCAGATCCAGCTCGTTGGCCGCGGTCAGCTCGGCGCGTGCGGCATCCAGGGCCTCGGCGGCGGCGTGCAGGGCACGATTCTTCTGCGCGGTGCTGGCGCTGGCGACCACGCGCGAGGCGGCGCGGGCGGCACGGCCCAGGCGGGTCATATAGTCGAGCACGGACTCTGTCATGGTCTCTGGGGGCCTGGCAGTAAGGAAAGCGGCTGATTATAGCGGTGCCACCGCCCCACGCACAGCGGCGCCGGGCGGATAGTCGACAAGCCGCGACAATCACCCGCCTGCCAGGGCTGGCCAGGACATCGGCAAGATGCTTGTTGCTATCATCGCAGCCAACCCCAGACCTGCCTTCTACCAGTGAACTCACATGCCTGACGAACCCGTGCGCAGCCTGCCCTGGGCCCATGCCCGCCCCCTGGCCGACAGCTTCTTCGACCGCGACGCGCGCCAGCTCGCCCGCGAGCTGCTCGGCAAGGTGATTCGCCACCGCTGCGGCGAACTCTGGCTGAGCGCGCGGATCATCGAGACCGAGGCCTACTACCTGGCGGAAAAAGGCAGCCACGCCTCGCTCGGCTACACGGAGAAACGCAAGGCCCTGTTCCAGGGCGGTGGCCATATCTACATGTATTACGCCCGCGGCGGCGACTCGCTGAACTTCAGCGCCCAGGGCCCGGGTAACGCGGTACTGATCAAATCGGCCTACCCCTGGCTCGACCGGCACTCGCCCGATGCCAGCCTGGCGCGCATGCAGGCCAACAACCCGGATGCCCAGGGCCGGCCACGCCCGCTGGAAAAACTCTGCGCCGGCCAGACCCTGCTGTGCCGCGCGCTCGGCCTGAAAGTGACCGAGTGGGATGCGCGGCGTTTCGATGCGCAGCGGTTGTTCGTCGAGGATGTTGGCGAACGCCCGGCGCAGATCGTGCAGGCCGCGCGCCTGGGCATTCCCCGCGGGCGCGACGAGCATCTGCCTTACCGCTTCGTCGACGCCGGCTATGCCCGTCATTGCACGCGCAACCCACTGCGCCGCGGCCAGGTCGAAGACCAGGACTTTTATCTGCTCGACCCCAAGGATGAACACCGATGAGCCAATGGCTCGACAGCTTGACCCTCTGGCTCACGGCCAACCCCGCGTGGCTGGGCCTGGCGATCTTGCTGATCGCCTGCGCCGAATGCCTGGCGATTGTCGGCATAATCGTACCCGGCACCCTCTTGCTGTTCGCCGTCGCCGTACTGGCCGGCAGCGGCGCCCTGACGCTCGGCCAGACCCTGGCCCTGGCTTATTGCGGCGGGCTGCTCGGCGACCTGCTGTCCTACGCCACCGGGCGCTACTTCCACCAGGACATCCGCCGCCTGCCGGGGTTGCGCCACCAACCCGAATGGATGCTGGGGGCGGAGTTCTACTTCCAGCGCTACGGCATCGCCAGCCTGCTGGTCGGCCGCTTTATCGGCCCGCTGCGGCCGATGCTGCCGATGATCGCCGGCATGCTCAACATGCCGTTCGGACGCTTTGTACTGGTCAGCCTGCTCGCCTCGGCCGGCTGGGCGGTCGCCTACCTGCTGCCGGGCTGGGCCACCGGCGCCGCGCTGCGCCTGCCCCTGCCCGAAAATTTCTGGCCGCAAGCCGCGGTCCTTGCCGCCGGCCTGGCCGTCTTGCTGCTGCTCAGCGTGCATGCCAGCCTGGGCGAACGCCGGCGCGCCAGCTGGATCGCCGCCGGCTTGAGCCTGCTGCTGTTGTTCGGCCTGTTGCTCGGCTGGCCGCGCCTCGACCAGCTCGACCGCGGCCTGCTCGCCCTGATCCAGGAACAGCGCAGTGCCAGCCTCGACAGCCTGATGGTGCTGATCACCCGCCTCGGCGACTTCCACAGCCAACTGGCCGTTGCCGCACTGCTCTGCCTGTTGCTGCTGCTGGCTCGGCAGTGGCGGGCGCTGTGCTTCGGCGGCGGCGCCCTGCTCGCGACCGCCCTGGCCAACGGCGCGCTGAAAGCCCTGCTGGCCCGCCAGCGCCCGGAGGTACTGCTCGAACCCCTGAACAGCTTCAGCCTGCCCAGCGGCCACAGCTCGGCGGCGTTCGCCTTGTTTCTGGCGCTCGGCGTACTGGCCGGCCGCGGCGCGCCTGCGCGGCTGCGCCTGGCCTGGCTGTTGCTGGCCAGCCTGCCGGCCATGGCCATTGCCCTGTCGCGGGTGTATCTGGGTGTGCATTGGCCGAGCGATATCATCGCCGGGGCCCTGCTGGCGGGTGGCCTGTGTGCGCTCAGCCTGAGCCTGTGCCAATGGCGAACGCCACTGCCGGCGCTACCCGCCAAGGTGTGGTGGTTGATCCTGCCGGCGTGCCTGGGGCTGCTCGGCGCCATTGCCACCTGGCGACTGTCGGAAGCGCTGCTGCTCTATCGCTATTGAGCGGCACCACTCTCGCCCTGCAGCTGCTCGAGCCAGACTTGCAGTTGGGCCAGGCGCGCCTGCGGCGTGTCGAGGTCGAGCAGCTGGAGTTTCTGCTCGAGCGCCAATGGCAGCAGATAGGCCAGCCGATTGGCCAGGGCCGCCTGATCGCTGACCGCGCCGGACATGCCCAGGGCGGCAATCAGCGGGTGCTCGGCCAGGGCCTCGAGCAACGCGAGCAGATCCGCATGCTCGAGCCCCAGGGATTGCTCTGCCGCCTCCTCCAGCCAATCGACCTCGGCGACGGTCAGTTGATCCGGCAACACCTGGGCGTGGCGCACCCTGAAGCGCCGGCCACCTTCGACGCGAATCCCCAGCAAGCCGTTGGGCCGCTGCTGGAAGTCGCAGATCCGCGCCTCGCAGCCAATCGCCGAGAAGCGCCCAGCGGCCTCGCCGACCTCGCTCCCTTCGAGGAGGCACACCACGCCGAAGCCTTCGCCCTGCTTCATGCAGCGGCTGATCATGTCCAGGTAGCGCGCCTCGAATATCTGCAAATCGAGCGGACACTGCGGAAACAGCACGGTGTTGAGCGGGAACAGGGGGAGTTTCATGGGGTTGTCCTCAAACCAGGAAGATGATCGCCAGCGGCAGCAATACTGCGGTGAGCATGCCCATCAGGCTCATCGCCAGCGCGGCGAACGCGCCGCACTCTTCGCTTTCCTGCATGGCCCGCGCGGTACCCACCGCATGCGCGGTCATGCCCAGGGCCATGCCGATTGCCGCGTGATGCCGCACGCCACACAGGCGCAACAACGATGGGCCGAGCATGGCCCCGACCACGCCGGTGATCATCACGAATACCGCGGCCAATGCGGCAATACCACCGATCTGGCTGGCCACCAGCATGGCGATCGGCGAGGTCACCGACTTCGGCGCCACGCTCATCAACATGATCGAGTCGGCGCCGAACCACCAGGCCAGCGCCACGCCCAGCACCGTCGCCACCACCCCGGCGATCAGCAGGGTCAGCACGGTCGGCCAGAACAACTGGCGAATCCGCCGCAGATTGAGGAACAAGGGCACCGCCAGGGCCACGGTGGCCGGCCCCAGGAACAACGTCAGGGCTTCGGCGCTGACCCGGTACTCGGCGAAATCCAGGCCACACAGCAACAGCACGCCGATAACCATCGCCGTCGACACCAGCACCGGCTGCAGGAACATCCAGCGGGTTTTATCGTAAGCCGCGATAGCCACCTGATAAGCGCCCAGGGTGATCCCGGCGCCAAACAGCGGGTGATGGGTGACTGCCTGCCAGGCTCCGAACCAGTCGAGACTCATACGTCCTCCCGGCGACGCTGCTGGCGCTCGATCAACTTCTGCATCATCCAGCCGGCGAACACCACCGACAGCACCAGCGACAGCACCAGTGCCCCGATCACCGCCCAGAAGTCCGTGGCAATCGCATCGGCATAGGCCATCACCCCGACCGCAGGCGGCACCAGCAACAGCGGCAGGTACTTGAGCAGGTTGCTGGCGGCCAGGTGCAAGGGCTCGTTGACCTCGCCATGCACCAGCAGAAACAGCAACAGCAACAGCATGCCGATAATCGGCCCCGGCAACATCGGCAGCAACAGGACGTTGAGTCCGGTACCTAGCAGTTGGCATAGCACCAGCCAGAACAAGCCGCGTAACAGCATGAGTGAATCTCCGAATCGATGGCGAACAGCGGCGAGCGCATAGCACAGGGCCTTGGCGAACCGCGGCCATTATAGGCAGGCAAAGCGCCTGTCTATAACCTGCCATTCAGCAAGACAGCGCACACTTGACCCGGCACCGGCCCGCGTGATGATCTAGGGGCCAAGAGCTTGTGAAAGAACTCTCGCGACTAATCACCTGGAGACACCCTCGCAACCGCCCTCGATATTTTCACAAGCTCCGAGCGGTGCAACTCGAAGAACAACAAATCATCCGTCTCCTCAAGGAGGAACTATGCCGTCAGTACCCGTAGCAGAACTCAACGACTATGTAGGCAAGGAACTGGGACGCTCCGCCTGGCTGACCATCGACCAGCAACGCATCAATCAATTCGCCGAATGCACCGGCGACCACCAGTTCATCCACGTCGACCCGGAAAAAGCCAGGCAGACCCCCTTCGGCAGCACCATCGCCCACGGTTTCCTGTCGTTGTCGCTGATCCCCATGCTGATGGAAGACATCATGATCATGCCCGCGGGCCTGAAAATGGCCATCAACTATGGCCTGGACAGCGTGCGCTTCATCCAGCCGGTCAAGGTCGACTCCAGGGTACGCCTGGTGGTGACCCTGACCGACGCCAGCGAAAAGAATCCCGGCCAATGGCTGCTCAAGGCCCGCGCGGTACTGGAAATCGAAGGCCAGGACAAACCGGCCTATGTGGCCGAACCCCTGACCCTCTGCTTCGTCTGACCTGCACCAGCATGACCGGCGCTCGCTCGGCCGAGCGCACGCCGGTTATGCAGCGGCTCTGTGCGGCGCGGCAGCGCAGGGTCGATGGTTTACGGCATACTTCCGGCAACACCCGGATCTGGATGCTTGCCATGCGCCGCCTCGCCCACCTGGCCCCCCTGAGCCTTGCCCTGCTGCTTGCTGCCTGCGGCGATGGCGAACCCCTGCTGCCCGCAAACGCGACCCTGCCCGACGGCACGCGCTATCGCGGCGAGGTGATCGACGGCTTGTTGCAAGGCCCAGGCCGCCTGGATTACCGCAACGGCAGCTGGTTCGTCGGCAGGTTCAAGGATGGCCAGCTGCATGGCCCTGGGGAATGGCGCGGCGCGAACGGCGAGCGCTATGTCGGCGAGTTCGAACGGGGCGCCTTTCATGGCCAGGGCACACTCCACTACCCTGACGGCGGCAGCTACCAGGGCGGCTTCAGCGCGGGGCGGTTTGCCGGCGAAGGCACGCTCAAGCAGGGCGGCCTGGTTTATCGCGGCGCATTCAGAGACGATCTGTTCCATGGCCTGGGCAGCCTCGAACGCGCCGATGGCAGCAGTTTCCACGGCCAGTTCCGCAAAGGCCTGCCGCATGGCCAGGGCGTGCACAGCGACGAGTACGGCAACCAGTTCAGCGGCGAGTTCGCCAAGGGCCTGCTGCAAGGCCCCGGCAGTTTCAAGAGCGCCGACGGCGATCTCTACAGCGGGGCCTTCCGCGACAACCGGTTCCACGGCAAAGGCCGCTACCAGAGCGCCGCTGGCGACGTCTGGAGCGGACAGTTCGCCGAGGGCGCACTCACCGGCGCGGGCGAGCTCCAGAGCGCCGAGGGCGAGCGCTACCGCGGCGAATTCCGCGACTGGAGCTATCACGGTCAAGGTCACCTGCAGCTGGCCGATGGCAGCCTGTACCAGGGACGCTTCGAGCAGGGTGAATACGCCGGTAACGGCACCCTGACTCTCGCTCCGGGCGAGCGGCAGAGCGGCACCTGGCAGCGCGGCCAACGCCTGCGTGACGAACAGGGGCGCTTGCTGGCCGACCCGCTGGAGCTCGGCCTGCTGGCGCAAGGCCGCCTGCTCGACCAGGCGATCGCCGGCCTGCCCGCCTCCACCCCCGCCATCGAGCTGTACGCCCTGACCCTGGCGGGCGACGGCAAGCAGAGCGTATTCATGCGCGAAGCCGATTACGTCGCCACGCTGCTCGACGAGCGCTTCGCCGCCCACGGCCGCATCAGCCTGACCAATCACCGCGACCATATCGCCGAACGCCCACTGGCTACCCGCGAAAACCTGCGCCGCGCGCTGCAGGCGCTGGCCGAACGCAGCGGGCCGGAGGACCTGGTCTTCATCTACCTGACCAGCCACGGCTCCCGCCGGCATGAACTGAACCTCGACCAACCGCGCCTGCAGCTGAGCGATCTGCCGGCCAGCGAACTGGCCGTGCTGCTGCAGCCGCTGCGCGAGCGGCACAAGGTGGTGGTGATCTCGGCCTGCTACTCCGGCGGTTTCATTCCCCTGCTGCAAGACGACAAGACCCTGGTGATGACCGCCGCGCGGGACGACCGGGTATCCTTCGGCTGCTCGGAAGAAAACGACTTCACCTACTTCGGCCGCGCGCTGTTCGCCGAAGCCCTCAACCAGACCGATGACCTGCAGCGCGCCTTCGAGCTGGCCAGGGCAACAATCGCCGAGCGCGAACAGGCCGACGGCTTCGAGGCCTCCGAACCGCAAATCTGGCCAGCCAAGGCAGTCCTGCAGCACTGGCGTGCCCTGCGCCAGCAGCAGGCCAGCCGAGCGTTGAACAGCGCCAGCGCCGGCCAGACCGCCACCCGCCCCGCCCCAGCTATCGAGCAAAGTATCGAGCGCAACGCGCAGTAGTTTTTCAACGGCCTGTTAAGCTGATGGATATCAGCGGAGACCCCACGACCATGTATTTGACGCCCCAGCACATCCTCCTCGCAGGTGCCACCGGTCTGACCGGTGAACACCTGCTGGATCGCCTGCTCAACGAGCCCACGGTCGCGCGCGTGCTGGCGCCGAGCCGCCGGCCACTGGCCGAGCACCCGCACCTGGAAAACCCGGTGGGTGAACTGCAGGAGCTGTTGCCACAGCTCAACGGCCCCATCGACACGGCTTTCTGCTGTCTGGGCAGCACGCTCAGGCAAGCCGGCTCGCAGGAGGCCTTTCGCGCCGTCGACCATGACCTGGTCGTGGCCTTCGCCCAGCGTGCCCGCGAACTCGGGGCCCGTCATCTGCTGGTGGTCAGCGCCATCGGCGCCGACGCCAAGTCCGCGGTGTTCTACAACCGGGTCAAGGGCGAGATGGAGCAAGCGCTACAAGCCCAGGACTGGCCGCAGCTGACCCTGGTACGGCCCTCCCTGCTGCTCGGCCCGCGCAACGAGTTCCGCCTCGGCGAGCGCCTGGCCGCGCCGCTGGCGCGCTGGTTGCCGGGCAAATACCACGGCATCGAAGCCACAGTGCTGGCCCGTGCTCTCTGGCGCCTGGCCCTGGAAGAGGACGACGGCGTGCGCGTCATCGAATCCGACTGCTTGCGCCGACTAGGCCGTTGACCCCCATCCCCCCCTATCGAGTCAAGCCATGAGCACAACCCACAGCAGCCTGATCGAAGCCCTCGAAGCCGCCGACATGCTCGAAATCGACGACCTCTACGCCTGGCAATTCAACCTGGACAAGGAGCTGCTGGCCCGGGTCAGCGCCGGCTCGGCCAGTGCCGACAGCCAGGATCAGCCGCTGTTGAGCATCGACTGCGTCGACGGCAGCGCTCGTCGCCACTGGCAGTTCTCCCTGGCCGCGGTAAGCGCGGCGCGCTTCGAGGCCGAGACGGACAGCTGGCGCCTGAGCGATGGCGACACAGAGCACCGGATCAAATGCTTCGCGGCGATCAGCGGCGACAACCTCGACAGCGACGACTGACTCAAGAGCGGAGCGCGCCATGCGACTCTATGACCGCTACATCCTGCCGCACCTGATCGACTTCGCCTGCGGCATGGGCGAGGTGATGCAGGCCCGCGCGCAGATCGTCCCGCTGGCCCGGGGCCGGGTGCTGGAGATCGGCATCGGCAGCGGTCTCAATCTGCCGTTCTACGACGCCGCCAACGTCAGTGCGATCGTCGGCGTCGATCCCTCGGCCGAGATGCAACGCCTGGCCCGCACCCGCGCCGCGCAAAGCCCCATACCGGTGCAGATGATCGCCCTGGAGCTGGGCCAGATCCAGGCCGCCGACGCCAGCTTCGACAGCATCGTCTGCACCTTCACCCTGTGCACCATCGCGGACGCCGTGGCCGCACTTAAGGAAATGCGCCGGGTACTGAAACCCGGCGGCCGCCTGCTGTTCTGCGAGCACGGTTTGGCCCCGGATGCCGCCGTGGTGCGCTGGCAGCAGCGCCTGACGCCCTACTGGAAGCCTTTGGCGGGCGGCTGCCACCTCGATCGCGACATCCCGGCGCTGATTCGGGCCGGCGGCTTCAGCATCGGCCAGCTGCACAGCGGCTATCTGAAAGGGCCCCGCCCCATGACCTTCGTCTATCGCGGCTGGGCGCATTGAACCCGCCGTACAGGATCACGAGCGCCTTCTACCCAAGTCAATCAGGCCGTATGCTGTCGATGGTTGCTGGATAAATTCATTGGATTGAAAGCGGTTAGCGCATGAAGCCATCCTCGACACGCCCCCTCAGCATCCGCTACGGCTGCCTGGGTGGCTTACTGGCACTGTGCATGCTCTGCACCGCGCCGAGCTGGGCGCAACCGCGCGAGGTGCGGGTGGGCGTCTACGCCAACGAGCCGAAGATCCTGCTGGGTCAGAACGGACAGATCTCCGGCATCCTCGGCGAGTTGCTGGGTGAAATCGCCCGCCGGGAAAACTGGCAACTGACCCCGGTGCCCTGCGACTGGCAGGCCTGCCTGGAGCTGGCGCAAAACGGCACTATCGACCTGCTGCCGGATGTCGCCTTCAGCGAAGCGCGCGCCCTGCACCTGGACTTCCACCAGCTGCCGTCGCTGTATAGCTGGTCGCAGCTGTATAGCCGCGAGGAGACCGACCTGCAGTCGGTCCTCGATCTCGAAGGCCGACGCATCGCCGTACTGGCCGGCTCCATCCAGCAGAACTACCTGCAGACGCTGCTCGACAGCTTTGGCCTGCACGCCCGCTTGCTGCCCGTGCAAAGCCTGGCCGAGGGCTTCGAGCTGGTGGCCAGCCAGCAGGCCGACGCGGTCGTGGCCAACCAGCGCTTCGGCGACTTCCATGCGCCGCACTACCGGCTACGCGGCACGCCGATCATGTTCCAGCCCGCGCAGCTGTTCTATGCCACCCGCAAGGGCGCCAACGCCGACCTGCTGAGCAGCATCGACCGGCATTTGCGCGAATGGCAAGACTCCTCCTCATCCTATTACTACCAGACCCTGCAGCGCTGGGGCGGCGAACGCCCCCGGCTGCTGGTGCCAAGCGCCGTCTGGTGGGGCCTGGCGGCCCTGGCCGGCCTGCTCCTGGCGGCGCTCGGCGGCGCCCTGCTGCTGCGCCGCCAGGTCACCGAGAAGACCCGTCACCTGAAAGCCAGCGAACAGCGCCTGAACACCATCCTCGACAGCGTCGAAGCCTACATCTACATCAAGGATCCCGGGCTGCGTTACCAGTACGCCAACCGCAAGGTCTGCGAACTGTTCGGCCTGCCGCTGGCACAGGTGGTCGGGCAGACCGACGAACGCTTCTTCGACGCCACCACCGTGGCCAACCTGCACGACAACGATCGCCGCGTGCTGCTGCTCGGCGAGCGGGTAGAGACCGAGGAAATCAACCGCAGCCCGGACGGCAGCCGCGAACAGACCTACCTCTCGGTGAAGCTGCCGCTGCGCCACCCCGACGGCAGCATCTATGCCCTGTGCGGCATCTCCACCGACATCAGCGAGCACAAGAAGAACCTCGCGCAGATCCACCGCCTGGCCTTCTACGACCTGCTCACCGGCCTGCCCAACCGCCGCCTGCTGCTCGACCGCCTGCAGCATGCCCTGGCGCAACGCGGACGCAACCAGCTGGACGGCGCCCTGCTGTTCATCGACCTGGACAACTTCAAGGATCTCAACGACACCCTCGGCCACGACATGGGCGACCAACTGCTGCAACAGGTGGCCCAGCGCCTGAGCAGCCATGTGCGCGAGGAGGACACCCTGGCCCGCCTCGGCGGCGACGAGTTCGTGCTCATGCTCGAAGGGCTGCACCCGCAGCACCCCGAGGCCATCGCCCAGATCGAAACGGTGGCGAGCAAGCTGACCCAGGTCCTGGCCGAACCCTACGTGCTGCAGGGGCGCAGCTACACCAGCAGCGCCAGCATCGGCATCGCCCTGTTTTCCGAGGCCCGGGGCACGGTGGATGAACTGCTCAAGCGCGCCGACCTGGCCATGTACCAGGCCAAGGCCGCCGGCCGCAACACCCTGAGGTTCTTCAACCCGCAGATGCAGGCCGAAGTCAGCGCCCGCGCCAACCTGGAAAACGACCTGCGCCAGAGCCTGGCCGAACGCCAGTTCGTCCTCCACTACCAACCGCAGGTCGACGCCCAGGGCCAACTGCTCGGCGCCGAAGCCCTGGTGCGCTGGCAGCACCCCAGCCGCGGCCTGGTGGCCCCCGGCGAATTCATCCCGCTGGCGGAAAGCACCGGCCTGATCCTGCCCCTGGGCCGCTGGATCCTGCACAGTGGCTGCCAGCAACTGGTGGCCTGGGCCGCAGATGCCGAACGTGAGCAACTGACCCTGGCGGTCAACGTCAGCGCGCGGCAGTTCCACCACCGCGATTTCGTCGACGACGTGCTCGCCGTGCTGGATGAAACCGGGGCCAACCCGCAGCGCCTGGAGCTGGAGCTGACCGAGAGCCACCTGGTGCAGGACGTGGAAACCATGATCGTCAAGATGGGCCTGCTCAAGGCCCGCGGCGTGCGCTTCGCACTGGACGACTTCGGCACCGGCTACTCGTCGCTCAGCTACCTCAAGCGCCTGCCGCTGAACCAGCTGAAGATCGACCGCTCCTTCGTCCGCGACCTGCTCAGCGATCCCAACGATGCGGCCATCGTGCGCACCATAGTCGCCCTGGGCGGCAGCCTGGACCTGGAGGTGATCGCCGAAGGCGTGGAAACCCAGGCCCAGCGCGACGCCCTGCTGCGCCTGGGTTGCCAGCGCTTCCAGGGTTATCTGTTCGGCAAACCGGAAGCGGCGCAGCGGCTCGAACAGTGGTCCCTGCCGGCCGGCGCCAGCAGCGTCTGAGCCGGCGTAGCAGGCCAATGGCAGCCTGCCCCAGCTAGCTCGCTGGCTCGCGCAGCTGCAGAGCGTCCACCAGACCCGCAGCGATGGCCATGCCGACCAGATCGGCGAGGGTCTCGGCCTGCATGCGTTTCATCACCCGCGAGCGGTAGAGGTCGACGGTCTTGACGCTGATCGCCAGCTGCTCGGCCACTTGCCGATTGGTGTAACCGCACACCAGCGGCAGCAGCACATCGCGCTCGCGCGGGGTGAGGCTGTCGATACGCGCCTGCACCTCCTGCAAGCGATCATCCGCCAAGGGGGTCGCCGGCACCCGACTCAGGGCCTGCTGCACACTGTCGAGCAGCAACTGCTCGTTGTACGGCTTCTCGATAAAGTCCACCGCGCCGGCGCGAAAGGCGCGCACCACGATGGGCACATCGGCATGGCCACTGACGAAGATGATCGGCATGTCGATGCCGCGCTCGCGCAGGACTTCCTGCACGTTCAAGCCGCCCATGCCGGGCATGCGCACGTCCAGCAGCAGGCAGCCGCGGGTCTCGGTGGTGCAGGCGTCGAGAAACGCCCGGCCGCTGGTAAAGGGCAAGGCCGTCAGCCCCACCGATTCCAGCAGCCAGACGGTGGAATCGAGCATGCCCTGGTCGTCATCGACCACATACACCCGTTGTTGCGCTTGCCCGCTCATCCTTCGCTCCTCGTGTCGCTCTCGTTCGCGGCCCCGTCGGCCCGCCCCAATGGCAGCCGACATTCCAGGCAGAGGCCGCCGCCCTCCCCTGGATGCGCCTCCAGGGCGCCACCGAAGCCTTCGATAATGCTGCGGCTCATCGACAGGCCCAGGCCCAGGCCTTCCGCCTTGCTGGTGTAGAAGGGGGTGAAGATGTGCTCCAGCTGCGCCGCCTCCACCCCCGGCCCCTGGTCGCTGACCCAGACGCACAGCTGGCCGCCACGCTCGCCGGCGCTCAGTTCGATGCGCGAGGGCTGGCCCGGATGGGCTTCGCGGTTGGCGTCGATGGCGTTGCGCAGCAGGTTGAGCAGCACCTGCTCGAGCAACACCCGGTCGGCGTACACCGGCGGCAGATTGTCCGCCAGTTGCTCGGCGATGGTCACCTGGCAATTGCTCGCCTCCCACTGACACAGGCGCATCGCCTCACGCGCCACCCGGGCCATGTCCAGGGCCTGGGTGCGGCGCTGGCCCTTGCGCAGGAAGGCGCGCAGGCGCTTGATCACTTCCGAGGCGTGGTTGGCGTGCTCGGTGATCCGCTCCAGGCCCTGGGCGACGCGTTCGGCGGCCTTGGGATTGCTGGCGAGCGACTGCAGGTAGCGCTGGCTGGCGCTGGCGTAGTTGACCACCGCCGCCAGCGGCT
>RCUJ01000233.1_pt1 | contig 32094 bp, 29 predicted proteins | sample 2166321 | NCBI WGS metagenome assembly RCUJ01 (sample SAMN09932808, study PRJNA488358) | compost metagenome | feature: garden; material: soil; isolation source: compost soil in an enriched community after 118 h of incubation | place: Germany: Experimental Botanical Garden Goettingen | collected... | reverse complement strand
TTTTATCTTCACCTTCATCAACATCATCCACAATATGTCCAACATCAGTAATATTTCGAACATAACGAACTTTATAATCCAAATGAAGAAAATATCTAAAAATTACATCAAAAGACATAAAAGTTCTCACGTTTCCTAAATGGACATTACTATATACGGTAGGTCCACAAACATACATTCCAACGTTTCCATCATGGATGGGTTTGAAATCTTCTTTTTCGCCAGAAAGCGAATTGTATATTTTGAGCGGTTGACTGTTATATAGTGGCATATTTTTTAGTTGATTTTTTTTATAAGCTATTCCTGCTGTACGCTGTATCTTTTATCTCGCTCAAAAACGAGACCATAAAAGGATGTCGCTTCCATCAGGGCTAGATTATAAATATAATAGAAATATTGTATAATTAGAACTGAGTGTCTAGTTTAATATAGTCTAAGAATTCTCTTTTCGTTTGAGGATCTTTGAATTTTCCGCCGAACTCAGAAGTTACTGTACTGCTTTCGATATCTTTAATTCCGCGAGAATTTACGCAAAGGTGTTTTGCATCGATAACACAGGCAACATCTTCTGTTCCTAAAGCTTTTTGTAATTCTTGAACAATCTGCATTGTAAGACGCTCTTGTACTTGAGGTCTTTTTGCATAATACTCAACGATACGGTTCATTTTTGATAAACCAATAACACGCCCGCTTGAGATATAAGCAACGTGAGCACGCCCAATGATTGGCAGTAAATGGTGTTCGCAAGTAGAATAAACCGTGATGTTTTTCTCTACAAGCATTTCGCCATATTTGTAATTGTTGTCAAAAGTAGAAGCTTTTGGCTGTTTTGCAGGGTTAAGACCTCCAAAAATTTCTTTTACAAACATTTTTGCAACTCGATTTGGAGTTCCTTTAATGCTGTCATCTGTCAAATCCATTCCTAATGTTTGTAGAATGTTTTCGACATCTTTTTTAATTTTTTCTATTTTTTCTTCATCAGTGATATCAAAAGCATCCTCTCTTAAAGGGTTTTTTGCATTACTGCTGAAATGACTGTCACCAATTTCGTCTAAAAAATCTTCGTTATTTATCATTAAGAACTACTATTATAATGTGGTATATCTTTTTAAGGCGGTAAAGATAATTAATAAATAGGAAACCTTTTCTATGGTTTTTAGGATTTAATTACTCCTTTTTGGATATAATTTAAAATTTGAAGATAAATACTATTATTAAAAACTAAAAAGACAACAACGAAAAACGTTATTGCCTTTTTAAAGTGTATTATAATGAATTGATTATCTGTTGTTGTAAACCAATAAAGCTTCCTTTAAAATGTTTACAGCAGTAATCAAATCTTTTTTATTCAAAACATAAGCAATACGAACTTGATTTAGTCCCATGCCTGGAGTTGAATAGAAGCCTTTAGCAGGAGCAATCATTACTGTTTCGCCATTTAAATCATAACTTTCAAGAAGCCATTGCGCAAAATCATCTGAATCTTTTATCGGAAGTTCTGCAATACAATAAAAGGCACCTTTTGGTTTAGTTACCACAACGCCATCAATTTTATTTAATTCAGCGATTAAAGTATCACGACGTTCTTTGTATTCGCCAATTACTTCATCAAAATAACTTTGAGGTGTGTCTATTGCGGCTTCGCAAGCAATCTGTTCAATAGTTGGCGGACTCAGACGTGCTTGAGCAAATTTCATTACAGTTGCCAAAACGTCTTTGTTTTTAGTTACCAAACAGCCAATTCTTGCTCCACACATACTGTAACGTTTAGAAACAGAATCGACCATGATTACATTTTGCTGTACGTTTTCTAAATTCATTACAGAAAAGTGCACATCATCGCCATCATACAAAAACTCACGATACACTTCATCTGCGATTAAGTATAAATCGTGTTTTTTAATTAAACTAGCAAGTTGTTTAATTTCTGCTTCTGAATATAAATATCCAGTCGGATTTCCAGGATTGCAAATCAGAATGGCTTTTGTTTTTGATGTTATAAGCTTTTCAACTTCGTCAATACTTGGCAAAGCAAATCCTGTTTCAATAGTAGAAACAAGAGGTACTACAGTTGCACTTGTAGAAGAAGCAAACGCATGATAATTAGCATAAAAAGGTTCTGGGATAATAATTTCATCTCCAGGATCTGTAATTGTGGCCAGTGCAAAAAGTAAGGCTTCAGAACCACCAGTTGTAACAATGATGTCTTCTGTGTTAACGTTTACATTTTGGCGCTGGTAAAAATGAGCTAATTTTTTTCTATAGCTTTCATATCCGGCAGACGGACTGTATTCTATAAGAGTTAAATCAATATTTTTTACCGCCTCGATGGCCACTTCCGGAGTCTTGATATCCGGTTGACCAATGTTTAAGTGATACACCTTGTGTCCTTTTTTCTTTGCTAAATCAGCAAAAGGAGCCAGCTTGCGTATCGGAGATTCGGGCATGTTTTTTCCCTTGAGTGAAATTGTCGGCATGAGTATAAATTATTGAAGTGCAAATTTGCATATTTTTTTCGTATTTAACGTAAATAATAAGGGGACTTCTAAAAATGTAACAATAATAAATATATTTACTAATTTTATAATAAAATATTGTCAATGAAAAAATATATAGTGTTGTTTTTTGGGTTATTCTTACCTTTTTTGCTTTTTGGACAAGGCGATTTTTTATTGGAAAACAATGCAACAAAGGCTACAGTTCCTTTCAAACTTATTAATAACCTTATTTTTATTCCTATAAAAGTAAATGGTGTAGAGCTAAATTTTCTGCTGGATTCTGGTGTCGAAGAAACAATTCTGTTTAGTATGGAAGAAAAACAGGAAGTCAGTTTTAACAATGTTGTAAAAATCAAACTTCGCGGTCTTGGAAGCGAGGAAGAAATTGAGGGCTTAAAATCGACAAAGAATATTCTAGAAACACATGGTCTGAAATCAAACGACCATACGGTTTTTATTATCCTAGATCAAAGTTTTAATTTGTCTTCTCATATCGGGATTCCAGTTAATGGAATTATCGGTTACAAATTCTTTAAAAATAATCTTGTTGAAGTAAATTATCAGAAAAAGAGAATAATGGTTCATTCTAAAAGTGCTAAGTATCAGGCAAAATTAGATAAACAATTTAAGGTAGTTCCGATAACTATAGAAAGAGCAAAACCTTATATAATGACAAAAGCGACAGTTAATGATGAAGAAATTCCTGCAAAGCTTTTAATAGATATTGGTAATAGCGATGCTTTCTGGGTTTTTGACAATGATAAAATAAAACTTCCAAATAAAAACTTTCCTGATTTTTTAGGCAAAGGATTTAGTGGTGACATTGAAGGGCATCGTGCTAAAATAGATAAATTTTCTATTGATGAATTTGATTTTAGAAAACCAATAGTCTCTTTTCCCGATTCTATTTCGATTCGTAACGTTAAGATGGTTCCAGGACGTATTGGGTCTGTTGGAGGGGAAGTTTTGAAACGATTTACCCTCGTTTTAGATTATGGAGAAAAAAAACTGTACTTAAAAAAGAACAGCAAATTTGGAGAGCCGTTTACTTATAATAAGAGTGGAATTACGGTTCAGCACAACGGACTTCAATGGGTGCAAGAAACGGTGCATTTAGAAACGGTACGAGTTGCTTCTTCTATGGATGAGTTGCAGGAAAAGGATAAAAATGACAATAATTTTAGATATAAATTTGCTCTTAAACCTGTTTACGAAATAGTGAATGTGCGTAAAAATTCTGCAGCTGAAAAATGCGGATTGCGTAAAGGAGATATTATTGTTAGTATTAATAGGACCCAACCATATAAATATAGTCTTCAGCAGATAAATAATCTTTTAAAATCAGAAGATGATGTATGGGTCGATCTAGAAGTCGAACGAAATAGCTTGGTGCTTAAATTTAGATTTAAGTTAGAGGATGAGCTATAAAAAATATTGAATTGTAGGTTATCGCAAAGTCTTATTTTACAGTGTTGTATTGCAGTTATGTCTTTTTTTTGTGAAAATAAGTTTACTAAAAATTAGTTTTTTTGTTAAATATTTTCTTATGTTTAACAAAAATTTCATCTATGACAAAAAATTACATTAGCTACCACCATTTTGTACTTTTTTTTATTTTTTTTACCCTCATTTCTTCAAAACTCACTGCACAATGTGCCGGTAATGATAATACAAATGAATTAATTTGTGATGTTACGAACCCAATTTATCAATCCGTAAATTTATTTTCTTTGTTAGGAGGCTCTCCAGTTCCTGGTGGAACATGGACAGATAATAATAATTTAAGAGGACTAAATCCTTCTACTGGTATTTTGAACGCACAGCTTATTCGTGCAGGAGGAACTTACAAGTATACTTATACAGCTCCTGCAACTTCGGGATGTACAGATAGTAAAGCTGTAATTACCATTACCATAGGAGCATATGTTGGGGTTGGATCGGAAGTGACAGTTTGTAATGAAGATGACTCTTTTAATCTTTTTACAGCTTTTGACAGTGAAGTTATGGGGCCACATACAAACGGCAGATTTACTTACATTACAGGAGAGCCTGCCGAAAATCCAATAAAGATTGGAGATATAAAAACCAAAACCACGCTTCGTTTTGTTTATACCGTGCCTGCTGTGCTTGCCTGCTCTCCAATCGAGAAATCGACTAATCTTGAAGTTACAGTTTTGATAGCTCCAAAAGAAGGAAAAGCAGAAAATTTGCTTTTATGTGGAAGTACTGATTTAGCTGCATACACTGATTTAAATTTAAATGATCAGCTTACTGATGAAGACCCAGATGGTACTTGGACAGGAATAGGAATAACTTCTTCTACAGATCATAATGTTAATCTTCAAGAATTGTTTGATACCAACGGGCCGGGAGAATATGCTTACATTTATAAGGTTTTAGCAATTCCTGACAATAATATATGTCCTGATAAAGAAGCTACCGTAAAAATAACTCTTGAAAAAAGACTAGATTTTACAGGATCAAAAATTGCAGTTAGTAAAGATATCTGCGAATCTGAAATTGCAACAGCAACGTATTCGGCAAAAATTACACAAGGGCCAGACTCTATTCCTAATGGAGTATACGACGTTAGTTTTAGTGTTGTAGGGCCAGGGTCATCTGGATCTGAAAATGTAAGAGGAAATTTTGTGAATGGAGAATTTAACTTTCCAATTCGGTCTTCTTATTTTAGACAAGTAGGTAAATATACCATAACTATTACAAGTATAGTATCAACTACGAGTAAAGGAAAATGTGTAAATATTTTTAGTCCATTTTCAACTATTTTAACGATTTACCCGTTACCACGTTTGACTAATGCTGCATTGACTTCGCTGCCGATTTGTCAAAATGAGCCTGCGACAATTCAGCTTGCAACACCTCAATTGCTTGATGGAACTTATCGTATTTGGTACAATATAAATGGAGAGAATCTTGCTCTGGGAGAAACAGCTGTAATGGAGGCTGTTGATGGAAAAGCATCTTTTACAATTCCAGGAAATCTAAATATAAGAAGCGGACTATCAGTAATTACAATTTATAGCATAACGAATATTACAAACCCTTCTCCTCAATGTACCAATTCGGCTAATGTAGCAGGAAATTTATATATAAATCCGTTACCGAATGCTGTAACTGTGACTGCAAAAGTTAATGATTTTTGTTTGAATGAGCCAGTTACTGTAGCTGTTTCGGGATTAGGAAATTTAACCAATGCCAGTATTTCTTATACGTTGTCTGAAAGTAATTCTTCATCTGTGCAAACTATCACAAAAGCAGTTACAAATGGTAAATTAGATTTTATTATCCCTGCAGAACTGCTTTTGAATACAGGAGCCACAAAAATAACATTACTGAATTTAACTAATACTGTCACAAATTGCGATGTAGATTTAATCAATGTTACAGATGATTTTGTAATAAATCCAATTCCGCCAGCACCAACTGTTGCAGATCAGCAGTTTTGTAAAGTTGATGAAGCCGTAATTGCTAATTTAGAACCAAAAGGATCACAATATAAATGGTATAATTCTGCAATCGCAACGACACCGCTTGCAGCCGATTATGTTTTAAAAACAGAAGATTATTTCGTTAGAGAAACTTCTGCAGCGGGCTGTACCTCAGAACCAGCCAAAGTTTCAGTAATTATATACGATACGCCAGCGCCAGAAATGACAGAAACACCAGAATTTTGCGGATTAGCAAATCCGAAAATAAGTGATCTTTCTAATAAAACAAATGTTTCGTCAACGGTTGCCTGGTATGATGCTGTAGATGGAAATTTATTGCCTTCAACCACATTACTAGTCCATAATTCGACTTATTATGGATATGATTTAAATGAAGTAACAAGATGTTTGTCTGAAAGTTATAGAGAAGTAAAAGTCTCATTGCAGGATTGTGAAGTTGCTGAGTACGAATTCTTTATTCCAGACGGATTTTCGCCAAACGGAGATGGTGTAAACGATTCGTTTGTGATAAAAGATATTGAATTTTTATATCCAAATTATACACTTGAAATTTATAATAGATACGGAAATGGAATGTATAAAGGAGATAATAGTAAACCAGCTTGGGATGGCAAAAATTATGAGAAGAGCGGTATCGCAGGTGGTATCGCACCCAACGGAGTTTATTTTTATGTGCTGCATTTTAATAAAGACAATAAACCGCCAAAACAAGGCCGTCTTTATTTAAATCGATAAATCTCTTTTTACATTTTAATATAATTTTCAAATGAAAAAAATAATACTCCTTATAAATTTCCTTTTCTATTTATCCGTTTCTGCCCAGCAAGATCCAGAATACACGCATTATATGTATAATATGAGTGTTGTCAATCCTGCCTATGCCACAGGAATTCCAGCCATGATGAATTTTGGCGGATTGTATAGAACACAATGGGTTGGGGCTTATGGTGCTCCTAAGACATTTACATTTTTTGGACATACAGCGATTAATGACAAAATAGAAGCCGGTATCTCTTTCGTTTCAGATGATATTGGAGATGGTGCCAAAAAAGAAAATAATGTTTATGCCGATTTTGCGTACGTTTTAAAATTGGGTGGACAAAATAAATTATCATTGGGTTTAAAAGCGGGATTTGCATCTATGCAAACCAATTTTAATGGTTTTCAATTTACAGATCCTCAGACAGATTTAGCTTTTGCAGAAAACATAAATGCAACAAAGCCAAACATTGGAGTAGGAGCTTACTATTTTAGAGATAATCTGTATGTTGGATTATCTGTGCCCAATTTGCTGAAATCAAAATACATTGAAGAAAAATCTGGAATGAATGCCTTTGGTTCTGAGGAAATACATACTTTTTTGACGGCAGGTTATGTTTTTAAAGTCAATGATAAATTGAAATTGAAACCTGCGTTTATGTCAAAATTTGTAAAAGGTGCGCCAATTACTTTAGACGTTACAGCTAATGTTTTGTATAATGAAAAATTTGAATTTGGTGTGGCCTACAGAATTGACGATTCGGTAAGTGCGTTATTCAATATCAATGTAACACCGACATTGAGAGTTGGGTATGCTTACGATTATACGCTCACAAATTTCGGTCAGTTTAATTCTGGAACACACGAAATCATGCTGTTGTTCGATCTCGACTTATTAGGAAAAGGATTCGATAAATCACCAAGATTCTTCTAAAATGAAAAATATGAAAAAATTACTCGTTATTATATTCGTATTTTCAATACAGTTTATAAATGCCCAGGATCAGGAATTGATTAGAGCAAAACGTTTTTTTGATAAAACGTATTACAGCGAAGCTATTGTTTTATATCAAAAATTGGCAGACGAAAGGCCTTCGCAAGAAGTCATAAAAAATCTAGCCGATTCTTATTTCTATACAAATGATTTGGTGAAGGCACAGCGTTATTATCGTCTGTTGGTTTCAAATTATAATAATGATTTAGACCGAGAATATTATTTCAGATACGCGCAGACTTTAAAAGCAACAAACAGAGACGATGATGCAAATGCCAATTTGAAAGAGTATTTTGCAAAATCACCCAATTCTGAGGATCTTGCCAATTTTGAAAAGGAGCTTAAAACTTTAGAAAATGTTACCGCAATAGGCAAACGTTTTGAAATTAAAAACCTTGCTATAAATACGCCAAATTCTGAATTTGGAGCAGTTAAATACAAAGAGGATCTAGTTTTTGCAGGGGTTAAATTAAAACCTGGTTTATTCGATAAAAAATACAAATGGGACAACGAAACCTATTTAAACTTGGTTGAGATTCCTTTAAAAAATATCAATTCAGCAGATTCTATCGTTCATTATTTTGCTAAAGAATTAAAAACTGGAATGCACGAATCGAATGCTGTCTTTACAAAAGATGGCAAAACGATGTATTTTACCAGAAACAATTCTAAAAACGGAAAGAAGAAAAAAGACGACAAAAAAATCTCCAATCTTCAGATTTTTAAAGCAGAATTGGTCGAAGGAAAATGGGCAAATATTACATCGCTTCCGTTCAATAGTCCGAATTATTCTGTTGAGCATCCCGCTTTGAGTGCAGATGAAAAAGTATTATATTTTGCTTCAGATATGCCAGGATCTTTGGGCTCTTTTGATATTTATTCGGTTAATATCAACAAAGGAGCATTTGATACTCCAAAGAATTTAGGCCCGCAAATCAATACAGATAAGAGAGAACAATTTCCTTTTGCTTCGGCAGATAATAAACTTTATTTTTCGTCAGACGGACATTTGGGGTATGGATCTTTAGATGTTTTTGTTTCCGAAATAAACGGAAATGAATATTCAAAGGCTATAAATGTTGGGCTTCCGTTAAATTCTAATTTAGATGATTTTGCGTTTAATATAGATTCTAATACGAAAGAAGGATTTTTTGCTTCGAATAGAGAAGGAGGAAAAGGAAGCGACGATATTTATCAATTCAAAGAAATAAAAGATTTGATTGTTGAAGATTGCAAACAGCTTATAGCAGGAACGATTACAGATATTGATACGCAACTGGCTTTAGAGAATGCAACAGTAATATTGCAGGATTCAGATAATAAAATTTTAAATACCATTACAACTCTGGCTGACGGGAAATTCAGTTTTACAGTTGCTTGCGAGGCTTCGTATAAAATTTCTGCTTCTAAAGAAAATTATACCAATGCTTCTAAAACGCTTGCTTTAGATAAAACTAGAGATAAAGTTAATGATGCTTCTTTAGCATTAAAATCATTAGAAGCCATTAAAAAAGAAGAAAAACAAATTGCCGAAAACAAGAGAAAGCAGGAAATTATTATTGAAGAAGAGAATAAGAAAAAAGAAGCTTTGGTTGCACTTGAGTTAAAAGAAAAAGAGAAAAAAGCCAAAGAAGCAGCTATCGTTGCAGCTGAAGTTAAAAAGCAGGAAAAAGTAAAAGAGATTTTGGCAAAAGAAAAAGATGTCGTAAAAGATAAAGACCGCTTGATCATTAAAACAGATCCGATTTATTTTGATTATGATTTGTGGTACATTCGTAAAGAATCCAAAGTGATTTTAGGTAGAGTTGTAGAATTAATGAAAAAATATCCTGAAATGGTAATCGAAATTGGATCGCATACCGATTCAAGAGGAAACGAAAAATACAATGCTGATTTATCTCAGAAAAGAGCAAACTCAACTAGAGAATTTATTATTCAATCTGGAATTGAAGCTAAAAGAGTTTCGGCAAAAGGCTATGGCGAATCTGTGCCAATTATAAAATGCAAAACCGATGAATCTTGCTCTGAAGAAGAACACGAATTGAACAGAAGGTCTGAGTTTGTAATCAAAAATTTATAAAATTATAGTAAGAAGAAAACCTTTTTTATTTAATTTTATGGTAATATCAACAAAATAAAAAAATATGAGAAATCTAGCCTTGTCTTGTTTGCTTTTATCCTTGATCGGATTGCAAAGCTGTAAAAATGAAGAAAAACAAAAAGCCGTTGAAGCTGCAAAAGCAGAAGGAGAAGCAGTAGTAAGCACTGCATGCTACAAAGCAATTTATGAAAAGGACACAATAGATTTAAAATTGAATACTTTAAAAAACGGAAAATTAGCCGGAGATATGATTATGAGAGTTGCACCTTCAACTGTTAGAACGGGAGAAGTTGCAGGAGAGTTTCATGGAGATACGTTGTTTGTAGATTATACTTTTAAAGACAATTTAAATGGAGATAAAACCTTCAAAAATCCGATGGCACTTCTAAAACGCAATAATCAGCTTATTTTAGGAAACGGAACCATGCAGACTACAATGGGAGTTACTTATCTAGTAAAAGACAAACCAATTGATTTTGAAAGCGTAAAATATAAGTTTGATTCTGTTGAATGCGCTGCTAAATAAAGAAGAAAGATTTGAGAAGCAAGATGTTTCTCTACAAAAATAAAACGAAGCTGTCTCAAAAGGACAGTTTTTTTATTGGACAGAAATATTTATAACATTTTTTTGATCTGTAAAAACCCCAGCGGGGTGAAATATTTATAGAATTGGTAATATCAAAAATGGATAAAGCTCCAGAGGAGCGACATATTTTTTCTGTAGACTTAATATATGCCGCTCCTCTGGAGCTTTATGTTGTAATCATTTATTCTTTTTGCTATAAATATTTTGCTTCTCTGAAGCTTTTAAAAAAAAATAGCTGTCCATTCGAGGCAGCTATTTTTGTTATTTTAGATTATTTGATTTTTATTGAACTTCACCCTTAATTTTAAGAGCTACTCTTCCGTCAGGATAGTTTACTGCATTGGTTTCAACAGTAATTGTTTTACGAATAGGTCCTACGGCCATATTATATTTTACATCGATTTTTCCTTTTTTCCCTGGCTGAATTGCCGCCGCCGGTTTTGTTACGATGATAGAACTTACTGTAGATTCTGCGCCTGTAATTAATAAAGGAGCGTCTCCAGTGTTAGTAAATTCAAAGGAACGAAGTCCGTTGTCACCTTTAGAAATCTTTCCATAATCAATTGTATTGTCTGGGGCTGCAAATTCAATTTTTGGGCCGTTTTGTGCATAACTTACTGCGCTAAACAATAAGATTGCAATAAAAGAGGCTGCATTTTTCATATGAAATCTTTTTTTAATTGTAAGTAAATATACATTCTTTTAATTAACACACAAATTATTATTTCTCTTTTTATAGTCTACTTAATTATTTACTTTTGCTGTCAGTTATAAATACAAAAATTGAACCAAAGTTTCGTTTATTTGTTTAACTGTTTAATCGGTTAATCGATTTACCTTAATGGACTTCGCAAAATAAACAAACGATTAAACAATTTAACGATTAAACGAATCAACAAAAAAATAACGATTAAACAACCCTAGTAAATGACAATTCCAGCACAATTTGACGCTAAGACGATTGAGAGTAAATGGTATGATTACTGGATGAAAAATAATTATTTTCATTCAGAACCAGATCATAGAACACCGTACACCATTGTAATCCCGCCGCCAAACGTCACTGGAGTCCTTCACATGGGACATATGTTGAATAATACGATTCAGGATGTTTTAATTCGCCGTGCACGTCTTAAAGGATTCAACGCTTGTTGGGTTCCAGGTACAGATCACGCCTCTATTGCGACTGAAGCAAAAGTTGTGGCGAAATTAAAAGCAGAAGGAATTAATAAAAACGATTTGACCCGCGAAGAATTCCTTAAGCATGCTTGGGAATGGACAGATAAATATGGTGGAACAATCTTAGAACAGCTTAAAAAATTAGGTGCTTCTTGCGATTGGGAACGCACCAAATTTACTATGGATCCAGATATGTCTGCATCTGTAATTAAATCGTTTGTAGATTTATACAACAAAGGATTAATTTACAGAGGATACCGTATGGTAAACTGGGATCCAGAAGCAAAAACTACTCTTTCTGATGAAGAAGTAATTTACGAAGAACAACAAGGAAAATTATTTTTCTTAAAATATAAAATTGAGGGAACTGAGGAATTTTTGACCATTGCCACAACTCGTCCAGAAACTATTTTTGGAGATACTGCAATCTGTATCAATCCTAACGATGAGCGTTTTACACATTTAAAAGGTAAAAAAGCAATCGTTCCAATTTGCGGTAGAGTAATTCCGATTATTGAAGATGAATACGTAGATGTAGAATTCGGTACAGGATGTTTGAAAGTAACGCCTGCGCACGATATGAACGATAAAACTTTGGGTGAAAAACACAACCTTGAAATCGTTGATATTTTTAATGAAGATGCTACTTTAAACAGCTTCGGATTACATTATCAAGGAAAAGACCGTTTTGTAGTTCGTACAGAAATTGCAAAAGAACTGGAAGAAATTGGCGCTTTATCAAAAACAGAAATTCACTTAAATAAAGTTGGAACTTCTGAAAGAACAAAAGCGGTAATTGAACCAAGATTATCTGACCAATGGTTCTTGAAAATGGAAGAATTGGTAAAACCAGCAATTAAGTCAGTTTTAGAAACAGGAGATATTAAATTGCATCCAAAACGTTTCGAAAACACATATGCACACTGGTTAAACAATATTCGCGATTGGAATATTTCTCGTCAGTTATGGTGGGGACAACAAATTCCAGCATATTATTACGGAGACGGAAAAGAAGATTTTGTAGTTGCAGAAAATATCAAAGACGCGTTAAAATTAGCACAAGCTAAAACCAACAACCAACAACTAACAACCGACAACCTTAAACAAGATGTTGACGCGTTAGACACATGGTTTTCATCTTGGTTGTGGCCAATGTCAGTTTTTGGCGGAATTATGGATCCAGAAAGTCCAGATTTTAAATACTATTATCCAACAAACGACTTGGTTACAGGTCCGGATATTTTATTTTTCTGGGTTGCAAGAATGATTATCGCAGGTTATGAATATGCAGGCGAAAAACCATTTACAAACGTATATTTGACTGGATTAGTTCGTGATAAACAACGCCGTAAAATGTCTAAATCATTAGGGAATTCTCCTGATCCTTTAGATTTGATCGATAAATTTAGTGCAGACGGTGTTCGTGTAGGATTGCTTTTAAGTGCTTCTGCAGGAAATGATATCATGTTTGATGAAGAATTATGCAGTCAAGGAAAAGCGTTTTCTAACAAAATTTGGAATGCTTTCAAATTGATTAAAGGATGGGAAGTTTCAGAAACCATCGCACAGCCAGAATCATCAAAAGTGGCAATCGAATGGTACGAAGCGAAATTACAGCAGACTTTAGTTGATATTGAAGATAATTTTGAGAAATACAGAATTTCAGATTCATTGATGGCGATCTATAAATTGGTTTGGGATGATTTCTGTTCTTGGTTTTTAGAAATGATCAAACCTGCATACCAACAGCCAATTGACAGCGTAACTTTTGCGAAAGCGATCGAAATGTTAGAAAACAACTTGAAGTTATTGCATCCGTTTATGCCTTTCTTGACAGAGGAAATTTGGCAGTTAATTGCAGAAAGAACTCCAGAAGAAGCTTTAATTGTTTCGACTTGGCCAGAAGTAAAACCGTTTGATGCAAAATTAATTGCTGATTTTGAAAACTCAATTGAAGTAATTTCTGGAATTAGAACGATTCGTAAAGACAAAAATATTCCGTTTAAAGATGCTATCGAATTAAAAGGAATCAACAGCGAAAATGTTTCTCCTTACTTTGATTCGATCATAACTAAATTAGGAAACGTTTCTGCTTTCGAATATGTTTCAGAAAAAGTAGACGGCGCATTATCTTTCCGTGTAAAATCAAATGAATATTTCATTCCGATTACAGGAAACATCGACGTTGAAGCCGAAATTGCAAAACTGACAGAAGAGTTAAATTATACAAAAGGATTTTTGAAATCTGTTGAAGCAAAACTTTCTAACGAGAAATTCGTAAACGGAGCTCCAGAGAAAGTTCTTAATTTAGAAAAACAGAAACAAGCTGATGCTCTAGCAAAAATTGCTACAATCGAACAGAGTTTGGCTGGTTTGAAATAAAAAGAATTTCCTTTATAGGCAGACCTAACAGGTTTTAAAAACCTGTTAGGTCTTTTTTTGTACTAATTTAAAAAACTATTTGACAGGCTCTCTAAGTATTGTTTTTAGTTTTTCAGGTGCCGTTTTGCGGAAATCTGAAAGATAAATTTCGTGATGTAATCCATTTTGAAGTAGATTGTTTTCGGTACTAAATTCTTGAATTTTTTTCAGTGTTTGAGGTTCAGTTTCAAAAGGGCCAATATGAAGAATCTGAATAACTTTGCCTTCTTCCATTTCAAAGAATTCAATTGTTTTTGCTAATGCATTTTGTTTTTTATTGACTGCAATCATAATGGCTTCTTCAGTTTGTTCTTGAGTTACAAAATCGGGCATTCTAATCATGATTCTGTAATTCCATTCAGAACGAGGTATTTTCTGCGGAGCTTCATCCATTGAAACGGATGCGTATTTTTCATTATCAAAACCCCATAAAGCTTCTAGTTTTGGAACAACAAAATCGTTATTCATTGCTTTCTGCATAAATTTAATAACATATGCCGTAGTGTATAATGCTTGAATTTTTTCCGAAAAATCTTTTCCAGAAGGATCTCCTTTGCCGGTAAGCGATATATAATTGGCTTTTTCTATAAAAACGATTTCAGGAGTCGTTTTGGCTTTATAGTAAATTTTGTCCGTTTTGGTTAAATCTAATTTGCTCATCTTTTTATGTTTTATGACACAAATTAAATAAAAGAAAGTGACAGCAGTGTGTCAGTAGAATTTCAGTTTTTAGTTTTGGTAGAAAGTATCTTTAATATAAAAAACAGTATCTATAAATTGAAGTATGCCATTTTCTGTTAATACATTTTCGTCGTGAAGATCTTCAAGAATTATTCCTAAGTCAGGATTATAATAATCGTTGTTTTTGATATTTTTTAAATAGACCTTTTGTTCAGCTCCTTCAGAAACAGATATCTAAAATCCAAAGACTGTTTAAGTCAATAAACTTTTCTAAGGTCTCTTTTTCTTGTTTTTTGAAATGCTTGAATTTTTTAGCCATTGTACTTGAGCTTTGGCTTCTTCTAAGGTAACTGGTTGTTGCTTGGATAATTGTTTCCATGCTTTAACTTCGCTCTTTCCTGAAATGATAAGTTGTAATTCATATTTCATAATGTTAAATACGAAAATAGAGTATTTTTTCAAAAACAAAAATAAGCTTAATATTACTTTTTAGTTTTTTTTAAATAAAAATCCCAAGATTTTCAGTTTTATTCGAAAATCTTGGGATAAAATCAAAACTCTAATTCAATATTTTAGAACTTGTATCGCAAGCTTGTCATAACCTGACGAGGAGCAATTGGGTTCACACTATAGTTCTCGTGAACTGTATAATTTAATGTATTTGTAATGTTTGATAATTTGCAAAGAATTGAGAATTTTTGCCAAGTGTATCCAACTGATGCGTCAACTGTAACATAACCTTCTAACGGAATATCACGATCTCTGATGGTTACCGTGTACGTTTTTGGATTAGTAGAAGGTTTGTTTTCTGTCCAAACATAATCATCATTCCATCCTCCTAAACGATCACCAACATAGTTTCCGATTGCTCCAAAAGAAACGTTTTTAAAGAATCCAGACTGTAAAGTATAAAAGAAACTTAAGTTGGCAGTGTTTAATGGTGTTCTTGCTACACGGTCTCCTTCAACAAAACTTCCGTTTAATCCTGAAGTTTTAGTGTAACGCATATCGTTGTAACTGTATCCAGCAATAATATTTAAACCATCTACAGGTCTTGCAGTAACATCAACTTCAACACCTTTACTTTTGGTTTCTCCGCTTAACATTTTAATGGTTGCATCAAAATTGTCGCTTCCATCAGCTTTTGTTGGAGCCATCTGTGCCAAATTGCTGTTTGTAATTTGATAAACAGTAACATTTGTGCTCAATAAACCTTTAAAGAAATCTGTTTTTACACCAACTTCGTATTGATCAATAATAGAAGCTTCGATAGGCTGCAAATCTACAGTTGTTCCTGTATTTGGCGTGAAAGAAGTAGAGTAGCTTCCGAATATCGAAACGTCTTTTGTTGGCTGATACACTAATCCAGCTTTTGGAGAAAATGCATTATCTAAGCGTTTCGGAGTAATGGTTGGAACTGCATCTTGAGGATTTCCAGCGCCAGTCTTAGTTTCTTTATATGTGCTAACTTCAGCTTCCTGCCAAGACCATCTTATACCTGCTAAAACTTTAAATTTATCTGTGATTGAAATGAAATCCTGAAAATATACTCCAAAACGATTTGTATCTGTTTTTGTAATTTGAGTTGCTCTATCAGTTGTCGGAATATCCATTCTCTGATCTGCAGGATCAAATGTGAATAAGTTTATAGTATCGTAAAGAGTTGGGCCATATACAGGTTTGCCGTCTTTCATTCCTGTAATTACATATTTTTCATCAAATGTAAAAGTGTAAGCTGTTGCAAATGAATTTTCCCAATCAACACCAGTATAAATTTGGTGTTTTACAGATCCAGTATTAAAGTTTCCTTGTAAACTTAATTGGTCACCAAAGATTTGCTCTAAGTTTTTATTCTTTGTTAAACCTCTATTCCAATCTCCAGGATTAGGGTAAGTATCTAAACCTGATAATTGAGCGGTAGAGTAGCTTCCTCTGTCATAATTTTGAAAAGAAGAATTAAAATTTAGTTTCCAATTTTTATTGAAATCGTGGTTTAATAAAACAGATGCGCTTGAAGATTTTGTTGTACCATTTGACCAAAGAGAGCCGTAGAAAGCACTTCTAGGAAGATCTAAAATTTCTTTTCCGATAATTCCAGTTCCAAAATCAGGTGTCCAATCTGCACTTAAATAATCTCCTTGTACTGTAATTTGAGTTTTTGGATTAACAATAAAAAGTAAAGACGGATTAATGTATAAACGCTCGTTTTTTACAACATCTCTAAAGCTTTCTGAATTCTCGTAAGAACCGTTAATTCTAAACGCGATTGATTTTGTAAGACCTCCGTAGAAATCAAATGCTGGTTTGTAGTAAGCATAGCTTCCCATTTGCATAGAGATTTCTCCTCCACTTTTAAATTGAGGAGTTTTGGTTACTAAGTTTAGAATTCCTCCAGGCGCTACATTTCCAAATAATAAAGCGGCACTACCTTTTAAGAATTCTACTTTATCTAAACCAGAAACATCTGGAATTGATCCTGAATTGTAACGGAATCCGTTTTTAAACATGTTATTAGCAGACATGTCATAACCTCTTGAGAAGAAAGATTCCTGAGCACCACCGCGAGCAGAACTTACATAAACACCATTAGCATTTTTAAGAACTTCACTTAATCTGATAGCTTGTTGCTGTTCGATAACTTCAGAACCGATAACTTGTATCGATTGTGGATTATCCATTGGTTTTAATCCAGAGCGAACTGCTGTTACTGGTTTTGGTTCTTTTGTTTTAGTAACAACTACTTCATTTAAAATTTCCCCCTTTTTATTCTTAACTGTATCGTTTACTGAAGAAGTAGATTCGTTGCTTGAATAGTCTTGCGCATAAGATGCAAAACTCAATAATCCTAATGCAAATAGTAAATTATATTTCATGGTATTTATTTAGATTCAATAAAAATAGATTGCCGCAAATATACAATGGCAGAAATATGTTAATGAAATTTACAGCGCGTTTTCTTACTTAAATCTTGCTTATTGTTTTCTTAAGATTTGCTTAAAAATTTTCTAATGTTATTTTAATTTAGTATAAATAATAACAAAAAAACCTTGCTCAATGGCAAGGTTTTTAAATTGAAATTAATCTCAAAGAATGAAATTTTCGGATATTATTTTACTGCAATTTGGTATGTAGCCATTTTCCAGATTTCGTCGTATTTTTTACCGTTGTGTTCACCAGATGATTTATCTGTGTGAGCATATTCTACCATATAGTTTCCAGACCAGATTGGAGTAAAAGAGAATTCTCCTTTATCGTTTGTCCATAATTCTTTTTCCCAACCGTTAGGAGCAATTACTTTTATTTTTGTTTCTTTTGCGATAGTTCCATCGTAAGAAGCAACGCCAGTAATTTTAGTGTCTTTTTTAGCTACATCTGCATTTTCTGAGAAAACAGCAATTTTATTAGTATTAGAAGTAATATTGTTTCCTGCAGCTTTATTTCCAACAACAACATTTGCACTAGAGTTATAATCTAATTTCATTGTGCCATAAACATCTTTTACTGTGTGGTGCATTACAATGGTATAAACGCCGTCTTCATCTGGTGTAAAGAAAGCTTGGTATTTATTGTCTAAAGCTTTAGAAGTTAATTTAATTTCTTTTTTTGAAGGAGAAATAACAACTAAAGAGAAATCCTTTAAATCAGAAAACCATTTGTCAGCTTTTGTAATATCGTTATCAGAGAACTCTCCAAAGTATACAGAAATTTCCTGAGCTTTCCCTTTTGTTCCTGTTGCTTTAGTTTCGATCCAAAGAGCATGAGCAAAAAGTTGAGGTGCAGCAAAAAGCATTAAAAATAAAAAGCTTAGTGTTTTTAAAGTATTTGATTTCATAAGATCAAGTTTAAATTATTAGAATGATATTTTTTACAAACATAAGTTTTATTTAGAATAATTAAAAATAAAAACCTTAAAAAAAAACTCGAAATGTATTTCATATTGCATAGATATCGAGATTTTAGAAAGTATTTGAGTAAAAAGACTAAAGTCTTACCGTCAGGTTTACTAAGAAGTTTGCTGGAGTTTGAGCCATTCCATAAGAATCCCAATATTTAGTGTTGGTTAAATTGTTGAATTTAACCCCAAGTCTCCATGCTGGTCTGTCGTAAAATACTGTTGCACTATAAATAGAATAGGAAGGAGCATAAAAGCTTTCATCTTCAAATTTATATTGTTTGTCTACATAATTTCCTCCAAAGCCGAAACCTAAATTTTTTAATGTATTTTGAAGTTTATACGAAACCCAAAAATTCAACACATTTTCTGGTGCGCCGCTAGCCTTGTTTCCTTCAATTGAAGCGTCAGACGATTTAACGATGCGATTGTCATTATAAGCATAACCAGCCGTCACGTTTAAACCGTTTATTGGATTGGCAATAAATTCAAAATCAATTCCTTTGCTTACTTGTTTTCCGTCCTGAATGTTATATCCATCCGGATTTGTTCTTGTGGCATTATCAATTGTAATGTTGTAATAGCTCAGTGTTGTGCTTAATTTTTTATCGAATGCTTCTACTTTTACACCGCCTTCATATTGATTAGCATAAATTGGCTTTAAAATTAATATTGATCCGTCTGGCTGATTTACTGGTCCAGCATTTTGAAAACCATTCATATAATTTCCAAATAAAGAAACCTGATCTTTAACTACTTCATAAACCAAACCTAATTTTGGAGACAAAGCGGTTTGGTTGTAACCCTCTGTGTCTTCTAATTTTTTCTGAACAAAGTTATCCAGGCGAAGACTTAACATTACAGATAAACGATCTGTAAAACTAACCACATCTGAAGCATAAACACTGAAAGTCTGTTCATTTGGAACACCAAATTGCATTTCTTTCAATTTTGGATCGACATCGCTTTTTCGAATGGGTTCAAAAGCTGTCGTTACATCAATTACATCTAAAACTTGTGTTGTAGCATATTTAAATGTGCCTTTTGTAAATCTGTAATTAACACCGGCTAAGAGTTTATGTTTGATGCTTCCTGTAGAAAATTCACCATTAATATTTTCCTGAAAATTGGTGAAATTATTATGAATTGGCCCAAAACGGGACACCATTCTTTGAACTTCTGTTGGCGATTTCCATGCAGTATAGTATTGATAGCTATGATTGACACGTTCGTCTACTAATGAGAATAATGTTGTAGATTTCCAGTTGTCAGAAATTTTATATTCTGCTTGAGCAAATATTTTAGGAGAAGTTGTTTTCGCATCAAGATCATCTGCAAATAAACTCGTTCTGTAATCTACTTTTAGATCTGTTGGGTTAGTAAGTCCTGCCGCATAAGAACGTCCGTAAGTAGGACGGGTATTATTGGTGTTGAAAATTTCGGTGTCTAAACTCAGCGTAAGTTTATCGGTTGCTTTATAGATAATGCTCGGAGCAAATAAGACTGTTTTATTAAAACCATAATTTAAGAAACTATTTTCTGTATTTGCCGAAGCGTTCATTCTAAACAAAACTTTTTTATTTTGAGTCAAAGGCATATTAAAATCTACCGCAATGCGCTGTAGTCCAAAGCTTCCTCCCGTATAAGATATCTCTGTTTTGCTAGTTTCAAAAGGCTTTTTGGTAACCAAGTTTACAACTCCTCCAAATGAAGAAACAGAAGAACCAAATAAAGTTCCAGAAGGCCCTTTTAGCACCTCAATTCGCTCAGCATTATCAATTGAGATTGAGCTTCGTCCAGAAAGAGTCTCCATACCGTTTCGTGCGTTTACACCCGTGCTGAATCCTCTAAAACTAATTTCAAGTCCGCCAGAAGGATATATTTTTGAGATCGCGCCAGTAGCATTTTGAACCGCACTTCTTATGTCTACCGCGATTTGCTCCTGTAATAGTTCTTTGTGAATAACATTGTAAACCTGAGGATTTTCCAGGTTCTTTAATGGCATTCTGGCAACATAATCGGTCTTTTTTGATAAGTTGCTTTTCTTGCCATTTACGACCACTTCATTTAATTCCTTGTTAGAAACCTTTAATTGTAAATTAGTGGTAATGGTTTCATATTCGGTGACAATTATTTCGCTTTCAAGCGTTTCGTAGCCAGATAGAGATACCTGTATAATATAGGTGCTAGGTTTTACTCTGCTAAAATCAAAACTGCCATCATCGTTGGAAACAGTGCCATATTTAGTGTTTTTAAGAATAATATTTACGCCAGCAGCAGCATCGCCATCTGAGGTAGTAATAGTTCCTTTAATTTTTCCGTGGTTTTGTGCGAAGGCAGATAAAAACGAAAATAGAAGACTGATTGAAAATAGAAAACGCGAAGTTTTCAAATTAAGGTAATTCATTATTATTTTTAAATTGGTTTATAATTAATTTTATTTAGAATAAATAAAAACAGTGCAAATGTAAAAATTAAAATAACTTTAACCATTTTATTTTTTTATGATTTAGTATTGAAATTGTTAAATGTTGATTTTAGAGCGATTAATCAAAATTCTTAATAGAAGTTGTAGTGAGATAAACTATAAAAAGGTTTAATTTTGCAGTCTGAAAAACGACTTCATGATTTTACCATTCTTTAAAAAGATTCAAAATACGCCTCGAGGATATCGTATTGCCAATACAGTTTTTTTCTTTCTTTCTGGTTTTGGTTATTCTTCGTGGGTTTCGAGAATCCCACATATACAAGCCCAATTAAAACTTTCTGAAGCCGAATTTGGAGCTGTTTTGTTTGCTTTCCCAATAGGTTTAATGCTTACAATGCCGTTTACAGGAAAACTGTTAAATAAATACAGTAGCCGTTACATCATGTTGCTAGGTGCGGTTATGTTTAATGTTGCGCTGTCTCTGCCAGGTTTGGCGGCATTTGTTTGGCAATTGGTAATCATACTTTTATTTTTTGGAGCCTCTCGAAATATTTTCAATTTATCCATAAATGCACAGTCTCTTGAAGTGCAAAAATTATATCCAAAATCAATTATTACGCGTTTTCACGCCGTTTGGAGTATTGCCGTTTTTTCGGGAGCGGGATTAGGTTATGTAATGGTGACACAGAAAATTGCGCCATCGCATCATTTATTGGGAGTGAGTATTTTTATGTTGGCACTGACGGCTTGTTTTTATCCGATGAGTATTCACAACGAACCTGTTCCGGTTAAAAAGAAGTTTTTCTCAATGCCAGAAAAAAATCTGGTGAAATTTGCCATGATCTGTTTCGTATCAATGGCTTGTGAAAATACAATGTACGACTGGAGCGGAATTTATTTCGAAAATATCCTGAAGGCTTCTCCAAAATTAACCAGCGCCGCGTTTGTGTTTTTTGCTTCGGCAGTAACTTTGGGACGTATTTTTGGTGATTATGGCGTAATGAAATTTGGAACTAAAAAAATCTTACTTTACAGCGGAATCTTAATAACAACTGGTTTCGGAATTTGCTTTATTCTGCCGTATGCTTACCCAACGATTTTTGGCTATGTTTTAATCGGATTTGGGGTTTCTTGCGTTGTTCCGTTAGTGTTTAGCATTGCCGGAAGATCGTCAAAATTAAGCAGCGGTTCTGCCTTGACTTCAATCTCAACAATTGGTTATTTAGGATTTTTATTGGTTCCGCCAATGGTTGGTTTTATCTCTGAATATTTAAGTATGAAATGGGCGTTTCTTGTTATGGCGCTTCTTGGAATTCTGATGATTTTTATGGTGAATAAGATTGGGGAGAATGAATAATTTAGAGATGCTATCCCGATAGCTATCGGGACTGAGATGCTGAGGTTCTAAGGTTTTCTTTTACTTAGATTTTTTCCTTTGAAAATTATGGATATATAAGTCGGACTATTTCTTGCTTCTCACCATCATAAAAATAACCATCATTAGAGAATTCATTCACTAAATCAATTTTATAGTTTTCATTAATATGATTAAGGATTTCCAAGAAAGAAAGCAAAGTCTTTCTGGTAGAGCTGCAATTAACGTAAAATAGTTCTTTTTCAACCTGGTTTTCTATGCAATAAAACCTAAAATCGAAAGTGGTGTTCATTGATTCTTCTATTCGATTATATCTAAAAATAAAAGAAGTGATTCCGCTTTGAATTAAATCGATTAAAAAAGCTCGAGTTTCATTGTGCTTGCTATAGCCATTCCATAATTCACTCCCAATGGTATTTAATTTTATGTCTGACATCAGATGGTTTTTTGGGATTCATGTATAATACTATTTTGCGATTGAAGTTATAAGTTGCAAAGGTTATCGGAAGTTTACCCTCATAAATATATTTTTTATCATTAAAAGTATATTCTATAATTGGTACAAAGTAAGTAGGTGATACTTCTGGATTGCTTGGACTTCCTGTAGCATCACGCCATTTTATCCTTTCTTCAAAGCGAATTATTTTGCTTTCAAGTGGTATAAATGATTTTGGTATATTCGAATACTTTATGTACAAGATGATATTCAATACGATAATAATACCGAAAAAGGAAAGGACAATTGTAAACATTCAAAAAACAATTATTTCTTCGTCATCACAAACTTCTCAGAACTTGGTTTTCCATTCAAATTCCCAGAGATTTCTGCGGTTAAAGTATTATTGGCACCTTTAGTATAAGTGATTTTTTGAGGATAATCGTGTTTCGGATTCTCGAAAACCAATTGTTTATCTGTTTCAGAAGTAGAAGGGAAGAAAACCGGTTTGTCATCATTTTGACCTTTTACAGTTGCTTTGTAAGTTAGCGTTTCGCCTAGCTGAGCCAAAATAATAGTTTCAAAATGTAAAGTGTCTTTTTCTTTAATGAAATAAGAAGAAGCGCTGAAAGTACTGTCGTTTAACTTTTGCCAGTTTTCAGATAAAACACCTTCAGGAGATTTATTTTCCCAGTTCCCGATTAGCCAGTCGGCTTTTTTGATTTTGTCTTTTTCAACCGTTTCTTTTTTCTGGCAGGAAACGAAAGCTATGATAAGGGCGATAAGAGTAATTTTCTGAAACATATTTATAGGTTTTTGATAGCACTAATGTATGAAAAAAATGTTTGCCACAAATTGCACTAATTTTTGCGAATTTCTTTTGTTATATCTGCCACAGATTAAAAGGATTAAAATGATTTTGTCTCCCGCAGATTTAGCAGATTCAGCAGATTTATTTTATACTCTACATTATAAAAATCTGTCAAATCTGCTAAATCTGCGGGAAAAAATTTGTGCAATTATTGGTAAAATACACAGAGTAAAGAATCATTTTAATCCTTTTAATTTGTGGCAAATAATATAGACACAGTAATTTTCAAAAAATAATTCGTGGAAATTCGGGAAATTAGTGGCAAAAAAAATTAAACGCTCGCACTCAAAATAGAATAAACCAATTCCTTAGTCGGTTTTTGGTCTTTTAATTTTGTTCTAACTTCATCAAAAGTCACTTTAAAATCACAGCCCGATTTATATTCTGCGCAACCATAAGCCGTTTTGCCTTTTAGAATCGTTCCTTTTTTACATTTCGGACACATTAAAGAATCTGAGTTTTCTTTTGATTCGGCTTTTTTATCTGTTTTCTTTGGTTCCAATTTCAGCTTGTAGTTTTCCTCAAAACGAATTAAACCTTCCACAGTTCCAGAATCGGTTTTAAAACCTTTTATATTTACAGTAGAGCCTTTCTGAACCAATCGTAAATATTGGCTTTCGGTAATTTTTTTTTCATGAAAAACAAAAGGCAATACAAAATCACAGCCCGATTTGTACTCGCTGCATCCAAAAGCTGATTTTCCTTTCAGGATATTCCCTTTTTGACATTTCGGACAAGTTTCTGCTGAAATTCCAGAAGCTTTCTTTTTCTCTTTTTCTGCTTTTACAGCAGGTTTCTGAATCGTTGCGGCGTGCGAAATATTAGCGTGTTTGGTTTCGCTTCGGACTTCATAAACCAAAGCTTCCACCATGCGTTTCATGTTTCTAATGAACGCCGCAGCAGTGAAAGTTCCTTTCTCAATATCTTTAAGCTGTTTTTCCCAAGTTCCAGTAAGTTCAGCCGATTTTACCAATTCGTTTTGAATCGTATCAATCAATTGAATTCCCGTTAAAGTGGGTAAAACTTGCTTTTTATTACGAACAATATACTGGCGTTTAAAAAGCGTTTCAATGATATTCGCACGTGTTGACGGACGTCCGATTCCGTTTTCTTTCATTAATTCACGTAAATCTTCGTCATCAACTTGTTTTCCAGCCGTTTCCATAGCACGCAGTAAAGTCGCTTCGGTAAACTGATTGGGCGGTTTGGTTTCTTTTTGAAGAAAAGAAGGTTCATGCGGACCTTTTTCGCCCACTGTAAAACTCGGCAATAAATCGGGTTCTTTTTCCTTTGCATTGGGATCTTCAAAAACAACGCGGAAACCTTTCTTTAAAATTTCTTTTCCTGTTGCTTTAAAAGTTACATCAGCAGCTTTTCCGATAACTGTGGTATTCGCAACCAAACAATCATCATAAAAAACAGCAATAAAACGTCTCGTAATAATATCGTAAACCTGCTGCTGATTATGAGGCAGATTGTTCTGAACTCCCGTTGGAATAATCGCGTGGTGATCGGTTACTTTTTTATCGTTGAAAACCTTTGGCGATTTCTTGATTTTTTTCTCCAAAATTGGCTGAGTCAATTCGGCATAATTAGTCAATTTCTGCAAAATCCCCGGCACTTTCGGATAAATATCTCCAGGTAAAAAAGTCGTATCTACTCTGGGATAAGTAATTACTTTCTGTTCATATAAAGTCTGTGCAATTTTCAATGTTTCTTCTGCCGAAAATCCGAATTTCTGATTGCAATACACTTGTAACCCCGTTAAATCAAAAAGCTTTGGAGCATATTCGTTTCCGTTCTTTTTATCTACAGAAACAATTTCAAAATCACTTTCTTTTACTTTTTCTGCTAAGATTTCTCCGTCTCCTTTATTTAAAAAACGGCCTTCTTCATAACTAAAAAGTGTTTCTCTATATAAAGTCTGCAATTCCCAATACGGCTGAGGTTTAAAGTTTTCGATTTCTCTAAAACGATCTACAACCATCGCTAGCGTTGGCGTCTGTACGCGCCCAATAGACAAAACCTGTTTGTAGCCGCCATGTTTTACGGTGTACAAACGCGTTGCATTCATTCCTAAAAGCCAATCTCCAATGGCTCTAGAAAATCCGGCGTAGAATAAATTATCATAATTAGAAGAGGGTTTTAGATTTTCAAAACCTTCTTTAATAGCTTCTGTAGTCAGTGATGAAATCCATAAACGCTGAATTTCGCCTTTGTAATGCGCTTCGTTCATCACCCAACGCTGAATCAGTTCTCCTTCTTGTCCAGCATCCCCGCAGTTTATCACCACTTCGGCTTTATCAAAAAGACTTTTAATGATTTTAAACTGTTTTTGAATTCCCGAATTCTGAACGACTTTGGTTTCAAATTTTTCAGGAAGCATAGGCAGATTGTTCAGATCCCAGCTTTTCCAGTGCGGTTTATAATCGTTAGGTTCTTTTAAGGTGCATAAATGCCCAAAAGTGTAGGTCACAGCATAACCGTTGCCTTCATAGTAGCCATCGTGCTTGGTATTGGCACCTAAAACAGATGCGATTTCACGCGCTACACTTGGTTTCTCAGCAATACATACCTTCATTTTTTCTTTTCTTGTTGGACGAGCGAAATTAGGGAATTTTTAAAAGAGTTGCTAAGTTTCTAAGATACTAAGATTATAAGTTTTTTTTGCTGTTGTTTTTTGTTTCTCGAAAAGAAGCGAAGTCTTTAATTTTAAGTAGAATTTAAAATATTTATTAATAATACTCAACCGTATAATCTGCTGTTGCTGGAACAGGACCATTATTTTCATATACCATGCGCCAGCTTACAGGATATCCGTCATTATCATATTGGTGTGCATAGGTAGACGTGCCATAAACGGTCATATTATTAGGCGTTATTCCAGTATGCTTGTAATTTGATATTCCATTTCTGCATTCTAGATAATAAATGCTTTTGTATAATTTTTTAAACGCATAATAAAAAGGATTTTTATTATTATCGTATACATATTTCACAACAAAATCTCCATAATTATAATTATTTTCTTTGAATGTTATTTGAGTAATATTATTGTTGTCATCGTACAAATACTCTTGTACCATAAAAGTATAATCTGTTGTTGGTGATAAATTTCTGTATTTTACAATACGTTGTTTGCTGTCTAAATAAAGCTCAGAAATTTGATTGTAGTGTTCAGCCGACTCGTAATTGTAGGAGTTTGTAATAGTAATTTTATTGTTATCGTATTTCAAAGTAATATTGTCTGGCGATCCAGTTTGTGATTGTTTTATTAATCTATTTTTACTATCATACTCAAAAGTATATTCTTGATCATACACATGTCTACTTATTAGCTTTCCAGAGCTATCATACATAAATGTTCCAGAAAACAAATTATACCCAGTTCCTTTTGTTAGATAACCATTGCTGTATTCATAAAAAGAATCGTAATCCCCTGGATATTCAGGAGTGTCGGTCTTATAAGCTTTCATGTATTTGACATTTTGATCCTCTGAATTAGGGTCATAATCTGAACTGCAACTAAATAAAAAAACACTTAAAACGAATAATAAAGCAGGTAATTTTGGTTTCATATTTTTAAGGAAAAGAAGATAGTTTTTAGGAGAGCAAGATAACAAATGATTATAATTAAGAAGATAGTTTTTCAGTATTTTTTGTCATTTAATTCTTGTTTTTTCCTCAAATTAGATAAAGACACATAGTATTAAAAAACATTTTTGTGTAAGAAAAAAAGTCGTATATTGCTGAAATAATTTGATATTATAATGATCATTGCAAATTTTTATTTAATAAACAGCTGTCTGATGTGCTTAATGTACACATTGCTGTATTTGCATGACGATACTTTCTTGAAAAGCTCAAAAGAGTTTATTCATTTTGCCCTGTCACAACTCTAGGCAGGGGATACTTTACCATTTAATTTTATTATTTAATCTCATTTATTCAGGATATGATATCGTTGAATAGTCGCTTTGCGTACTGTTTACTGTAGAGTTGTGTTGTATCTTAGAAAAAATGAGACAAACAAGAAAGTCATGTCACAAAATATAATTTTAACAACAGGAACATACGATTTAATTAAAGATCACGTAAGAAGAAAAAAAGTAACTATTCAAGAAGAAGAACTTTTATTGGGTCAGTTAAAGCATGCCACTCAAGTATTGAGAAAAGATCTTCCTGAAGATATTGTTTCGATAAACCGAAAAGTTACTTATAAAAATCACATTAACAACGAAGAAAAAACAATCCTTCTTGTTGGTCCAGAAAAAGTAAAAGTGAGCAAAAACAAAATTTCGGTTCTTTCAGACGAAGGAATTGCAATGGTAGGCTACAAAGAAGGTGATATTATTGAATGGCCTGCAAAAAAAGGAAATCTTAAATTGGAGATTTTAAAAGTAGAGGAGTAGGTTTAATATCGTTTCGTTTTCGTTTTAAGTTTAGTAAAATCCCAAAAGAGTTTTCTTTTGGGATTTTTTTTGAAATAACAAGAAGGAAATAATAAGAGAATTACCTCAAAACGACGTTCATTGAAAGCTTAAAATAATTAAATTCGTTCTTCTCAATTTAACCTTAACCAATTCTGAATGAGTATGAAACAAGCTGAAACTATAGACGAAGTAATTCTGTTATTGGATCAGATAATAGAAAAATCAAAAATTGACCAGAGCAATTTGGGATTATTTGCCATTCTATATCGCGAAGTAACAGTAAGAGTAAAAGAAGGCATTCTGGCTGGCTCTTTCCAGAACGGCGAACGAATGGAAAAGCTGGATGTTATTTTTGCCAATCGATATTTAAAAGCGTATTATCAATACCAAGAAAAAGAGAAGCCTTCTGAATGTTGGGCATTTGCTTTTGAACAAGCCGAAAAGTTTTGGCCCATAGTTTTACAGCATTTACTGCTCGGAATCAATGCACATATAAACCTCGATTTAGGAATTGCCTCGGCGGAAGTCAGTACAGTGGAAGACATCGAAGATTTAAAAGCCGATTTTGATAAGATAAACTCCATTCTTAGCAATTTGGTTGGCGGTGTCGAAAAATGCTTAATCAAAATATGGCCAACACTGACGTGGATATTAAAATTTACAGGTAAAGTAGATAATTTCTTTATTGATTTTAGTATGGAAACCGCAAGAAACGGCGCATGGAAATTTGCCAACGAATTTGTAGCAGTTCCTGAAAACGAAAGAGAAGCCTGCACACAATTACGAGACCATAGAATAACAGAAATCGCCCGATTGGTTTCGAATCCTGGATATTTTGTCAGCGCCGTTTTCAAATTCATTCGTTTATTCGAAAGAGGAACTGTGGCTCAAAAAATAATCGATATGCAGATTATGGAAGAAAAAAATATGGCGTGTGTTGTGGCGTGATTTTGGAAAGAATGATTATTTCATTCCAGTTTCGAGATAATCTTCAAAACCTCCGTTGTATATTTTTTCGACCCATTTTTTAAAATCTGTTGTATTTTCGATGATATACGTTTTAGCATATTCTTTGCCAAGATTTTCAATGATTTTAATGTTTTCTCCTTTTTTAATTCTTTCATTTATGCTATGAAGATCATTTGCGCAGAATTTAAAAAATGACAAAGTATCATATTCTCCAGAATTGTTGAGATATAAAATCTCTTCTTCTGTATTGTAAAAATTATATCCCATTTTAATTGAATGGTTTTGAATTAAGTATTAAAAATAATCATCAGCATTATAAAACCTCCCAAAAATAGAACTCCAATCATGTGATTTTTGTTACTATTATCATCTTTTTTTTGATTGCTTCCGCTTGGTGACCAGAAACTCGAAAATGTTTTGAAATCATTGTCGTTTGAAAGAGTCCATAAATTGTAACCAAGAAATCTTGCTGAAGCTCCCAAAAACTCCAAAATAATTCGACCTGTTATTATTTGTTCAAGATCCATTTGAAGCGATTTCCTTTAATTATTAATCATAGGATTCAAATTCTCATCTTTATTTCTCAAATCCAGTCCGCCTTCGTAAACCGATTTCAGATTGGTCAAATAAAAATGCCAGCCGTTGGAACAGCCCAGTCTGATGAATTGTTTCGAATTATCGTCTGTCGGAATGTTATGATGACGAAGTTCTACAATCGTGTAACCATTTGTTTCACTCAATTTAATATCGACCAGACAAGTTCCTTCAAACGTAAACTGCAATTGGTCTTTTCCGTTGGCAGAAATGATTTTTCCTTTCATGGCGTCATCATACAAATACCAAAGCCATTCATAAGCATTGCCTCCCGAAACATTTTGATCTTTGCTGATTGCTTCTAGATTCGCATCAAAAAAAGATACTTTTTCTAGAAACCATTTTTCCAGTTCGTTCGCAATTGTCCAAGCGTTGTAAATTTCGCTGAGCGGAGCTTTAACGGCTATTTTTTTTGTAAAAGAAGTCCAGTCGAAGTTTTCCATAATTTAATTTTTTATGAATTAAAAATTAAAAGCTACAATGCTTTAGTGTTATTTGGAGCAACCTTTTTCTTCAAAACTTGTTCATAATTGGTATCCATTAATTCTCCTATTAAGCGAGAATTGTTATGGTTAAGCAAAATTACCATTCCCCAATTTGATTTTTTATCATAGGCAAGGATTGTAGCACATCCCATGGTATTTCCTGTTTTATAAAAATAAACATCGTCAGCAATTCGTTCCATTTGCTGTCCAAAACCTATTTCTCTTTCCGTATTTTTAAAAAAAGTGGTTTCGGCAATTGCTGTTGCTTTCGAGATATCACCTTTATTTGACAAAATAGTTTTTAGCAATTTTGTCATATCTGAAGTGTTCGATTTTACAAGACCTGCGGGAGCTATCAAAGAATTCCAGTTAAAGAAATCCTGTTGAGTTCCATTAAATTCATAACCCGTAACTTTATTTTTTACATTAAAATTGCTAGTCAGCGTATTTTCCATTTTAAGAGGCAGAAGCATTTTTTCTTTCAATATATCTTCAAAGCTCTTTGAATAGACTTTCTCCAATATCATTCCCATTAGCGTATAACTGATATTAGAATAGCGATAACTTCCGTAATCTATAAGTTTTGTATTTTCGTTTATAAGCTCATGAACACTCTCTTTGGATATATCTAATGGCTGTTTTGGATTTATTTCCATTAGTTTTCTAAAATCAAAATTAGGCAGACCAGATTGGTGCGAAGCCAAATCTGAGATTTTAATTTTGCCTTTAATTTCGTTTGATAAAACATACTCTTTTGGCAGATAATCGTCTATAAAATCATCAATTTTAAGTTTGCCTTCGTTGTGGGCTTGTGCTACTAAATTCCCTGTAAGAAGCTTGGTAATTGAGCCAATCTCATAAATAGTATTTTCGTTTACAGTCTGCGTACTTTCTTTGCTTATTTTTCCGTAGTTGAAAAAAGAAGTGTTGCCATTTTCTACAAATCCTACACTTATTGCTATTTCTGGATTTTTAGCAGAAACCAAACGAAAAATCGAATCAATTTTTTTTGCAGAAGTTTGTCCAAAAGTAATTTGGGAAATAAGTAATAGCGTAAAAATTCTGGTTGTAATTTTCATTAGTTTTTTTGAGATTAGTTTTCTTCTTTGAGATTGTATAAAGGTTATTTTTGAACTTGGAAAGTAGTTATATTTTTCGACATACAGAAAATTCTGTCACGGGATAATTTCTTATCGGCAGATTAATTGTTTATTCAATTTCTAGGCACTCCAATTTTCCTCCGTGCTGCGCAATCCCGATAGCTTTCGGGACTGACTTTGCGCCATTTTTTCTATCGTTAATTTGAAAACAGAAACGTCTCAAAGTCTCGGACTTTACAGGATTAATCTTGTTTATTCAATTTTTAGTTTGTTGATTCTTTTTCTGAATAATAAAAACTCTATTGTCGTAAGTAATAGATAAATGATTGAAAAAATAGCAAGCTTTGTCAAAATAGTTAAATTGTGTAAGTAGATATCGATCAATAGATTAATAACAATAAAAAGGACACAAAATAATGGTATTCCTAAAAAAGCTAAAAGTGACCAATAGAAATTATTCCTAATTTTTGCTATCAAATTTAGGAAAATTGCAAAAGAAGAGATAATCATAGCAATAAAATATATAGTAGAAAAACCTATATTTAATATGAGGTCTAAAATCTGTATAAATTTTTCAAAGAAATTTCCATCAATCATCTTTGTTTCTGAAATCACAATTCTATAAATAAAAAATAATGAAATGCTTATCAGAAAATTAATTATCCAAAATCTAAATACAATTTTATTCATTTTTTTGCGTAGCTAGTTTTTTATTATCTGTTGTGTAATCCGTGCTGCGCAATCCCGAAAGCTTTCGGGACTGACTTTGCGCCATTTTCGCTATCGTTAATTTGAAAATAGAAACGTATTAAAGTCTCTGAC